>Ga0105239_10005838_pt1 | contig 14344 bp, 6 predicted proteins | sample KBSC44metaG_FD_92761 | JGI IMG/M metagenome (GOLD analysis project Ga0105239, IMG submission 92761) | Corn rhizosphere microbial communities from Kellogg Biological Station, Michigan, USA - KBS C4-4 metaG | ecosystem: Host-associated > Plants > Roots > Rhizosphere > Soil | place: Michigan, USA... | reverse complement strand
TTTCGCTGGAGTCCGGATGGCAAGAGCATCGCCTACTGGCAGCTGGACGCGAACCAGATCAGGAACTTTCTGATGATCGACAATACCGATTCCCTGTATCCCTTTACGATACCGGTGGAATACCCCAAGGCCGGGCAGGATCCTTCGCCGTGTAAGGTAGGGGTGGTCTCGCTGGCGACGGGGAAGACCGTCTGGATGCAGGTGCCCGGCGACAGCCGTCAGCACTATATTCCGAGGATGGAGTGGGCGGATAACAGCAGCGAGCTGGTCCTCGAGCAGCTCAACCGGAAGCAGGACGAGGCGAAGGTCTTTATCTGTGATGCGGCTACCGGTGAGGCGCATTCTATTTATGAAGAGGCCGACAAGGCCTGGATCGACACGAAGGAGCGGTGGAGCGATGATATAGCGGGATGGGAATGGATCAACGGCGGGAAGGACTTTCTTTGGGTTTCCGAGAAGGATGGCTGGCGGCATATCTACCGGATCAGCCGGGATGGGAAGAAAGAGGTGTTGCTGACCAAGGGGAACTATGATCTTATCCGTACGAATGCCATTGATGAAAAAGGGGGATATGTTTATTTTATGGCGTCTCCGGAGAATGCTACGCAGCAGTATCTCTATCGCGTGCCGCTGGATGGAAAAGGGAAGCTTGAGCTGATGTCGCCGGCGGGGCAGAAGGGAACGCATACCTATAATATTTCGCCGACGGCGTCGTACGCCACGCATAATTTTTCCAATCATCTTTACGAGGCCGTATCGGAGTGGGTGAGTCTGCCGGCGCATAAGAGCGTTAAGGTGAACGAGCCGGTTGCGGGCCGGGGCGCGGGGCGTCCGAAGTATCCGGTGAAGTTCTTCCAGATCATTACAGAAGACAACGTCACCATGGATGGGTGGATGATACTGCCCAAGGATTTTGACAGCACGAAAAAATATCCTGTTCTTTTTATGGTTTATACCGAGCCAGCGGGCGCTACGGTGAAGGACGTGGCTGGTGGTCAGGGGACTCCGTTGTATGCCGGTGATATAGCAGCAGACGGGTATATCCAGATATCTTTAGATGGCCGGGGGACGCCTGCGCCCAAGGGGGCGGCCTGGAGGAAGGCGATCTACCGGAAGATCGGGATCATCAATATCCGCGACCAGGCGATGGCGGCGAAGAAGATATTGCAGTGGCCCTGGGTGGATACGAGCAGGATCGCGGTACATGGATGGTCGGGTGGGGGAAGCACGACGCTTAACCTCCTGTTCCAGTATCCGGAGATCTATAAGACGGGGATCGCTATCGCTCCCGTCGCGAATCAGCTGCTCTATGACAATATCTACCAGGAGCGGTATATGGGTCTTCCGCAGGAGAACCGGGAAGACTTTGTGAACGGGTCGCCGTTGTCGCATGCGAAGAATCTGAGGGGGAATTTGTTGATCGTGCATGGGACGGGGGATGACAATGTCCACTACCAGGGGACGGAGATGCTGATCAATGAGCTGGTAAAATATGACCGGAAGTTCCAGGTCATGGTATATCCGAACAGGACGCATGCGATCCGGGAGGGAGAGGGGACGTCGTTGCATCTGTCGCATTTGTTCACAGATTATCTGAGAGAGCATTGCCCTGGCGGAGGACGGTAAATATAATATTTTAGTTATGATAAGATTGATCGGGAGATCGCTGGTTGTTGCCGGCGGTCTCCTTTTGTATGCAGGCGGATCGGTGATGGGGCAAGCGGTAAGGGATTATGCGATCCAGCCGGTGCCATTTACACGGGTGAAGCTGACGGACCGTTTTTGGGATCCTAAGATAAGGGTGAATGCGACGGTGACCATTCCCTATATCCTGGACAAATGCCGGCGGGAGGGGCGGGTCGATAATTTTTTGCGGGCTTCGAAGAAGCTCAGCGGGGATAAGATGACGGAATTTCCTTTTGACGATACAGACTTGTACAAGCTGATCGAGGGTGCGTCGTATAGTCTCCAGGAGCAGCCGAATGCTGTTCTTGAACGGCAGGTGGATACGCTGATTGGGATAATTGCCGGGGCGCAGGAGGCGGATGGGTATTTGTATACTTTCCGGACGGTGAATTCGGCGCATCCGCATTCCTGGATAGGGGACCACCGGTGGGAGAAGGAAGAGGAGCTAAGTCATGAATTGTATAATTCGGGGCATTTGTATGAGGCGGCTGTTGCCCATTATCAGGCGACGGGGAAAAGGTCGTTGCTGGATGTGGCGTTAAAGAATGCCGATCTGCTGGTAAAGACCTTTGGGTATGGAAAGGAGGTGAGGTATCCGGGGCACCAGATCGTGGAGATGGGGTTGGTGAAGCTTTACCGGGTGACGGGGGAGAAAAAATACCTCGATCTGGCCCGGTTCTTTTTGGATATCCGTGGTGGTGGGGATGCCTATAATCAGGCAGACAAGAAGGTGACCGATCAGCATACCGCGGAGGGACATGCGGTGAGGGCGGCCTATATGTATACGGGTATGGCGGATGTGGCAGCGTTGACCGGTGATCCGTCTTATCTGAGGGCGATCGATGATATCTGGGACGATGTGGTCAATAAGAAATTATACGTCACGGGTGGCATTGGGGCGACGGGGAATGGAGAGGCGTTCGGGGATGCTTATGATCTGCCGAACATGTCTGCGTATGCGGAGACATGCGCGGCTATCGGGAATGTATACTGGAATATACGGATGTTCCTATTGCACGGGGATGCGAAGTACATTGATGTGCTGGAGAAGACGCTGTATAATGGGTTGTTGTCAGGGATGTCCCTTGGTGGCAACCGATTCTTTTACCCCAACCCGCTGGCTTCGATGGGGCAGCATATGCGTAGCAGCTGGTTCAGCTGTGCGTGCTGCATTACGAATATGACCCGTTTCCTTCCTTCGGTTCCGGGCTATGTATATGCCCGGGAGGGGGACAATGTGTACGTCAATCTTTTTATGAGCAATCAGGCCAGGATAGCGCTGAAGTCGGGTGAGGTAAAAGTTACGCAGCAGACGGACTATCCGTGGAATGGGAGGGTTATGATCGCCGTTGATCCGGAAGGTTCAGGGCGGTTCGATCTGCGTGTCAGGATTCCAGGTTGGGCCGTCGGTCAGGCGGTACCGGGTGATCTGTATTCCTTTGCTGAATTTACGAAGACTGCTATCCCGATAACGGTCAATGGTCAGGCTGTGGCTTATAAGATGGAGAAGGGTTATGCTGTTATTCGGCGCGGCTGGAAGAAGGGGGACAGGGTGGTAGTCGATCTGCCGATGCCGGTGGAAAAGGTGGTGGCCAATGAGCAGGTGAAGGCTGACCGGGGAAGATTTGCTTTGCAGAAGGGACCGATCGTTTACTGTCTGGAGGGGGTCGATCATAAGGACAGCGTGGTGCAGTCTATTGTCGTGGATAAGAAGGCGGGGGTAGGGTCGGTTTATGAGGAAGGCTTATTGAGAGGGGTGACGGTGTTGACGACGGAAGGTCTTGCTTCGGCCCGTGGTGTGAAGGGCAGCGGGGTCGTGACGACGCCGGAGGCGGTAAAGGCCATTCCCTATTATTCGTGGAATAACAGGGGGGCCGGGGAGATGGAGGTATGGATACCGTATGAGGCTTCTGCTGCGAGACCAAAACCGGCGCCGACGATCGCGTCGGGAAGTGTGGTGAGCGCTTCGCTATATAATAAAAGAATGTATTCGGCGCTGAATGACCAGTATGACCCGGTGGATTCAAAGGATAACAGCGCGCTTTATCTGCACTGGTGGCCGAAGAAAGATTCGGAGGAATGGGTGCAGTATGACTTTAGCAAGGAGTATACGGTCTCTTCGAGCAAGGTCTATTGGTTTGATGATGGTCCCTGGGGTGGGTGCAGGGTGCCGGCCTGGTGGAAGCTGTATTATAAGAAGGGTGGACAGTGGGTGCCAGTGGAGAACAGCACGCCCTATGGGGTGGAGAAGGATAAGTATAATGAAGTGGGGTTTGTGCCGGTCAGGACGACGGCTTTGCGGTTGGTGCTGAAGCTGCCGGCGGATAATTCAGCGGGTATACATGAGTGGAGTATTGGGGAGGCTGAGGAGCCTGGGCAGGCTGAGATACAGGTGGACCCCGGGATGAAGGGAGCTGCGATATCGCCTACGCTGCATGGGATATTTTTCGAGGAGATCAGTCATGCGGGGGAGGGTGGGCTTTATGCCGAGATGATACAAAACAGAGGGTTTGAAGATAGCAGGTTGCCACCGGGGACCAGCCTGCAGGCGGGGTCCATTGTTCCGGTAAGGACACCTCATTTTATGTTGCCTGGGAGCAAGGCGAGCGACTGGACGATGCCGTGGAATCTGGGGTCGCAGTGGCCGGGGTGGTCCGGTGGGGCGGGCATGCGGCTTTCTCTTACGGATGTGAATCCTTTGAATGATGCCACTCCGCATTCGCTGCGTGTAGCCGTTGACAGCGGCCGGGCCGAGCTGGTGAATTCGGGTTTTTGGGGGATGAATGTGGTGGAGGGGGAGCGGTATCTGCTGAGTTTTTATGTTCGCGATCCGGGTGGCTATAAGGGGGTGGTGACCGCCTCGTTGCGATCGGAGGACGGGAAAGTGCTGGCGGCGCATGTTTTTAGCGGTCTGCGGACCGGTGGCTGGAGGAAGTACGGCTGTACGTTGCAGGCCGGGGCTTCGGATGTGAAGGCAAGGTTTGTGCTGGAGTTTGGTGGCAAGGGTGAGTTGTGGCTGGATTTTGTGTCGTTGTTCCCTGAGAAGACGTTCAGGGGCCGGCCCAACGGGATGCGGGCTGACCTGGCCCAATATATTGTGGATATGAAGCCGGCCTTTATCCGGTGGCCGGGTGGCTGTTATGTAGAGGGGATCAACATTCAAAGTGCACCCGACTGGAAGCGCACGCTAGGGCCGGTGGAGAAGCGGCCGGGTACCTATAGTCCATGGGGATATTGGTCCAGTGACGGGTTTGGCTATGACGAGTATCTGCGGTTTTGCGAAGACATTGGCGCGGCGGCCCTGTATGTATTCAATGCAGGGGTCTCCTGTGAATACCGGAGTGGGACGTATATACCCGATGACAGTCTGGGGCCGGTGATCCAGAATGCGCTGGATGCTATCGAGTATGCTATCGGTCCTGTCGACTCCAGGTGGGGCCGGGTGAGGGCCACGGCCGGGCATCCTGCGCCTTATCCATTAAAGTACGTGGAGGTGGGGAATGAGCAGCACGGGTCGCGGTATGCGCAACGATATAACCGGTTCTACGAGGCGATCCGAAACAAGTATCCGGCTATCCGGATCATCGCCAGTATGGGTATAGGGGATGTCAACCGGAACACGCTGGACAGCATGCGGGCGGTGGATATTGCCGATGAGCATGCGTACAAGGGGGCTTATTGGTCTTTTAACCATTTCAATCATTTTGATAAATATAAAAGAGGCAGCTGGGAGATGTATGTCGGAGAGTATGCCACCAATGGGGGTGTGGGTAAGGGGAATATGGCTGCAACCTTAAGCGACGCGGTGTATATGATGGCGATGGAAAAAAATTCCGACCTGGTGAAGATGAGCAGCTATGCTCCGCTGCTGGTTAATGTGAACGATGTCTCCTGGCCGGTGAATTTGATCAATTTCGATGCGGGACATAGTTATGCCCGGATCAGCTATTACGCGATCCGGATGTTCAATGAGAACAGGCCGGATGTCAATCTTGGGACGACCGTGCGGGTAGAGGCTCCGGGGATGACCGCGGGGGGCGAGTTTCCAGGGAGTCCAGTTCCTCAATTTTCGGGTGGGATCGGACTGGGCACCTGGGATACGCAGACGGACTATAAAGACATAAAAGTGGAGCAGGATGGGAAGGTGGTATATGAAAGTGATCTTTTGAACAGGGCCGGAGAATGGTTGCCGGTAAGGGGTGACTGGAAGGCGGAGGATGGCGCTATGCGGCAGACGGCGGCAGGGGCGCAATTGCTGGCGGTGTTGAAGGACAGGCGTTTTGATAGCTATACGCTTACGCTGAAGGCCCGGAAGAGAAGTGGTTACAATGCGTTCATTATTCCATTTGCGGTAAAGGACAGCAATACCTATCTGCGGGCCCATATCGGGTGTTATGTCAACAGCCACAGCGTGTTCGAGCGGGTAACGGATGGAAATGAGGTTGTGAATGTCAGTGATCCGGTGCGGCTTCAGCAGCCGATAGACACCGGTCGCTGGTATATGATCCGGCTCGAGGTGAAGGCGGACAGGGTCGACTGTTTTTTGGATGGAAGGCTGGTGATGAGCTATACCGAACCCGGGAAGCTGTTTGCTATTTCGGGGAGGGACAGTGTGAAAGGGGATATTATAGTGAAGGTGGTCAATGCTGCCGGGACGGCGTGGAGGACGAGGGTGCGGGTGGGGGAGAAGGTAATGGTGGGGCCTGAGGCTTCGCTGACTACGGTGAGTACGGCTGATGAGGCGGCTGAGAACTCATTTGAACATCCTACGGAGCATATACCTGTGACGACTGTGGTGGGTGGCGTCTCCAATAATTTTGAGCTGGAATTGAAGCCGTATTCGGTAAATGTGCTGCGATTGAAAGATATGCGGTGGAATAAATAAGGTGGTAGCGCATTTCCGGCACATTTTTTTGCAGGCCCGTCCGATTTTTCGGGCGGGCTTTTTGTTAAGGTTAAAATCCAATTAAAAAATAACAAAATATGTAAACAGGGTTTGGTGATGTTCGGATAATTTTAAATGTCTTTTTGACAAATAAAACGATTGCTTTAAACCATACCATTCACCAAAACCAACATTATGAACTGCTTACAACGTTTTAGCGCGGTAGTGCTACTGCTTGCGGTTGTATATTGCCGGGGGCAGGCTCCGGCAGCTACGGCCAAGGGTGCGATTTTCAATGAGACGGGTCAGCCGATACAGGGTGTGACCGTTCAGGAGAAGGGGGTGTCCGGGAACGGCACTGTCACAAAGGCCGACGGCTCCTTTTCTCTTACGCTAAGGGGGAGGTCTTTTACGCTTATCATTTCTTATATCGGATATCAGCAGCAGGAGGTGAAGGTCACCGCCGGGAGGCTGGATATCCACCTAAAAACGGACACCAAGTCGGGTCAGGACGCGGTGGTGATCGGGTATCAGAGTATGAAGCGCCGCAATCTGACGGGGGCGGTGGCATCTATCAGCGGAAAGGACATACAGGATATACCGGAGGCGAGCTTTGACCAGATGCTGCAGGGGCGGCTGCCTGGTGTGAGTGTGCTTTCGAGCTCGGGTGAGCTGGGTGGGAAGGCGAATATCGTGATAAGGGGGGCGACCAATGTGGACTGGGGAAATCAGAATGGGGGTAACAGCGGTCCTCTTTATGTGATAGACGGAGTGATCTTCGACGTCAACAGTATCACTACCGCCTATACGTCCTACAATGCGATAACGGGGGCACCTACCAGTACCAATCCGTTGAGTCTGATCAATCCCAACGATATCGAGTCCATCGACGTGCTCAAGGATGCCTCAGCTGCGGCCATTTACGGTTCGAGGGCGGGGAATGGGGTCATCATTGTCAAGACCAAGAGGCCCAGGCAGGGCAAACCGCAGGTCTCCGTCTCCGGCTATGCCGGCGTGACGACCCATCCGGCGTATAGAAAGGTAATAACGGGAGCGGCGGAGAGGGCGTTGAAGCTGAGTCTGCTGAATTCGCAGCTGGGTTATAATGTGATTGGGAGCAATACCATTCCGGTGGCGTTGACGGATAGTCTGAATCCCGCTTTTAATAACGATGTAGACTGGCAGGGGCTGATGGTGCGGAGCAATGCGATGGTCAACAATGAAGATGTGAGCGTGGCGGGGTATTCCGGCAGCACGAGCTATAGGCTATCGCTGAACCACTATGACGAGCAGGGGGCGTTGAATGGGTTTTCGGTGGAGCGGATAGCGCCTCATCTTTTTTTGGGGTTGAATCCGGTGAAGAATATGAGCGTGAGGGCGGACGTGCTGGTCAGTTCTGAGAAGAGGCATCATGGTACGGGCGGCTCGTCGGGGACGCTGTTCTCTTCCTGGACATTTCCTTCTTCCTTTGTGCAGCTGAGTCCCGCGCAGCTGGCTTTGTACAAGGGTCAGGCCAACAGTTTTGACGACAACGGGATATTTGCCATGAATGCTTCTCTGGGGCTTACCGATACGCTGATGCATAATCTGCTGTTCAATAGTACATTTTCGACGAGCATGTATTCGGACCGATGGGATTATTTTTCACCGGCCAAGCTGAATGGGGTTTTGAATACGGCTTATGATATCAATGCATCCAACCCGGCCTGGACCTTCGAGAATTATGCGACCTATCTCAAGTCCTTCAAGGAGCATCACCTGACGGTAGTGGCGGGTACTTCCGCCTATGATCTCAAGAACTATGAGTCGAATGCCTCTGCGGCGGGTATCGCCATCACGGGTGTTACGACGCTACAGACCGTGCCGCCGGGGACCAATTTGTCAGTCGGCACTACCAAGCAGGAGAAGACGACGGTCTCCTACTATGGGCGGTTGTCCTATGATTATGCGGGCAAATACCTGGCGACGGCCTCTATCCGGCGGGATGCCAGCTCGATCTACAGCTCGTCGTATCAGTGGGCGACCTTTCCTTCTGTCTCGGGGGGATGGATAGTTACGGAAGAAAAATTCATGGAGCCAGTGAAGAGCGTGATGAACTTTTTCAAGATCCGCGCGAGCTATGGGATAACGGGTAGCGATCCCGGCAGCTATTATGCCAAATACCAGAGCCTTGCTGCGGATGCAGGCTTTTTCAGGTCTACCACGGGTGCACTGGCGACGGGTACGAATCCGGACCTGTCGGGCGTTCCGTCCACCTACAATGGGACGACCGTCGTATCTCCTTTTCCTTATTATAACGGTTTTTATAATAGCGGAGTGGCTGCCAGCAACAGCGTGCGGTGGGAAAAGTTCCCGCAGACCGATGTGGCGGCTGATATGGAATTCTTCAACAACCGTATCAATCTTATCGTCGATGCTTACCGGAAGGATGCGAAGGACAAGTACTTCTACAATATTCCTGCGCAGAGTACGTCGGGGTATCTGTACTATTCCGGCAACTATGTGAATGTGCGGAATGAGGGTCTGGAGATCGGGCTGAGCACCAGGAATCTGGGTCCGCGGTCTGCTGTGCAGTGGAGTACCAATTTCAACGTTTCCTTTAACAGGAACTATGTCACGAAGCTGCCGAATGGCAACAAGGATTTCCTCTTCGGTCCGCCGTGGTTCCAGCAGTCGCTGACGATAGGAGAGCCCCTTTTCAACTACAAGGTATGGAAGATCAATGGAGCGTACGCCACGAATGCCGATGTGCCGACGGATCCGGTAACGGGGAAGAAGATGACCTTTCAGGGGACGCCTTTACAGGCGGGGGATGCGAAGTATGTGGATATGAACGGGGACTATAATATCGACTATGACGATAAGATCATAGCGGGCAACCCCAATCCGGGGATCGTCGGGGGATTCGGGAATACGTTTACTTATAAGGGGTTCAGTTTGAACGTCTTTTGCTCATTTGTCTTCAAGCGGAAAATATTCAACGGGTATCTTTCGGATGCGCTCAACGGTAGTCATGTGTTCTCCGACACCTGGGGGGCCGTTTCGGGCCCCGCGTCGATACCCGGGATACTCGGGCAATTTTGGACCAACACGGGAGACCATGCTAATTTTCCCAGGCTGGTATACCCGCGTGGTTCGAACCAGGACCCCTGGGATATCGCCAGTTCGTACTTCGTGGAGGATGGCAGCTTTGTCAAGGTCAAGCAGGTTACACTGGGGTACAACCTACCGCAGAGCTGGGTGCGTCGGCTGCACCTGAGATATGTCAATATCTATGGCATGGGTGAGAACCTGTTCATGTGGAAGAAGAGCAAGCTGATACCGGATCCCGAGCTGGTGGACCCGACCACGGGGTCGGCGAATGTGGTGTATCCTTCGGCGTTGAAGTTCACTGCGGGGTTTCGGGTCGAGTTCTGATGTTTTATTAAAAAATTAAAGACAAGTACATGAAAAAGATATTTATGGCCTTCGGCCTGGTGGGATTGATGCTTGCGGTGTCTGCCTGTCATAAGTTCCTGGATCAGCAGCCGTACAGCCAGGCTACCGACCAGACGACATGGAAGTCCGAGGGCGACGCGAATGCATCCGTAGCGGCCTGTTATTCGCTGATAAGGTCGGCGCTGAATGCGGCCATTACGCACTATGCTTATGGCGACCTGCCGACGGATGAGTTCAGCGATGTTTTAAATGGTGGTGATCCTGCATTCCGGGATGTGCTGAATGTCAACTGGGGTGTGAGCGTACCCTCTGCGAATAACTACGACCCACGTCTGAAGCTGCGGCTATACAACAATTTTTATACGGCCATCGTCCAGAGCAACCGCTGTCTGCATTTTATCCAGGGCATGCCGTTGTCTGCTTTTGATGGCGCGGATACGGCGACGCAGCAGGCCAGCAAGAACCGGTATCTCGGGGAAGCCTATTTTACCAGGGCATTTAACTACTTCTATATGGCAAGGGTATGGGGGGATGTGCCGCTGGTGACTGACTATACGAAGGATGTAGCGGGGGCGCCGGCACTGCCAAGGTCGTCGCAGGCCCAGGTGCTTGCTCAGGCGATCACCGATGCGGGCATGGCTGCGGGTTTGCTGAACTGGCAGGATCCGTCTTCTGCCGACAGAGTGGTGCGGGCCGACAGGGGGGCCGTATACGCGCTGCTCGCCCATATCTATGCCTGGAAAGGCGACTATGACAAGTGCAACAGCGCCTGTGGTGCAGTGATCGGTAGTGGCTCGTATACTTTTGTCGACCGTCACAATTATCTCGGCATTTTTCAAGGGCAGTCGAGCGAAAGTATTTTTGAGATCGCGCAGAACAACCTGTCCGAGGGTCTTAGGGTCGACGCCAGTATTTCCGGTGTTACGCTGACCTCGCCTTATATCAACAATGCCATTCCGATCTGGCAGCTGAACACGTCTACGATCGGGGGCTTATACTATGATCAGAACGATCTTCGGTACCAGCAGGCTTTCCTGAATTTTCCCAGCTTTATCGAGTGCATCAAGTATTCCACCATACAAAACGTCAATTCGAACAGCGCGTATCCGGTGGCGTTGAACAATATCGTCGTCTTCCGGCTGGCGGATATCCAGCTGCTGAAGGCAGAGGCTTTGGCTGCGAAGTCCGCGCCGGACTATGCGGGGGCGTTGGATATCGTCAATGATATCCGTACGAGGGCGGGACTGACTACGCCGCTGACGGGTATTACCGGTCATGCCTTGCTGGATACGGTGACGGCAGAGCGGGGTCGGGAATTGTTCCTGGAGGGCCACCGTTATTATGATCTGGTGAGGCAGGCAAGGAACACGGGGACGATGCAGTTCCCGAATATCAGTGCCGGAGAATTTGCGGCGGGCAAGAGCTATTGGCCCATCGATCCTTCGTTGTTCCTGACCAATGTCAATCTTGCGCAAACGACCTTTTGGCAGGGTAAAATTCACTAAATCTTTAAAAAAGAAGCCATGAAAATTTTTGGAAAATATGTATATCCCGTGGTGATCGTGTTGATGGTGATATCGGCGTCCTGCAAGAAGGCGGCTTATCTGACGGATGGCGGGACGAGCAATGCGAAGAGTTCGTTGTCGACCTATGACTATCTGAAGGGGCATCAATACCATTACTTCGATACCGTTGTTCTGCTGATCGATCATTTTAACCTGAAGGATTCGGTGAACAAGGCGGGAACGTTTTTCGCTATTACCGATTTTGCGGTGAACAGCCTGATGAAGGATCTGGGTGTTGCCACTCTGAACGATCTCTATTCGAAGGTAAGCTCGAAATTTTTGACGCAGTATATGTTCACGGACAAGCTGACCCTGGATAAGGCCAGCAGCGCCTTCCCGGTGCAGGTACCGGACTGGGCGGGCAGCACGGCGCCTGCGGCCTATGGAAAGAACCAGTTTGCCTACACCGTCTATCTGACGAACTCTGCGCCCGCTTTTACTTATTACACTCTGACGTATATCCAGATAAATGGGGTGCTGGATGGGTCGGCGAATGCCCCGGCGGGTGATCCGCCTGACCTGGTCGTTCCCTGTCAGACGACAGGTATTCAGACGAGTACCGGGACGACTCTGCATGTGTTGATCAACAATGCGCCTTTGAATGTATTATAGGACTAAAAATTTTTACCAAAATGACTAGTAATAGAAAAAAGATTACGGGGATCATGGGTTGTGCTCTCGCGCTTTTTTGCGGATGGAGCTGTGAGAAAGTGAAGCCCGGGTATCTGAGCTCTGATCTCTTTTATGTTCAGAACCCGCTGGTAGCCGCGAGGGGAGCCAATACGGTATCCGGTGCGCTGCAGGTGAACGGATCGACCACGCCTATCTATGTGGAGGTAGTGAAGATAGTGGATGCGAATGGTAACCGGGTGGACAGCCTGCTGGCGACGAAGGGCAGCTTTCCCGGCTTTTCGGACGCCATCAGCGCTGCTGATTCGACGCTGGACCTGCTGAATAAAAAGATCGTGCAGGTGACGGCGCCGGCGGTTTCCGTGAATCCGCAGGGAGGGCGTATCCAGGTGTCGCCTGCATCGAAGGCTATTCCTATGGGAACGTATACCCTCGATATAAAAGTATCCAATTCGAGCGGGTCTGTGATGCTGCCGGGTGCGTGTAAGATCGTCGTTGGGGCGTCGATACCTCCGGATACAGTTTATTCAGGGGCTTATGCGGGAACGCTGGATGCCCTTGGGAACTATAGCGGGGGGCTGGCTAACCCGAACGTGGCGGTCCAGTACATTCCCTCTTCGACCAATAAGATCGTTTTCAAGTGGGTGGATAAGAATGGAAAGGTATATGATGCGAAGGTGCATGGGATCGATGTGCGGAAGGGGAGGTGGAATTTCCGGAATTTCGACCCTTATTATCCGCAGGTGCTGACCGACACTTCGGTGGAATACCAGTACCCGACGGTGCCGAATGAATTTCCGGCGTTCCCGAATAATGGTTCGGACGGGACTACGCCGCGGGGGAATTTCGGCTGTTTCTTTAAATTGTCAGCGGGGAGCAATAGCACGGGGTCGGCGATGTTTACTTTTTCGGATATAGCATTCTTTTCGCAGGGGCTTTATATCGTGACGATCGGTCTTACGGATGTCAGCTTTAACTAGAATGCGCGCCGAGCCGCCCCTTCGGGGGTGGACTCGTCACGCGGAAGGCGATTATGCAGAAGCTACGTTGGTGAGGTAGCTTTCGACGTATTCGCTTGGGGATTTTCGGGTGACGCTCTTGAAGACGCGGTTGAAGTTGGTGATGCTGTTGAAGCCGCAGTTGTAGGCGACGGTGGCGATGCTGTCGTAGTTGCCGTCGGTGAGTTTTTTGCAGGCTTCGTTGATGCGGACCTCGTTGAGGAAGGATACGAAGGTGTGGAGGGTGTGTTTCTTGAAATAGCGGCAGAAGGCCTGGGGTGTCATGTGGGCCTGTTTGGCTACGTCTTCCAGGGTGATGGGTTTGTCATACTGCTGCATGATAAAATTATAGATGGCTCCGATGCGGATGCCTTCGTGTTCGCTGTAGGCGGCGGGCTGGGCACATGAGGACAGGGGCTGCAGTTCCGAGAAGGAGCTCAGCTGTTTGAGCAGCTCGATGAAATGGATGAGCTGGTCGACTCCCGTGCTGTTCTGGATGCGGAGCATCTTTTCTGCCACGTCGGCGGAGTATTGGGGTGGGACTTTAAATCCGGATTGTTGGTTCAGGAGGAAGTTCTTGAGGTTTTTTATTTCCGGAAGATCAAAGAAGCTATCCAGCTGCCCCTTGACGTTAAAAAAGATATTGAGGGTTTGGACCTTTTTTCGGCTGGAGGGAGAAAAATAAGACGGGTCGCTTTTAAAAACATGTGGCAGGTTGACTCCGAGCCAGTATATCTCTCCGGACCGGAAGGCGTACATGTTGTTCTCGGCGACCAGGGTCCCCTCTCCCTGCTGGATCCAGGTCAGCTGGATCTCCTGGTGCCGGTGTAAATGCGGATAAAAGTGGGGGAGCTCATCCTTTTGCACGATAACGGTCTTATCATGCGGCACTGGAATGGTGAATTGCAGTACTTTCATCGCTGTTGAGTTTTGGCAGAATGTTTAAGAAATAGTGACCTTAATGTGACATTTATATGAATTTACTGAATTTGCGGATATTATCACCATATTATTAAAATCGGGTAAAAGGTGGTTAAAATACGGTTAGTCCGGGGGTTTGGGGGCTGCGGTTGTGTGGACTGGGGGGCTCCGGCGGCGTGAATTGGGGGGCTGCGGTCGTGTGAACCACGCCGCCACTGTTC
>Ga0105239_10005837_pt1 | contig 14346 bp, 13 predicted proteins | sample KBSC44metaG_FD_92761 | JGI IMG/M metagenome (GOLD analysis project Ga0105239, IMG submission 92761) | Corn rhizosphere microbial communities from Kellogg Biological Station, Michigan, USA - KBS C4-4 metaG | ecosystem: Host-associated > Plants > Roots > Rhizosphere > Soil | place: Michigan, USA... | reverse complement strand
GCTGAGCGAGCGCCTTGGCGCCCTGCGCGAGCGCGACTTCCGTCTGCTCTTCGCCGGCACGATGATCACGACGGTCGGCGACCGCCTTGCCAGTATCGCCCTCGCGTTCGCCGTCCTCGACATCGCCTCCGCGACCGCGCTCGGCATCGTGTTCGCGGTCCGTCAAGGCGTCCAGGCGCTCGTCGTCGTCGCCGGCGGCGTTCTCTCGGACCGTCTGCCGCGCAACCTCGTCCTCGTCGGTGCCTCGCTCGTGCAGGGAGCAGCGCAGGCGGCGACGGCCGCGTGCGTGCTCGCAGGGGTCGGCGGCGTGTGGGCGATCGTCCTACTGCAGGCGGTCTACGGCATCGGGCTCGGCCTCGTGCTCCCGGCGGAGGTCGGGCTCGTCCCGCAGACCGTCAGCCCGGACAGGCTCCAGCAGGCGAATGCGCTCCAGGGCCTTACGCGGAACATCGTCGGCGTCCTGGGCCCGGCCGCGGGCGGCGCGATCGTCGTCGCCGGAAGCCCGGGGATCGCGCTCGCCGTCGACGCGGCCAGCTTCCTCGTCTGCGCGGAGCTGCTGCGCCGCATCCGCGTCGCGCCGCGAGAGGAGACCAAGACGCCCGGCTTCGCGGCCGAGCTCCGCGAGGGGTGGCAGGAGTTCACGTCGCGGACGTGGCTCTGGGCGTCCGTCGTGTTCTTCGGGATCGGCAACCTGGCCTTCGCCGGCTGGATCGTCCTCGGGCCGGCGATCGCCGACGACCGCCTCGGTGGAGCCGGGCCGTGGGCGACGATTCTCACCGCCGGCGGCCTCGGAGCCATCCTCGGCGGCGTCCTCGCGATGCGAGTCCGGCCGCGGCGTCCGCTCGTGGCCTGCGTCCTGGCGGCGACGCTGATCTCACTGCAGACGCTCAGCCTCGCGCTCGGCGCCCCGACCTGGGTGATCGCCGGCGCGGCTTTCATGGGCGGGATCGGCATCGCCGTGCACCTCACGCTCTGGTTCACGACCTTCCAGCGGCAGGTGCCCGAGCGGGCGCAGTCGCGGGTCGCCTCGTACGACACCCTCGGCTCCTTCGTGCTGATGCCCCTCGGGATGGCGCTCGTCGGTCCGCTGGCCGATGCGATCGGCCTCACCGAGACGCTCTGGATCTGCCTGGTGGTGATGTGGACCTCCTGGGCTGCGATCCTCGTGCTCCCGTCGGTCTGGGCGATTCGCCGCGATGAGCCGCTGCCGGCCCCGAGCCCGGCCTGACTACGATCCCCGGCCATGACCGTCCGCGTCCGCATGGCGCCGTCACCGACCGGGCTCCTCCACATCGGCGGCGTCCACACGTTCCTCTTCAACTGGCTCTTCGCCCGCGGCCGTGACGGTGCCTGCATGCTCCGGATCGAGAACACCGACACGAGCCGCGAAGTACAGGAGGCCACCGAGCAGATCCAGCGCTCGCTCACCTGGCTGGGCATCGACTGGGACGGGCCGGTGACGTTCCAGCTCGACGCGATGGAGCGCTGCCGCGAGCTCGCCGCCCGCCTCGTCGAAGAAGGGGCGGCCTACGAGGACGAGGGCGCGATCCGGTTCCGGATGCCCGAGGAGGGCCTCACCGGGTGGGATGACGCGGTGCGCGGCCGCATCGAGTTTCCGAACGAGCAGCTCGAGGACGTCGTTCTGGTCCGCTCCGACGGCCGCCCGACCTACAATTTCGCCTCGCCGGTGGAAGACATGGACGACGCGATCACCCACGTCATCCGCGGCGACGACCACATCTCGAACACGCCGAAGCAGATCCAGATCCTCCACGCGCTGGGTCACGAGCCGCCCGTCTACGCGCACGTCGCGAGCATCCTCGGCACCGACGGGAAGAAGCTCTCGAAGCGCCACGGCGCCGTCTCGGTCGACGAGTTTCACGAGGCCGGCTATCTGCCCGACGCGCTCGTCAACTTCCTCGCGCTGATCGGCTGGGCGCCCGACGGCGAGACCACGATCATGACCCGCGACGAGATCGTCGAGCGCTTCACGCTCGAGGCAGTGAGCGCAAGCCCGGGGACGTTCGACCATGCGAAGCTCGACTGGATGAACGGGGTCTACCTCCGCGCGCTCGCGCCCGACGCGTACGCGGACGAGGTCGTGAAGTACCTCGGCGAACGCGGCGTCGACTGGCCGGAGGACCGAGTTCGCGCGATGGCGCCGCTCGTGCAGGAGAAGGTCGCGAGGCTCGGTGAGATCGCGGACTTCACCCGGTTCCTGTTCGAGGACGTCGCGCCCGACCCGTCGCTGCTCGACCGGCGGATCCTGGAGGCCGCGGCACAGGCGCTCGCAGCCGTCGGCGACTGGACGGCCGCCGAGCTGGAGGTCGCGCTCAAGCGCCTGTGCGAGGATCTCGGCGAGAAGCCCCGCACCGTGTTCGCGCCGATCCGCGTGGCCGTGACGGGGTCGCGCGTCTCGCCGGGCCTCTACGAGTCGCTCGAGCTGCTCGGACGTGAGACCTCCCTCGAGCGCCTGCGCCGCGGTGCGGAGCTCACCGCATGACCGCCCTCGATGCCCGCGCCTTCGAGCAGCGCCTCGACGTCTTCCTCCAGGAGCGCTCGGAGGAAGCGCGCGCCGTCAGGGTCGGGGAGAAGGAGACGTCCGAGCAGGCCGCGATCGTCGCCCGCTACGCCGATCTCTTCACCCGGGAGCAGCTCGAGGTGCTGCGCGAGACGGAGGGCGCGACGAACGGCGCCGAGCAGGAAGCGGTCGCGCGACTACGGATCACGTGCCAGGAGGGGATCGTCGAACGCGAGATCGTCGAGCGCGAGGACGCCCTCGAGAACGCGTTGCTCGCCGCGCGAGTCGCCTGGAAGGGCGAAGAGCTGTCCCTCCGGTCGGCCCAGGCGCGGCTCGCCGTCGAGCCGGCCTATGCCGACCGCGACGCGCTCGGTGCCGTGGTGCTCGACACCTCGTCGTCGTTCAACGACGAGCGGCGAGCCCTGCTCCGGGAGCGCCACTCGCTCGAGTCGGACGTGACCGGGATCGCGGAGCCCGTCGCGCGCAACGAGGTGGAGAAGGGCATCAAGCTGCGGCCCGTGCTGGGCGCGGTCGATCGCGCGCGCGTCGAGAGCACGCCGGCGTTCACGCCGCAGCGCGAGCGCTGGCTCGAGCGCCTGCTCGGACCAGACCGCGACGCGACGCCCGCTCACGCCCACATGGCGTGGATCCGCCGCCTGTCGCCTCTCGAGGCGACGTACACGAAGGAGCGGAGCGTGGCCGTCTGCGTCGAGACGCTGCATGCCCTCGGCTTCGACCTCGCCGCCGAGAAGGGCATCAGGCCCGACCTCGAGGATCGGCCCCAGAAGTCGCCACGCGCCTGTGTGATCGCATCCGACCCGCCGCGCGTCGTCCACCTCATCACCCGTGCGCAGGGCGGTCTCCACGACTACGAGGCGTTCTTGCACGAGGCCGGGCATGCGCTCCACTACGCCGGCTGTGAGCCGTCGCTGCCGCTGGCGTTCCGCCGGCTCTCGCGCGACCACGCGCTCACCGAGATCTACTCGTTCCTGCTCGACTCGATCGCCCAGGAGCCGGGTTGGCACGCAGAGCACTTCGGCCTGGCGGAGGGGGACGCCCGCGAGAACGCCGACGCCGCGCGCTTCACGAACGCACTGCTCTTCCGCCGCTACTCCGCGAAGCTCGGGTACGAGTTCGACTTCTGGACGCGCTTCCCGTCGGACGGCGGGACGCCGGACGGGTACGAGGAGCGGCTGACGGCGGCGACCGGGATCCGCTACCCCGCCGCGAACCACCTCGCCGACATGGATGCCGGCTTCTACTCCGCCGACTACCTGCGCGCCTGGATCCGCGCGGCGCAGCTGCGCGCGCACCTGCGCCGCGAGGTGGGGGTCGACTGGTGGCGCCGGCCCGAGACGGGCGCGCGCCTGCGCGACCTCTTCCGCGAGGGGACGCGGCCGACGACGGAGGAGATCGCGGAGCGGATCGGCTTCGACCCGCTCGACACGGAACCGCTCGTCGCCGAGCTCGGCGCGCCCGCCTGACGCCTCGCCGTCAAACCGGACGCGCTGCCGGTCGTCTCAGAGGTGGGGTCCGGCGCTCGGAGTCGTAAAGACGTGCTCTGCAGTCTTGCCTCCGTCGTCGTCGGCCGCTATAAGACACCTGAATCGGGTCTCAGGTTTGAGCCCGGACACGTCCAACGGAGGGCACATGAAGCGGTGGCACATGCTTGCGGCGCTCATCACGGGCATCGCGGTTCTCGCAGGGATCGGGGCGACGGCGCGGGTCGCGGACGCGGCGCCGAGCGCCAACGCGCCGATCAAGGTCGGCATCGTCTACTCGCGGACGGGGCTCCTCGCCGCGTACGGCGCCGAGTACATCCAGGGGCTGCGGTACGGCCTGGCGTACGCGACGAAGGGCACCAACGCGGTCAACGGCCGCAAGATCGAGCTCACCGTCGTCGACGACGCCACCGACCCGGTGAAGGCCGTCGCGGCCGGTAAGGACCTGATCGGAAAGGGCTACAAGATTCTCGCCGGCAGCGTCTCGTCGGGGGTCGCGCTCCAGATGGCGCCACTCGCCGACCAGAACAAGGTGCTCTTCATCTCCGGCCCGGCGGCCACGGACGCGGTCACGGGGATCAACAAGTACACGTTCCGCTCCGGCCGTCAGTCGTACCAGGACGTCCTCGCCGCGAGCTCGTTCCTCGGCGGCGGCGGCGGCAAGAACGTGACCGTGTTCGCGCAGGACTCGGCGTTCGGCCTGGGCAACGTCCTCGCCGTCCAGCAGGTGATGGGCAACCTCGGCGGCCAGAAGGTGAACCGCATCCTCGTGCCGCTCTCGGCGCAGGACTTCACGCCGTTCGCCCAGCAGGTCAAGCAGCAGAAGACCGATCTGCTGTTCGTCGCATGGGCCGGGACGACGGCGCCCGCGATGTGGCGTGCCCTCGAGCAGCAGGGCGTGTTCGGATCGGTCGACAAGGTCGTCACGGGACTCGCCGAGCGCGCGACCTACCCGACCTTCGGGCCGGTCGCGAGCAAGATCTCGTTCCTCTCGCACTACGTCTCGAACGCGCCGAAGAACAAGGTGAACGACTTCCTCGTCAAGTCGATGCGGAAGCGCGGCCAGGTGCCCGACCTCTTCACGCCGGACGGCTTCGTCGCCGGGCAGATGATCGTGCGGGCGCTGACGAAGGGCTCCCCGGACGACGTCGACAAGATGATCTCGGCGCTCGAGGGCTGGAGCTTCACGGGGCCGAAGGGCCAGCAGACGATCCGCGCGTCCGACCACGCGATGCTGCAGCCGATGTTCCAGGTCAAGCTCGTCCAGAACGGCGACACGTACAAGACGACCGTCGTCAAGTCCCTGCGGGCGAAGTACACGGCTCCGCCGGAGAAGAAGTAGCGGAACGCCCTCCAGCCGACGGGATCGTGTCCACGCAGGCCCCGATCCTCGCCACTCGCGACCTCGGGCTCGACATCGGCGGCGCACGTATCGTCGCCGATGTCTCGCTCGAGGTCGCCGAGGGCGAGCTCGTCGGCATCATCGGCCCGAACGGGGCGGGGAAGACGACGCTCTTCAACCTGCTCTCGGGCACCATCCGCCCGACGACCGGCACCGTCGAGCTCGACGGGGAGGACGTCACCCACCAGCCGCCCCACCGGCGGACGCAGGCAGGTCTGGGCCGCACGTTCCAGGTCTCGAGCGTGTTCCCGCTCCTGCCGGTCGGTGAGAACGTCCGGCTCGCCGCCGAGGCGCGGATCGGCGGCTCGCTCAGCATCGTCCGGCGTGCGGCGCGGTTCGCGCCCGCGCTCGACCGGGCATCCACCGCCCTCGAGCGCGTCGGGCTCGCCGATCGCGCGCTCTGGCCGGCCGGGATGCTCTCGCACGGGGACAAGCGAAAGCTCGAGATCGCGATGCTCCTCGCGGCCGACCCGCGCGTGATCCTCCTCGACGAGCCGATGGCGGGTGTCTCGGTGGAGGACGTCGACGGGCTCGTCGAGGTGATCCGCTCGGTGCACGAGGAGGAGGGCAGGACGGTGCTGATGGTCGAGCACCGGATGGAGGTCGTCGTCGGCCTCGCGCAGAGGATCGCCGTCATGCACCACGGATCGCTGCTCGCCTTCGACACCCCCGAACGTGTGATGGCCGACGAGACCGTCCAGACCGCGTATCTGGGAGAGCCGCTGTGACCACGGCGCCCACGGCGACCGCGACGGCGCTGTCCGTCTCCGACCTCCACGTGTACCTCGGCGAGTCTCACGTGCTGCAAGGGATCTCCTTCGAGGTCCCAGCCGACGGCGTGACGGCCGTGCTCGGGCGCAACGGCGTCGGCAAGACGACGACGATGCGCGCGCTGATGGGCCTCGTGCCGCGGTCGCGCGGGACGGTGACGATCGAAGGCGAGGACGTGAGCCGGCTTCCGACCCACGCGGTGGTCCGCCGCGGCGTCGGCTACGTGCCCGAGGACCGTGACGTCTTCGCAGGGTTGACAGTCGAGGAGAACCTCCGTCTCGCCGAGCGGGACGGCGAGCCGCGCTACGAGCTCGTCCACGACCTCTTCCCCGAGCTCCGCCAGCGCGCGGGCCAGCGCGCCGGCACGCTTTCCGGCGGCCAGCAGCAGATGGTCGCGATCGCGCGGGCGCTGCTCAACCGCAACCGGCTCCTGCTCGTCGACGAGCCGACGAAGGGCCTTGCGCCGCTGCTCGTCACCGAGGTCGCCTCGGCGCTCGAGCGTGCGGCGGAGCTGACGACGATCGTGCTCGTGGAGCAGAACCTGTCCGTCGTCCAGCGTCTCGCGCGAGACGTCGTCGTGCTCGACGCCGGCCGGGTCGTCCACTCCGGGCCGGCGGCGGAGCTGCTCGCCGACCCCGAGCACGTCCGTCGCCTGCTCGGCGTCCACGGAGGCGGGCATTGAGCACGTTCGTCCTCCTGACCATCACCGGGCTGGGCCTGGGCGCGATGTATTTCCTCGTCGCCTCGGGGCTGTCGCTCATCTACGGTCTGATGGGCGTCCTGAACTTCGCCCACGGTGCGCTGATCACCGTCGGCGCGTACGCAGCGTGGTGGTCCGGCGACCAGATCGGCGGCAGCGCTTGGCAGCGGCTGCTGCTCGGCGGGCTCCTCGGCATCGTCGCGGGAGCCGTCGTCGCCGGCCTGATCGAGCTCGTGCTGATCCGGCCCCTGTACCGCCGCCCGGTGGAGCAGGTGCTCGTCACCGTCGGCCTGGCGCTCGCGATCGGTGCGCTCGTGCAGGGCATCTGGGGCGCCGACCCCAAGGTGTTCCCGGTTCCCGCGTGGATGATCGAGACGACCACCGTCTTCGGCGCGAGCATCCCGAACGACCGCTTCGTCGAGATCGGCGTCGCTGTGGCGGTGCTCGTCGGGCTGACCGCTTTTCTGCGCTACACGCGGTTCGGCCTCGTCATCCGCGCGGGCGTGGAGAACCGCGCGATGGTGGCGGCGCTCGGGATCGACGTGCGGCGAGCGTTCACGATCGTGTTCGCGCTCGGCGGCGCCCTCGCCGCGCTCGCGGGCGTCCTCTCGGGGGTCTACTTCGGCGTCGTCGACCCCGGCCGCGGCACGTCGCTCCTGATCTTCGCGTTCATCGTCGTCGTGATCGGCGGCTTCGGGTCGATCGGCGGCTCGGCCGTCGCCGCGGTCGCGGTCGGCCTGATCCAGCAGTACGCGAACTACTACGCCTCGAGCGGCACCGGCGACCTCGCGGTCGTGCTGCTGCTCGCCGCCGTGCTCCTCGTCCGGCCGGCCGGCCTGGCCCCGAAGGTGGCGCATTGAGACGCTCGGCAAGCATCGTCGTCCCGGTCGTCGTGCTCCTGCTCCTCGCGATCGTGCCGAAGCTGTCGCTCGACATCCCCGTCGTCCTGAACGGGCCGCTCGACAGCCCGGGAACGCTGCAGGTGCTCGCGCTGTGCCTGCTCTTCGCGGGGATCGCGCTCACGTACGATCTCCTCTTCGGTTTCACGGGCCTGCTCTCGTTCGGCCACGCCCTCTACGTGGCGGTCGGCGTCTACGTGACCGCGATCGCGCTCACCCGCTGGGAGTGGGGTCTCTGGCCGACGCTTGCCTTCGTCGTCGCGGTCGGGATCGCGCTGCCGTTCGTGCTCGGCGCCGTGAGCCTCCGGGTGGGCGGGATCGCGTTCGCGATGGTGACGCTCGCGTTCGCGCAGGCCGGAAACGTGCTCGTCCAGAAGAACCCGTACGGATGGACGGGCGGCGAGGAGGGGACGGGACTCAACTACGACGAGATCCCGGACGCGTTCGTGGGCGTGCTCAACACGAAGAACCTCTACTGGCTCGCCCTCGGTTACGCAGTGCTCGTCTTCGTCGTCGTGCGGTTTCTCGTCGGGTCGTCGGCGGGCCACGTGCTGCGCGCCGTGCGCGAGAACGAGCCGCGCGTCGAGGTGATCGGGCTCAATCCCTACTGGTTCAAGCTGATCGCGTTCGTCGTCGCGGCGTTCCTCGCTGTGCTCGGGGGGATCGTGTGGCTACTCCTGATCGGCGGAGCGACCCCCGAGGTGACGACCGCGAACTTCACGCTCGCGCTGCTCGTGATGGTCGTGCTCGGCGGCGCCGGTACGCGCTACGGGGCGATGATCGGCGGGTTCCTCTACACGCTGCTCGACCAGCGCCTCGGCGCGCTAGCGGGGTCGACGCGAGTGCAGGATCTCCCGGACGTGCTGCGCGTGCCGCTCTCCGAGCCCCTCTTCCTCCTCGGGTCGCTCTTCATCCTGCTCGTGTTCTTCGTGCCCGGAGGGCTCGCGAGCCTGCCTGCGCGGCTGCGCGGCATTCGCACGCGGCGTGAGCCGCTGCCCGAGGAGGCCGCGGCTTGAGCGTCCGGATTGGCTGGGAGCGGCACGGGAGCGGCGCGCCGCTGCTCCTGATCCACGGTCTCGGCTACGCGCGCTGGGGCTGGGAGCCCGTCCTGCCCCGCCTCGCCGAGCGTCTCGACGTAATCCTGTTCGACAATCGCGGCATCGGCGAAAGCGACTCGCCGCCCGGCCCGTACACGGCCCGCGAGATGGCCGAAGACGCCGTCCAGGTGCTCGACGAGGCGGGAGTCGAGCGGGCGCACGTCGTCGGGACGAGCCTCGGCGGGATGGTCGCGCAGGAGCTCGCGCTCGCGCATCCGGAGCGCGTCGACCGGCTCGTCCTCGCGTGTACGACGCCCGGCGGGCCGAAGGCGCATCCGATGCCGCAGCAGACGGTGGCGCTGATGGCCGAGGCGGGGACGCTCGAGCCCGCTGTCGCGCTGCGCCGCTTCGTCGAGAACGCCCTCGCGCCAAAGACCGTGGCCGCGCGGCCCGAGCTCGTCGACCGGATCATGACCCACCGGCTCGCGACCGCCCAGAGCCCGGTTGCGTGGGCCGCGCAGGCCGCAGCGGGCATGACGTTCGACGCGTACGACCGGCTCGGCGGTCTTCGGGCGCCGACCCTCGTTCAGCACGGCGGCGAGGACGCCGTCGTCGATCCCCGAAACGGCGACCTTCTCGCCGAGCTCGTGCCGGCAGCGCGCCTCGATCCGTTCCCGGGCACGGGACACCTCTTCTTCTGGGAGGAGCCCGAGCGATTCGTGACCTCGTTGACGGCGTTTCTCGAGGAGACGGCGTGAACGAGCTCACGCTGGGCCGCTGGCTCGCCGACCGGGCGCGGACGACGCCCCAGCGCGTCGCGATCCGGTTTCTCGGACAGGACCTGACCTACGCAGAGCTCGACTCACGCGCGACTCGGCTCGCGGCCGGTCTCGCGGCGCGGGGCCTCCGCCGCGGCGACCGTCTCGCGACGCTGACGACGACCTCTCCCGACCACGTCGCCACGTTCTTCGCCTGTGCGCGGCTCGGCGTCGCGCTGCAGCCCGTCTCGTGGCGGCTCGCGAGCGCCGAGGTCGCGTACCAGCTCGAGGACGCCGAACCGTCGCTCCTGCTCGCCTCGGACGACTACGTGGAGCTCGCACGGAACGCGGGCACGAAAGTGGAGATCGCCCGGATCGGCGACCCGACGCTCGAGGCGGACGGCGAGGTCGAGGACGTGGCTCGCGACGACGATCCGCTCCTTCTCGTCTACACGTCGGGGACGACCGGGAAGCCGAAGGGTGCGCTGCTCTCGCACGCGAACTGCTTCTGGACGAACCTCTCCTTCGACCGCACGACGAGCCTCCGCGACGGCGACGTCGTCCTCCAGGTACTGCCGCAATTCCACGTCGGCGGCTGGAACGTCCAGCCGCTCCTCGCCTGGTGGAAGGGCGCCACGGTCGTGCTCGAGCCGGCGTTCGACGCCGCGCGGGCCCTCGACCTGATTGCCGAGCACGGGGTGACGACGATGATGGGCGTCCCCGCGACGTACCTCTTCCTCGCACACGAGCCAGGCTTCGCCGTCGCCGACCTGTCGAGCCTGCGGCTCGCGGTCGTCGGGGGCGCGCCGATGCCGGAGGCGCTGCTCGAGACGTGGATCGCCCGTGGAATCGAGATCGTCCAGGGCTACGGGCTCACGGAGGCGGCGCCGAACGTCCTCTGCCTGCCGCCCGAGGAGGCGACGCGAAAGCTCGGCTTCGCCGGCAAGCCGTATCCGCACGTCGACGTCGCGCTGCGTGACGCCGACACCGGCGCCCTCGTCGAGGGCACCGGCACGGGCGAGCTGGTGGTGCGCGGCCCGAACGTCTTCGCGGGCTACTGGCGTAACGCGGAGGCGACCGAGGCGGCGTTCGCCGACGGATGGCTCCTCACCGGCGACGTGGCCGAGCGCGACGCAGAGGGCTTCTACCGCATCGCCGGGAGGATCAAGGACATGGTGATCTCGGGCGGCGAGAACGTGTACCCCGCGGAGATCGAGGACGTCCTGCACGCGCATCCCGCCGTGCTCGAGGCTGCCGTGGTGGGCGTGCCGGACGAGCGGTGGGGCGAGGCGTGCGCTGCCTTCGTCGTCCTCCGCGAGGGCTCGAACGTCGGCACGGAAGAGCTTCAGAGCCTCTGCCGCGACCGCCTCGCGCGCTTCAAGGTGCCGAAGACGTTCGCCTTCGTCGACGCGCTGCCGCGCTCCTCGATGGGGAAGGTGCTGAAGGACGAGCTGCGCGGGGGCGCGACGGAGGTGGCCCGGTGAGCGACACCGTGACGAACGCCGACGGCCGTCCGCTGTCGAAGCGGGGCGAGCGCACGCGCCGCCGCCTGCTCGAGGCCGCCGAGGCGGTGTTCGCCGAGCTCGGCTACCACGACGCCTCCATCGTGAAGATCACCGAGGCGGCCGGGGTCGGGCAGGGCACCTTCTACCTCTACTTCGCGAGCAAGAAGGACGTCTTCGACGAGCTCGTCGTCGATCTCAACCATCGCGTGCGCCAGGCGATGACGGAGGCCGCGTCGCAGGGCACGACCCGCGCCGAGATGGAGCGGCTCGGGTTCGCGGGCTACTTCCGCTTCGTCGCCGAGCACCCGGCGCTCTACCGGATCATCCGGCAGGCCGAGTTCGTCTCGCCCGAGATGCTCCACCTCCACTACGAGCGGCTCACGAGCGGCTACGTCGCCGGACTCCGTCAGGCGATGGAGGCCGGCGAGATCGCCGACGGCGATCCCGAGCTCCTGGCCTGGGCGCTGATGGGCATCGGCGAGCTCGTCGGCATGCGCTGGATCCTCTGGAACGGTCGCACGGAGCTCCCCGCCGACGTCCTCGAGGAGCTCGGCCGCATCATCACCCGCGCTCTCGGCTCCCGGACCGGGAGCCCATGAGCCGAGTCGGGCTCAGCGGAACAGCCCACTATCTCCCCGAGCGCTGGATGACGGCGGCGGAGGTCGGTGCGGCGAGCGGCATCCCGGAGCACGTGGTCGTCGAGAAGTTCGGCCTGCGTGGGAAGCACATCGCGGCGGAGGACGAGCACGTCTCCGACATGGCCGTGGCGGCGGGGGACCGGCTCCTCGAGGAGCACGGCGTCGACCCGGCCTCGGTCGGCGCGGTCCTCTACTACGGCTCGACGTGGAAGGACTACCCGGTCTGGCAGGCCGCTCCGTGGATCGCGCACCGGCTCGGCTGCTCGAACGCGTACGCGATCGAGTACGACAACGTCTCGATGGGGACCCCGGTGGCGCTGCGCCTCGCGCGCGCGCTCCTGACCGCCGAGCCGGAGCTCCGGAACGTCCTGGTCGTCGCCGCCTGCCGAGAGTCGTACCTTCTCGACTACGGCAACGAGCGGTCGCGGTTCATGTTCAACTTCGGTGACGGCGCCGTGGCGGGGCTGCTCGAGGCCGACGTCGGACGCAATCTCCTGCTCGGCAGCCACGCGATCACCGACGGGTCGTTCTCGCTCCAGGTGAAGGTCCCGGCCGGAGGCAGCGTCGAGCCTGCCTCGCACGAGACCGTCGACCGCGGGCGCCACTACCTCGACGTCGCCGACCCCGCGCAGATGAAGGGCGGCCTCGACGAGGTCTCGCTGCCGAACTTCGTCGCCGCCGCCGAGGGAGCGCTCGCCCGTAGTGGCGCAACGCTCGCAGAGGTCTCGTACCTCTGCGGGATCCACATGAAGCGCTCGATGCACAAGGCGATCGTCGCCGCTCTCGGTCTTCCGCTCGAGCGGGCGGCGTACCTCGACGACACCGGCCACATGAGCGGCGTCGACCCGCTGCTCGCGCTCGACCGCGCCGTGCGGGCCGGGAAGGTCGCCGACGGCGACCTCGTCCTGCTGCTCGCGGCCGGTACCGGGTACACGTGGGCCGCGAGCACCGTACGCTGGGGTGCCGCGTCGGGCGGCGCCGACCAGACGACCGAGGAGAAGCGGAACGGATGAGCGCATTCGAGGAGTTGCTCGGCAAGGAGCTCGGCCCGACCGAGTGGTTCGAGGTCGACCAGGCGCGGATCGACGAGTTCGCCCGGGCGACGAACGACCCCCAGTGGATCCACACCGACCCGGTGCGCGCGGCACAGGGGCCCTTCGGGACGACGATCGCCCACGGCTTTCTCACGCTCTCGCTCTGCGTCCCGCTGATGACCTCCGTGCTGGGCCTCACCGGCTACCGGATGGGCGTCAACTACGGCGTCAACAAGGTGAGGTTTCCGGCTCCCGTCCCTTCGGGCTCGCGCATCCGCGCGCGCTTCGAGGTGCAGTCGGTCGACGAGGTGGCCGGCGGCGACCAGGGCGTCGTCCTCGCGACGGTGGAGCGGGAGGGCGGCGACAAGCCCGTCTGCGTCGCCGAGCTCGTCCTGAGGATGATCCGATGAGGCGCTTCGAGGGCCAGACGGTGCTCGTCACGGGCGGCGCGAAGGGAATCGGCGCCGCGACCGCCGCGCGGCTCGCCTCCGAGGGCGCGCAGGTCGTCGTCGCGGACTTCGACGAGGCGGCGGCGACGGAGACGGCCGAGCGGATCGGCGGCCGTGCCGTGCGCTGCGACGTCACGTCGCGCGCCGACGTCGAGGCGGCCGTCGCCGCGGCCGCCGAGAGCGGCCGCCTGGACGTGCTCGTCACCTGCGCGGGGATCATCCGCGACAACCTGATCCACAAGATGACCGACGACGACTGGGAGGCCGTCATCGCGACGCACCTCCGCGGCACCTTCCTCGCGGCGCAGGCCGCCCAGGCCGTGATGACGCAGCAGGGAAGCGGCTCGATGGTGCTCGTCTCCTCGGTGTCCGCGCTCGGCAACCGCGGCCAGGCCAACTACTCGGCGGCCAAGGCCGGGCTCCAGGGCCTGACGAAGACGCTCGCGATCGAGCTCGGCCGCTTCGGCGTGCGCGCCAACTGCGTCGCGCCGGGGTTCATCGCGACGGCGATGACGCAGCAGACCGCCGAGCGGATCGGCATGTCGTTCGAGGACTTCCAGGCGACGGCGGCGGAGCAGATCCCGCTCCGCCGGGTCGGGCAGCCAGAGGACGTCGCCGGGGTGATCGCGTTCCTCTGCTCGGACGACGCGGCGTACGTCACCGGCCAGGTGATCTACGTCAGCGGCGGCCCCTAGCACGTGAGCCGGGCCGCGCTCGTCACGGGAGCCGCGAGCGGGATCGGCCGCGCGATCGCCGAGCGGCTCGTCGCCGACGGCTGGCAGGTGCTCTCCGTCGATCTCGAGACCGAGGCCGACGGGCCGGGCGAGCCGTTCGCGGCGGATCTGACGACGCGGGAGGGAAACAGCAAGGCCGTCGACGCGGCACTCGAGCGCTTCGGCGGCCTCGACGCCGTCATCCCGAACGCGGGCTTCCAGCACGTCTCGCCGGTGGAGGAGTTCGACGAGGACCGCTGGGACGCGCTCGTCGCGCTGCTCCTGACGAGCCCGTTCCTGCTCGCCCGCTATGCGTGGCCGGCACTCCGTGCCTCGGGCGACGGCCGGATCGTCGTCGTCGCGTCCGTGCACGGGCTCGTCGCCTCCCCCTACAAGGCCGGCTACGTGTCGGCGAAG
>Ga0105239_10005834_pt1 | contig 14354 bp, 15 predicted proteins | sample KBSC44metaG_FD_92761 | JGI IMG/M metagenome (GOLD analysis project Ga0105239, IMG submission 92761) | Corn rhizosphere microbial communities from Kellogg Biological Station, Michigan, USA - KBS C4-4 metaG | ecosystem: Host-associated > Plants > Roots > Rhizosphere > Soil | place: Michigan, USA... | reverse complement strand
TGGGGCGTGTTCGTCGCGACCGCCATCGCTCTGCTGGTCGAGGGTGTCGGCGGCTTCGTCGGCGGCATCTCCGACACCCGGATGCTCGAGATCGGCGCGCCGGTCGCCGAAGAGGCCAGCAAGGGTCTGTTCCTCCTGCTCCTGCTGTGGTGGCGACGTGCCGAGCTCGACGGCGTCCTCGACGGCATCGTCTACGCCGGCATGGTCGGCGTCGGCTTCGCGTTCACCGAGAACATCCTCTACCTCGCGAGTGCGTACGACGGCTCCGGCGACCTCGGCCCCGGTGGCGTCCACGCCCTCACGGGGACCTTCGTCGTGCGCTGCCTGGTCAGTCCGTTCGCCCACCCGCTGTTCACCGCCTGCACCGGCGTTGGGGTCGGCATCGCGGTCAACTCCCGGAGTCGTACCACGCGCATCGTGGCTCCGGTCGTCGGGTACGGGTGCGCCGTGCTCGCCCATGCCGTCTGGAACACCGCGACCGTGTTCGGCCCCGGCAACTTCGTCACCATCTACCTGATCCTGCTGGCCCCGGCCTTCCTCGCCGCGGTCGCGCTGGCCGTGTGGGTTCGACATTCCGAGGGGCGGATGCTCGCGGGAGCGCTGGCCGACGCCGCTCAGCGCGGTCTGCTGCCGGCGACCGACATCGCCTGGGTCGTGGACCTGGCCGCGCGCCGTCGCAGCCGCGCCTACGCACGCGACACCGGCGGCGTGATGGGCGAGCAGGCGATGCGCGACTACCAGCAGGCGGTCATCGAGCTCGGCTTCCTGCACAGCCGCTACCTCCGCGGCGTACCCCCTCCGGACTTCGCCGCCCGGGGCCACGACTACGTTGCCAGGATCAGCGCGCTCCGACCCTCGATCGCCTTTCCCGGACAGGTGGTACCCATCCGATGACCGTGACCACCGCCGGCCCGCAGATGCTGACGGCCCTCGTCCGACTGCGCGCGGCGCTGCAGGGAGCCGCGCTCCCGCTCGAGCTGCCCGACGTCCGGGACGACCGACGCGCCCGTGCCGAGATGGTCAACCAGCTCGAGGACTACATCATCCCGCGGATCGTCACCCTCGAGGCGCCGCTGCTCGCCGTCGTCGGTGGCTCGACGGGGGCCGGCAAGTCGACCCTGGTGAACTCGCTGGTCGGTGCCGTGGTCACCGAGGCGGGCGTGCTCCGGCCGACGACGCGGTCGCCGGTCCTGGTGCACAACCCCGCCGACGCCGACTGGTTCGGCGCCGACCGGCTGCTGCCCGACCTCGAGCGGATCCACCACCCCACCCACGACCCCCACGCGCTCCAGCTGGTGCCGGTAGACGTCGTACCCCAGGGGCTGGCCATCCTCGACGCCCCGGACGTCGACTCGGTCGAAGAGAGCAACCGACTGCTCGCCGCACAGCTTCTCGCCGCGGCCGACCTCTGTCTGTTCGTGACGTCCGCGGCCCGGTACGCCGACCAGGTCCCGTGGGACTTCCTGCGCCAGGCGGCCGAGCGCTCGGCGGCGGTGGCGATCGTGCTCGACCGCACCCCCGAGGACGCCGTCGAGACCGTGGCCAGCCACCTCGCCCGGATGCTCGCCGCGCGAGGCCTCAAGGACTCGCCCCTGTTCACGATCAACGAGGTCACGCTCAACGAGAACGGCCTGCTCGCACCCCGGCACGTGTCCGAGATCCGCAGCTGGCTCTCCGAGCTCGGCGGCGACGCCGAGGCACGCGCCGCCATGGTCAGGCAGACCCTCGAGGGTGCCGTCCGATCGCTGACCCGTCGGGCACACTCGGTGGCGGACGCGTGCGTGGCGCAGTCCGAGGCGGCGGAGCGCCTGCGCTCCGGCGCGGACGCGGCGTACGACGAGGAGATCCGGAAGCTGCTGGAGGCCACGGCCGACGGGACCCTGCTGCGCGGCGAGGTGCTGGTGCGCTGGCAGGAGTTCGTCGGCACCGGGGAGCTCCTCAAGACCCTCGAGGCCAAGGTCGGGTGGCTGCGCGACCGGATGGTCAACGCGATCAAGGGCAAGCCGCAGCAGGCCGAGCGGGTGAGTGTGGCGGTCGAGTCCAGCCTCGAGACGCTGATCCTCGAGCACGCCGAGGCGGCCGCCGAGCGGGCCGAGGCCTCGTGGCGCACCCTGGCGCCGGGACAGGACCTCCTCTCCGATGTCGGCGAGGACCTCGGGCGCGCGTCGCGCGGGCTTCGTCGCCATGCCGAGCGCGCCGTACGCGAGTGGCAGCAGGACGTGCTCGAGATGGTGCGCACCGAGGGTGCCGACAAGCGCACCACCGCCCGCTTCCTGGCGTACGGCGTGAACGGGCTCGCGGTCTCGCTGATGGTCGTCGTGTTCGCCAACACGGCCGGGCTGACCGGCGCCGAGGTCGGCATCGCGGGAGGCAGCGCACTCCTGGGTCAGAAGCTGCTCGAGGCGGTGTTCGGCGACCAGGCCCTGCGCGCGCTCGCGGCGCAGGCACGAGACAGGCTCGAGACCCGTGTCCGGGCGCTGCTCGACGAGGAGCGTCATCGCTATCTCGACCTGCTCGCCAGCCTCGGCCTCGACCCCGAGGCGGCGGAGCGCGTGCGCAACGCCGCCCGGGCCGTCGACGACCTGCGATATGCGGGCGCCGAGCGAGCGGGCATGCACTCGCTCTGAGCACTCCGCTGGTGGCCGGTGCCGGTCGCGGACACGGTGGCGGGCTCGGCCCCGGGGTGCGCAAGGCGGACCGGGTGTCCCACTAGGCTCGGGAGTAACACGTTCGTGCACTCTCACGAAGGGGACGAGTGACCTCCTTGTTGGACGGAGCCAAGAGACGCGTGTCTCGAGGCTCGGATCTGGGTGACCGGGTCGAGGCTCTCGGGCGGGCCAGCGAGTCAGCTCGAGGGCGCCTCGACGACCGGGTCGTCGACGACGCCGAGGCCACCGTCGACCGGGTGGCACGGAGGCTGAGTCTGACCGCGGACCACACGGTCGTGGCGATCGGCGGTGCGACCGGTTCCGGGAAGTCGTCGACGTTCAATGCGTTGGCGGGTGTCGAGCTCTCCTCCGTGGGCGTACGCCGTCCGACGACGTCGTGGGCGACCGCGTGCATCTGGGGCAAGGAGGGCGCCAGCGAGCTGCTGGACTACCTCGGCATCGCGCCGCGCCACCAGATCATGCGCGACTCGTTGCTCGACCTCGGCAAGGAGGACCTGGCGCTCCAGGGCGTCGTCCTGCTCGACCTGCCCGACCACGACTCGACCGAGGTGTCGCACCATCTCGAGGTCGACCGACTGATCGAGCTCACCGACCTGATGGTGTGGGTGCTCGATCCGCAGAAGTACGCCGACGCCGCGATCCACGGCCGCTACCTCGCTCCGCTGGCCACCCACCAGGACGTCATCCTCGTCGTCCTCAACCACATCGACGAGGTGCCAGACGACCGCCGGCGGTCGATGCTCGACGACATCCGCCGGCTCGTGGACGCCGACGGTCTCGGTCGGGTTCCGGTGCTGGCGACCAGCGCACGCACCGGAGAGGGGATCGACGAGCTGCGCTCCGCGATCGCCGACCGGGTGCGTGCCAAGGAGGTCACCCGCGCCAGGCTCCAGGCCGACCTGCGCAGTGCCGCTGCCCGCCTCGACGAGGCCACCGGGACGAGCGGGCACCCGGAGCTGTCCCGAGTGCGCATCGCTGCCCTGGAGGACGCGTTCGCGGACGCGGCCGGGGTGCCGACCGTCGTCGAGGCGGTCGAGTCCGCCACCCGGGTGCGCGGCCGGCGGGCCACCGGCTGGCCGGTGACCTCGTGGTTCTCGAAGCTGAAGCCCGATCCGCTGAAACGGCTGCACCTCGACCTCGGCAAGGAGGGTTCGGCGTTCACCGGCCGGGGCCGCACCTCCGTCCCGGCCCCGACCCAGGTCCAGCGCGCCCGTGTGGACGCCGAGGTCCGCGCCCTCGCGGACGAGGTGTCGGCCCCCCTCTCGCGGCCCTGGGCGGAGTCCGTACGCCGCGCGTCGGTGACGCGGCTTCCCGACCTCAACGACCGTCTCGACGCGGCCCTGTCCGCCACCGAGCTCGACGCGGGCCGGATGCCCGCCTGGGCCGGCCTCGTGCGTGTGCTGCAGTGGCTGCTGCTGCTCGTCGCGATCGCCGGTGTCGTCTGGTCCGGGGTGCTGATCGCCGATCCGTGGCTCGGGGTCCAGCGACCGGATACTCCGGACGTCGGGGGATTCCCGGTGCCGGTGCTCCTGCTCCTCGGTGGCGTGGTGCTCGGCCTCCTGCTCGCCCTGCTGTGCCGCCTCCTGGTCTCGGCGACCGCTCGCGCTCGGGCTCGTACCGCCGACCGGCGACTGCGGTCGGCCATCGCGTCCGTGGCCGACGAGCTGGTCGTGGCGCCGGTCCGTGCCGAGCTCGCCGCGTACGACGACGTGCGCACCGGGCTGGCCCGCGCGCTGGAGTAGCCCGCCGTCCGTCCACAGGCGACTTCACCGCACCTCGGCTCCACAGGCCCCCGCAGGGTCGTCGGCCGTTGTGGGTGGCCGTGTCGAGGCTCGGTCGCACATTCCCGCGAACCGAGGAGATGGATCCATGAACGAGACCTTCGTGACGTTGTCGGGCTGGCTCGGCGGCGACGTGAGCCTGCGCGAGGCCGGCGGCATGCCGGTGGCCAGCTTCCGGGTGGCCACCACACCCCGGCGCTACCAGCGCAAGACCGACAGCTGGGAGGACGGCGACACCCAGTGGTACTCCGTGAACACCTGGCGGACCCTCGCGGAGAACTGCGAGCAGTCGCTCCGTCGCGGTGATCCGGTCGTCGTCCACGGCAAGCTCAGCGCCCACGTCTGGACCAACAAGTCGGGACTCGAGGTGACCACGTTCGAGGTCGAGGCGGCGTTCGTCGGTCACGACCTGAACCGCGGCACGAGCCGGTTCCAGCGCCGCAAGCTCGCGGCGGCTCCGACGCCGTCGGACGACCGCGGGGAGGGTGCCGCTGACGCCGCCTGAGGGCCGCCCCGATCCGGCGATTCCAGGGAGTGACCCGTAGGCTTGCCGGTCATGGCTGAGTACGTTTTCACCCTGCGAAACGTGCGCAAGGCGCACGGGGACAAGGTGGTCCTCGACAACGTCACGCTGTCGTTCCTGCACGGCGCCAAGATCGGCGTCGTGGGGCCCAACGGCACGGGCAAGTCGACCCTGCTGAAGATCATGGCGGGGCTCGAGCACCCGAACAACGGTGACGCGATCCTCGACCCCGGCGCGACCGTGGGCATGCTGCAGCAGGAGCCGCCGCTGACCGAGGGCACGACCGTGCTCGACAACGTCGAGGAGGCGGTCCACGAGATCAAGGGGAAGCTCGACCGCTTCAACGCGATCTCCGAGGAGCTGGCCGACCCCGAGGCGGACTACGACCGCCTGCTCGCGGAGATGGGTGAGCTCCAGACCGATCTCGACCATGCCTCGGCCTGGGACCTCGACAGCCGGCTCGACCAGGCGATGGACGCGCTGCGCTGCCCTCCGCCCGACGCGATCGTCGACACCCTGTCCGGCGGTGAGCGTCGGCGGGTGGCGCTGTGCAAGCTGTTGCTCCAGCAGCCCGACCTGTTGCTCCTCGACGAGCCGACCAACCACCTCGACGCGGAGTCCGTGCAGTGGCTGGAGGGTCATCTCGCCGGCTACCCCGGCTGTGTCCTGGCGGTCACCCACGACCGGTACTTCCTCGACAACGTCGCGCAGTGGATCCTGGAGCTGGACCGGGGCAAGACCCACCCCTACGAGGGCAACTACTCGACGTACCTGGAGACCAAGCAGGAGCGCCTGAAGATCGAGGGGCAGAAGGACGCCAAGCGCGCCAAGATGCTCGAGCGTGAGCTGGAGTGGGTGCGGTCCAACCCGAAGGCCCGGCAGGCGAAGAGCAAGTCGCGTCTGGCGCGGTACGAGGAGATGGCGGCGGAGGCCGACCGCATGCGCAAGATCGACACCGCCGAGATCAACATCCCGGCCGGTCCCCGGCTGGGAGACATCGTGCTCGAGGCTCACGACCTGACCAAGGGTTTCGAGGGCCGCACGCTGATGCAGGACCTGTCGTTCACGCTGCCCCGGGCCGGCATCGTCGGTGTGATCGGCCCGAACGGCGTCGGCAAGACGACCCTGTTCCGGATGATCGTCGGGGAGGAGAAGCCCGACGCGGGCGACCTCATCGTCGGCCAGACCGTGAAGATCTCCTACGTCGACCAGAGCCGCGGTGGCCTCGATCCGCAGAAGAACGTCTGGGAGGTCGTCTCCGACGGCCTCGACTTCATCAAGGTCGCCAACTTCGAGATGCCCTCGCGTGCCTACGTCGCGTCGTTCGGCTTCAAGGGTGCCGACCAGCAGAAGCGGGCGGGTGTCCTGTCGGGTGGTGAGCGCAACCGGCTGAACCTCGCGCTCACGCTGAAGATGGGTGGCAACCTGCTGCTGCTCGACGAGCCGACCAACGACCTCGACGTCGAGACCCTGCAGTCCCTGGAGGACGCACTGCTGGAGTTCCCCGGGTGCGCCGTGGTCACCTCCCACGACCGGTGGTTCCTCGACCGCATCGCCACGCACATCCTGGCGTGGGAGGGCGACGAGGAGGACGAGGCGAAGTGGTTCTGGTTCGAGGGGAACTTCGCGGCGTACGAGGAGAACAAGGTCGAACGGCTCGGCGCCGAGGCCGCTCGCCCGCACCGGGTCACCCACCGGCGTCTCACCCGGGACTGACCGTTCTCGCCGGTGTCAGCCGCGGATGTCTGCCTCCGGGTGGCACTCGATGAGGCGATCGGTGACCGCGTTCATGACCCGACCGAGGGCGGCGAAGTCGTCGGTGCTGGCCAGGTCGACCAGGTAGTCGCGCACGCCCTGGACGTGAAGCGGGGCGGCCTCGACCAGCAGGTCGTGGCCGCGGTCGGTCAGGGTGCACACGATGCCGCGACCGTCCTCGGGGGAGGTGGATCGGGCGACCAGCCCTGCCTTCTGCATCCGCGCGACGGTGTGCGTCACCCGGCTGCGGCTGTGGGCGAGCGCATCGGCCAGCTGCGCCATCCGCATCGAACGCTCGGGGCGCTCGGAGAGGCGCACCAGGATCTCGTACTCCGTCAGCGACAGGTCGTACGCCCGCTGGAGATCGGCATCCAGACGGTCCAGCAGGAGCGTCACGCCGACGGCGAAGGCACGCCACGACGCCTGCTGGTCAGCATCCAGCCAGCGGGGCCCCCGTGCCTCGGACATGACGGCAGCGTATCGAGACACCTTCGGGTTCCGCAGGCGCGGCGCGTCGCGGGCCCTTCGCGCACGGCTCCCGGCGGCGCCGTACGCGCGCCGGCTCAGGCGAGGCGCTCCAGGATCAGGGCCATGCCCTGCCCGCCCCCCACGCACATCGTGACGAGTCCGATCGACTTGTCGTGCCACTCGAGTGAGTTCAGCATCGTGGTCTGCAGGCGCGCGCCGGTCATCCCGAACGGGTGCCCGACCGCGATCGCGCCGCCGTTGACGTTGAGGCGGTCGAGGTCGATCCCGAGGTCCTGGTACGACGGCACCACCTGCGCCGCGAACGCCTCGTTGATCTCGACCAGGTCCATGTCCTCGATGGTCATCCCGGCGTGGGTCAGCGCCCGACGCGTCGCTTCGACCGGTCCGAGCCCCATGATCTCGGGGGACAGGGCGCTGACGCCGGTGGCGACGACCCGAGCGAGCGGCGTGATCCCGAGCTCCGCGGCCCTGGTGTCCGACATGACGACCACCGCAGCCGCCCCGTCGTTGAGGGGGCAGCAGTTGCCCGCGGTGACGACGCCGTCGGGACGGAACACCGGCTTCAGGCCGGAGACGCCCTCGAGGGTGACGCCGGAGCGAGGGCCGTCATCGGCCGAGACGACGGTGCCGTCCGGCGTCGTGACCGGTGTGATCTCCCGCTGCCAGAAGCCGTCGGCGAGGCCCTTCTCGGCGAGGTTCTGCGACCGTACGCCGAACTCGTCCAGCTCGCGCCGGGTCAGGCCTCGGAGGGTGGCGACGTTCTCCGCGGTCTGCCCCATCGCGATGTAGGCATCGGGGAGCACGCCGTCCTCGCGCGGGTCGTGCCAGGCCTCGCCGCCGGAGCCGTGCTCGGCCCGGTCCGCGGTCCGCGCCATCGCGTCGGCATACCGCGCGTTTCGGGTGTTCGGCCAGGAGTCTGAGTTGCCCCGGGCGTAGCGGGAGACGGTCTCGACCCCGGCCGAGACGAACGCGGGGCCCTCGCCGGCCCTGATCGCGTGGAACGCCATCCGCGTCGTCTGCACCGACGAAGCGCAGTAACGGGTGATGGTGGCACCGGGAACGTCGTCCATCCCGTTCATCACATTGACGATGCGCGCCATGTTGAAGCCGCTCTCGCCGCCGGGGAGACCGCACCCGACGTACACGTCGTCGACGTCGTGCCGGTCCAGAGCCGGGACCTGATCGAGCGCCGTCCGGATCATCTGGGCGACGAGGTCATCGGGCCGCACATCCTTCAGCGAGCCCTTCACCGCCCGGCCGATCGGGGAGCGGGCGGCGGCGACGAGGACGGCTTCGGGCACGGGGGACTCCGATCGGTGCGGGACGTGAGGACCAGCGACAGTCACCCTAGTCCGGCCATCAGCGCCTCGATCGAGCGCCTGACGAAGGCCCTGCGCTGGGACGCCGGGCGGGGGAGCGCCCCGATCAGGACGCCGTCGAACGACGACACCAGCGTCTCGGCGGCGGCCGCGCCATGCGGCTTGCCCCGGGCGGTCAGCACGGACCCGACGACGTCCACCAGGTCCTTGCGGAGGGTCCCGAGCGTCTTCGCCAGGGCCGGGTCGCGGGACGCCTGGATGGTCAGCTCGAGCCGGGCGACCAGGACCTCGCGCTCGTCGACCCAGCGCAGGATCGCGCGGGTCACGGTCTCCACGGCGCGGTCGTCGTCGAGCGGCCGTCCGGCCAGCTCCTCGGCGAGCTCGCGGACGTGGCCGGCGACGTGCTCCGCGACGTACTCGGTCACCGCCAGCACGAGAGCCTCGCGGGTGCGCAGGTACGCCGAGCAGCTGCCCTCCGGCAGCCCCGCCGCACGGTCCACGGCGCGATGGGTGAGGCCTCTCAGCCCCCGCTCGGCGATGACATGGAGGGCGGCGCCGAGCATCAGCTCCATGCGCTCGCTGCGGGTCGGCGCGTCGGGCATCGGGCCTCCTGCTGCTGGTGTGACGAGCGAGACTCCTCGAGGATTTGATGATCGCACTCGAGCGGCGTACGTTCTACACACGTAGAGATTTCTACAGAAGTAGAAAGGACACGGAGATGGTCTCCTACGACGCCACCCAGATCGCGCTCTACCTGTCGCTCGTGCTCGCGCTCGCCGCAGTCGGACTGACCCTGAGCCTCGGGGTGCTGACCACGGCGGTCGTGCGCAACCATCGGGAGCGGATGTCGCGCCGCGAGTCGATGCGCACCTACGACGGAGGGCTCGCCTTCCACCACTGAGGCACCCGCACCGTTCACGTCGCGCGCGACTGGCAGGATGCGAGCCGTGCGCCACGTGTACGAGTGCCAGATGCGCCGGGCGGACCAGCACGGCGACGCGATCAGCAACGTGGCGTTCGTCGACTATCTCCAGGAGGCGCGGCTGGATCTGCTGCGCCACCACGACACCTCTCCCACTCCCAACCCGGGCGAGGGCCTGGTCGTGGTGAACACGGTCGTCGACTACCTCGCCCCGCTCCGGATGGCACAGGCCCCGCTCTTCGTCGCGGTGTGGGCCACGGAGGTGCGGGCCGCGTCGTTCGCACTGGGCTACGAGCTGTTCACGGGGCCGGCCGTCGATCCGGTCGTGCACGGCCGTGCCACCACGCTGCTCGCGCCGTACGTCTTCGATGCCGGGCGACCGCGACGGATGACGCCTGACGAGCGCGGGCGCCTGATCGAGAGCCTGGGGCCGTCCCCGGTGTCGGACCGGGTGGCGCCACGCGGGGGACCGGACTGGACGGGCGAGGTGCTCGAGCGGCCGGTCCACGTGCGCTTCTCCGACGTCGACCTGCTCGGACACGTCAACAACCTCCGCTACCTCGACTACGCCCAGATGGCGCAGGTCGACCTCCTCGTCAGCGTGTTCGCCGATGCCCGCATCAACGGCACGGTCCGCACCGTGATCGCGCGGAGCGAGATCGACTACGTCGGCCAGATGAACCTCCGCCCGGAGCCGTACGCCGTCCGCAGCCGGGTCGTCGGGGTCGGTGACCGATCTGCCTCGTTCGAGCAGGAGATCCGCGACGGCGACCGGGTGATGGCTCGGAGCCGGATCGTCGAGGTCAACGTCGACGTGGACGACCGGCCCACGGCGTGGCACCCGGCTCACCGCGCCGGCCTCGAGCGGCTGCTTCAGGACGCCGGCGTCAGCTGACCTGCGCGCCGAGCGTGCGCAGCCTGGTCAGCGCCCGGTGGTGTGCCACGCGAACGGCCCCGGGACTCATCCGCAACGCGACCGCCGTCGCGGCGGTGTCCAGCCCGACCACGTCGATGCAGGCGACCACCTGTCGTTCGCGCTCCGGCAGCTGTGAGAGCAGCCAGGCGATCCATCCGTCCGACTCCGGCTCGGCGCCGGCGTCGCGGGCGTGCTCGTGGCTCGAGAGGTCGAGGATCGCAGCCGGGGCGGGCGTCGTGCGGCGCCGGGCGCTGCGCCGTACCACGTTGCGACGCTGGAGCCGCGCGATGCCGAACAGCCAGCCGGCGAAGTCCTCCGAGGTGCCCCGGAAGTCGGCGATCCGCGACGCCGCCGTCAACCAGGCCTCGGCCGCGAGGTCCTCGGCGGAGACACCCGCGTCACCGTGCGGCAGACTGCGCAACCACACCAGCAGGCGGCCGGCGTGAGCCGTGTAGAGCGCGCGCCAGGCCGCGTGATCGCCGCTCTTGGCCTGGGCGATCGTGTCGTCGTCGGCCGCGACGACGGTGTTAATCGGAGGATCCGTTCGGGACGGAGGACGGGTCGCTTCCCGAGCCGGCGCCGGATCCGTCCTCGGATCCCGCCGGGCCCCCACCGTCCTGGCTCCCTCCGTCGGACGTGCCCGGGCCCGAGTCGCCACCGCTGTCGCCGCTGGTGTCGGAGCCCGAGTGGTCGCCCTGCTGGTCGCCCTGCTGGTCGCCCTGGTCGCCCTGCTGGTCGCCCTGGTCGCCCTGGCCGTCGCCGTGGTGGTCACCGTGGTGGTCGCTCGGTGCCGTGCTCGGGTCGTTGCTGCCCGAGGTGGTGTCGCCGGGCCCCTGCGGCATCGGGGCGACGGCGACGTCCGCGGGTGGCGACTGGCGCGTGGCCCCCGGATCGGAGCCCGTGCGGTCGTCGGCCGGCTCGGCCGCGTCGCTCTCCTGATGCCTCGCGTGGTGCGTGTCCGTGGTCGGGCGGCGGCCCGTCGCGTCGTGCGGACGGTGGATGCCCACCGACGAGGTCGGGGGCGACGGCTCATCCTGACGAGCGTGTGAGAGCTGGGTGGCAGCAGCCGCGGCACCGGCGGTCACGGCGGCGACGGCGGCCGCGATCGCCACCGCCCGCGCGGTGGGGCCACCGAACGCGACGGGTACGACGATGCCCCCTCGAGCGGGCCTCGAGGCGGCGGCTAGCTCCGCGAGCCGGTCGACGAAGTCGTCGTCCGGCTCGAGGCTCGGGATCTCACATCTGAGCGAGCCGTGGGTCACGCGTCGGTCCTTCCTCGGTGGGCTGATGCCTCCCCACCCTCACCGGGGGGTCGAGGGCAGGGAGGCAACGGCGTCCGGGTCAGCGTCTAGTCGTCACCTTGGTCGCCACCATTGTCGTCGTTCTGGTGGTCTCCCGAGTCGTTTCCGGAGTTGTCACCCTGGTTGTCGCCCTGGTCGTCGCCCTGGTCGTTGTTGTCCTCGCCCTGGTCGTCGCCCTGGTTGTCGCCCTGGTCGTCGCCCTGGTCGTTGTTGTCCTCGCCCTGGTCGTCACCTTGGTTGTCGCCCTGGTGGTCGCCCTGGTCGTTGTTGTCCTCGCCCTGGTCGTCGCCCTGGTCGTCACCGGGGTCCTGGGTCGGCTCGTCGCCGGGGTCGTCGGTGGGCTCGTCAGCGGGGTCGTCGCCCGGCTCCGTCGGCTCATCGCCCGGGCCGGTGGCGGTGGTGAGGTGGCCAAGGGCCAGGTGCGTGCCCCGGTGGAGGTGAACCTTCGTCTGCCCGTGGTGCCGATGCGCGGCGGTCCCGCTCGTCGCGGCCGGTGTGACGTGCGCCGGTGCCCGTGCGGGGGTGCCTCCCTGGGCGAACGCGCCCGTGGCGTAGCTGCCGCCCACGGCCATCACCGCGAGAGAGCCGCCGATGGCGACGGCGCGGCGTATCTGGTCCTTGCTCATGACTCTCCTCGGGGGGTTGGATCGGCCCTGCTGGAGAGCACCTGTCGCGCGGCGCCTCGAGCGTTACGTCTCGTCGAAAGAATTCACCATGAACTGCGCGGCGTGGGTGACGTAGTCCCAGAACTGGGCGTCCTGCTCCGCCGGAAGGGCGACCTCGTCGAGCGCGGCCCGGAAGTGGCGCAACCAGTGCTCCTTCGCCTTCGGCGTGACCGGGTACGGCGCGTGCCGCATCCGTAGGCGCGGGTGTCCGCGACGCTCGGAGTAGGTCGTCGGCCCGCCCCAGTACTGCATGAGGAACAGCCGGAACCGCTCCTCGGCCGGGCCCAGGTCGTCCTCGGGGTAGATCGCCGTCAGGTAAGGGTCGCCGGCCACGCCGCGGTAGAACGCGGCGACGATCCGGGTGATCGTCTCCTCGCCGCCGATCTCGTCGTAGAACGTGGTGGTCACCGGTTCATTGTCGGTCACGGGTCCGGGTCACCCGTCGTCGGAGTCGGCGCCGACCGTGGCGTCCGCCTCGGCCTGGCCCGGCGTCCGGTTCATGACGTACGACGTGGGGTACGGCGCCTGGATGCCCTCGTGGTCGAAGCGCGACTTGATCCGGGCCCGGAGCACCCGCGCGACCCGCCACTGCTCCATCGGCGCGGTCTTCAGCGCCACGCGCAACGTGATCGCGTCGGGAGTGATCGCCTCGATGCCCCAGATCTCGGGCTCCTCGATGACGACGCCGTCGAAGTCGTCGTCCTCCCACAGGTCGTGGATCACGTCGGTGAGCACTCCGCGGACCCGGTTCAGGTCCTCGCGCGCGCTGACCTGGACGTCGAGCACGGTCCGCGCCCAGTTCTGGCTCATGTTGCCGACGCGGAGGAGCTCGCCGTTGCGGACGTACCAGACCGTGCCGTTGGTGTCGCGCATCCGGGTCACCCGCAGGCTGACCGCCTCCACCGTACCGGTGAGGCCGTCACCCATGTCGACGACATCACCCACGCCGTACTGGTCCTCGAAGATCATGAAGATCCCCGACAGGAAGTCCTTCACCAGCGTCTGCGAGCCGAAGCCGAGCGCGACGCCCACGATGCCGGCGCTGGCGATGATCGGGCCGATGTTCAGCCCGACCTCGGCCAGCATCATCGTCACCACGATCGCGGCGATGATGCCCGAGACGATGCTCTTCAGCAGGGTTCCCATGGTCTTGGCCCGCTGGACCCGGCGGGTCGACCCGGGCTGCTCGGCGGCGCCGCGACCCAGCCTGCCGTTGGTGATCCGGTCGGGGAGGACCCCCTCCTCGGCCTTGCGGACGAGGCGGTCGATGAGGCGGTGGAGCAGGTACTGCACGATCAGGCCGATGATGACCAGGGCGACCAGGGTGCCGGCCTTCCTGGCGACGAGCTGACCGAAGTCCTGCCACTGGTCCTGGCTGATCAGGGTGAGTGGCTCGGGCATGGGGACCAGTATCCTCAACGCGTGACCTCGAAGTCCCGGGCCCCGCGCCGTACGGCGCTCGTTGTGGGCTCCGCCACGATCCTGCTCATCGCCTACGCGTCGCCGGCGTCCGCGGACATCCCCGACGGGTGGAGCGACCCGCAACCGGTGCCCGTCCTCCACTTCCTGCTGCTGTTCGTCGGCATCCCGCTGCTGATCACGCTCGGCATCCTGGCGGCGGTGTACCTGCCCGGTGTGGTGCGTGGCGAATCGGTCGCGCCGGCCGGCGCGCGCTCCGACGACCAGTGGTTCGGCGGACGACGCGACACCGCCCAGCTCGAGTCCAGCGCGACTCCGGGACCCGACGCGGACGGCGACCGCGACACCGGCGGTGCCGGCGGCACCTGGTGACCGGGGGGTGATCGAGATGGCCCGAGAGTTCACCGCGAGCCAGCGCGCCTCCCTCGACCAGGCGATCCGGTCGGCCGAGCGGGTGTCGCGGTGTGAGTTCTCCGTCTTCGTGGGCACGGCGGAGGGTGACCCGCGGCAGTTCGCCGAGCGGCTGCACGCGGCACTGTCGACCCCCGCGCGCAGCGTCCTGGTCATGGTCGACCCGGTCGCACGGGTGATCGAG
>Ga0105239_10005831_pt1 | contig 14359 bp, 13 predicted proteins | sample KBSC44metaG_FD_92761 | JGI IMG/M metagenome (GOLD analysis project Ga0105239, IMG submission 92761) | Corn rhizosphere microbial communities from Kellogg Biological Station, Michigan, USA - KBS C4-4 metaG | ecosystem: Host-associated > Plants > Roots > Rhizosphere > Soil | place: Michigan, USA... | reverse complement strand
GGCTTCTCCGGCAGCTGGTTACCGGCTTCGTTGAGCGCCGCCGAAAGCACCGCGCCGCCGGCGATACCCGCCAGGTACCGGTCCTGCTGCGCTTCGGTGGCCAGGTCGACCAGCGGCACCAAGGCGAGCCCGATGGTGGCCAGGGCCGGTCCGGTGGTACCGCGCCGGCCGATCTCGGTGAGCGCGGTGGCCGCCTCGAGCAGTCCCAGTCCGTCACCACCCAACCGGTCCGGCACCGCAAGCGCCACGACGCCACCGGAAACCAGTGCTTCCCAAGTGTTTTCCCGCTCGAGCACGGATGTCACCACATCGGCGACAGCCTGCTGCTCCGGGCTCGGTGTGAAATCCACCCGAATCCTCCTTGATTCGAACGAAGGGGTAAAGCCGAGTCAGTGCTGAACGGGGCACTTACCCGTGTAGTCGACCTGCCAGTGCTTGATGCCGTTGAGCCAGCCCGACTTCAGGCGCTCGGGTTCGCCGATGGAGGCCAGGTCCGGCATGTGGTCGGCGACGGCGTTGAACATCAGGTTGATGGTCATGCGGGCCAGGTTGGCGCCGATGCAGTAGTGCGCGCCGGTGCCGCCGAAGCCGACGTGCTGGTTCGGCGTCCGCATGATGTTGAAGGTGTGCGGGTCCTCGAACACCTCGTCGTCGAAGTTGGCCGAGCGGTACGACATGACGACCCGCTCGCCCTTCTTGATCTTCACGCCACCGAGCTCGGTGTCCTCCAGCGCGGTGCGCTGGAACGCGGTAACCGGTGTGGCCCAACGGACGATCTCGTCAGCGGCCGACTCCGGGCGCTCCTTCTTGTACAGCTCCCACTGGTCGGGGTTCTGCGAGAAGGCGATCATGCCGTGGGTGATCGAGTTACGGGTGGTCTCGTTACCGGCGACGGCCAGCATCACCACAAAGAAGCCGAACTCGTCATCGGAGAGCTTCTCACCTTCGATGTCGGCCTCGATGAGCTGCGTGACGATGTCATCGGTCGGGTTCTGGGCCCGCTCGGCAGCCATGTTCATGGCGTAGGTGATCAGCTCGAACGACGACGCGGCCGGGTCGATGTGAGCGTACTCGGGGTCCTCGCCCGCGGTCATCTCGTTGGACCAGTTGAACAGCTTGTCGCGGTCCTCCTGCGGCACGCCGAGGAGTCCGGCGATGGCCTGCAGCGGCAGCTCGCAGGAGACCTGCTCGACGAAATCACCGGTGCCTGACGCGGCGGCGGTCTCGGCGATCTTCTGCGCCCGCTCGCTCAGCTCGGCCTGCAGGCGGCCGATGGCACGCGGGGTGAAGCCACGGGAGATGATCTTGCGCAGTCGGGTGTGCTGCGGCGCATCCATGTTCAGCAGGACCGCGCGCTGCACGTCGACGGCGTCACGGGTCATCGCCTGCGGCCACACCGGAATGGCACCGTCGGGCGCGCTGCCGAAGATGTCGTTGCGCTTCGAGACCTCTTTGACGTCCTCGTAGCGGGTGACGATCCAGTAGCCCTTGTCACCGAAGCCACCGGTGCCGCCGGGTACGTCAACCCAGTGCACCGGTTCGGACTTGCGCAGCGCCGCGAGCTCCTCGACAGGCAGCCGCTCCAGGTTGAGGTTCGCGTCCAACAAGTCGAGATCGGACGGGATCGGGCAGGGCATGGTGTCTCCTTGGGGAATCCAACGCCTCAGAACCGGTTCTGAGACAAATCCTTCTAGTTCCTGTTGCGACCATTGAAACACGCCTTCACCGCAGATAAAAGGCACGTACCGATCATTGCTTGTCAGAGTAATGAAACGTGTTCTAGCCTGAGCTCATGGGTAATCCTGTCATCGTTGAAGCCACTCGTAGCCCCATCGGCAAGCGAGGTGGCTGGCTGTCCGGCCTGCACGCGACCGAACTTCTGGGCGCCACGCAGAAGGCTCTCGTCGAGAAGGCCGGGCTGGACGCCGGCGACGTCGAGCAGCTCATCGGCGGCTGCGTCACGCAGTACGGCGAGCAGGGCAACAACGTCACTCGGCAGTCCTGGCTGGTCGCCGGATTGCCCGAGCATGTCGGCGCCACCACCATCGACTGCCAGTGCGGCAGCGCCCAGCAGGCCAACCACCTCATCGCGGGCCTGATCGCCACCGGCGCCATCGACATCGGCATCGCCTGCGGCGTCGAGGCCATGAGCCGGGTGCCGCTGGGCGCCAACGGTGGTGGCGCCCGCGCCGCTTCGTGGGACATCGACCTGCCCAACCAGTTCGACGCTGCCGAGCGCATCGCGGGCCGCCGGGGCATCACCCGCGCCGACATCGATGCGCTGGGCTTCGCCTCGCAGGCCAAGGCCAAGCAGGCTTGGGCCGAAGGCCGCTTCGACCGCGAAATCTCGCCGATCGAGGCACCGGTCATCGACGAGAACAAGCAGCCGACCGCCGAACTGAACCTGGTCAGCCGCGACCAGGGCCTGCGCGACACCACCTTGGAGGGCCTGGCCGCACTGAAGCCGGTCATCGAGGGCGGCATCCACACCGCCGGTACCTCGTCGCAGATTTCCGACGGCGCCGCTGCGGTGCTGTGGATGGACGAGGACAAGGCAAAGGCCCTCGGCTTCAAGCCGCGCGCCCGGATCATCGCGCAGGCCAATGTCGGCGCCGAGACCTACTACCACCTGGACGGCCCCGTGCAGTCCACCGCCAAGGTGCTCGAGAAAGCGCGCATGTCGATGGCCGACATCGACCTGGTCGAGATCAATGAGGCGTTCGCGTCCGTCGTGCTGTCCTGGGCTCAGGTGCACAAGGCCGACATGGATAGGGTCAACGTCAACGGCGGCGCCATCGCGCTGGGCCACCCGGTCGGATCCACCGGCTCACGGCTCATCACGACCGCGCTGCACGAGCTGGAACGGACCGGCAAGTCGACCGCGCTGATCACGATGTGCGCCGGCGGCGCGCTGTCCACCGGCACGATCATCGAGCGCATCTAGATCGAGGAGCAGGGTCGCCACCATGGCCGACGGGGAAATGAGCGACAAGCAGCTGAAAATCCTGAATTCCAAGGGAATGCAGGTCGCCTTCAAGTGGATGTCGCGGATCAACACCTGGGCGTTCCGGGCCACCGACGGCCGGATCGGCGCCAAGTGGCGGCTGGGTTCCAAGCCCGTCGCCACGCCCCCGCCCGTCGGGATCCTGACGACGATCGGTCGCAAATCGGGCGAGCCCCGCGACAGCCCGCTGCTGTACCTGCGTGAAGGCGACCGGATCGTCGTCGTCGCCTCACAGGGTGGCCGGGACACCCACCCGATGTGGTACCTGAACCTGGTAGCCAACCCGCAGGTGAAGTTCCAGGTGCGCGGCGAAAAGTTGCGGCTGACCGCTCGCGAAGCCACCGATGCCGAACGCGACGAGTACTGGCCCAAGCTCGACGCCATGTATCCCGACTTCGTCGATTACCGCTCACACACGGATCGGAAGATTCCGATCATTCTGCTCGATCCCTCCTGAGCACAGACCGGAGAACTCCCCCGGCACGCATGTCGTGCCCGGGGGAGTTTTTGGATCCCGGCACCACGGGTCAGCCGGGTAAGGGGGCCAGTGACGACCCCGCGCTGAAACCACCAGGATTCAGCAGCAAGGGTTTCGCCAACGCGGAGCAGCATTACGCGGGCAGCGAATTGAATCCGAACCGGGGCAACACCGACAAAGCCGTCAGCCAATACGACGTCGCCGGCTTCCAGTGGGAGCAGCATCACCCGGCAGGTTAGGCGCAAGGCCGTTGGTCCGCCAGCAAAGTCCTTCAGTTAATTGACGGAACCGACTAGACAGATTCATAGATGTGTACATAGTGTGGCCCTGCACACATCCAGGGCAACACTATGGAGCCGTCTATGTCATCAATGTTCCGTCGGGGGCTGTCGCACAGCCGAACATTCAAACGCGGAGCACGAGGCGCGGCGGTGCTGGTCGCCGCCGTGTTCATGTTCCTCACCTCGGCCTTCTCGGCCTGGGCCGCAACCAACATCACCATCACGTTCGTCCGCCACGGCGAATCCGCGGGCAACGCCTCGGGCCTCATCGACACCAAGATCCCGGGCCCCGACCTGACCACGACAGGTCAGGCACAGGCCCAGACCGTGGCCGGCGTCCTCGCCAATGACGGCCTGGCGCACGACGCCATCTTTGCCTCGGACATGGTGCGCACCCAGCAGACCGCGGCGCCGTACGCCACCGCGACCGGCATGCCGGTGACGGTGCTGAGCGGCCTCCATGAAGTCCAGGCCGGCATCTTCGAAGGCCAGTCGCAGAACTCCGGCTTCGCCCGCATCCTCTACGCCCTGATTCCGCTGTCCTGGGCCACCGGCAACCTCCTGATGCCGATGCCCGGTTCGCCCGACGCCAACGGCGCGGTCTTCCAGAACCGGTTCAACGACGCGGTCGACGACATCTACGCCAGCGGCGCGCACAACCCGGTCGCCTTCGCCCACGGCATGTCGATCATGGCGTGGACCCTGATGAACGTGCAGAACCCCGACCTCACCCTGATGCTGAAGCACCCGCTGGGTAATACCGACATCGTCACCGTGACCGGCAACCCCGAGGACGGTTGGACCTTGGAAGACTGGGGCGGTATCGCCGTCACGCAGAACCCGGCCCTGCCCACCAAGCTGTTCGTCAATGTCCGCGACGCCGTCAAGGTGCCGCAGATGGCGCTCTACAACGTGGCGACGGCCCTCCGCAGCGGCAATATCTCCAACATCGCCAACGCCATTCGCGACGGGGTGTTCGATACCGCCAAGGCCGTCGTCAACCTCCCGATCAACGTGGTCAAGAGCATCGTGAAGTCCGTCCAGACCGGCACCGTCTTCAAGGCGGCGCCCCCGCCGGCATCGGCGCAGGCCGTCACCCCGAATGCCACCGCGGCGAAGGACACCGCAGCGAAGGACACCGTCAGCACCGTCAAGCCCGCGGTCACGCCGACGCTCGCCAAGCAGGTCTCTGCCCTCAAGCCTGCCGTCACCGGCGCCAAGGACAAGACCGTCAAGGCCGTCGAGGAGACCAAGGCCTCACAGGTCGACAGCACCAAGGCCGACGACGCGACGGCGGGAGACACCAAGGCCGACGACAAGGGCACCGACGACACGGGCACCAAGGTCAAGAAGGACAAGCCGAAGAAGGGCAAGGCCGACAAGGCCGACAAGCCCAAGGTCGAGAAGCCCAAGAAGGCCGAGAAGCAGAAGAAGGACAAGGCTCCGGCCGGCCACGGCGACGCCAAGTAACAACAGCAAAAAAGCTCCCCCAGAATGAAGTGGTCCCCGAAAGTTGGACTCTGACGTTTGGAGACTAGGCGGCAAGGGCCTGGGCTCGGTATTGGACCGGGCTCAGGCCCTTGAGCTTTGTCGAGATTCGTTCGGTGTTGTACCAGTGAATGTAGGTGTCGAGGGCGGTGGTGAAGCCCTCTACCGTTTCGAATCGGTTGTGGTGGAACATTTCTGACTTCAGGTGACCGAAAAAGTTCTCCATGACCGCGTTGTCATAGCAGTTGCCTTTACGCGACATCGACTGCAGCGCCTCAGCGTCTGCGAGCAACTTGCGCCAGGATCCATGCCGGTATTGGAAGCCCTGATCGGAATGCACCAGCGGGCATTCACCTGGTCCCAGGGCGGCGATCGCCGCGGTCAGTGAAGTGTTGGTCAACTCCAGGTTCGGGCTCATCGAGTACGAGTAGGCGACCACTGACCGGTCGAACAAATCGAGCACCGGGGACAGATAGACCTTGCGATCGGCGATGCGGAACTCGGTCACGTCGGTGACCCACTTCTGATTCGGCGCGCTCGCGGTGAAGTCGCGGCCCAAGACGTTGTCAGCGGCCTGCCCCGCCTGCCCGGTGTAGGAGTTGTAGCGCCGGCGCCGCCGCACCCGGCAGATCAACGCCAGCTCACGCATCACCACCAGCACGGTCTTTTTGGCCACCACGAAACCCTGCCTGGTCACCACGGTGTGGATCCGGCGGTGCCCGTAACGACCGTGGGCAGCCTCGAACGCCTCAACGATCGCGGCCTTGAGGTCCGCCCTCGGATCGGGCGCCTGCGGTTTGGCGTGGTGATAGAAGAACGTCGACCGCGCCAACTGCGCGACCTCCAGCAGCACCGGCAACGGATGATCAGCCTTGAGAGCGGCGACAGCGGCGGCCTTCACCGCCGCTCGTGCGCCCTCAAGGCCCGCAATTTTTTTAGGTAAGCGTTCTCCGCCCGCAACCGCACGTTCTCCTGTTCCAACCGCTGCAAATCCGTCAACTCCTGCGACGAAGAATCAGCAGCTTTGGGTTGGCGCCCTTTAGGTTTAGGTTTCAACCCGTCCTCACCGAGCCGACGATAAGTCCGCACCCAGGTCTGCACCAGTGTGGCCGAAGACAGCCGGTACTCCTGAGCTACTTGCTGGGCAGCCGCACCCTCGTCGATCACCTTGCGCACCACTTCGAGCTTGAACTCGAACGAGTACTGCGTTTTGGTCGGTTTTGCCACCAGTGCCTTCCTGCCATGCAGAACCCAACGGCGATGCATCTCACGAACCGGCCCACGGCTCACACCCAGATACCTCGCTGTGGCGCTATAGCCCCGACCCTGCTCGAACAACGCTACCGCCGCACCACGCTGGGCCTCACTCAACGAACTAGAAGGATGCAAAAAAGTACTCCCCAGAAGAAGAAACTGAATTTCTCAGTCCAACTTCCGGGGAGCACTTCAGAACGAGATTCGATCTGGGGGAGTTTTTCAATGATCGACGGAATCAGTGCCTCATCCCGGTCGTTGTCGTTGGTATGCCAACCGGAGTCGTGCTCGACCCTGACCGTAGTTCCGCCAATCATGTCGCCGCGGCGATCGACCAGGCCCGCCGCGCCTACAACGCCGGCGTGCGAGAAGTGTGGATAGCCCAGCAGTTCGACCACGACGCCATCTCGCTGGCCGGATACGTCGGCGCCGCGGTGCCAGGGCTTGCCGTCGGCACCTTTGTCGTACCGATCAACCCACGTCACCCGCTGACGCTCGCCTCCCAAGCGCTGACCGCCCAGGCGGCTACCGGCGGGAATTTCAGCCTCGGCCTCGGCCTGGGGGCACATGCTCCCGAACAGGTGGCTTTCGGGACCGCGTGGCCGAACACCATCGCCCGGCTACGCGAACACCTGCAGGTGCTCCGATCGATCTTGGACACCGGCACGGTCGACTTCCACGGCGAAGAGTTCACCGCCGCCCCGCAGTTTCCGGTAACGGTGGCCGGCGGCACTCCCCTGCCGGTCTACGTGGCGGCCATGGGGCCCAAGGCATTACGCGTGACGGGGGAATTGGCGGACGGCACCCTGCCGTATCTGGCGGGGCCGCGCACCATCGAGGAATTCATCGTGCCGACCATCACCGCAGCAGCCAGCGCGGCCGGCAGGCGCGCGCCGAAAGTCATTGCCGCGGTGCCCGTTCTGGTGACCGACGACGTCGACGAGGGCCGCACCCGCGCGGCCGAGGCCCTCGAGTTCTACGCAACCATCCCGTCATACGCGCGGGTGATCGAGCGGGAAGGCGTGGACTCGGTCATCGATCTCGCGGCGGTCGGCACCTCCGCACAGGTGTCCGCACAACTGCGCCGGTATCTCGCCGCGGGCGCGACAGATATCGTGCTCAGCCCCCTTGTCCGCACGGGTGTCGCAGCGCTGGAACCGATCTGGGATGTCGCCGCGGCTTTGTAAGTCCACCGGCCTGTGCAGACTGACCAGTCGCATCACCGTGAAGACTGTTGGCGTCGTTGCCGGATGAGTAGGGCGACAAGACAAACGGAGGCCAGGGTGCCGACGGCGAGGGCGAATCCGATACCTGCGCTGCGTAGTCCCCATTGGTCGGCGGCTAGGCCTTCTCCGATAACTGGTAGTGAAATCGCGATGTAGGCCACCACGAACAGGAGTGAGCTGGTTTCGGCACGACGATCTGTCGGCGTGACGTCGGTGACGGCCGCCAGGCCGTGGCTGAAGGTGATGCCTTGTCCGACACCGGAAACGACTGCGGCACTGACGAGCCCGGGCAGTGAGGCGGTGACCAGTGCCGCCGTCAATGCGAGCATGCCCATCAGCAGTGTCGTGCAGCCGATTACCATCGCCACCGGGGCAGGCAGTCGCGTCACCGCGACCTGCGCCGCCGCCGAGGCAAAGAACGCGCAGCTGACGATCAGCCCGGCCACAGCATGGTTACCGATGCCGATCATGGTGACGAGGATCGACGGGGCAAGCGCGGTGAACAGTCCGATGGACGCAAAGCCCGCGAAAATGCCCATAGCCGAAACGGTGAACGTGCCGCGCACCTGTGCAGGCAGGTTCGGCCTTTGCATTCCGAGATGTCCTGTTCGGGAAGAGGTTTCGGGAACGACGAACATCGCTATGCCTGCGATGACGGCCAGCACCATGTGCATCCCGAAGGTCAACTGCAGTGGCTGCGGGCAGTACTGGACAAGTAAACCCGCCAGCAACGGACCGGCGCCGAGGCCGCCCACATTGGCAATGGTCGCGATCGCCGGAGCCCTGGTCCGCCATTTCGCCGGTGCGGCTTCGATGATCGCCACCGTGGCGGTGCCGGTGCAGACACCGGCCGAGAATCCCGACACGATACGAGCGGCCATCAGCTCGAGCACCGAGTGGGCGGTGAGGAACATCGCTGCGCTTGTGATGGCAAGTACCACACCTGCCAACAGGAGTGGACGACGACCGATCACGTCCGACCACCGACCGCATACCAACAGCGCGGCCAGCACGCCACCGGCGTACGTCGCATAGATCAGCGTGGTGGTGAGCACGGCGAAATGCATGGTGTTCGCGTACAACGCATACATCGGGGTCGGCAGCGTCGTACCAGCCATGACCGTGGCGAATGCGTAGCCCAACAGCATCGTGGTGGCGCCGCGCGAGGGCACCCGACCCCACGATCGCAACGCACCGAAGTCATCGAGAGGTGTTGGGCAGCCCAGGTTTTGGCCGGCCGCAGCACTTCTTTCCTGACCACCGATCACGAGCGGTCCGGCCGTGGTGACGTGGTGGACTGGACTGCCGATGGCGGCGCCATTGCGCGTACTGCGTCCCTGAGCGCGTCGACGATATTGTGGATCGCGATGTGTCCGATGTAGCCGTCCGGGCGGATCAGGATCAGGGTGTCCTTGTTGAGGCCGTAGATCCGTGCGAAATCTCCTGTCGCATCGACGAGCGCACCGTCCGTGCGCTCACCGTCGCCTTCGGCGGCGACGGTGATGCGCGCAAGAGGTGCCCCGGCAGCGGGCCATTCGAGTGCCGCCAGCGCAGCGGAGGCGTGCGCACCGTACGCCAGTGCCGTGAAGTGGGGTCCGCGAAAGATATCGAACAATCGCACGCGATCACCTTCCCGGGCAACGAGATCCGCGTTCGGTGCGCGGTCACCGGCGCGCAGTGTCGTCGTGCGGTCGGCGGCAAGAGGCGCCAGCGGGCCGCCGTGGTACGTGAGCCCGAGCTGCTTTTCGTCCTTGCCGCGCCGGAAGCTCGACGGGTCGAACTTGGCCATTCCTTCGTACTTCTTGGTCGAAAGTCCGAGCACACCGGCGGCGATCGGTTGGCGTTCCTGTTCATAGGTGTCCAGCAGTCGTTCGTCGGCACCGGCGAGGACCTGCCCGATTTTCCAGCCCAGGTTGTAGGCGTCACCGATACCGGTGTTGAGCCCCTGGGCACCGGCGGGCGTGTGGACGTGCGCGGCGTCCCCGGCCAGCAGCACGCGGCCACGCCGATACTGCTCGGCGAGGCGAATGTTGGGACGAAATACCGATTGCCACTGGGGCGCATGCAGAGTGAGGCGCTTGTTGTGCGTATGGGCTCGGATACGCGCATTGATCTGCGCCAGGTCTTCGGGCGGTTGTTCGTCGGGCGCGAGCCGGATCATCCACTGAAACTTGTCGCTGTGGGGCAGCGGGCACGCACCGATGAAGCGGCCCTTGATACCCGGCCACACGTGCCAGTACTTACGGGATAACCCGCCCGAGACGGCGGCGTCGACGATGAGAATGCGGTCGGCCTCGTCGGTGGTGCCGCTGAACTCGACGCCGAGGATCTTGCGGACGCGGCTGCTGCCGCCGTCCGCACCGACGACGTAGCGCGCACTGATGCCTGAAGTGCCATCCGGGGTTGTCAGCTGAGCAGTGACGTGGCTGCCGTGGTCGGTGAAGTCGACGAGTTCAGTACCGAAATGAACTCGCCCACCCAAAGATTCGAATCGGGCATGGAGCGCGCGGTCTGTTCGGTGTTGCGGGACAAGCCAGGTGTCGGGGTAAGGAACGTCTGGTCCGCGTCGGCCTTTGGCCATCATGCGCAAAGGGATGGTGACCGGACCGAGATGGACTCCCATGGGTGGGTACAGGGCGCCCTGGTTCACGATGTCGGGAAGCACGCCCAAATCGTCGAACACCTCGAGGGTGCGCGGTTGGACGCCTTTCGCACGCGAACCGTCGAAGGCATGCGGAGCTTTGTCGATGAGGTGGACTGCGACGCCGCGGCGGGCGAGGTCGATAGCCAGGGTGGTACCTGCCGGGCCGGCGCCGACGATCAAGACGTCGGTGGTGCTGGTGGTTGTCATGGGTTGAGCCGATCTGTGTGGAAAGTGTCGAAGAACGCCGCCAATTGCTCGGCGACGAGGGCGGGGCGTTCGAAGGGCGCCATGTGACCGCAGTCGTCGATGACGTGATACCGGTCCGGTTGCAGCAGTGCACAGACCTCAGCCGCGTTGGTGATGGGAGTGACGTGATCGTCGCAACCCCAGATCAGCTGTTTGGGCACCGGCAACGTCCCGGCGTGCCGGTACAGATCGGCCCGGTCGAAGAGGGAGAAGTGTTGCAGGGTTTCGAAAAAGGCGTAGATCGAGCCTTCGTATCGGTATGCCTCACCGACCATGTTCGCCAGGGCTGCCGCGCGGTTCGGATCGGCAACGTTGTGCCCGAGATGCTGCTGCAGGAGGCGGCGCCCGAAGTACTTGGCGAGCACTCCGGCCAGGGCGTCGTTGGCCAGCAACAGCTTCTGAGCCCGCGGCCGGCCGCTGAGGCCCGCGGGGCCGATCAGCGTCAACGTGGCTGCGCTGGAAGGGTATTGGCTCACATAAGCCATCGCGATGAGCGCACCCATGGACGTGCCCACGACGTGACAGGGAGTGGGTAGTGCGAGACTCTCGACGAGTTCACGGAGTTGGCGAACGAACAACGACTGGTCGTAACGGGCCACGACGCGGTCGGAATATCCTCGGCCGTATCCGCTGTAGGCCAGCGTCTGAAAGCCGTGCGAATGCAGCTCGGCCGCCATCTCATCCCAGTAGAACAAGGGGATGGTCAGTCCACCGGCGAGGACCACCACCTCGCCGTCGGACGGTCCAGTCAGCTCGTAATGCGTTACCCCATCGGATAATTGGATGTAGCTCCCACGCAGTCCACGCCGGCTCGCGGCGTCGATCTTGCGGTCTTCTCCGGCTGCTACGAAGTACTTCATGCGGGGTTCCTATGCAGTGAGGGTTTGCCAGAACTCGGTGATTGCTTGGGCCACCCATTCGGGGTCTTCCTCGGGCAGCAGGTGGCCACCATCTGGATGCACCTTCTCCACGCTGCCGGAGATGTCCCGGGCGAAGTGCTGGCCATCCATGGTGGCGCTGCACAACACGAGAGTCGGCACGCTGATGTCGGGAATCTCTGCGCTGCGGTCGAGTTGTGCGGTGGCGAGGAAGTCCACGAACGCCGCCCGGTTGCCCGGCCGGTTCCACAACCGGTGCGCGCGCTCCACCATCGCGTCATCGACGATGCGAGAGTTGGGTCCAACGGCTTGACGCAGACTCCGGGCAACGGCGCGGCGGGGCATGAACCTGCGCAGCAGCTGGCCGGCAATCGGGTTGCGCGCGAGCGCCATTGCGGCCGGCAGCGCCTTGTCGGGGTAGCCGGTGGCGTTTATCAAAACCAGGCCGGCCAAGCCGACGCGGTCGGGGTGATCGAGGGCAAGGTTCCAGGCGATGTTGCCGCCCAACGAGTTTCCCGCGACGACGCAACGATCGACGCCGATGGCTTCAAGGAACCGGGCAATGGTCGCGGCATACGCGACGACGCGGTAGTCGCGATCGGGCCGCGGCCCCGTCACCCCGAAACCCGGCAGGTCCGGGCGGATGACGTCGAAGGATCCTTGCAGCCGCTGCGCCACCGCCTCGACGCCGTACAGCGAGGAAGCACTGCCGTGGAGCAGCACCACCGTCGGGCCGCTCCCCGAACGCCTGTAGTGAATCCGCATGCCGTCGACGGCGGCGAACTCGGAGTCCGGGTGCACATCGATGTCTTCAACATTCATAATGGATACAGTGTTGCCGTTATTGCGGGCACTGTCAAGGGTGGTCATACTGAGCCCTGTGCGAACGCCAACTCCAAACCCGGAGCCCACGCAACAGAACCGACGATCCAGGGGGCGCCCACCGCTGCCACTGGACCGGATCATTGCCGCCGCCGTCGCACTCCTCGACGAGGAGGGTGCCGACGCCCTGTCCATGCGCAACCTCGCCCAGCGTCTCGATTCAGGCACCGCGACGCTGTACCGGCACTTCACCGGGCGGGCGCAGCTCGTCGCCCGGGTTGTCGACAGCGTCCTCGCCGAAGCGCACGTCGACGATGCGGCGCTTGTTGACCTGACCTGGCAAGAGGCTTGCGAACTGTTGGCGCGCAGCCTGTTTGACGTATTCCAACGTCACCCCAACGTCGCGCCGCTTCTGGTGGAGCAGATTCCGACAGGGCCCAATGCGATGAGGCAGCGCGAGCAGTCGATCGCGCTGCTGCTCAGATCAGGATTCGCGCCGGCCGTGGCCGCGCAGGCCTGCGCCACACTCGCGCGTTACGTCCTGGGGTTCGCGACACAACTCCGCTCGGCGAGCTCCGATTCTGCGGATGTCGACGAAGTGTGGGAGCACCTGGACCCTCAGGCACTTCCCGCGATTGCCAGCGTGGCCGGCCACCTCCCCGTCCCCCTCGATCAAGAGTTCGGGTTCGGCCTCACCCTCCTGATCGCCGGCTTGAGCCAGCTCGCACGACCCAGCGGCAGTCAGACGTCGACACACTGAGCCGGCGATCACACCACCGCCATTGACGGCAGGCTGAAATAATGGATACGCTGTATCCATTATTGAGCGGCCGGCAGCATGATCCGTCGCCGACTTGCCAGCAAGAGCGCGACAGGAGACGAACATGACGCGAACACTGTTGCGCGGCGCGCGAGTGGTGACCATGGCCCCCAATCGCCCGGACAGCGAAGCGGCCGACATTCTCATCGAGGCAGGTCGGATCACGGCGATCGCCGAACGCCTCGACCCGGCCGGCGCCGACGTCGTCGAACTCGACGGCCGCATCGTGATCCCCGGACTCGTCAACGCGCACCTGCACACCTGGCAGAGCGCGCTACGGTTCGCCGGCGGCGACTGGTCGCTGCTGGAGTACCTGACCCACACCCACGGGCACGTCGCCCGCCGCTACACCCCGGCCGACATGCACATTGGGACGCTTGCCGGGGCGTTGAACCAAATCAACTGCGGTACAACGACGCTCGGCGACTGGTGTCACAACTGCCTGACGCCCGAACACGCGGACGCTGCCATCGACGCGCTGAACGCCTCGGGAATCCGGGCGGTCTTTTTTCATGGCACACCGCACGGCGGCCCGACAAAACCGCATGACACGCGCGAGGTCGATCGACTGATCCGCGGCCCCCTCGCCAACTCCAGGCTCCTCACCCCGGGCATGGCGATCAAGGGCCCTCAGCTGTCGGCACCCGGCACGGCGATCACCGACCTGACGGCCGCGGTCGAGCGCGGTGTGACCGTATCGATGCACCAGAGCGCCGGCGAGCCCGCTCCGGGCTGGAATGCCGTTGGCGCAGCGGGCTTGTGGGGGCCACACGCCAACATCGTGCACGGCACCGGCCTGTCCGACGAATGGGTCAAAAAGCTCGCCGACAGCGGAGTCAGCTTCACCTCCACGCCCGAAAACGAACTCGGGCAAGGACATTGCACGGCGATCACCGAGCAATTACTGCGGGCTGGGGCGGCGCCGTCGCTGGGTACGGACACCGAAACTGCGGTCTCTGGTGAAGTTCTCACCGCCGCCCGGATCACCTTGGCTCGGCAACGCGGACTGATCCATGACCAGGAGTTGCGGCGGACCGGCCTGAGCGCGCCGACGGTCGCACCGACCAGCAAGCAGGCGCTGTCCTGGGCAACCGTGCACGGCGCACGCGCCCTCGGGCTCGCCGATCGTATCGGCTACCTCGCACCTGGCATGCAAGCCGATCTGGTCGTCATCGACGCCCGGGCACTCAACCTGTGGCCGGCCCATGACGCGATCGC
>Ga0105239_10005829_pt1 | contig 14367 bp, 10 predicted proteins | sample KBSC44metaG_FD_92761 | JGI IMG/M metagenome (GOLD analysis project Ga0105239, IMG submission 92761) | Corn rhizosphere microbial communities from Kellogg Biological Station, Michigan, USA - KBS C4-4 metaG | ecosystem: Host-associated > Plants > Roots > Rhizosphere > Soil | place: Michigan, USA... | reverse complement strand
TTTATAGTGGTCACAGAATAGAGTGTCTTAACTCCTTTCTTCCTGTTGTGATCGTTATAGTGCAAGGTAGATGGTGATAAAGTCGCAATTTTTACACCATCGCGATAGATATTATAGCCTGCGGCTTCCGTCCCGGAGAGAGTGGGTGTCTGCCATTTCAAACCATTGAACCACTCGTATCTTGCGCCACTGTTGTTTTTCTTCTGATGGCCCGTGAGGTTGCTTGGCGGCAAAAGCGGTGCGAAGGAGAAGATCACCCCAAGGTCGCTCGCACCTCCATTCGTTGCCGTCCCGTAGAAGATCCCGCCGCTTAAGGTCAGCGCAGCTTCAGGAAGAGAGCCGTGGGTGCCGTCGAAATTGTAGAGAACCGTGTAGGTAGAGCTCGAAGGGTCGAAGGAGAAGATCACCCCAAGGTTGCTCATACCTCCATTCATTGTTGTCCCGTAAAAGACTCCGCCACTTAAGGTCAGCGGGGCGAAAGGACCAGAGCCGTTGGTGCCGTCGAAATCGTGTAGGTCCGTGTAGGTAGATGTCGAAGGGTCGAAAGAGAAGATCACTCCGTTGCCGCTCGCACCTCCGAACGCTGTCGTCCCGTAGAAGACCTCGCCACTTAAGGTCAGCGCGGCTGCAGGAAGAGAGCCGTTGGTGTCGTCGAAATCGTGTAGGTCCGTGTAGGTAGATGTCGAAGGGTCGAAAGAGAAGATCACTCCGTTGCCGCTCGCACCTCCGAACGCTGTCGTCCCGTAGAAGACCCCGCCACTTAAGGTCAGAGCGGCTTCAGGAAGAGAGCCGTTGGTGCCGTCGAAATTGTGGACGACCGTGTAGGTAGATGTCGAAGGGTCGAAGGAGAAGATCACCCCAACGCCACTCGCACCTCCCATAAATGTCGTCCCGTAGAAGACCCCGCCATTTAAGGTCAGCGTGGCGAGAGGATCAGAGCCGGGAAAAGCACCGGCGTTGCCAGTGAAATTGATCAGGTCCGTGTAGGCTGAGCTCGAAGGGTCGAAAGAGAAGATCACCCCGTTGCCGCTCGCACCTCCATTCTGTGCCGTCCCGTAGAAGATCCCGCCATTTAAGGTCAGAGTGGCTGCAGGAGCAGAGCCGGGAAAAGCACCGGCGTTGCCAGTGAAATTGACCAGGTCCGTGTAGGTAGAGCTTGAAGGGTCGAAGGAGAAGATCACCCCAAAGGTGCTCGTACCTCCACTCGTTGCCGTCCCGTAGAAGACCCCGCCATTTAAGGTGAGCGTGGCGAAAGGATTAGCACCGTGGGTGCCGTCGAAATCGAAGAGGTCTGTGTAGATCCCTCCGTTCGACGCATGGCCACTGTTCGGACCTAAGCAGCAAAACAGCGATAATAAAATCACCACAACCCTACGTACAAGCCTCATGATTTCACCCATTAAATTATTGAATATGAGTACAGGACTATAACCCTTTCGTCTCCAATATAATCAAGAAAAAAATATGAACACCCTCTAAGGGATCGTCAAACAATAACTTTTGGAGTTTACGAGGGAAAAATCGGTTCATCTTATTGACGATTTTCTCTCGCAGTAAAAGAACGGAGAGATTATATCTCATCTCAGACCCATAAATTGATTGCAAAAAAAGGTCGAAAAAGAATTTCTAAATGATATTGATTGATTCACATGCGCATCTCACAGTTCCATCGGTTGTCGATCATGTCGAAGAGGTCTTGGAAAGAGCTCAGCAAAAAAATATTAAGGGGATTGTTAACATCTGCATCGATCCTTCCAGCCTTGAAAAAGGGATCCATTTAGCCGAGCGGCATAACTGGATTTTCAATGCAGCAGCAACGACGCCTCATGATGTTGAAAAAGAAGGCGAGCTTTTTTTCAAAGCGGTGGAAAAAAAAGCGCATGAAGGCAAACTCGTCGCTATTGGTGAAACGGGTCTTGACTATCATTATCAACACTCGCCGATCTTTAGCCAGAAAGCTTATCTTGTCAGATACTTTGCTCTGGCGGTAGCTGCGAAGCTTCCAATTATTTTTCATTGCCGGGATGCGTTTAAGGATCTATTTGAACTATCGGATCACCATTATCAAGGCCAGCCGGCTGTTTTACATTGCTTCACTGGAACATTAGAAGAAGCAAAAGCATGTCTTGAAAGAGGCTGGATGATTTCGATTAGCGGGATTATCACCTTTAAAAAATCAGCGCTGCTCAAAGAAGTGGCAGCATATGTTCCATTAGATCGGCTTTTTATTGAGACAGACACGCCTTATCTAGCTCCTGAATCTAAGCGGGGCAAGAGCAATGAGCCGAGTTATATTGATGAGACGGCTAAAGTTTTAGCGTTAGTCAAAGGGATTTCTATTGAAGAAGTGGCAGAAGCGACTGCGAAAAACGCTTCCCAATTTTTTTCTTTTCCAAAACATATCTTGAGTGTTTAATAGCAGGATATGACTTCTCAAGTTATTCCTAGAGAATTTGTTTGGAGACGGCTCCATTCGTTGATGGGCCTTTGGCTTGTCTTATTCTTAATCGAACATTTGCTGGTCAATTCGCAAGCTGCACTTTTGCTTGGCGACAATGCCCGTGGTTTTGTCGATGGTGTGAATGCCATTCATAATCTCCCCTATCTTCCTGTCATTGAAGTCTTTTTGCTCGGTTTCCCAATAGCCATTCATGGTGTTATCGGACTTAAATATTTATTCACAGCCAAGTTTATTGATGGAAGGTCGAATGGGACTGCGCCTGCGCTGAAGTATGGACGCAATCGCGCTTTTACTTGGCAGAGGCTGAGCTCATGGGTCTTATTAGTGGGACTCATTCTGCACATTGCGAAATTTCGTTTCATGAATTACCCGGATTCGATCAATCAAGGTGAGAACTCTTACTATTTTATTCCTGTGACTGTCGATAAAGGACTTTATACAGTTGCAGCTCGGCTTGGCGTTACACTTTATAGCTCTGACCAGGTGACTGCGGAAAGAAAAGATTTTGAAGACAGGTATGAAGAGCAAACATTAGTGGATGCTTCTAAAACATTTGAAGACAGCAATGTCTATGACCATCAGCAACAAGTGATCTTGACATCGGCCCAATCGTATGAGCAAAAACTGCAGTGGCTGCAAGTTTTAGAAAAACAAAAAATCAATGACACCCAAGTTGTTGCAGTAGCCAAAGATTTTGGAACAGCGTCAGTTTTAGCTGTCCGCGATACTTTTAAAGATCCTCTCTATGTCGGGCTATATACGATTTTTGTGCTAGCTGCCTGCTTCCATGGATTTAATGGTCTTTGGACTTTTTGCATCACGTGGGGAGTTGTTCTTAAAGTCGCAGCACAGCAAAGAATTCTTCGCTGGGTATGGGCGGTGATGATCCTCATTGCATTTTTAGGTCTTGCTGCTATCTGGGGCACTTACTGGCTGAACTTGAAGGCATAGAATATGAAAAGTACAAAGGAAGTTATTGTCGTTGGTGGAGGCTTAGCAGGTCTTGCTGCAGCGATGAAGCTTGCTGAAAATGGTTGCCGAATCAAGATCGTCTCTGTGACCAAAGTTAAACGGTCTCACTCAGTCTGCGCTCAAGGAGGAATTAATGCTGCGATCAATCTCAAAGGAGAAGACGACTCTCCTTATATCCACGCCTACGACACGATTAAAGGTGGAGACTTCCTCGGAGATCAGCCTCCTATTCTAGAAATGTGTCTTGCTGCTCCCGGGATTATCCGACTGATGGACCGTTTAGGCTGCCCTTTTAACCGGACTCCGGAAGGCACCTTGGATTTTCGCCGTTTCGGAGGCACCCTATATAATAGGACAGCGTTCTGCGGGGCCTCCACTGGCCAGCAGTTGCTCTATGCCTTAGATGAGCAGGTCAGACGATATGAAGTCTCTGGCCAAGTCGAAAAGTTTGAGAATCATGAGTTTATGCGTCTTGTCATGGACGAAAACGGAGCAGCCCGCGGCATTGTCTACATGGACCTGATCAACATGAAGCTCGATGTCATGAAGGCCGATGCTGTCATTTTTGGCACCGGCGGGCCGGGCCTAATCTTTAAAAAGTCGACCAATTCCACGTTTTGCACAGGGGCTTCTAACGGCCGCTTATTCATGCAAGGGATGGAATACGCAAATGGAGAATTCATCCAAATCCATCCAACGGCAATTCCCGGTGAAGATAAGCTCCGCCTAATGTCAGAATCTCTTCGGGGAGAAGGCGGAAGGATCTGGGTCTACGGCGATTCGTCTAAAAAAATCACCAACTCGGAAGGGAAGTCAATCTCCTGTGGTAAAACCGGCGAGCCGTGGTACTTCTTAGAAGAACTCTATCCGGGCTATGGAAATCTCGTTGCCCGCGATGTTGCAGCAAGAGAGATATTACGGGTTTGCGAGCTTGGCCTTGGCATCGATGGAAAGCCGCAAGTCTATTTAGATATGACTCATCTTCCAGCTAAAACGCTGCATAAAGTTGAGTCGGTTCTAGATATCTATCGTAAATTTACCGGGGAAGATCCCAGAAAAGTCCCCATGCGAATTTATCCAGCTGTCCATTATTCGATGGGCGGGGCTTGGGTCGATTGGCCAGCCAGTGATGATCCTGACCGGATGAGCCGCTTCCGTCAGATGACCAATATCCCGGGCTGCTTCAATGTCGGAGAATCCGAGTTCCAATACCATGGAGCTAACCGGCTGGGGGCGAATTCGTTAGTTTCTTGTATTTTTGGAGGATTGGTCGCCGGGATTGAAGTCCCACGCTATTTAGAAACACTGACAACGAGCGTTTCGGCTTTACCCTTTAAGATTTTCTCAGAGTCCATGGCCCAGGAAGAGTCCCTTAAGCATGATCTTCTGACCCGCGATGGACCTGAAAATGTGCACAAACTTCACGATGAGATGGCCGATTGGATGGTCCGGAATGTCACGGTGAAAAGAAACAACGCCGATCTTCAAAAAACGATCGATAAACTTAAAGAAATTCGTCAGCGGTATGACCATATTTCTCTAGATGACAAGGGTCATTTGATGAACCAAACTTATGCATTTGCGAATCAATTCAGAGCCATGCTAGAACTTGCTTTAGCGATGACAAAAAGTGCGTTGGTCCGAAATGAGTCCCGCGGCGCCCATTTCAAACCTGAATATCCTAAACGGGACGATAAAAATTGGTTAAAAACGACGATCGCTACCTATAGGAAGGATGAACCGGAGATCACCTTTAAAAAGGTTAATATCTCCTACTTAGAGCCGTTTGAAAGAGATTATGTGAGTGCAAAAAAAATTAAACCGACCCTTAAAAACCTCCCAAATAATATACAGCTGCCACTATGACGGAAAAATTTGTCTTAAAGATCTACCGGGGCACTCCTGGGAAGCAATACTGGGAAGAGTTTGAACTCGAAGTAAAGCCGTTTTACAATATCATTTCCGCTTTGATGGATGTCCAAAAATCTCCTGTGAACCGCAAAGGCCAAAAAGTTGAGCCGATTGCGTGGGAGCAAGGATGTTTGGAAGAAGTCTGCGGCTCATGTTCCATGCTTATCAATGGAAAACCCCGTCAAGCTTGCACTGCCTTGATTCAAAATCTGATCGATGAATCGAAAAGCCGTACAGTGACGATTGCCCCGATGACAAAATTTCCTCTTGTCCGGGATCTGGTCATCGATCGCGACTCGATGTTTGAGCATCTCAAACGGATCCGCGGCTGGGTCGAAGTCGATGGTTCCTTTGAGCGAGGTTTTGGACCCAAGCAAGATCCCAAAATTCAAGAAGCTCGCTACGTCCTTTCAACCTGCATGACCTGCGGCTGTTGTGTTGAAGCGTGTCCTCAAGTCAATAAGAACTCCAAGTTCATGGGCCCTGCGGTCATCTCTCAAGTCAGGCTTTTTAATTCCCATCCTACCGGCAAAATGCAAGCGCCTGAAAGGCTCCGCGTCCTCATGGACGAAGGCGGTATCAGCGATTGCGGTAACGCACAAAACTGCGCTAAAGTCTGTCCGAAAAATATTCCGCTCACCGAATCGATCGCGGTGATGGGGCGCGAAGTCTCCAAGCAAGCGCTTCACGATCTCATCAGCCTCCCTGATGCTTATTTGGATAAATAAATTTCGTGTGCTCCGAATTGAGTTGCTAAATGGTTTTTCAATTTTGCAATCCACTCAGCGCGGTCTTCAAGATGATCGGATAATCGGCAGATAAAATCTTCGTGTGAGCGTCCTTCGCGGTATTTCGGAGTTTTTGCCGGGTGTTTTAAAAGAGCCATTCGATGGGAATCGTAGTCCCATAAAAACGAGGTGTGGATGAGCCACCGGTCTTTCTTGATATAAAGGGCATTTCCGCCGCATTTTCTTTCGCCGATGACAAAATCGTTTTCTCTAAGCTTCAATCCTTTCGTGGCAGGAGCAAGCACCGATTCTGCCCAGCGTAAGATGGGCTCAGGATAGGCAGGAAAATCGTGATCGGCTTTATTCCGGATGAAGGTGACAAAGACGGTATTTTCATCGACAATGACCGTGCCGCCTCCACTAAAGCGTCTCAAAAGCGGGATAGAATCGGGTAGCTGGTCGAGATGGACCAAAGCGTCGGCTTTTCCGGAGATCCCCATTACAATTGCAGGAGAGGAGCCGGTATTGATCAGGCAAAAATTACGAATATCTTCTCTGAGCAGATGTTCCTCTAAGCGGAGCTGATCGGCAATGGAGATGTTGTTCAGGTGAATGAGGTTCATGACGAGACAATTCTGTTACCGGTTTTTTTGGCTTCGCCGGCTGCCCGTTTGACGCCTTCTAAAAGCCGGTCAAACACTTCATCGGCTGATCCTGGGGCTGATTTGTCTAAGCTGATCAAACCAATGGAGACTGAAAGAGGAATGCTGAAGGATGTGCGGAGAACTTCCGTCCGAACGGTTTCAGCGATGATTTCGGCAGCACGATTTGAGGTGCGTGGCAAGAGGAGCATAAATTTTCCGGGGCCTTGGGGAATCAAAATGTCGTTTTTACGAAGGTTTTGATGAAGAATTTTTTCGAGATGGTCTTGGGCTTTTGAACTTTTTGCAGCAGGAATTTTTTTAAACTCATCGAGTTCGATCATAAGTAAACTGATGTTTGTCGAACTCTTGCGGGCTTTAGCAATTTCTTTGATCGCTTGGTCACTTAAGAATTCCCGTGTCGTTAAGGGTAACGATGATCGCATCTTGGGAGTGCTGCGCTGAGCGATTTGGGAAATTTTCTTAGGGCGGTCTTGGCTTTTTAAAGCAACGGCGATCCGTTGATTGACTTCATCTTTATCGAGAGGGAGATTGATAAAATCGGTAATGCCGGAGTTAAGGGCGATCTGTGCAAAACTTTTTTTAATGTTGCTTGTGATGAGTAGGATCGGAGTATCGGGAGAAACAGTATCGCGCAGCTGACGTGCTGTCTCGGTATTGTGTCCTTGTTTAAGGCGTGCATCGAGAATGATCAGATCAACGTGACTGTGTTTCAAAAACTCAAGCGCTTGTTTGACATCGACTCTTTCAACCACTTGGAACGAATCTTTTAAGATTCTTTTCAATGTTGAAAGTTTGTGAGGATCTTCACTGACAATCAGAACAACCGGTGGGCTCATCTTTATCACTATAGAGATTTTTATTGCGCAGCGCAACCATCAGAACATGGATGTCTGCAGGTGTGATGCCGCCAAGGCGCATTGCTTGACCGACATTCCGGGGTTTGATTTTGTGGAGTTTTTCTCGTGCTTCGCGGCTTAAGGCTGTAATGGTTAAAAAGTCGAAGTTAGCGGGAATTCCCATTTTTTCGACACCCTCTAACTTGGCGACTTCTTGATGTTGCCGATCGATGTAGCCGGCGTATTTGATCTGGATCTCGACTTGGAAATTGATCTCATTGCCACAGTCCTGCACACCGTAATCGGAAAGCAATTGATCGTAGGTGATTTCAGGTCGGCAAAGTAGTTGGGCCAGCGAATAGCTTTTGCTTTCAAAGGAAATAAATTTTTTTTTCAAAACCTCAATTTGATCGGCAATCCGTTTTTCTTTTTGCACCAGTTTCTCGTACTTTCCTTGATCGATCATGCCAAGCTCGTAACCGTATTTTCGGAGGCGCAGATCAGCATTATCTTGACGCAGAAGAAGGCGATGTTCAGCGCGGCTGGTAAACATCCGGTACGGTTCATCGAGCTCTTTGGTGATCAGCTCGTCGATCATCACGCCGATATAGGCATCGGATCTTTTTAAGAAGAAGGGAGGTTTGTTTTGGACTTTCAGCGCGGCATTAATTCCTGCAATTAATCCTTGGCCTGCGGCTTCTTCATAGCCAGTCGTGCCGTTGATTTGACCCGAGATGAAAAGGGCTTCAAGTTCTTTTGTTTCTAATGTTGGATGAAGTTGTCCGCTGGTCATGTAATCATATTCGATAGCATACGCCGGCCGCATGATTTCTGCCTTTTGCAGGCCCGGGATTGTCTGGATCATTTTTAATTGAACATCGAATGGAAGCGAAGTCGAGATGCCGTTGATATAGAGCTCATCGGTTTGGAGCCCTTCGGGTTCAATGAAAATTTGGTGCCTGTCTTTGTCGGCAAAGCGGACAAATTTATCTTCAATAGAGGGGCAGTAGCGTGGCCCGCGGCTTTGGATTTTTCCTGAGTACATGGGAGAAAGGTGGAGATGGTCTAAGACAATTTTTTTGGTCTCTTCCGAGGTGTACGTGATATAACAAGGAACTTGAGGAAGACCTGGGCCTTCAGGTTCATCGAAAGAAAATTGGATGCCAGATTCTCCCCATTGCGCCTCCATTTGCGAGATATCGATGCTGCGTCGGTTGATGCGGGGAGGAGTTCCGGTTTTCAGCCGGCCGAGTTTAAATCCAAGCTGCTCTAGGTTGGCAGAAAGTCCTACGGAAGGTTTATCTCCTGCCCTTCCTCCGGCAAAGGCTGTCGATCCGATATGGATCATCCCGCGCATAAATGTCCCGGAAGAGAGGATGACTGTTTTGGCAGAATAGGCAATTCCTTCTAACGTTTCGACGCCCACGACTTTTTGATTCCTGACAATGAGGTTTTCAATCGTGCCTTGTTTGACGAAGAGATGGGGTGTCTCTTCCAGCTTTTTTTTCATTGCGGTTTGGTAGGCAAGCTTGTCGCTTTGAACTCGGGGAGACCAAACAGCGGGACCTTTTGAGCTGTTGAGCATGCGATATTGGATGGCAGTCGCGTCGGCGATTTTTCCCATGATACCGCCGAGTGCGTCGATCTCGCGGACGATATGGCCTTTGGCAGTTCCTCCAATGGCAGGGTTGCAGCTCATTTTGCCGATGGTATCGAGCGTCATCGTGAGAAGGAGCGTTTTTGCTCCCATGCGGGCAGCCGCATGCGCAGCTTCACAGCCGGCATGGCCTGCACCGACAACAATGACATCGAATTCTTCAGGAAAAGTCCACATAGGTGGATCTAGTGCTCCTTAACAAAAGTTTTTAATGTTTGAGCTGACGTGAAAGCTCTTGCGGTTTAACGATCATAAAGCGCGCTGTATTAAGTTAATACAGCTAGCTTTACGATCGTTGAACCCCAAGGCTTTGACGCAGCCCAAACGTCAAAAACTTTTGTTAAGGAGCACTAGTATACAGAATGCAATGAATGAAAGAACCTATCTATTTCACAGGTTCTAAAGATTAATTAAGTCTTATGGCGATCGCGGCGGCGACGTTTTTTACGCTTATGTTTCGCCATTTTATATTTTCTTTTTTTCTTAACAGATGACATATCTTCCTATGGTTCTAAAAAATTAAGTTGCAGCTTCTCGGCTTTCTTCCGTCGTTTCTGCGTCAGTTTCTTTGATGTTGATCGTTTCATGGTGTGCAACAAGGGACTGGAACTGTTTGCCTAAATAGTAGACGGCAACCATCCACGCAGCGATGATTGCCAGCAAAATCAGGCCAACGTAAGGGAGTGTCGCTGAGACGGTGCCAAAGAACATTAAAAGAGCTTGGTAGATTAAGGCGCTGCCTGATTTGCCAAGCCGGGAACCGACGCCGTCAATGGCTGCTTTCCCTTTCAGTTTGGATTCGCGGCTGAGCGGGATGAAGGCAAGCTCTTTAGTCGCATCGAAAATCGTATATTTAGAAGCTCTGGAAATGCATTGTTGCACTGAACCAAAGAGAACGCCAAGAAGGAGCGGCGTGCTTCCGAGCGAGGCAGCTAACGCGATGCCAAAGGGGGAATCTTTCATGAAAAGGAAGGAAAAGAATCCAAAACCCGTAATCAGAAGAAGAGAGGGAGCGATCATTGCATTTAGGGTCCAAGAGAATCTGCGGATCAAGAAGCTGGAAGCAATCGCAATCATCGTTGCTGTGATGCCGACCCACATCGTCACTTTTCCGTAGTAGCCATTGAAGTCATTCGGTTGGGGGAAGATGAGGAGAAGCTGGTCCTTCCAGGTGACTTCCGTCAAGTTAATGCAGATGTTATAAGTGAGCACGATCGTCGCAATGCACAGTAAATATTTGGAACTAGCCAAGTATTTAAAGTTTTTACGCAGACTCATTTTTTCGTTCGATTTTTCGGACTCTTGCGTCAACTGCTGTTGATAGGTGGGGTTCTTCAAAATATTTTTATGAAACCATCGGAAAATCCCGACAACGAAGGCTCCACAAAGGACCACGATGCTGCTGATGACTAAAAGAGAATATTGCCACGGGTCATTACCATTGGCTGCCATCCAGTTTCCTGCCATATTTGAAATAATTGTTGCGGCGCCGCCAGCGCAAATGGCAGAAAGGTTTCCTCCGATCAGGATGAGGACGTAGAACCGCTTGGCTGTTTTAACAGTGAGAATTTCATTGGCAAATCCCCAGAAGAGGACTGTCATGATGGTTGTGCCCCAGAGCTCGGCCATCACATAAAAGACTGTGTAGGTCCAGTTCCGAATCAATGCAACAAATCCTTTTAATCCGAGCGGAAAGAGACTTTCAAGGTGATCGGCAAATGCGTGAGGGTGAAGTGCATCGCGGAAAGGGAAAATAATAAAAGAGAAAGCCATGAAAAACCCCAAGAAGAGGGTCATCATGATATAGAAGACTTTCTCCGTCGAATACCGGTTCGCTAAACGAGTAAACAGAATGGTCATGAGGAGTGCCATCGGTAAGACGACCCAAACCTTCATATACGGAATAATTTCTGCTCCTGAAGAAGGAGCGGTAATGACTAACGAGTCTTTTGCTGTTCTTAAAAGATTATAATTAAAGCAAATGAAGAAGAAGATCAGGATCAGGGGTAGAAATAGCTTTAACTCATTTTTACGGACAGGGAAGAACCAGGAACGGAAACGGCCGAATTCCTGGGAACTGTTAGCTGTCATCGGAAATAATCCTACCCTCGATTACTGCTGGGATAGCAAAAATTATAACAGGTTTCACATATTTGACAAGGAAGAAGAGGCCAAACTTTAAAAATAAATCTATCAATCAATTAAAATTCTAATTAGGAGAAAAAGCTGAAAACGCGGCATCATTATTAGGATTATTTGAATTCCGGATTGGGGCGTAGTTGGCAAATTGCGCAACTTCCTTGCGGAAGGCCAAATTCACGCTGCCGATCCCGCCATGCCGGTTTTTTGCCACGATCAATTCCGCAGTTCCCGGCTTGTCATAAGGGTCGTAATATTCCCGTCTTAAGAGGAACATCACGAGATCTGAGTCCTGCTCCAGGCTATTATGAACAATAATGTCATTAGCGACAAAGTTGTGGACATTCTCGACAGTCGCGTCGTAGACATCCTCTATTCCCAGCTCTGTGATCGAAAGAATTTCATCCCAATAAACATCCGATTCTGCAAGTACAGCAAGTTCTTTTGATGGTAAGACTTGGAGTAAAGTTTTCATGCGTTGACGGGATATGCCTGCTTTAAAAAGAGTGGAGCCGCAATACGATGTATTAAGACCTTTGCAAACTTCTCGCCAACCTAAACTGAATTCAGTTTTGGCCTTTTTCACGACAGTATTCCAAGCCTCTTTTGGAATGATGTCATAGTTAGGGTTAGGTTTGATTTCTTTAATTTGATCAAGGAGTAGGGGTATGATTTCTCCTCTTTTCCCAGCGCATCCGACTTTTTCAAGGAAGATCTTTTGGTTCGTAGATCCTTGAACGCAGATATGGTACATAGTACGATAACCTCGATTCGAAGGAACAGTAGAAATAGTGCTTTGAATACCCACACTCAACAGTAAATGTTGAGTTTGCTCACCTAATGTCTTACTTGAAGTGGCATAGTAAATTTGTGCAGAAGGTTTTCGGCCTTTTAGATTTTTTACACTGATATTGCCATCTGTCGCCCAAAGATGCTTCAGAAATAAAGCAATCTCATTTTCTCCACATTCGAAAACGACAGGAGGAACTTTTTTCTCATAGGAACGAACACGTTCAATTTCGAGTTTATTAAACCAGTTGGTAATGGGATGGTATTGCCCGTGGGTCATTTGATAAGGGCTTGGTAGGTAAACATGATACCAGTTTTTCTGTTTTACAATTCTAGATTGAATGTTGAATAAATCTTTGCTGGTTTCACTAACTATTCCGATATTGATCTCATCAGCGCTTGTATAATGGTAAGGTTGGGAAGGTAGGATGCATCCATCTCCAAGTAAATGTCCTAATAAAACCAGTTCATTCGCGGTGATTTTTTTTGTCGTTCTCTTTTCAATCAAGTCTCTAGGTAGTGCAATCTTATCGCCAGGCGCAAGGGTATCAAGTCTAGCCCATCCGTCTAGCATTAAGAAGGGATGGTTTGCGCTGGCTTTAATGGTGCGGCCTGTGCGCGTTTTTAATTCATACACAACTTTTTTCCCGGAATAGAAGGCCTTTACCATTTTATGCTTGCCGACCTTAAGATCTTTATCTACGCCATAGACAAGGATAGGCTTTTGAACTTTTCGCTGAGCGAGTTCTTTAATGGTAAAAATTTGACCTGTTTCGGCATCTTTTATTTGAGCGTCTCCGGTCAAGCAGCCCGACTCCCTTAGATCGCTCATCATTGGACGGTGGCCTGCACGCTCTTCCACTTTCCGGGAAAGCTGGGATAAACAAAGGATCGGAATATTGAGTTCGCGAGCCAATGTCTTTAATAAGCGTGAGATTTCTGAAACTTCAAGCTGCCGGTTTTCTTGGTTTCTAAAATTGCCTGAGCCGCTCAATAGCTGGAGATAGTCGATCACGAGGAATTCGATGCCGTACGCTTCTTTCATTCTGCGTGCCCTAGCGCGAAGGTCGGTGATCTTCAGGCCCGGCTGATCGTCGATGATCATGGTATGTTTTTGCATCGTGTTGACAGCGCCGACGATCCGTTGAAATTCGATGCCGTTGAGCGAGCCTGTTTTAATTTTGTCCGATTCGACTTCAGCTTGAGAACAGATGATCCGGTGGAGAAGTTGATCCGCGGTCATCTCTAAAGAAAAGATGCCGACGGGAAGGCTATTTTTGAAACAGATATTTTCAGCGATGTTCAAAGCCAGCGCCGTTTTTCCCATCGCAGGGCGGGCTGCTAAGATCATCAAGTTCGAAGGCGAAAGTCCATTGACCATTTTATCGAACTCAAGAAAATGTGTAGGAATGCCTGTAATTCCGGTATCATCCGGCCCGCGGGCTTGGTATTTTTCCTGTTTTTCTTGGAGTTCTTTTAAATAAGGGAGTTTTGAAGTGGCTTTAGCGCCCGAGATGATATCTTTGATCAAAACGCCACCAAGCGCATTGGCAGACTGGCTAATGTGAAAGAATTTTTGCTGGGCTGTATCTAATGAACTGTGGACATCGTCAGGATTATCAAACGCTTGCTTTTCGATTTCTTGCGCAGTATGGATCATCCTTCTGAGGAGAGATTTATTCCTTACAAGATCGGTATATTCTTCGATATGGGCTGCGGTTCCGGCATATTGGGCCAACGTGGTCAAATAGGCAACACCGCCGACGGTTTTGAGCTGGCTTCGCCGCTTGAGCTCTTCGGCAACCAAGTGGACATCTGCCGGTTTATCTTGAACAAAACACCCTTTCAAAACTTCAAAGATAATCTTGTGCTCGGTGTAATAAAAATCGTGTTCTTCCAAAGAGTCTGCGGCGATATTGAGGCTGCCGATCGAAGTCAGCATGCAGCCCAAAACGATCATCTCGGATTCTTTGGAGTTGGGGGGGATTTTGGTTAAATTTTGCTCACCCATATTAAGTCAACTTAGCGGATAGGGTTGATTATACCCAAGCAATTTCAAAATTTGGTTTTCGACAAAGCTAGCGCTCCAGATTTGCAGCAGGCGCAGCCGACGCGGAAGCAGGCCATGTGCAAGCACATGGTCGATGGACGCGGCTGCAAAGGTGGGGATGCTAGCGCAGTCAAAAACCAAATTTTGAAGTTCCTTGGG
>Ga0105239_10005828_pt1 | contig 14367 bp, 16 predicted proteins | sample KBSC44metaG_FD_92761 | JGI IMG/M metagenome (GOLD analysis project Ga0105239, IMG submission 92761) | Corn rhizosphere microbial communities from Kellogg Biological Station, Michigan, USA - KBS C4-4 metaG | ecosystem: Host-associated > Plants > Roots > Rhizosphere > Soil | place: Michigan, USA... | reverse complement strand
AGCGGGATTGCCTGCGCGCCCGCCGCCGAAGCGCGTGACGGTGCGCATGATGTCGTGGTTGGAAAGCGTCACGCACGGCCAGTAGTCGGGATGACGCGTCATCACGTCGATCTCTTCGCGCACGAATTCTGGCGACAGACGATGGGCGCGCAGCATCGAGAACGTATAGCTCGCATGCAGGCCGACATCGCTCGGCAGATACGCACCCGAACGCTCGAAGCCCTCGGAGAATTCGCCGAACACGAAGCGGTCCGTATGCTGCTCCACCGTACGGCGGATGTCCTTGAGGCATTCCACATTCTCCGGCAGATTGCTGTCATGGATGTGGCGCTGCAGGTTTGCCGCGTGTCCCCAGATCGCGGATGTGCGGCGCTCGATCGGGATCGGCGGGTTATCGCGCAGCTGGTCGTCGTGGAGATAGGCGTTGGCGACGTCGAGGCGGAAACCGTCCGCGCCGCGCGTCAGCCACAGATCGAGCACATCGAGCGCAGCCTTTCTCGCATCGCTTTTGCGCCAGCTGAGCTTCGGCTGCTGGCGCAGGAATTTGTGGTGATAGTGCTGACGCCGCGCGGGCTGATACGCCCAGGCCGGCCCGCCGAACGCGGACAGCCAGTTGTTCGGCGCGGTGCCGTCCTCCTTTGGATCGGCCCACACATACCAGTCCGACTTCGCACCGCGCTTGAGCGAATCCTGGAACCAGGCATGCTCGTCGGAGGTGTGGCACAGCACTTCGTCGAGCAGCACGCGGATACCCTTTGTATGCGCCTCCGCAATTAGCCCATCGAAATCGGCCAGCGTGCCGTAATCGGGATGCACGCCCTCGTAGTCGGATACGTCATAGCCCCAGTCGCGATTGGGCGAAGGATGGATCGGCGACAACCAGATCGCATCGACGCCGAGCGACGCGATGTAGTCGAACTTTGCGATCAGGCCAGGAAGATCGCCCTGCCCGTCGCCGTTCGAATCCATGAAGCTGCGCAGATAGACCTGATAAACCACCGCCCCGCGCCACCAGGGAAAACCCTTCTCCGCCATGTCTTCTCCTGAGTCGGACGAACGCACTTCGGCCCTATTCCGAAAGTCTTACTTACGCCGCAACGAGTTTGAATTCGATCCGGCGGCCTACCGCGCTGGCGTAGCGTTCGAGCGTCTTCAGGTTCGGCGGATTGCGGCCACTTTCAATGCGCGCCACGACCGATTGGGTCGTGCGCATCTTCTTCGCCACGTCTGCCTGGGTCATCCCGGCCTTGGTGCGCGCCCGGATGAGCGCCAGCGCCAACGCGAATTCGGGCTTGAGCTTTTCGTACTCGGCGCGAAACGCCGGGTCTTTCATCCATTCGTCCTTGAGCTTCCTGAACGGGATTGTCATGGCTTCAACTCCTTTGCACGCATTAGCGCGAGACGAATTGCCTGAGGTGGCGTCTTTTGTGTCTTCTTCACGAAGGCATGCAAAATGACGATCCGCCGTCCGCGCACGGTCACGTAGATTGCGCGCGCGATGCTGTCGCGGCCGCTCATACGCATTTCCCAGAGCTTGTCGCGCAGCGGCTTGACGTGTGGCTGACGCATCCGCTCAGGCCCCACCGCGATCATCAGATCGACAATGTGCGTAAGCTTTGCGCGGACATCTTCCGGTAGTGCGGCAATCTCGGCGCGCACGATGTCGTTCAGGACTTCGACGCGCCATGCCTCCATGAGTCTAAAGTATAGCAAATATACGATAACTGCAAGCGGTGGCGCTGTTTAGCGTCTTTCCCTCCTGGGCGAATACATGATCGCCCCGGCCGTCGTCGACGGAGCGTGTCTCGACAGCCCGTCCGTACACCGGTGCGCCCCGACGCCGCCCATTGTCATCGCGAATTCACCATGGTGGAATATGCAACTGGTGGCTATTCATTTCCGCGCCAGCCGCGCGGTCTGATCTCTCCCCTGGAGGAAACCAGCATGTCCCCAAGCTCGCTTTCGTGCGGCGTCGCCGCTTGTGCGATGCTCGCGCTCGCCGCGTCAGCCGCCGCCGCGAAGGGCCCCGTGTTCGACAAGCTATTCGACACCAGCTTCGTGGCGCCCGATGGCCAGCTGATCTTCACGATCGACCGTCCGCAGATGGCGGGGAAGACCGTCGCCTTCATCGGCGCCACGTCCACGCCGAGCGTCTATCTGTTCTCGGTGCCCGTGGGCGGCGGCACGCCGGTTGTGCTCGTCAGCAACAGCACCAAGGTGCCGGGCGGCACCGGCGACTTTACAGGCAACCAGCTTGGATACTTCACCGCGTTCGAGCCCGCGGGCTGCTCGTCGCCCGCGGTTGGAACGAAAGACGTCGTGTTTGTCGGGCGCGACGCCGCCGGTCACGAGGGCATCTATGCCGTGCCGCTCAATGGCGGAAAGATCGTAAGGCTCGTCGATTACGGCACGCCCATTCCCGGCGGTCCGGTGCAGGGCCACGTGCATTTCGAAGAGGGTTATTCGTTCTGCAACATCTCCGTATCGGGTAGCACGGTGGCGTTCGATGCAGGGAGTGCCGGCGTCTATGAGGTGGATACCAAGGGCAATAACCTCATTCGCATCGCCGATCCCAATACGCCGGCGACGATTCATACCTTCGAAGTGAATCAGTACGTGCAGCCGGCGCTCAGCGGCACGAAGATCGCCTATGTGGGCGGCACCGTGTTCGGGCCTTTCGCGATCTTCGATGGGCCGCCCGATCTGGCGCACGCTCTTGTGATCGCGAAGAGAAGCAAGTTCGACGGTCTCGCCTTCCCCGTCATTTCCGGCAGCGATATCGACTACTCGGTGAATCTGCAGTTTCCGAACCAGGGAATCTACCGCGCCGAGATCGGGGGCGACGCGAACACCAAGATTATGGACTACAACACGAAGGTCCCCGCAGGTGCGCCGGGTACGTCGTTTTATGCCACCGGTTCGGCCGACAGTGGCGAAAACTGGTCGCCGGCGGGGACGCTCAACGTGATCGCCGCATCGACGACAGACGGCACGAGCATCTATCCGGGTCTGTTCAGCTCCTGCAAGACGAACAAGCTGACCAAGATTCTCACGCAGGGCGACACGCTGGATGGCGTTGAAGATGTCGGTCCCGGCGCCGGGATCAGCAACCTTGTCGCGCAAAAGAACGGCAGTTCTCTGGGCGCCATTCTCGTCGCCGGCTTCCGTTACGCCGCGATCTACACGGTGGAAGTGCCCGGCTGCTGAGCCTTCAGCGCGCGAAATGTTTGGTAGCCAAGGCGTTACGGCCATGACTCTCATCGCGGGTTAGCTCACCGCAATGGGAGAACGGCATGGGGCATGGCCGGTCCTCAATTCATCCGCAGAAACCCATGATAGTTCTCGTCCGGCGTCGTGTACCAGCCGGTAACGAGCCCGGCGTCGTTGATGTTGTTGGGGTAGGTGCCGACGGCGCCCTTGACCCTGAAGGTGCGGAACTTGCCGTTCGCACTGCGTACAAAGCCGCGTGCGACGCCGTCGCTGTCGCGGTAATAGCCGGTGATCTTTCCGTTCCTGTTGATGCTATTGGCCACGGTCGAAGCCGCGCCCGGGGCATCGAAGGCGGTAATCGTACTGTCGGCTGCGCGCACGAAAGCGTGAAACACATAGTTCTCATCGGCGAAATAGCCGGCGATCGTTCCAGCTACGTTGAGATACATCGGGAATGTGCCGCCGGGTGCACCCGGCGCATCGAAACTCGCGATCGTGCCGTCCGGCGCGCGGACGAACCCGTGCACAAGTCCATTCTCGTCGCCCCAATGACCTGCGATGACGCCCTTCTTGTTGAGGCTCATGGGGCTGGTGCCGTAGGTATCGCCGCTCACATCGAACGTGGCGAAGTTGCCGCTTGCCGAGCGTACAAAGCCATGCGGAATCGAGAAAAGATCGTAATAGGAGCCAGCGATCGTACCCTTGTCGGTGATCGCGATCGGGAACGTGCCGCTATCGTCGCCCGGCGCGTGAAACTCGGTCATGGTGCCGTCCGGCGTTCGGACGAAGCCGGGATGGTTGCCCACGTCCACGGTCCAATAGCCCGTGCTGACACCGTTGCCGTTGATATCGTAGGCGGCGGTGGTTTTCGAACCCACGTGATCGAATTGGGTGATGGCGCCGTCAGGGGTACGGATGAAGCCCTTGGTTTCCTTCGCGGATGCGTCGTACCAAAAGCCGGCGATGCTGCCGTCTTCATTTGCCTGCCAGGGATAGGTGCCGATCGATCCCGGGGGATCGAAGGTGATGATTTGCGATTTGGCTATAGCGGCCGATTGATATCCCGGCACGAACACGGCCGCGCAGCAGCAAAGGATGAAGAGCTTCCTCGCATGGAAAGCGGTTTCCCGGATCATGGTGATCTCCCCGATTTTCCGGCAGAGTAACGCTTCTGACGCACCGCTGCCAGTCTGTGGAATTGTGCGGAACCGCCGCGCCAATAGGTCCTAGCTGGCATGTCGATCTTCGGGTTGTCCGCTTTGTCAAAGGAGCGCAAAACCGCGCTCCCATGAGTCCGTCCGAAGCCGCAGCCGCCGACGCCGAAATCCAGGACGCGATGTCGCCCGGGCCGGTGGCCGACGACGCCGCGCCAGCGATCCCGCACACCGTCTATCCCATCATCTTCGCGATCGGCTTCTGCCACATGTTGAACGACATGATGCAGTCGCTGCTGCCGGCGATCTATCCGAACCTGAAGCAGGCGCTCGATCTCGATTTCGCGCATATCGGTCTCGTCACGCTGACGTTCCAGGTGACGTCGTCGCTGCTGCAGCCGCTGGTCGGACTCTACACCGACCGCCGCGCAGTCCCCTACGCACTGCCGACCGCAATGATCTCGACGTTCCTGGGTTTGTTGCTACTCGCCCATGCGCATTCCTACACGCTCCTGCTGCTCGCCGCGGCGATGGTTGGCATCGGGTCGTCGGTGTTCCATCCGGAATCGTCCCGCGTGGCGCACATGGCGGCGGGACAACGGCGCGGGTTCGCGCAATCCATGTTCCAGGTCGGCGGCAATACCGGCAGCGCGCTCGGCGCGCTGGGCGCGGCTTCGATCGTGGCGGTGGACGGACAATCCTCGATCGCCTGGTTCTGCGCGATGGCGCTGGTTGCGATCGCGGTGCTGTTCTGGGTCGGGCGCTGGTACAAGCATCATGGCTTGGCGCGCGCGAAGCGGGCCCATGCCGCACAGGCGCGCGCGCCGCTGCCGAATACCGTGGTGCGCCGCTCGCTCGCGATCCTGGTGATCCTGATCTTCTCCAAGTTCGTCTATCTCGCGAGCCTGACCAGCTACTTCACGTTCTACCTGATCGAGCACTTCCATCTTTCGGTGCGCGACGCGCAGCTTCACCTCTTCCTGTTCCTGGTGGCGGTCGCAGTGGGAACGATCTCGGGCGGGCCGCTGGGCGACCGCTTCGGACGCAAGCACCTCATCTGGTTCTCGATCCTGGGCGCACTGCCCTTCACGCTTGCGCTGCCGCACGCGAATTTGTTCTGGACGAGCGTGTTCAGCGCAGGCGCGGGCCTCACGCTCGCGAGCGCGTTTCCGGCCATCGTCGTCTATGGGCAGGAACTGGTGCCCGCGAAGCTCGGTACGATTTCGGGCCTGTTCTTCGGCCTCTCCTTCGGGATGGGTGGATTGGGTGCTGCTGCGCTCGGCTGGCTCGCCGACGCGAAAGGCATCGAGTTCGTCTATGCGGTGTGCGCGTTCCTGCCGATGCTCGGCCTGCTCGCCGCGTTCCTGCCCGACCTCAAGCGCTTCGGTAATCCGTAAGGCATTGTTAGTGCGCGGGGTGCAATCTGGAATGTCCGGTCCCCTGGCTGGGGCGGAGAAAGGGGCATCCCATGGTCAACGTTTCCCCAAGACCACGGCACGCAGGACGGGTTCTTCAACGACACGCGCGTGCTTGGCCTTCTCATTTTCGCGATGGTGTTCGGCTTCGGCATGTTGGTCGGCCACGCGATCTAGAATCCCGCGCTGGGTGACAGCGCGTCGAAGAGAGTGAACAGCAATCCCGCGCAGAGCAGGATGAGCAGTTGCGCGACGTCCGTAAGTTTAAGGCGCCCCGACGGTGATGGTCGCCTTCATGTCCGGGTGGATCCGGCACTTGACGCGATAGACGCCGGGCTTGCCGAACTTCACGGCGATGCGCTCCTTGTAGGTGCTCATTCCGTGGTCCTCGGACGTTCCATCCGGAGCCACGATCGTCACATCGTGAGCGATGCGATCCGTGTCGGTAAACACTACAGTGTCCCCGACCTTGATCGTGAGGGTATCGGGTTCGAAGCGGAGATCGCGCTGGTCGACCGGGTATTCCGTCGCCAGCGCGCCGCTCGCCGGACCCAGGAGTAGGAGCGCCATTGTCGCGCCGAGCAGGTTTGTCCTTTGCATCGTGTTATCCTCCCAATGGTCAGCATGCGGCCCTTAAAGGGCGGTCCAGAGGAATATCCGGAGCACGTCGTTGTCCGATGCGTTGCGGCCGAGGCCGTCGTAATTCGTGCCCGCCCCGTCGAACTTCGTGTAGATCGTGTATTGCATTCCCGCGCGAAGATTGAACCGTCCACCCAGCATGCTCATGTCGTGGCCGAACAGCGTGCCGTCGACCTGGAAGGTGATGCCGGTGCTGTCGGGCTTGAAGGCTTCGCTATCCGCGTAGAGCAGCGCATCGCTCGACCCCCAGGTGTTGAAGAGCTGGATCGTGCCGCCGACCGTATTGTGCCAATAGTACGAGGCATCGAAGCGGATATCCTCGAGTGAGTTCGATGCCTTTGCCGCGCCACCGAGGAGATGCGTTGCCGCGAGGTTCTGGTCCTCGTGCGTATAGCGCGCATTGACGCCATAGATGTTCGAACCGTCGCCCATGAACTGGTACGAACCGTCGATGCCGAAATCGCTGTAATTGTCCGATTTTCCCGTGCTGAAGTCGCCGCCGGGGTGCAGGTTGGGGAAGAACCCAAAGGCGCCGATCTCGTAGTTCTGGTCGCCAGAGTCCTTCTGGTAGGCGAACCGTACATAAGGTGCGGCGCCATCGATCGGCCCCGGCCCTTCGTCGGTGCCCATCGCGCTCAGGAAATTGTGTCCCGGCGTCCAGTAGAGCCCAACTTCGGTGTAGATCGACGAATCCCAATAGGCGAAGGCCGTGGTGCCGAGCACGCTCTGTGCTACTCCGCCGTCGAAGATTGTGGCAGCGGCCGGCGCGGGCGAGAGATCGCTCCCCGTGTAGGGATAGCCCCAGGCAGGCAGCGTGTTCCACGCATCCTGTACGGCGGGTGCGTTGTTCAAGCTCACCCCCACCAGCAAATCGCTGCCCTGAACCGTGAGGTGGTCGGTGGCGCGGAGGTCGAGATTGTCCCACGAGAACGCGCGTCCGACGCCGTCATAGGTGAACTGCGCGAAGCCGCCGAAATGATCGCCGATGCCGCCGGCGACGAAGGCGCTCACCTGATCAATGGTGGCGTTGTTGTTGGTGCCGTAGTGCGGCGCGGGCGGCGCGTCCTGGTCCTTCGCGGTATTGATGTAGGAAGCGACCGCCATCGCCGAGATGGGGTTGGTGAAGGTCGGGCCCACACGCGTGGTGTAGCCGTCGAGCTTGAACTGGCGCCCGAACGGCGTGAGTTGCGGGCCGAAACCCCCGACATGACACGCGCTGCAGGGCTCAGAGGTCTGCTCGGCGAACGCCGGAACCGCCTGGGCGCGCTGCGCGAGCAGTGTGGCTGCAATGAACGCGATGGACAATCTGAAGACGTTCATGTGCCCTCCTCTTATTCCTCGCCGTCCTGCCGGTGGAATAGAATCGAAGCATACGAATCCGGTGCGCGCCTTCCTTGACGGGCATCAACAAATCGAAACAACCGAAGAATTCATCGGAACGGCGGGAACATCCAAATTTGTTGCCGATCAATATTGTCCGGGGCGATCCCGGCTATGGAGGGCCTGATCTGATTGCAGGAGGTTTACAGATGTATTCGATCGACCTTTCTTCGGCTTTGCACGAGACTGCCCAATCCGTGTCGCGCAGGCAGCTGTTGCGGAGCGCAACGCTTGTCGCGGGCACCGCGGCCCTGCTGGTGGCCGGCGCGACAGGGCCGGCGGTAGCGGGCTCGATGACCCAGAAGGCCGCTGGCTACCAGACGACGCCCAAGGGCGACCAGAGATGCGATGGCTGCTCGCTGTTCGTGGCGCCGGGGTCCTGCAAGCTCGTCGCCGGCGATATCAGCCCCTCCGGCTGGTGCAGGCTCTATGTGAAGAAGAGCGCATAGCCCGCCGGGTCGCGCATAGAGTTGCTTACAATATCCCGTAGCGTTTCAACGCCGCCCAGCAACCGGCGACAACGACCGCGCACAGCCCGACTGCCCACCAGAACCCGCCATGGGTGTTTGCCCAGGGAATCGACGGCAGGTTCATGCCGAACGCGCCCGCGATGAACGTCGGCGGCAGAAGCAGCGTGGAGAAGACCGTCAGCGCCTGCAGCGAGCGGTTGGTCTGGGCCGCGATGCGCGTGTCGATTTCCTCGGAAAGCAGCCGCGCGCGCTCAGTGAGCGCGGCCGCGTCGCGATCAAAGTCTTCCGCGGCCTGGAGCAACTCGGGCAAACGCGGCGACACGGGATTGTCGGCCACGGGCGTTCGCAGATTCATGGCGCGATGATAGGCGGCACGGAGCCCTGCGAACTCGCGATGGAAGCGCGCCACCTCGCGCCGCACCGAACCGAGACCCGTGCGGTCGAGTTCGCCCTGCTCGCTCAGCACCTTGTCCTCGAGCCGGTCGAGCCAGCGCGCAAACACGGCAAAGCGTTTCTCCGCGATCTCGACGAAGCGCTGGTTGAGCCGCACGAACACATCGACGGGATGCTGCGGCGGCGCGCGCTCGGTCTCGCCGCGGACCTCATCGACCACGCGCATCGGGTGATGGCGTGTGGTGACGAGATGGCCGCCATCGAGCCAGAACGCGACCGAGCCTTCGCCGTAATCTTTTTCCTCGAAGTCCTTCTCGAAATCGGGGATCACGCCATAGGCGCAGCCGGGTGACAGATGGAGCTGCGGACGCCCCTCGCCCGCGAGCAACATCTCGCGCGCCGCCGCCGGCGCGGTCTCGAAGCTTTCGAGGAAGCGGCGCGCGCGATGATCGCTGAGCGCAAAATGCATCCAGATCCAGTCATGCGGTTCGGCAAGCGCGTCGGACGCGGTGTCGCCCGTGACGCGCATGGCCTTACCGTACCGGACCGCGAGGCCCCACAGCAGTCCGGGATTTTTCTTTAGCGTCTGGTGCATCGCGCCAGACTAAACGCAGAAACGCGACGCAATCCACCGCGGGCTACGCGCTCCGCGCTACTTGGCCGTCCCCCTCAGCACGAACATGTGGTCACCGAGGGGTGTCGTGGTGCACTGGCTCTCGACTGTCCAGCTTGTGCAGCCGGTGTTCCACCCGTTCCCCGGGTTCTGCCACACGGCGGGATCGCCTTCGGTCGTACCCGTTGTCTGGTTCTCCCAGAACCATTCACCGTCGCCCGCGCTCGCGTTGGCGACGACGGAGAGCCAGTAATGGCCGGGTTTGAGCTTCACGCCCTTCCCGCCGAGGGAGAGCACGAACTCACTCCCGTCGCCGCCCGGTACGATCGCGGCAGTGTACAGGGGGGTTTTCTTGGGCTTGTGGTCTTTGTCCTTGTAGATGCTGACCTGGACGCTTGGAGCCACGCCATTAAAAAACGGACCAAGGGCGTCGACTTCCTGGATGATCCAGTGTGTGCCAGCCGGCACCGTGAAATCGTCTGCAGCCTGGGTCGAACTCGTGCCGCCGAGCGCCTGCGATGAGGTGCCGCCGCCGGAATCATTCGAGGTCTGATCGTAGAGCACGCTCAGGCTTCGGTTGCCGGCGCCGTGCGAAACGCGATGTGCGGCTCCCGTGTGCTGAATGGTGATGGTCGTTGCTGCATAGGCCGTGCTGCTGAGCAGCAACGCGAAGGTGAAAACCGACTTTTTGAACATAACGCGTTTCCTTTTCCGATTGCCCGACGCACCGTACGGGAGACCGGGGTTTCGCGCCGACTCCTCGCGGTGCACGAAGAGAGAATGATGTTTTCCCGGTAATGTTGAAGGATGCAATATTGGCGTAATCGACTATTCGTTGGCCAACTCGACCATCCGCGCCATTTCGACGCCACTCGACGCTGTGACACGCTGCCGATAGCGCATAGGGCTCAGGCCGTAGGTCTTCTCGAAGCTGCGAACGAAATGGCTAACGTCGCCCGCGCCCGCCTTAGCCGCAACCTGTTTCACGCTGAGAAGCGTCGTCTGCAAAAGTCTGCACGCTTCCGTCATGCGAAGTTGTTTGCCGTACTGTGACAGGCTGATGCCGGTTTCGCGACGGAACAGCCTGCGCAAATGTGTCGGAGAAAGAGCCACGCTTCGTGCAAGTTGTTCTATCGGCCACGGACGGTCGAGATTTTCCTCGATGAGCCCGGTTACGATGCGCACCCTGTGGTCCATATCACGCGGCTCCGGCTCGGACCTTGCGTTGTGGGCGCACAGCGGATGCCAGAGGCTGCGATTTCTCCCATATGTGTTCGAATGCCAGGCTGAAGCTTTCGGCCAAGGCTTCATTGCGGATGATCAGGATGCGCGTCTGATCGCCGGGCATGATCATTGGGATCAGTGCGATCTTCCGGTCGAAGATCGCCATCTTGTGCGGCAACACGCCGTCGTAGATACGCCCCTCCTCGCCGCCGGTAGTCCATTTGTGCAGGAACGGCTTTACCGCCGGATCCTCCACGGCGTCCCTTTCATAAATGGAGCGCACGCGCACGCCGCGGCTCATGGCCTTTAGCTGAGGAGAATTATCCGTCCGGTTGAAGAAGGGCGGCTTGGTGAACACGTCGATGCTTTCTTCCGCCTCGAGCTCCAGGCGTTTGAAGCGGTCGACGCCCGCGCGCGGATCGCGCAGCACCTGCACAAACTCGTCCGGCCCGATCGCATTGATGTCGGTCGCCGCTGCTTCCAATGTTTGCGCAAGTTCCTGCGCTAACCCGCGGCGTTGCGCCAAGGCTTCTTCCTGGCGTGAGATGAGCGCCGGCAATACGGTCTGCGGCGGCAGCGGCGAGAACCGGCCGCGATGGCCCGCGCTTTCCTCGATCAGGCCCTTGTCAGCCAGAGAGGAAAGACCGGGATAAACGCTCGTGCGCGGGATGTCGGTTGCCGCGGCGATTGCGCTGGCCGAGAGCGGGCCGTTGCGCAAAAGCGTGAGGTAAATCCCCGCCTCGGCAGCCGAAAGCCCCAGCTGCTCGAGCCTTGTTCGCTCGCTGTAGTCCATTGTCGATTCTTAGTCGACGTGAATATTGTTGTCAATAGTTGGACGACAATCATCAACACCGTCCCATGCGGACGTGGTGTGTGCGGGTGAACTCCTCTTCAGATTGAATCAAGCTTGTCACAATAACAAAGCGCGAACGAGCACAGATTGTAAATTTCTGCGCCTACCGTTCCGTCGTTTTTTCGCGGAAGAAACAGAGCGACGGAGATTGACCATGGCAACGGTCTACATCGATTACCGCACGATTTCGTGGGGCGCACCGAACGAAGATGACAACAGCAATGTCTGGCAGGTGGAGGACGGCAACGCCGATCCCGGCGAGATCACGCTCGCCAATTTCGGCCATGTCGGAACGCCGGTATCGGGGTTTCCCGCGCCGCCGACCTACATGCTGAACGGCAGGAATTATCAGTTCGCATTCTGGAACGTGACCGACGGCGCGAACGCGCTTGCGAGCTTTCCCTCGATCGCAAATTCCCTCTCCGTTCCCGACATGCCGCCGGGCGTACTGATGGCGACGGCGTGGTATGCGTTGCCGGGTGGCGGAAAAGGCGACGGCCCGGCGCTGGTCACGCGCACCTTCGACATCGACATCAACAATTTCCGCAAAGAAACGCCGGTGCAATCCGCGCTTCCGGGCGGTGCGTGGCTTGGCCCGAACTATCACGAGACCTCTACCAAGGAAGGCGATGCGGTGGTGACGCCGAAATCTTCGCTGCTCTATCCGGCGCCGCAGCCCAATCAGGCGGGCGCGCTGCCCAAATATTTCCAGAGCTGGCAGAAGATCGTGGGTACACCGAACATCGCAAGCAACAACTTCACCATTGAAGAGGACAAGGAGCAATCCGCCCTCGCCGTGGCGTTCTACGGTCACCGCCACCAATCCATTGTCGGCCACGCGGCGACCGGCTCGATCTACAGCTTCTGGGAAGAGTTCTGGGGAAAGCGCGGCGCCGAGGGCGAAGGCGAATGGGGCCCGCGCGGCCCAAGCCAGCCCTGGGGCCCGCTCGTTGAACGCGCGATCGCCAGCTTCTCCCCCGTCGAGCAAGGGATAGCACGCGGTGTGCTGGCGAGCATCGCCCAGCGGGTGCAGCAGGAACGGTAAGTCTTTCGCCCTTCCGGTAGACGGCACGAACACGAAGATGGGGCCGGATGCGAAACGCTACGCCGGCCCCCTCTCTTCAGTCTCGCTCAATGCAGCGTGTAGCTGCCGCCTGCTGTTTGCGTCACGGCCTTGCCGTCTGAGCTGGAATAAACGATCCAGGTACCGCCGGTGACGAACGGGAAGTCGATCACATAAGTAATGCCGACCGGCGCACCCATGCCGTCTGGCTGCGTCTCCCCGAATGTCATGAAGCGTGCCGTGCTCGAGCCGGGAGGGCGCTTCACCACAATGCCGACACCCGGGATGGGATTGCTTGATGGCTGGCGCTGTGCCGCGCAGCCGGCGAGATGCATCACGCCATAGGCGTTGTTGGGCGTGTCGAACGTAAACGTCATCGTATCGCAGAGACCGTCGAGTGAAATCGAATAGGTTTTGGATTTTGCAATGGCGGCGCCGGTCGATGCCAAGAGCGCGGCAAGGCCAAGGATTGCGAGTTTGTGCATGTGCGTTTCCCCAAAAAAACACTGCGTGGACAACCTTACCGGACTTTCACAATTCTGTCACACAAGGAAAACGCGCCCTCCCCGCGTCGGCGGTTTGCGATGCTGTGGGTAAGCTGAACGGCTGCCCGACCCTCGATAGACATATCGCCGCCAAAATGATATGTCACGACATATGACCGAGAGAACAACCGTCCGCCTTCCCCTGGAACTCATGCGGCGTGCCAAGCGTAAGGCGCAGGCCGAAGGCCGCACGTTGACCGAGCTGATCGAGGACGGTGTACGGCGCGTGTTGGACGAGCGCGACTCCCTGTCAAAACAGAAACGCGTTCTGCCGCGCGTCAGCGCCGCCCGCGGCGGGCTACTGCCCGGCGTCGATCTCAACGATTCCGCCGCGCTGCAGGAGATGGACGATCTTGAATACGTCGCGCGTCTGAAATGATCCTGCCGGACGTCAACGTCCTGATCTATGCCTTTCGGCCTGACGCGCCATATCACGGCATCAGCAAGTCCTGGCTCGACAGAGTTGTTCGTGACCGCGCACGCTTCGGAATTTCACCACTCACGCTTTCCGCGGTTGTTCGCATCACAACGAACCCGCGCGCATTTGTTCAGCCGAGTTCGCTGCAGGAGTCGCTTGGATTTTGCGACGATCTTCTGGGCCAACCGCACTGCGAGATCGTGAGCCCCGGCGATCGGCACTGGTCGATCTTCCGCGATCTGTGCGTGAAGACCGGAACGCGCGGCCCCCGCGTCAGCGACGCGTGGTTTGCCGCCCTCGCCATCGAGCATGGCTGCAACTGGATCACCTTCGATCGGGATTATGCGCGGTTCGATGGGCTGGAGTGGCGGGAGCCGGCAGAATAACCGTCCAATTTCAGTGCGACCCTAATTTTCTTGCGACACTAACCCTCGTGGCGCGGCGCTGTCCGTCAGTTGAACGGTAGCGTCGCGTCTTGGATGTTCATCGCATTCCACTTGCGGCGCCTTGTCCAGAACAGGATCGCACCTAGCGGAAAGCCTATCTGAAGCATCACCGCGCCATAGGGCACGCTCACGAATGCTCCACCGAGCAGCAGGAACTGCAGAAGATTGTAGCTCACCACGCCGGTCGTCCAGTTCAGAGAACAGGCCGGGACCGCGATCAGAGAGAAGATCACCCAGAGCCATTTCCATTTCCGCCGGGGCATGCGCGCGCACACGACCGCGGTCGTGATGGTGAAGATTGGCAGCAGCACGGCAAGCGCAAGGAACAGGAAATGCAGCGGCGTCTTGCCCGAGAGGGTGAAGGCGTTCTGATGCTCCAGCGAGTCGCGCAGCGGGATCACGTCCATCCGCTCGATGGTGACCGCGTTACCCGCCTTCTTGAAATAGACGTGTCCCAGTACCCACCGGCCGGGGAATTCGTATTCGAAGGTGAAATTGTAGGTCGTCGCATTGTTGAACGTCATCGTGTTGGAGCCGACGATCT
>Ga0105239_10005826_pt1 | contig 14370 bp, 24 predicted proteins | sample KBSC44metaG_FD_92761 | JGI IMG/M metagenome (GOLD analysis project Ga0105239, IMG submission 92761) | Corn rhizosphere microbial communities from Kellogg Biological Station, Michigan, USA - KBS C4-4 metaG | ecosystem: Host-associated > Plants > Roots > Rhizosphere > Soil | place: Michigan, USA... | reverse complement strand
CAGAAGTTGCGCATCGTGGCGATCGCCGACTGCACGGCGTCGTCATATGGTCGGGTGATCTCGAGCCGTCGCTCCTCGATCCGCTTCCAGACCTTGTTGGCGATCCCGATGATATCGATGGCGTCGCCGGCCTTGAACCGGTCCTTTATTTCCGTGATCTTCTCGGACGCGGTCAGGATATCGGCGCGCCGGGCCTGGAAGTGATTGATGAGCTCGTAGGTCTCCTCACGCACGGCGCGCACTGGATCGGGCCGGTTGTGGCCGATCATGCTCTGAGCTTCCTCGTCAGTCATCGGCGTCGACCCATTGGCGGTATCCCAGTGGCGTGATGACCTGGACGCGCTTGCCGTCGCGGCTGCGGCGTAGGACGGGGCAGGTGAAGCTTTCCGTGGGGCGTTCCTGGCCGATGGGCACATAGACTTCCCGGGTAGGGACCGCGCGCGTGTAGACGAACGTCTCGCAGTTGCTCAGGTCCAGACCGTGGCGCTCGGCCGTGAAGATTTGCCCATTGCTGAACCGGGCTCCGGCTTCCCACCGTCCGCGCCAGGGATCCATATTCGAGGGCGTTATAACGCGCATCTTCAACCCATCCCCGGGAGCGTGCACTGCATCGGATCGATGCGGCCGCCCGTGCGCGCAAAGGCATCCCTGGGATCGTGAAGCGCCGCATGATCGGCGAGAGCGACCCGATACTCATATTCGTCGAAATCGGCCTGCTCGGCGGGGTACTTGAGCGCCTCCGGCCAGATGCCATCAAGGGTCAGCAGCGGCCGATCGCCGACGAACACGGGGTTATCGGGATCGCCGTAGAGACCGCCATTGATCTCAATCTGCCAGCGCCAGGATCGATCCAGCACCGCGTCGCGATCTTCCGGATCCTGCGGCGGCCCGAACCAGATCCGCACCGGAATGTCGACGCGGCCGCGGCTGCGCCGAAGATAAGTGCCGGCAACCAGCGCATCAGGCCCTGACTGGCAGGGGTTGTAGAGATCGGGGATCATCCGATCTGGTCCAGATACCAGGCGAGGATGTCAGTGAGCTGCCCGACCTCGACGTCGAGACGGCGCGCGACCTCGACCCGAAGGGCTTCCTGGGCACGCTGGTGGCGGCGGCTCGTTTCGGTTTTCTCGCAGACCGCCTTGAAGCGCGCATCGCTCAGTGTCTCGGTTTCCCGCAGTCGCCGCCCGGCCATCCAATCTTCAGAAGCCAGGCGGGCGCATTCGAGGCGCAGCTCCTCCAGCGTCGGAGGTGTGGCAGGCGGAACGACCGACAGGCTCATGACGCCGCGTTCCAGATGCACACTGCCGAAATCAGGCCGCCCAGCATTGCGGCCACGACGTAGCTTTTCGCCAGTTGCGGATTGGTGGCCGTTTCCCTGCCGCCAGCGTACATGCTGACGAGCGAGAACCATCCGACGACCAATCCCCAGAAGAGGAGCAGGGCGACCTTCATTCAGTCCCTCCCCAGCGCGCAGTCGACGCAGTAGCGGCCAACCCTGTGATGACGGCAGATGATCAGGGCGTTGGCCTTGCGGAATGCAGCCATAGCGAGAAGAAGCGAGACCACTCCCAGCAGGAAGCCGGCGACGCTCAGCGCGACAGTGATGAGCCAGATATGGCTCACGCGAAATGAGCCCATAGGCCGGTGGCGAGGGACAGAACGGCCATGATGGCCAGCGCCGCATGCGCCCATTCCTGGTCGGCTTGGCCAGCGCGAACGGCGGCGCCCATGCGACGGTCGCGCCGGATGCGCTCCTCGGCGGCCGCGATCAGATCTTCAGGATCAATCCCGTCCCGGTCGGCGCGGAAGGCGATGTCGCGCTTCAGGTCAGTGGCGTAGGCCTCTGCGCGCACTCGGCGGGGATCGAGATCCCGCATAGCCCGGACGGAGCTGAGCTGTCTTTGGCGTTCGGCCACCATCGGCAGCACGTCGTTGACGGCCGCGTCCATGAGATGGCGATTTGCGGTGAAGGTCGTAAGCACGTCGATCCCCAGAGATTGCTGGGGAAGCGGATACCACTACGGTATTTTAGTCGTCAACAAAAATATTCCGTTCTGGTATTTTAGAAACAAGCTTGAACTGTCTCGGTCATGGCCTGATCCATACCTGTTGTCGGTATTTGTCGAACGATCTGAAAATCTTCGTAGTTGGAAAGCTGGAGTGTGATCTTTGACGCGCCCTTCAGGGCACTCACGAAGCCTGGCGCGTCAGATTCACCTAAAATTGCGACGTTCCGATAATAGCCCCAACGGACTGAAACGGGAGAGCCCGTTCCGATTCGGTATGCGCCCTCCCTATAAACTTTGGGGCCTAGTGCTCCGAAGTAGGTCCGGTCAGTCAATATTACCGACATGGTTCCAGGGGTTTTCGATCCACAGCTTATCTGAAGAAATGCGTCCTCCGTTTTGACGACCGCGGCAGTTGTCACCTCGTCCGTCATCGGGTCGGTTATGCGTTCCACGCGCCAAACGCCAAGTTTAAGGGGCGTTGAAAGGGTGGCGGCCGCAAGCAGCAACGCGAGCATTCACATCACTCCGGCGTATAGGAGCCCACCACCACGGCAATAATCTGGGTTTCGATGATGCCGGGCTCGGGTTGATCAAGCGCGATGGGGGTCTGAAACTCAGGATGAGTGGACTTTGGAACCAACCATTGGCGACCGGCTCCATCCACCTCGTATTGCTTTACGGTTGCCTCGTACTCGAGATCCTGACGCCGCCGAAGAACTACGACTCGTTTGCCGCTGACTAGCTCGGCGCCACCCATAAGTGACACGCATTCTACAATGGTACCATGCGGGTAACGCAAGTTCATGCTGTCGCCGACTATTCGAAGGCCAAACCGCATCGTTAACGGAGCCACAACATCAGATCTGCCGGTGAACTCGATCCAGTCCTCTTCCGGCCATTCCCACGCTTCTTTCCACACACCAGCCGCGACCTCTCCCTTGGTGAACAAGGTCGGCCCAAGCGTGACCACATCTGGGATCTTGAATAGATCACCAGGCGTGACGCCAAAGGCCTCGGCGAGAGCACTGATATTTTCGACGTCCGGTTTGCGCGACCCTGTTTCCCACCGTTGGTACGTCGGTTGTTCAACCCCGAGCATGTCCGCGATTTCGGACTGCGTAAGGTTTCGCTTCTTTCTGTGTTCCGCCAATCGGAGGGGATACCGCATTGGCATGATATGCCGCAACCGCGAAACGTGGTGAACGACCTCTTTGGTATTTTTGCTTGCGTTTAAAAATACCGTCACGGTATATGGACCGTCATGAAGTTGGACGCATATCTTGAGCAGGCGTGCTTAACCCAAGAGAAGTTCGCTGAGATGATTGGTTGCGAGCAACCAACCGTCACGCGCTTCATCAAGGGGCGGATTCCATCGCCTGAGCTGATGCGGCGCATCGTCGAGAAGACCGACGGGCAAGTAACGCCCAACGACTTTTTCGACATCTCCCCGTCCGAATCCACGGTTGGCGAGGCGGCGTGATGTATTTCGGGCCATCGCCCTCGCTGCACAGCAAGCGCCCGCGGTTTCGATCGATGGTAAAGGCGCGCCGATACGACCGCCTCCTGCGCGCGCCTGATCGATATGACCTCGGCCGGTTGTTCAAGGCATTCGAAACAGATCCTCAAGCGCTGCAAGCGTCGACTGGAGAATTGGACTGTGGTCTGTCCGATAGTGAACGCGCAGAGGTTTCGGAGATCACTAGCCGCGCAGTCATCAATGACGATCGGGGGGATCGCCGTGATCCATGAATGCGTCGAGCGTGCCGCCGATGAGCTGCTTCGCACGCTTACTCCTAATGATCGACACCATGTGGCGGAGGTCACCCTCATCAAGAAGCTTCTTGTGCGCCAACGTGCCGAGAAGTGCGCTGAGCACCTCTTCTTCTGGGGTAAGCGCCATTTCCATTCCTTTCGTGCTGGTACGAGCAACAGCACGATAGCGCCCCGTCGCGTCATGACAAACCTGGCGGGGCGCAACCCTATTCCGTCGGGTCGCCGCGGAGGGGAGGGCCGGTCAACGGCTCTCCTCAGAAACTGACAGCATGGCTGGGGGGAAAATCCGCCGCTCAGTGAGCTACCCTGCTATTCATGTGCAGTTTTATACGCTTGCCGCGCGGCATTGTCCTCGCGGCGGATTAGTTAATTTCCGTTTCGGATCGGAACAGCGCTGATGGCGCAGAACCGGTCCACGGCCGTCATGCAGCGCCGAAAAGTTGCGCCTGACAGCCTTGATTATTTCCCGACGCCGCCATTCGCGACGCGTGCCCTATGCGAATTTCTGCAGAGCATTGGCGAGGATCTGGAAACACTTAGCTGCCGCGAACCGGCCTGCGGCGAGATGCACATGGTGCGGCCGCTGGCGGAGTATTTCGGGATGGTGCTGCCGAGCGACGTGCATCGGTACGGCGCGCACCCGCTCATCGACTTTCCGCTCGAGCATCGTTCGTTGGAGCGTGTCGACTGGGTGATCAGCAATCCGCCCTTCCGCCTGGCGGCAGAATTCATCCACGCCGGTCGCGCGGTCGCACGCCACGGGGTGGCGATGCTGCTCCGAGGTGCGTTCCTGGAAGGACAGGAGCGCTACAACAGCCTGTTCGGTCCCACGCCTCCTGCTTACGTGCTGCAGTTCACCGAACGGGTCGCGATGCTCGAGGGGCGCCTGGTGCGCTATGGCGAGATCGATCCATTCGCCGAGAAGCCGGGAACACGATGCTCCACGGCAACCAGCTACTGCTGGTTCATCTGGTTTGCCGGTGAAGATCAGGGAGACACGCGCCTGCGCTGGATTGCCCCCTGTCGTCTGCGGCTCGAGCGGCCGGGCGATTACCCGGATTACACGACGGCAAACTCGCCTGAAGTCGGCGGCGGCCTGTTCGACGCGGAGGCCGCATGACCAAGTTCACTCCGCGGGGGCGGACGCGAAAGAAGATCGATCGGTGGCAACGACCGTACAGCAGGGGGGTGAGCGGTCCGGTATCCCTGCCGGGGCGCGTTAGCGCAGCCGCGCCTGCCGAAATCGATCTCCGCCCAGATTTTCCCGTCAACCGACGGCACTGATTCCGGGCGCAAGCCCGCAACGACATTGGCGGGATGGTCCCGCCGATAGGGGCCGCCAGCCCCGTAGAAGCCAGGAGGGCTTATGGCAAAGCAGGCAAGTGCTGAGCAGGTTCAGAAGGACATGCGGCAGCCGAATTACAGCGGTTCGGTCAAGCTGATCCGGACCAGCTATGCGAAGAAGGATAAGATCGCTGAGATCAACGGCCAGACGGCAGATATCTTCGCGAAGGCGTCGGACGGATGCGGGGTCAATCGAAAGGCGGCGAAGATATTCGCGGGCCTCGACAAGATGGAACCCGAGATGCGCCAAGATGTCCGGCGCTCACTCGAAGGCCTCATTGCTGCCGCTAGTTGGAACGATGGCGATGATCTGGTCGACCGAGCTCAAGACGATGACGACGATGATGATGATACTGAGGCGGACCGAGCCAATCGCGTCGTAAGGAATGCTGCGCCCCGCACCGCGCCGGCTGCCATGGGTGACGAATTCGATCAGGCAGCGCCGACGGTTCAATGACCTATTCGGTTCTCGCTCTCGATCTGGCGACGACGACAGGATGGGCGCTCCACAAACCAGGGATGGAGCGCCCCTTCTTCGGCGCGTTCAGGCTCAAGGCACAGCCCGAGGAAGTGGGTTGGCCGTGCGAGCAGCTGCGCGAGTTCCTGGCCGACCAGTATAGCATGCACAAATTCACGCATTTCGTATTCGAGGCGCAGCATGCGAGCCAGAGGATCGACATGCACGTGCTCAATCGGCTGCTGGCATTGGGCGGCATGGTGGAATGGTTCGCGTATCGAAAGAACGCGAAATGCTATCGCATCGATATTGGCACTTGGCGGAAGCACTTCACCGGGCGCGGGACGGGTCACAAGGCCGCCGGCATCGATGTCAAGCAGCAGTGCATCCAGATCTGCGCCGAATATGGCTGGCATGTCGACGTGCATGACGCGGCGGAAGCGTGCGGCATCCTCGACTATTTCCTGACCCTTTTACCAAATTATGAGCGGCCTTGGCGCGATCGCCGGCTGATGACCGGAGTGCGTCTGTGAACGAGCCGTTGAGACTTGTCGGCGGCATGGACGCCCCATCCGATATCCACAATGTGGAAGCGGAGGCGGCGTTGCTGGGGGCGCTCCTGCTGCAAAACAAGCTGATTTCGGAGACCTTCTCGATCGTCCAGCCCGAGGATTTCTTCGAACCCGTGCACGGCATGATCTTCAAGGCGCTGCACCGGTTCGACGAGAAGGGCATGGCGGCCGATCCGATCACGCTCAAGCCCGTGTTCGAAAACGAGCCGAGCATGAAGACCCTGGGCGGCGCCGGCTATCTCTTCCAGCTCACGGGTGGCTCTGCGAGCCTGGTTGGCGCACGCGACTTCGCGCGCCAGATTGCCGACCTTGCCGGTCGCCGTCGCCTGGTCGAAGCTGCCCAGCAGGTCATCGAGGAAGCGCGGAACGCTTACCTCGATAGCAGCGTCGAAGACATCGTGGCCGGCTTCGATATGAACGTGCGGAGCGCCACGGACAGGTTGACCGTTGCGAAGCCTCGGACCGCCGCCGAGATGATCCGCATGGTGCGCGAGCGCCAGGACGCGATGATCGACGCTGCGATCGCGGATAAGGTCTGTTGCCGCTCCATCCCGGAACTGGATGCTCTGATCGGTCCGATCGAACCAGGTTTCATCCTCATCGGTGGCCGCCCTGGCATGGGTAAGTCGATGCTCGCCCAGTCTGCGGCCTGGGGCTGGGCTTCGAATGGCCACGCCGGTGAATATTTCCACGCCGAGATGACCGCGGAGCAACTGGCGATGCGGTTTGCGTCCGATCTCAGCCTGGCAGCGAAATATCCGGTCCCACACAGCAGGATCCGCAAAGGCCATCTCGACCGGCACGAAATGGAGATCATGGACCATGTGGGGAAGTTGGCTGAGACCCTGCCATTGCGCTTTCACGCGGTCGGCCGCTGCGATGTCGCCCACATCAACAGCCTGACTGCCCGCGCCAAGCATCGGTGGGCATCGCACGGGCGCCAATTGAAATTCATCGTCGTCGATTATCTCCAGCTGCTTCAGGTAAGCGGCTACTCGAAGAATTTCGACCGTGTATCAGCGGTTTCCAAGGGGCTGCTTGACATATCGAAGCGGCACGAGGTCATGGTCGTGGCGCTATCCCAACTCGGCCGGCAGGTCGACGAGCGCAAGGACAAGCGCCCAATCTTGAGTGACCTCAAGGATTCGGGAGAGCTCGAGCAGGACGCCGACGGCGTGATCTTCGTTTACCGCGAGGAGGTCTATCTCCTCAAGGAACAGCCCAAAAAGGACAGCAAGGACCGCGAAGCCTGGGAAACGGATTTCGAAGCCGTCCGAGGCAAGCTGGAGCTGATCGGCGAAAAGAACCGACATGACCGGCCGATGACGAAAACGGTGCGCTTCATCGGCCAGCACTTCGCCGTTCGCGGCAGCGATTATGACGAGCATTTCAGTGAGCCGATGCTCAACCTTGGGGGAGAGGATCTGCTGTGAGCAGTGAGGCAGTAGGGACAGTTACGCGGCTAAGAGGCCTGTCGGACGAGCATTTCCGGATTCTCTTCTGGATTGCTGATCAGTGCACAGCGGACTGGTCCATGATCGAAATCCATTACCTGGCGCAGCAATGCGAGATGGACGAGGAGCACCTCGTTCGCTCGATGCGAAAGCTGTTCAAGCGGCATCCCGCGTTCGACGGCCTTCGCATCAACCACCCTGACGATCGCTGTCCCGGCCCCAACCGGCTGGAAGGTTCGATCGACTGGAGGTCGCTGCAATGAGCATGGATCTTCTTGCCTGGCTTGGGCATGTGGAAGCGGAGATGGGCCACGGAGAGTTTCGTGTGCTCTTTCGGCTTTGCTGGCACTGCAATCAAAAAACCCTACTCTGCTGTCCCTCGATCGACGAACTTGCCACTGGCGCCGGCATGTCAGAGCGGTCAGTTTACCGGGCCATCGATGCTCTTGAGCAGAACGGTTACATCGCCGTCGTCAGGGAGCGTTGGCCGAACGGCACGCAAAAGGTCAATCGATACACGATCTTGGCGGACACGACTTTCCGCATGCCGGATGGCCGGGAGATCCGGATAAAGGCCACAGCCGAAGAGGCAGAATCCCGGGTGACACCCATGTCACCCGGTCTTGAAGAACAGCCGGGTGACACCGGTGGCGCTGGCCGGGTGACACCCATGTCACCCAATGAACAAGGAAGATATAACCAGGAAGTAGATTCCCCCCCATCTCCTGTCGGAGATGGGCCCCCCCCACAGCCCGAAGACCTGTTTGGGGAAAAGCTGCCAGCGGTTGCCGAACCGAAGCTGGAGGATCTCGTATTGGCGGAATGGCGCAGACTCCAGACGGAACACCCCATGGTGAAGGGTATCCGGCAGCTGGATCACAGCCGCATCACCAAAATCGGGACCCGCGCCAGGACCGCCCAACAGGGCGAGCAGACGGCATGGGAGGTTTGGCAGGAGATATTCCTCCGGATCCGCTCGAGCCGCTTCCTCTGCGGCCGAAAGCCGCCGGACAAGAAACACGACAAGCCATTCGGTTTGGGCATCGATTACGTGCTCCGACCGGCGGAGTTTCTCAGGATTTTAGAGGGATTTTATGACGATCGACCAGGTGACCAGACTGCCGGCTACGACCCAGACACCGGAAGACGCATGGGCCCGAGCGAGCAGGCTGGACGCGCGGCGCTCGAGCGTCTTCGATCTCGTCGAACGCAACCTGGACAGTTCGGAGACTCGGGAGGAGGTCGCAACGGCCATGACCCCGGCACTGCGCGAAACCTTCTCCCGAGCCCTGCGGGGCGTTAGGGCAGAGCTCGCGCCTCCGGACGACACGGAGCAGGAGGTCCTGGTGGTCGAGCTGACGCGGGTGATCGCGCTCCTGGGCGGCGGCTGGCCCGCTGAACAGCGCTCGGAATGGATTGAGGTCGTGCTTACCGAGTTGACCAGCCTGCCGGCTGGCCATGTCGCAACGGCGGTCAGCGAGGCTATGCGCAAGGTTCGCTATGCAAGCGATTTCCTGCCGACGGTCGTCGATCGTGTCGAAGAACTGGCCTCTCGCGCCCGCGCGGAACAGGCCACGCTGACCAAGATCGCGGAGATGCTATGAGCAATCTCTCACGTTTTGCTCACCTCATGCGGGAGCCACAGCCTGAGAACGCATTGGCCGCGGCGCGCGATGCCTATCGGGAATCGAAGGGTGAGATCGTCCTGATCCAGCGATCGCGGCTGCCCAGCTGGGCCGACCAGAAGCAGCTTGAAATCCTCGCCGAGAAGGCCGGCGTGGCGCCAAGGAGGAAATGTTGAAGGATAGGGGAGGCGAGCATGATCCTACTCAGCCGGATCGCTGGACGAAAGCGCTTCGGGAATGGGAGGATGTGAAGCGCGGACGGACGCCGGAGGCGAAAGCCGATCTACTCGATCGTACCAAGGCTTCCCAGCGCCGCGAGCAGCAGCGGACCAAGGAATTGGTCGCCCGCGAAGTTGCCGAGCGTCGACGGGAGATTCGTCGGGTGGAAGCGGAAATCGAGGTTGAGGCTGGCAAGTCGATCAGCCTGGACGATAGCAAACTCGGTCCGACACCGGAGCAGCAAGCCAAGGGCGAGTTCGCCAATTTCGATATCCCAGCGCCGATGCAGACCGCCAACGTTCACAGCACCGTCCGCAACCTTACGGCCTCGCGCATCCTGCAACTGCACCATCGCGGCGTTCTCAGCGACATCCAGTATGGCGTCTGCGCATGGTATCGCGAGCAATGGGAGCGCGGCGGCCTGTCTGCTAACCCCAAGATTTCGAGCTATGCGCCTTTCGCCGATCCCGGAGAGCCGGTGTTCGGCCATCTTCCGAGAACCACCCAGGCGCTTGAGGCGCGGTCGATGTTCGGCTGGCTGCGCGAGCTGGTCGATATCAAGATGTTGCCGGTGCTTGATGCGGTTGTGCTGGAGGAACTGTCGATCGAGGATATGGCGCGGAAGCTATCCTTCAGACGTGTCACGGCTGCGAAGCGGTTCCGCGAGGTGGCAAGCGATTTAGCCTTGCGCGCCTGTGCGGAGACATGGGCGCGGCGAGCCGTGTTGCGGTTCATGTGAGGCGAGGAACAAAATTAAATTGACGTTCGGGACGGCACAAGCTACCTGCATCGTCTAATTCATGAAGTTGCGCCAAGCGCCGACCCGCCCGTCAAACCGGCGGGTTTTTTATTGCGCGTTTCGCCCCGAAATCAGCCGTTTTCTAACCCGCAATGCGATCCTCAAGCGATCGCAGATCTGTGGCGACGGCTGGGGTCTTAGCAAAGCTAGGAGTTTCAATGGTCGACAACCGTTACCGAAATTACGAGCGGCGCTCGGCACCTGGCCAGGGTCTGGTTCTAATCACACCCAACGATGATGACGATCTCGACCCGCTGGTGAAATCGCTCATCGTTTTCAACGTGAGTGGCACCAACCAACAAATCACCCTGATTGATGGTCTAGGAGTGACGAACACACTGACCAGACCGCCCGGCCTCAGTCATGTTCCGTCCGTGGTGACGCGTGTCCTCGAGACCGGTACGGATGGTGCAAACCTCGAAATACACGGCGTCATCGACTGATATGCTCGGCATCAGTCTCTCGTTGATGAGCTTTTGTGTTGAGGCTGTTGGAGCAGCTATATCGACCAGCAACTGGCTCCTGGCGGGAGGAATTTGGAACGACGCCAAGGTATGGGACGACAGCGCGAGCTGGGAAGACTAAATGGCCCAGACCAGGATCGAAAACGGCGGTGCTGGCGGCTATATTCGTGAAATCCTCAACGACATGTTCGCTGAGATCTATGCCGCGAATGGCCATAAATCGGCTAACATTCTCGATTACTATCAAGAGGGAGATAGTGACTGGTCGCCCGCGCTCACGCGGGCTCTACAAACAGGTAGAGCGGTAGAAATCCCCTATAACGGGGGTACGGTCTACAACATATCCACGAGCTATTCGCTGGAGAGCAATACCACCATTTATGGAACCGGAGGCCCGCCCAATATCAAGCTAAACGGCACCGGAGCGCGGCTGTTCACTTTAGCATCCGTCTCCAATGTCAGCATCGATAATCTGAATATTGACGGCTCCAAGGTTGGCCTCGCCAGCGATCTGGTCATAAACCTGAACGCATGTAGCGACTGCTCGATCACAAGGATCAACCTGTCGGGCTCCGCGAGGGGTTTCCGCCTCGAAAACGGATGTACCGGCGTTACCGTGGAGAAATGCGACTTTTCCACGATCACCTCTGCACATGGGATCGAGGTAAACGACCCCGCGACCTGCGACAATTCTATCGAGCACAATCGCTTTTACGGGTGCGTCGGGTTCGGCATCCACGTCGGGAATGGGGCCAACGACAACAGCTTCAGCTTTAACCGGACGAAATTAAACGGCCTCGAACTGATCTGCGTCGACCTGGGTTGCTTCAACAACCGCGTCATCGGCAATCACGCCGAGGGCACCGGCGACAACGGCATCTCGATCGTCGGCGAGAAAAACATAGTGCAGTCCAACGTCTGCACTGCGAACTACAATAGCGGGATATGCGTCAACGGCCGCGACAATTCCGTCATTGGCAATACCTGCTCCAACAATTGCCAAGGGGGTAACGTTAATCTCGGGGGCATCTACATTGCCTGCGGATATGGCGGTAACGCCGGAAACAATGTTGTCCTCGGCAACACCTTCTTTGACGATCAGGGCACGCCAACCCAAAGATATGGGATCAGGGTCCGCAACGATTACAACGTATGGAGCGCTGGCGGGGCCTTCTACGCGCATAATAGATTCTGTTATTATGGGCTCAACACCTATGTCGCCAGCGCGCTGACTGGATCTGCGCCCTACACGGCAGGAGCAACACCTCCGACCCATACATCCGGCACTGTGAGTGACGGCAATATCGCGTGGACGTTCATAGAGACCTACCCGACAGCGGTCGGTCCGAACGGAAACGAAGTTCACAATAACATCGTGCATGGCAATGTGACCCTGCCGTACCTCGACACCTCGGGACGCATCAATAACTACAGCGACAGCATCTCGACGACGCGCAACGGATTAACGATCCACTTTGCCAGCGCCTCGCCCGAAGGCTCGCTTGTTGGATCACCCGGCGCGCTGGCGCTCGTTCCCAATGCCGCGCCCCATTACAAGGCGAGCGGCACCGGCAACACAGGGTGGCAGCAAGTCGGCGGTATTATTCCAACCTATAGCATTGCAAGCCGTCCGGCTGCCTCAACGCTGGCGAACAAGGCAATCTGGAATTCGGACACTCTCACCGTTCAGTTCTCCGACGGGTCGAGCTGGCGCGAAGTCAACGGTGCTCCGGCAACGGATACGATCCCTTGGGGCTATTATTTCGGCTCGGGCTCGCTTCCTTCCGGGGTCACACTTAATCGTTCGTCCGCTGGCACTTACGTCAACAGTGCGGGCACGATGGCGAGCGCCGCCAACGACACTGCGCGCTTCGACTATAACCCGGCTACACTCGGCTTCAATGGCGTGATCATTGAACCGTCGCGCACAAACCTGGTGCTAAGAACAGACGCGTCAACGGCTGTGGCTGGCGCGGTCGGCTCTGGCGGCTCTCTGCCTACCGGGTGGTCTGGGTCCGGGTCTGGCTTAACCTACACGGTCGTCGGCACCGGGACCGAAGATGGTATCTCCTATGTCGATATCCGCATTCAGGGTACAACCGGTGCGACGTTCCACACGATCAGCTTCGGTAGCGTCAGTAGCCTGGTCACCGCCACGGCATATGCAGGTTCGGTCTACGCGCGGATCATTGCGGGTTCTCTGGCGAACGTCACAGCGTCCTCACTGATCTTTCGCTATAATCTGTCGCCCTCAGGTAGCACGGACATCTCGGCTAGCGGCATCTTGGCCAGCGTAAACGCGGTGACCGGCCTCAGAAATGGCCGTGTGCAGGTGACGGGGACAACATCGGGGACGCTGAGCGGAAGCGGATCATTCTTCCTTCAGGGAAACCACGGCAGCGGCAATGCTGTTGATTACACGATCCGGATCGGGTTTCCGCAGCTTGAGGCGGGCGCAGCGCCTTCCACGTTCATTGCTACCACTGGCTCGGCGGCGACCAGGGCAGCTGATGCGATGACGGTCACTGTCCCCAGCGGCATTGGTACGCTCAATTTCACTTTCGATAACAATTCGTCGCAGAGCGTCACGGTTTCACCAGGCTCTTACAGCATACCGACAAACCTCAATCGTGCACGCATCAAGCAGATTGTCGGTTCGTAAGGCCAACGATTAGCACACGGGGTTTGAATGCGAACTGGAGTCAGGTTCGGCGGAGTTCATTTGTTCTGGAATGCCTTCAGTGAAGCCCCTGGGATGCTTTGCGAGGGCGTGTGGGACGACGATGTCCGCCGGCAAATCAGCGAAGGGTGGGAGGACTAGATGGGCCAGACCACGATCGAAAATGGCGGTTCGGGCGGTTATATCCGCGGCATCATCAACGACATGTTCGCTGAGCTGTATGCCGCCGTCGCCGCTTCACAGCCGCTCGATGACGATCTTACCGCTATCGCAGCTCTTTCCACGACGAGCTACGGTCGGGCGCTCCTGGCATTAGCCGATGCCGCTGGGCTACGCTCTGCCGCGGCACTGGGCAGCGCGGCAACATTGGCGGTCGATACCGATACTTCACTCGCTGCTGACAGCGACACGCGGGTCGCAAGCCAAAAAGCGGCAAAGGCGTATGTCGATGCCGCGGTCACCGGCCTGTTGGACTTCAAGGGCAGCGCGGACTGTTCAGCAAATCCGAACTATCCAGCCGCAAGCAAAGGCGATGCCTATGTGGTGAGCGTTGCGGGTAAGACCGGCGGCGCATCCGGCGCAAGCGTCGATATCGGCGATGTCTTTGTCGCCAGCGCCGATAATGCTGGCGGCAGCCAGGCTTCGGTCGGGGCGTCGTGGTTCGTGCTCGAGCACAACCTTGCGGGTGCGCTGCTTGCCGCGAACAATCTTTCCGATCTCGCCAATGCAACGACCGCGCGCGCCAATCTGGGCATCACAGCCGAGCTACTGACGAAGCGTTCAGTGACCGCCGTTTCGGCATCGACGACGCTGACCTCGTCTGATCTGGGAACGGAGATTGCCGTAACGACCGGATCGAGCAACCGGGTCATCACCATGCCTTCGTCTGGCATGGTGACCGGCGATCGGATCGAGCTCAGCAAGGCCGATAGCGGCACGGGCACTGTGCAGATCTCCGGCATCGGCACCTTGCT
>Ga0105239_10005823_pt1 | contig 14373 bp, 14 predicted proteins | sample KBSC44metaG_FD_92761 | JGI IMG/M metagenome (GOLD analysis project Ga0105239, IMG submission 92761) | Corn rhizosphere microbial communities from Kellogg Biological Station, Michigan, USA - KBS C4-4 metaG | ecosystem: Host-associated > Plants > Roots > Rhizosphere > Soil | place: Michigan, USA... | reverse complement strand
TTGAATCCAAGGCGCCGAAGGCCGCCGCGATCAAGCGGCCCAAGGAGATCGTGATGGGCTACATTGAGTCCTGGGCGACCTCCGGGGGCGATACCGGGGAGAGCAACCGCATCACGCTGCTGCGCGACACCAACGGCGACGGCATGCCGGATACGCAAAGCGTTTTCCTCGATCATCTCAACTCGCCGTTCGGTGTTGCCCTCGTCGGCAACGATCTCTACGTCGCCAACACAGATGCGATCGTGAGATATCCTTACACCGAAGGCGATACCAAGATCACCAAGCCGGGCACGGTGCTGACGCCGCTGCCGGGCGGCCCGATCGACCACCACTGGACCAAGAGCCTCGTTGCAAGCCCCGATGGTTCGAAGCTCTATGTTGGCGTCGGCTCCAACAGCAACATCACCGAGAACGGTATGGAGGCCGAGCACAATCGCGCTGATATTCTGGAGGTCGATCGCGCCAGCGGCCGCTGGCGGATTTTTGCCAGTGGCCTGCGCAATCCGAATGGTCTCAGCTTCGAGCCGCAGAGCGGTGCGCTGTGGACAGTCGTGAACGAGCGCGACGAACTCGGGCCCGATCTCGTGCCTGATTACATGACCTCGGTGAAGGACGGCGCCTTCTATGGCTGGCCCTATAGCTATTACGGCCAGCACGTCGATCCCCGCGTCAAGCCGCAGCGGCCGGATCTCGTGGAGAAAGCGATCGTGCCTGATTATGCGCTGAGCTCGCATGTCGCGCCGCTCGGACTTGCTTTCTCCAGCGGCAGCAAGCTGCCCGATGCTTATCGCAACGGCGCCTTTGTCGGCGAGCACGGCAGCTGGAACCGACAGGTCCTGAACGGCTACAAGGTCGTGTACGTGCCCTTCACGGACGGCAAGCCGAGCGGGCCGGCCCAGGACGTCGTCACCGGCTTCCTCAATAAGGACAATCAGGCTCGTGGTCGTCCTGTTGGTGTTGCCATCGACAAGTCAGGCGCGCTGCTCGTCGCCGACGACAGCGGCAACACGGTGTGGCGGGTGACGGCAGCGCATCCGCAAGTGACGCAGCGATAAGGAGAGGGATATGGGCCTTGCCCAATACGCGATCGTACCGGTGCAGGACGAATGGGGCGTGCTGCACGACGGCAACGTCAAGAGCAGATACGCCACGAAGGAAGCCGCGTTCGAGTCGGCGGTCGCCGCGGCATCTCTGGCGCTACGCGAGGGCCACGAGGTCCATGTCAGCGTGCCCGGCCGCAAAGCCGGCGAGAACGCGCTCGGCATCTAGCCGCCTCACACGATCAGCCGCCCGCGCCGCTTGGCGATCCCGATCGTCACCTCGGCGCCTGCGTTGAAATCGAGGCGGTCGGCTTCGACGCCGTCGCTGAAGATCACGCCGTTCTCGGCCATCAGCGAGCGAATCCGCAACTGCTCCTCGGATGCGAGCCGGCCGCAGACGAGATTGGTCTCTGAGTGCCGGCTCGGGAAGGGCTCGCGCACGGCGAAACGCAGCTCGGGCGCATCCCAGGGCAGGGCGTCGTAACCGTTGAGCGGTGGGGGGCCGCCAAAGCTGCCGGCGATCGCAAGCGAACCGGTGACAATGCTCTTGAACCACGCAGTCGATCCAAGCCCGGTCGCGACGATCAGCCCGCTCGAGGATTGTCGCTCCGTTGTCCCGCCAGCCGCGATCTCGTAGATGGCGGAAACATGCGTACGTGCGCCGATGAAGAGGTCGTTCACGGCATGGAGCACCTGGCCGTTGCTGAGCCGCGCTTCGGCCATCGTCACCGCCTGGCTATCTCGCTTCTCAGCGGCGACCTCCGGGAGCAGCTTTGCGAGGTCGCGCGGCGCGAAGGGGAGGAGGATGCCGTCGTAGCGTGCCGGATCCGGGTTGAGGCCAACAAGCGGATGGTCGTCGAGATATTTCATCGTGTTGGCGACGACGCCGTCCTGGCCGAGCGCGACCACGATGTCGTCAGGGGCAAAGATGAAGTTCGGCAGGAAGCCGCGCTCGATCACTTGATAACGCCCCCATTGCTCCAGTACCTGCACCGTCGTGTGCCGCTGGGCGTGATAGACCTCGTGCTCCCTCTCATAATCGGAGAAGTCGGCGCCGAGATGCTCGACATAGAAGCGCGCCTGCGTCGCCGTCAGGTAACGCGCGACCAGGTCCTCCAGCCTGGTCTTGCGCGTCACCAGCACGATCTTGCGGTCATTGGCGGCGGGCATTGGTGGCCTCCGGCTTCGGCTTCTCGATCAGTTGGCTGAGCAGATCGGGGGAGACGTTGAGCTGGCCGATCTTCTCGGCCTTTTCGGCGATGCCAGAGAAGGCTTGCGCGATCAGCTGGCCCGGCTGCATGCCGGCGGCCGCAAGCGCCTGGATCACGCGAGTGTCGACGCCCTCGAAGATCTTCATCAGCGCGCCGACGCGGTAAGCCTCGGCATCGGCCAGCGTGCGGGTGTTCTCGGCATTGAGGCCGACGAAGTCCTTGCGCTTGCCTTCCAGCACGATGTCCGCGGCCATGCCGGCCTCACGCAGCTCGTTGCGCTTGGCGGCGACGCTCGCCTCAGCGTCCATCTGCGTCTCGCGGATCGAGCGCTTCTTCTGTTCGACCGCGATCTCGGTGTCGAGCTCGCTCTCGCGAATGGCGCGCTCCTGCTCGACGGCGAAGTTGCGCCGCGCGAAGATCGCCTCGTCCGCGGTCTTCAGGATCGCTTCGCGCGCCTGCGCCTCCAGCGCCTTGGCGGTATCAGGCGTCGGCTTGATGCCGCGGATCGATACGCCCAGGATTTCGAGGCCGAGCGCTTCGATGTCGGCGCGCCCGCGCAAGCCGGTCGCGATGATGTCGGCGATGCGGTCGGAGGCCTGCAAGGCATCCTTCAGCGTCAGTTCCTTGATCGCCTGCTGCGCCAGCACCTCGACCGTGCCGAGAATGCGCTCCGGCAGCTTCTCCGGATCGTCGGTCTCATAGGTCTTGCCGTCGCCCTTCAGGGTGAAGTTGAGCATCGAAGCCGCCTTCTTCGGCTCGCTGACACGGTAGGTGACGTGGCCTTGCACGGTCAGCGTCTGAAAGTCGCGGGCGATCTGCTGGAAGATGAAGGAGGCGTCGCGGCTGCCGACGGGCACGGCGACGAGGGTAGTGACCGGCGCGTAGTACAGCGCGGACAGGCCGGTGCCCTCGGCGACGACGGCGCCGGCGCGGTACTTCATCAGATAGGTGGTGGGTTGGGCCTTGATAAATCGGATGCCGAACATGGCTTGCCTCCTGCGGTTATAAGTGTGTCTGGACAACTAAGTAAGTTGGACTGTACAACTAACTATGCTACTGTCAAGGCCGAACAGGGGAGGTTGCCTATGGCGGGTCAGGATCGGGTCCAAGAGACTGGAAAAGGGTCTGGAAAGTCAGGGCAATTGGATTTTCCCCGGCCGTTGACCACGGTCGACGTTGTCATCTTTACGATTCTCGACGACAGGCTTCAGGTGCTGCTGGTGCAGCGCCCGGCCGGAGAAGAGGAGCCGTATCCGCAGGCCCTGGCGCTGCCCGGTGGCTTCGTCGATGTCGCGAAGGACCGCGATCTGGCGGCCTGTGCAGCGCGCAAGCTGAAGGAGAAGACGGGGGTCACGAGCCCTTATCTCGAGCAGCTCGGCAGCTGGGGAAGCGCTGTGCGCGATCCGCGCGGCTGGTCGGCGACGCACGCCTATTTCGCCCTGATCCCGGCTGACGCAAGCGCGCTCACCTCAGATGCGCGCTGGCATCCGATCGTCGGCGGCCGAGCCAAGGAGAAGCTCGCCTTCGATCACGGCGACATCCTGGCCAGCGCAATCCAGCGCCTGCGCAACAAGGTGGAATACACGTCGCTTCCGGCTTTTTTGATGCCTGCGGAATTCACGCTGCCGGATCTGCAGCGGGTCTACGAAATCGTGCTCGACCGTCCGCTGGAGAAGAGCGCCTTCCGCACCCGCATCCTCTCGGCCGACATGATCGAGCCTGTCGCAAAGATGCGACGCGGTCCGAACCGTCCGGCGCAGCTCTATCGCCTGGCGAAGGGCAGGGAGCCCGTGTACTTCGTGCGGACGTTCAACCCGCCGGAATAGGTTTCGCGGCGGTCAGAAAATGGCACCGCCGTCCGGGCGCCACGGCCCGGATAACATCATGTTAGGTTTATCGCATAACTGGGTAATTGTGTTAGCCCGGCGAAGGCCTATTGTTGCGTCCATCAAACACCTATCGGCAGTGACGAACGCCTGCGGAAAGTCCGCACAGCGCGCGGAGAATGCTGCCCATTTTTCGTGAAGAAGCCCGCCCACGGGCCGCCAGCAGACCAGTTTGCAAACCAGTTTGGAGGACTCCCAGGATGACCGGAATCCATCAGGTGAGCCAGTCGAGGAAGGCCGCTGCGAGCGGCTGGATCGGGTCGGCTCTCGAATATTATGACTTCTTCATCTACGCGACCGCGGCGTCGCTGATCTTCCCGCAGATCTTCTTCCCGTCGGACAATCCCACGGTTGCCATCGTCGCGTCGCTCGCGACCTATGGCGTCGGTTATGTAGCAAGGCCGATCGGCGCGTTCGTGCTCGGACATTGGGGCGACACCCACGGCCGCAAGACGGTGCTCATCGTCTGCATGTTCCTGATGGGTATCTCGACCATGGCGGTGGGAATCCTGCCGACCTATCAGCAGGTCGGCATCCTCGCGCCTGTTCTGCTGGTGATCCTGCGCCTGATACAGGGCTTTGCCGTCGCCGGTGAAATCTCCGGGGCAAGCTCGATGATCCTTGAGCACGCGCCGTTCGGCCGCCGCGGCTTCTATGCCAGCTTCGCGCTTCAGGGCGTGCAGGCCGGACAAATTCTGGCGGCAGCCGTCTTCCTGCCGCTGGCGGCCTATATGCCGACGGAGGCCTTCAACAGCTGGGGCTGGCGCATTCCCTTCCTGCTCTCCTTCTTCGTCATCGTCGCAGGTTACATCATTCGTCGCGAAGTCGACGAAACCCCGGCCTTTGCACGCGAGGGCGAACGGGGAGAAACGCCGCGGGCGCCCATCGTTCAGGCCATCAAGCTGAGCTGGCCCGACATGCTCCGGGTCATCTGCATGGCGCTGATGAACGTCATCCCCGTGGTTGCGACCATCTTCGGTGCGGCCTATGCGGTCCAGCCGGCCTACGGCATCGGCTTTGCCAAGGACGTCTATCTGTGGATCCCGGTCCTCGGAAACATGGTGGCCGTGTTCGTCATTCCCTTCGTCGGCAATCTCTCCGACAAGATAGGCCGCAAACCTCCGATCATCGTCGGGGCGCTGCTCTCCGGCCTGCTCGCGTTCCTCTATCTCTATGCGATCAGCATCAAGAACGTACCGCTCGCGATCCTGGTCTCGCTGTTGATGTGGGGCGTCGTCTATCAGGGCTACAACGCGATCTTCCCGAGCTTCTATCCGGAGCTGTTTCCGACGCGCACCCGCGTCTCGGCGATGGCGATCTCGCAGAACATCGGGACCACGATCACGGCGTTGCTTCCGGCGCTGTTTGCGACGGTGGCGCCTCCCGGCTCCGCCAACATTCCCGTGACGGTGGGCGCGATCGCCTTCGGCATCACTGTTATCGCGGCGCTGGCGGCCGTCACGGCACGGGAAACCTATCGGATCAGCATCGACGATCTCGGCAATCCCACGGCCGTTCCGATGGCGCGGGCCGACTACGATCGGCAGCGGGCAGGTGCTGCGACCGGTGCGGCCGCAGTGCGAACCTGACGGTGGAAAACAATGCCGCTGCGATGATATTCGCAGCGGCAGGTCTTCACGGTATAAGCTGACTGTCAATTGAAGTTCTGTGCGCGCAAGCGCGATCATGATGAGGTTGCAGGATGAATCCCGCTGTTGTTGCCGTCGCGATCACCGGCTCTGTTCCGCGCAAGAAGGACAATCCCGCGGTGCCGATCCTGCCAGCCGAGCAGATCGAGTCGACGCACCAGGCCTTCGAGGCCGGCGCCACGCTCGCGCATATCCATGTTCGAAACGACGACGAGACGCCGTCCTCCGATCCGGAGCGCTTTGCCCTGGTGCAGGAGGGCATCAGGAAGCACTGCCCCGGGATGATCGTGCAGTTCTCGACCGGCGGGCGCGGCCGCGATCCCTCGGCGCGTGGCTCGTCGCTCTATCTGAAGCCGGACATGGCTTCGCTGTCGACAGGGTCGGTGAACTTTCCGACGATTGTCTATGAGAACAGCGCCGCTCTGGTCGAAACGCTCGCCACCGGCATGAAGGCCAACGGCATTCGTCCGGAGATCGAGATCTTCGATCTGTCGCATCTGCATGGCGCGCGTCGCTTGATCGAGGCAGGGTTGATGGATTCGCGCCCGCACGTGCAATTCGTCATGGGCGTCAAGAACGCGATGCCGGCCGACGAGCACGTGCTCGACATCCTGCTGGCAGAGCTCCGGCGGTTGATCCCGAACGCGACCTGGACCGCGGCGGGGATCGGACGCCATCAGGCCGAGGTGATGGACTGGGCCCTGGCGCGCGGCGCCGATGCGGTTCGCACCGGGCTCGAGGACAATATCAGGGTCGACAAGACGCGCCTTGCCGCCAGCAATGCAGAGCTCGTGCGCATCGCTTCTGAAGCTGTCACGCGGCATGGCCGGCGCGTGGCGACTGCGGCCGAGGCGCGATCCTTGCTCGGAATTGTCCGGTAGGGACGACCGTCCCCGACATCTGCCTGACATGCGCTTGACATGCTCCTGGCTGACTTCAGCCATTCCTCGGTCGGCGTTCCCGCGTGCTGAGTCTCCGGGTAAGACGGAACTCACAGGCGTGATCGGCGCCTGCCGGGCAGGCGACGACTGGAATGCGGTTCTTGAAATCTGACAGCAGGCTCATCGGGGTCCTGCTGGTGCTTGCGATCACCCAACTCATAGCATGGGGTACGATCGGCCTTCCGGCTGTACTCGGCCGCGACCTCGGCGCTGATCTTGGCATGAGCCTGCCGGCGGTGTTTGCGGGCAGCTCGGTCCTCTACGTCACCATGGGCCTGTGTGCGCCCTGGCTCGCCAAGGCCTTTGCGCAGCACGGCGCGCGCAAGGTGATGATGGTGGGCACTGTCGTCTCCGTGCCGGGCTACGTGGTTCTGTGTTTCGCGCGTGAGCCGATGGTCTATTTCGCCGGCTGGGTGATTCTCGGCATGGGCGGCAGCGCCACGCTGTCGACCGGCGCCTACATCATGCTGAATGAGGTCGCGGGGCGTGGCGCCAAGAACGCCATCGGCGGGCTGATGCTGGTGACGGGTCTTTCCAGCAGCATCTTCTGGCCGACCACCTCGTTCCTCAGCGATTGGCTCGGCTGGCGCGGCACCTGTCTCGTCTATGCGGCGATGATGCTTGTCATCAACCTTCCGCTCCTTGCGTTTGTCGCGCCGCGGCGGAAAATCGCGACAGGCGAACGTGGCGAGATCGTCAAGGCGGCGCCGTCGCCAGCGATTCCCAAGAGCACCTTCGGTCTCGTCGTCTGCGTGATCGCGATGAACGCCTTCGTCAATTTCGGCATCGGCGCCATCCTGATCGAGCTGTTGCGAGCGGAGGGGCTTGCGCCCGCCCAAGCCCTTGCGTTCGGCTCGATGCTCGGCGTGATCCAGGTCAGCGCGCGCGGCCTCGACTTGCTCGGCGGCGGCCGATGGGACGGCATCACCACCGGCCTCGTCGCCGGTACCGCCCTTCCCATTGCGATGGTGCTGCTGATGTTGAGCGAGGGCGCGACCTGGGCGGTCGCGATCTTCATCCTGCTCTACGGTGCCGGCAGCGGCGCGATGGCGGTGGCGCGGGCGACGATCCCGCTGGTCTTCTACGACCAGGCCGAATTCGCCAAGGCAATGTCGATGATCGCACTGCCGCTCAATCTTGCCTCCGCAATCTCGCCGCCACTTCTCGCCGGCCTGCTCACCCGATTCGGCAGCCGCGGCGCGCTTGGGCTCACTCTGGCGTTCTCCTGCGCGACGGTGCTGATCCTGGTGCTGCTCGGCCGGCGGCGTCCGCAATTGGCTGCGGTAGCCGCGACCTGAGGCCATCAGCGCAATATTCGCAACGCGGAATTGGTCATGGTGGGCTACCTCCGCTGCGGGGGCGGGGATGGCCGTATGCCCAGTGCGCAATGCTCGGGACCGCAAAATGGTGTATCCGCAGAGAGTGCGGTCTGCGATCTCGCCGTCGCGCCAAAATTCAGTTCCCCGGAGGAAATCGATATGTCGGCCTTGCCGCTCTCAGGCATCAAGATCCTTGACCTCACACGCGTGCTCGCCGGGCCGTTGTCGGCCCAGATGCTGGGCGATCTCGGTGCTGACGTGATCAAGATCGAGCGGCCCGGCACCGGTGACGATGCGCGCGCCTTTGGCCCGCCTTACCTGACCGACCCCGAAGGCAAGGCGAACAACAACAATTCCTTCTATCTCTGCGCCAACCGCAACAAGAAGTCGGTGACAGTCAACATCGCCAAGCCCGAGGGGCAGGCGATCGTCCGCGAGCTCGCCAAGGACGCCGACGTGTTCATGGAGAACTACAAGGTCGGCGATCTCAAGCGTTACGGCCTCGACTATGAGACCATCAAGGCGATCAACCCGAAGATCATCTATTGCTCGGTGACCGGTTTCGGCCAGACCGGTCCCTACGCGCCGCGCGCCGGCTATGACGCGATCCTCCAGGCGATGGGCGGCCTGATGAGTGTCACCGGCCATATCGACGGCGAGCCTGGCGAGGGCCCGATGAAGGTCGGTCCGTCGATCGTCGACTACATGACCGGCATGAACACCTCGATCGGCATTCTTTCGGCGCTCTACCATCGCGATGCCAATGGCGGGCAGGGACAGCATATCGACGTCTGCCTGTTCGACACCGTGATCGCCTCGCTGTCGCACTGGCTGCAGATCTACCTCGTCAACGGCAAGATCCCGCCGCGTCGCGGCACCTGGGGCAATGGCGGCATGCCGGCGGGCGTGTTCCGCTGCACCGACGGCGAGTTGATGGTGGTGGTCGGCAATGACGGCCAGTTCCGGAAGACCTGCGCCGTGCTGGGCGAGCCGGAGCTCGCGAACGATCCGCGCTTCGTCAAGAACAACGACCGCGTCGTGCACGGCAAGGAGATCATGGCGATCTTCGCCGGCCTGTTCCTGAAAAAGCCGGTGGCCTATTGGCTGGAAAAGCTTGAGGAGGCCGGCGTGCCCTCGGGCCCGATCAACAATTTCGAGCAGGTGTTCTCCGACCCGCACGTCCAGTCGCGCGGCATGCGGGTGAAGGTCGACCATCCCTTCCAGCCCGATCTGTCGCTGATCCGCAATGCGCTGACCCTCTCGGAGACCCCGATCGAGACCTACCGCGCGCCGCCGCTGCTCGGCGAGCACACCCAGGAGATCCTCGGCGGCAAGCTCGGCTATGATGCCGGGAAGATCGACGAGCTGAAGAAGCAGGGGATCATCTAGAGAGCGAGACAGCATGACCAGAAAGCTTGCACGGATCGCCTTCGTCACCGCCTTCTCCGCTCTCGCGGTGGCCGGCGCGGCGCACGCCGCGACAGTCGTGGCGCTTGGCGCCAGCAACACCTTCGGCAAGGGTGTGGCGCGCAACCAGGCCTATCCCGCTCAGCTCGAAGCACTTCTGCGCGCGCGGGGCCTCAATGTTCGTGTCGTCAATGCCGGGATCAACGGCGACACAACCGGCGGGATGCTGGCGCGGCTGGACCATGTGGTGCCAAAGGGCACCAGCGTCGTCATTCTCCAGCCCGGCGGCAACGACCGGCGCAAGCTCGCGCCCGATCAAACGTCTGACATCCAGAGCCGGCTCAGCGCGATGGGCGTCAAGGTCGTGATGTTGCCGAACGGCATGCTGCACGGGCTGCCGCACCAGCCGGACGGGCAGCATCTCACGCCCGAAGGCTATCATCTCCTCGCCGAGCAATTGGTCGGCCAGGTCGCTGCGGCGCTGGGCAGATAGCGGATACCAATAACAGGGCGACGGAGCACGATCGGTGACATCAGCCAAGACCATCATCACTTGCGCGATCACGGGTAACCTCACAAAGCCCGAACAGTCGCCGTATCTCCCCATCACGCCGGAGCAGATCGCGACGTCAGCGCTAGAGGCGGCTGAAGCCGGCGCTGCGATTGCACACATCCATGTGCGCGATCCCGCCACGGGGCGACCTTCGATGTCGATCGATCTCTACCGCGATGTCGTCGACCGCATCCGCGCCCGCAACAAGAGTCTCGTCATCAACCTCACCACCGGCCCCGGCGGGCGCTTCGTGCCCTCGGTCGAGGATCCCCGCGTCGCCGGCCCCGGCACCACGTTGCTGCACCCGGAGAAGCGCGTCGAACATATCGAGCTGATCAAGCCCGACATCTGCACGCTCGATCTCAACACCATGAATTCCGGTGGCGAGGTCGTGATCAACACGCCGCGCAATGTCCGCATCATGGCGGAGCGCATGAAGGCGGCCGGCGTGCTGCCGGAGATCGAGCTGTTCGATTCCGGCGACTGCCATCTTGCGCGCGACATGCTCGCCGACGGCTCGCTGAAGGGACCGGGCCTGTTTTCGCTCGTGCTCGGCGTCAAATATGGGTTCTCCGCAACGCCTGAGACGATGTTCTATGCCCGCAGCCTGCTGCCGCCGGGCGCGATCTGGTCCGGCTTCGGCATCGGCCGCGCCGAATTCCCGATGGTCGCGCAGGCCTTTTTGCTCGGCGGCCACGTCCGCGTCGGCATGGAGGACAATCTCTATATGTCCAAGGGCGTGCTGGCGAAGACCAATGCCGAGCTGGTCGCGCATGCGGCGGGCATCCTGAAGAGCCTTGGCGCGAGTGTCGCGACCGCAGAGGACGCGCGCGCGATGCTCGGGCTGGCGTAAGGCTGCTAGTCCCGCTCCGCGCGCCACACGCTTTTCGCCATCTCGCGAACATCGGACGGGCGGCCGCCGAACTGGCGGCGGAAGGTGCGGTTGAAATAGGAGATGTCGCTGAAACCGCTGTCTTGGGCGATCTGTCCGATGTTGAGATGACCGAATCTCTGGTCGACTAGCATGCGGTGGGCCTTGGCCAGCCGCTCGGCCAACACGAACGACGAGAAGGATGAACCCTCCTGCTCGAACAACTTGCGCACGTAGCGCGGCGAGATGCCGTGGCGGAACGCGATGGCCTCGGTGGAGAGCTCGCTGTCGCCGAGCGCCTGAACGATGTCCGACTTGATCGCGGTCAGCCGTGCAACGGTGCCACCGCGCATGCGGGCGAGTTCGGCATCGTCGCCATCGACGCCGAGCGCGAGTGCGGCGAGGTCGAGCATGTGCTCGGATGCGCTGCGCGCGACCGCCGGCTCGATCAGCGCGGCGTCGGTGCAGATGTCCACGTAGCGGTTCAGCAAACTCAGTGCGGCGTTGGAACTCGGGATCGGGCGGCCGAACGCCTGCGTATAGTGTGGAGCGCGGCGCGCAATCTCCGGCAACGGCAAAAGCAGGGTGACGAAGCTGCCCACGGTCAGCATGGTGCTGGTCGACGCGTCGTGCGGCGCAATCACGCTAGCGCTCCCGACGCCGGCGATCAACTCCCTGCCGAACTGGGTGGCACTGGCGTGGCCGGACCGCAGCACGCTGATGACGATGAAATCCTTGCCGCGCGCCGCAAGATCCCTGGGGGCGCGGTAATGCGCCGGCGAGCGCGAGCCGGCGGCGATGCTGATCCCGGGGAGCTGGCTGAAGGTCACTTCTGCCTGGAACGGGGTGTCTCCGATCGGCTCGATGTCGACGCTGGTGAGGCCACGCCCGTAGACTTCACGCCACATTTGAAGCCGCTTGGCTTCCGGAAAGGCGTCCGTGGAGATGCGCGCGCGTTGAAGCGATCCTGTGCCCTGCATTGGCCCCCGCCAGAAAATCGTCTCGATCCTTTGACGCGTCATCGCGTCACTACATTCAAGCCGTGCCGTTCAGAACAGCATTTTCAGAAACATAGTGGCACGATTGCCACACGATGTCGAAGAAGCTTCACGCGCCCACGGCATCACCTGGTGACGAAAGCAAGACGATCATGCGGCCTTATGCGAGGCTTGCGCGCAATCCCCAGATAAACCCGGTCCGTACTCGCACAGGCTTTCGCTGCGCCCGCGACTCAGATTCGATCTCCTCACTTAAGTTCGGGGAGACAAGTGCATGTCCTACACGATCGGGTTCCAGGCGAAGAACCAGAAGGCAATTCTGGCGACTGAGGCCGCAACGGCCAACCAGGCTGTCGCCATCATTGCCGCACTGCGGCAAAGTGCCGAAGAGATCAAGTTCATCCGCTCGCCGCAGGAAGGCGACATGGGCATCGAGATGCTGCTGCTGCTAGCCAAGGAAGAGGCCGAGGAGATGCCGCAGCGGGCATAAGCCCGCTCATCGCGTCCACACTTCGATCAGAAGCGAAACATGTCGGCTGCATTATAATGTAGTCAGGCGCCAGTCTCGCTCGTACCGAAGGTGGCCACCATGAAACGCGAAGCGCTCCGCGTCGAACCGATCTCGTCCTTCCTCGACCGCGTGAAGGCGCCGACCTCGCCGGTCACACGCGCTGGCAACATGATCTTTGTCGCGGGCCTGCCGCCATTCGATCCGGACACGGGCGAGATCGGCGGAATGGGAATCGAGCGGCAGAGCGAGATCATCATGGAGCAGATGAAGCTGTGCCTTCAGGCAGCCGGCGCATCGCTCGACAATGTCATGAAGTGCAACGTCTACTGTACCTCGACCAAGCACTTTGCGACCTTCAACACGATCTATGCCCGCTACTTCCCGATCGATCCGCCGGCGCGGATCTTCGTCGTGACGCCGGAATGGTTCGGCCCGTTCGACGTCGAGATCGACTGCATCGCGATGATGTGACGGGCTCTTACTTTACCTCGCCCCGCTTGCGGGGAGAGGTCGGAATGCGCAGCGCGGATTCCGGGTGAGGGGGTACAGGTCCCTCGACAATCTCACGTGCGGAGGGAGGCCCCTCACCCCAACCCTCTCCCCGTAAGAACGGGCGAGGGAGCACACCGTCGGCGTGGCGACAGTCTTGCGCTAGCGCGCGGCGACTTTCGACGGCATCTTCGTCTCTGCCTTGCCCGCCGTGAGCGCCATCGTCGCAACGCTGACGACGCGCGCGACCACATCCTCGACGTCGTCGAGGTCGCATTTGCCTTCCGACAGCTTTGTCAGGCGCTCGCTCTCGCGGATGGTGTGGTGCGCCATCGCGAGCGCAAAATTCAGGCCCCAATAGATATCGACGTCGCTGCGATCGGGCAGGGAGCGGCGCATCGCGCCCGCGAATTTCCGCAAATGGTCGATCTCGCGGTTCTTGATGCGGCGGATCGGTGGCACCGACTCGATCGAGGCGCGGATCATGAAGCGTGCTGCGGTCGAGCGCTGGTTCTCAGGTCCGAGGCAACCGCGCAGCGTCGGTCCGACCAGCGCGTGCAGGATCACTTCGATCGGCGCGCGGCCACCGCCTGCTTCCTCGGCTGCCTTCAGTTCGCGAAGACGTTCGCGGTTGGTCGCGATCGAGCGGGTGACAAATAATTCCGCAATCAGCTCGTCCTTCGAGCCGAAATGATAGTTCACCGCGGCCAGATTGACGCTCGCCTCCGCGACGATGTCGCGCAGCGTGACGTCGCCGAAGCCGCGATCGGCGTAAAGCCGTTCGGCGGCGGCGAGAATGGCGGACCTCGTATGATCGCTGGGCATGGGCGCTCTCCCTGAGGGAGTTGCAATTCAAACACTTGTATGAAACTATCGTTTGAAGGCCAGGAAATGTCAATCCGCATGATGGAATTGCGCCGCTCCTGAGAGCGCCGCCGGTTCCACGCCCCGCGATCCGCCTGATGGCGCTTGCGGGCCGCGCAGCGCGGGAGGACAGTCCGGCGCAAAACGAGATCGCAAAGAGAGAGACGAGGAGCGTCCCATGGACTTCGATATGTCGCCCAAGCAGAAGGAATGGCTCGATCGCGTGCAATCCTTCATGGCCAAGCACGTGCGTCCGGCGGTGCCGATCTATAACGAGCAGGATCACAGCGGTGAGCGCTGGAAGGTGATCCCGGTCCTGGAAGACCTCAAGAAGAAGGCGAAGGCCGAAGGCCTCTGGAACATGTTCATGCCGCCGAACGAGCATGAGGATGACGAATTCCGCGGTGCGGGATTGACCAATCTCGAATACGCGCTGCTGTCGGAGCAGATGGGCCACATCTCCTGGGCTTCGGAAGTCTTCAACTGTTCCGCGCCCGACACCGGCAACATGGAAGTGTTCATGCGTTACGGCTCGAAGGAGCAGAAGCGCAAATGGCTGCGCCCGCTGATGGACGGCGAGATCCGTTCGGCCTTCCTGATGACGGAACCGGCGGTGGCCTCGTCGGACGCGACC
>Ga0105239_10005822_pt1 | contig 14373 bp, 12 predicted proteins | sample KBSC44metaG_FD_92761 | JGI IMG/M metagenome (GOLD analysis project Ga0105239, IMG submission 92761) | Corn rhizosphere microbial communities from Kellogg Biological Station, Michigan, USA - KBS C4-4 metaG | ecosystem: Host-associated > Plants > Roots > Rhizosphere > Soil | place: Michigan, USA... | reverse complement strand
TATAAGAGCGCCGTCTGGCAAGGGGAGATGTGCTGGTATCCGGCTGCGTTCCTGCCGAATGGCGGCTGGGTGGATCGCCTGCCGCCGCTCGGTCGCATGACCGATGTACTGATCGGCGCTCAGATCGTCTTTCCTCTCGCGCGTCTGGCGTGCGCGACCGGCAACAGCGAAGCGCTGCAACTGGCCAAAGGGCTGATTCGCTTTCATCGGGAGCGCTCAGGCGCCTTTACCGAAGAGGGCAAGCTGACCGATAAAGCGGGTAGGTATCTGCATAGCACGACCGGGTTCCTGCTCGGGACCTTGAAATACGGTGTCGTCGCCGGGCGCAGCGAGATGGTCGATTGGGTCGAGACCGCGTATAAGAGTGTGCAGGAATGGGGGACCGAGTTCGGATTCTTTCCGCATCGTACGCATGGGAACGACCGCTGGCAGGGCGACCTCTGCACGACCCAGGATATGATCGAGATCGCGCTCCTGCTCGGCCAGAACCGGGATCAGAGTTACTATGCGGATGCGGAGCGGTACGGACGCAACCAACTGCTGGAGAGTCAGATCTTGAATCTGGACTGGGTCGATCAGGGCAAAGAAGCGCCCTTCTGCCAGGAGGTGTGGGGAGCGAAACACCCGGCGGACGGAGTCACGACGGACGGGGTATCCCGACGGTCGATCGGCGGTTTCGCCGGATGGACCCGTTTCAACGACGCCTTCGACCCGGCCAATCCTCGCCTGATGCAGCGCTGCAACGGCGCGGGAACCCGTGCCATTTATGACCTCTGGCACCATTCGGTCTGCCGCGGCGAGAGCGCGGTCATGGTGAACGAACACTTCTCCCGGGATTCCCGGTGGGCCAGCGTCACCTCCTATGTGCCGTTGTCAGGCCGGATCGATGTCCTGATGAAGACGCGCGGTGTGCTCGCGGTGCGCATGCCGTCCGATCTGAGTACCGACCAGATCGAAGTGCATGTGAACGGCGTGCGCCCACGGGCGGAGGTTTTACGCGGCGGATACGCCTGGCTTGAAGCCTTGCAGTTGGGCGATGTGGTCACCGTAGAGTGGCCTCTGGAGGAGCGCGCCACCTTCTATGAGATGAATGAGGAGCGATTGCTGGCCAACTGGCGCGGGGATACGCTGCTGCGGATGGATCCGCCCGGTATTCTGGCTCCGATCTATCAGCGCTCCACCCATATGAATCCGGCCACGCCCCATGGAGCGAACGGGCCTGTGAAAGAGATCGATCCCCTGTAATGGCAGAACCCAAAGTGCAAATCGATGGCGCGTACGGCGAAGGCGGCGGCCAGATCATTCGGACCTCGGTCGCCCTTGCCGCCCTGACGGGGCAGAGTGTCGATCTGTTCAACATTCGTGCCCGACGCAGCAAGCCGGGGCTTCAGGCGCAGCATCTGACGGCGGTGCGTGCCGCGGCGACCCTGTGCAACGCCGATGTTCGCGGGGATGAACTCGGGTCCGTGCGGCTCCTCTTTACGCCGGGGAAGCCGAAGACCGATCGTGACTTTACCTTCGACATCGCTGCCGCCCGAGGAGGCGCTTCGGCGGGTGCGACGGGGTTGGTAGCGCAGACGGTGCTGGCGCCGCTCGCCCTCCTCGCTCCGGAAGAGGTGAAGGTGACCATTCTGGGCGGTACCCATGTGCCTATGGCCCCTCCGGCGGACTATCTGGAGGCGGTCTATGCGCCCGTTCTGCAGCGCATGGGCTTCCCGGTGACCCTGCGATCTGATCGCGCAGGCTTCTTTCCTAAAGGCGGCGGCGCGGTGCAGCTGAAAGTGCTGCCGCTCATGTTCGGGGAGCCGTTCGAGGCCGTCGAGCGCGGTCGCCTGAAACTGCTGCGGCTCTTTCTCATTACCTCCGACCTTCCAGGCGCCGTTGCAGAGCGTGGTCGCGATGCATTGATGAAGGAGCTGAAAGGCTACGGAGTACCCATTAAAGTCGAGATGCGCGACCTGCCTTCCAACGGAGCCGGAGCGGCGGTCGTGCTGGTGGCGGAGTGCGAGCAGGGGATCGGCGGCTGGACGAGCCTGGGCGAGCGGGGCAAGCCCATGGAGCGCGTGGCGCTGGAGGCGCAGCGCGACTTTCAGAAGTGGTTCGCCTCCGACGCGAGCGTGGATGAGCATCTCGCGGACCAACTGGTCCTCCCGGCAGCGCTGGTCCCGGCGACAAGCCGCTGGACAACGTCGGAAGTGACCGATCATCTGCGCACCGTTCTCTTCGTGGCGCAGCAGTTTCTGCCCATCGAGTACAGCATCGACGATGGCGCAAACGGCAATGCGCTTGTGACCGTCACCGGAGTAGACTTCCGCACGCTAAAATACCGTTGACAGATGTCCCGGACTGGGGTATCTTATCTTCAGTGCGAACACTTGCGCGAAAGCGAGTGAATTCGCACTCTGTTTTTTGCACCCTAATCATCGACCCGGAGTGTAGCATGGAACAAGCCCCACTGATATTGACCGCGACCACCAAGCGACAGAAGGAAGAGGAACTCAATCATCTTCGGTCTGTGGAACGTCCGGCGGTGACTGAGCAGATCAAACGCGCCCGTGAATACGGGGATCTCTCGGAGAACTTCGAATACCAGGCGGCGCGACAGTCGCAGGCCATATTGAATGGTAAGATCGCTGAGATCGAGGCGCTTCTGGAGCGCGCTACCATCGTCCCGGATCCGGTCGGGGGCACCGATCTCATCGGGATCGGGTCGATCGTTACGGTGAAAGACCTGGAGACGGAGGATGAGTGGGAGTATACCATTGTAGACGCCACCTCCGCGGACCCGGCCAACGATCGCATCTCCTACTCGTCTCCGGTCGGAAAGGCGATGATGAAGCACAGAGTAGGGGATATTGTGGAAGTCGCGATCCCGGCAGGTCTGGCGAAGTACGAGATTGTAGCGATGCGCTTCGAGTAGCCGGAACTGCTTACCGAGGGAACCGAGACAACGAAGAATGGGGTCGGAGAAGATGATTTCTCCGACCCCATTCCCTGTCTTGCCGTATTTCAGGATGCAGGTTACGATTATGCCTCGACGAGTTTACGCCCCGAGGAGATGGTACGTACGCGCTCGACGCTCTGGCGGCGGGGCGCGACGCGATCCATCGATACTTCGCGTCGAACGCGAACGGGCGCGACTGTGCGCACACTCTTCTGAGCCAGAAGCTCTTCCTGCTTTTTGCGTTGCACGGTGCGACCGAGATTCAGGATCTCCTGAAGGGCGCGATGCGTGCGCGGACCCTGCGACAGGTCTGCCGCCTGATCCAGCGTCCAGAAACGGGTGCCGGCAGGGCAGGATTCAACCACCCAGAGATTCTGCTCGATGTCGTTGACGAGAGCATAGATCATTCCGGGTGGAACCCGCAGGGATCGTAAAACTTGTGCGATGATGGGCTTGGGCGTTGCCATTCTTCTCTTTCGTCCTCTCGTAACGAGAACGCTCCTTCTCTACCGGATCGGATGTGCGGTAGGATATCGGGACAGGTTTTGCCTGTCATGGGCGATGATCGGTTTGCGCAATTCAGCGCATAAGCAACTGGGAGCGAATTTTGCTACAAGTCGCAACCGTCAGGAATATTCGGCATACAAGCCCCGAATTCCTTCTTTTTATGGTTTTTTCGCTTCTTACATCCATATAGACGATAAAAGGCGAGAAAAGGTTTCGCTTTTCTCGCCTTTAGGCTGTGAATATTTTCACAGTGTGCCTGGAATACGGTTAACCTTCGGCTGCTACGATCGGCTCCTCCAGATAACTCTCCCCTTTTGGCTCTCGGAAGGTGAGCGCATAGGCGATTCCGCAGAGCGTCGTCGTGATGGCGGGTACAACGAAGATAAGCTGCCAGTTCACATCGCCTGGGATCAGCTTGCCTACATGCGCGGGGTCCGGAATGAACGTGGTATAGTGATCTTTCAACCAGCCGGAAAAGAGCGTCCCTAGCCAGTTGCCGACACCCAGGGTCACGAGCGTAAAGAGGCTCTGGGCGCTCGCCCGAATGTCCCGCGGAGAGACACGATCGATGTAGATGTAGGACGTGACGAAGACGAAGGCGAATCCGATGCCGTGGAACGACATGGACGCCAGCACGACCGGTACCGGCAGGACCTTGTAGAAAGCGAAGATGAAGTAGCGCAGCGGCCACGCCAGCGCCCCGAGGACGAGCGTCTTGCGCATGCCGAGATACTTCAGCGAGAGCGGCGTGAACAGGCCCAAACAGATGATCTCCGCGTACTGCGCGATGCTCTTGTAGAGCGAGATCAACTCATGTGGGATCTTCATCCCATCTTCCATGAACGGACCCGAGAACACGTAGTAGAACTGAAACTCGGTGGAGATCAGGAAGGAGATCGCCATAAAGATCAGGAAGCCGGGGACCGTGGCGAACATGCTGAAGGCTTTGGTGAATGCCCACGGATCTTTGGCCTCTTTGGACGGAGGCGTATTCGGCAGCAAAAAGGCGACGACGGTCAGGATGACGCCGAAGACCGCCGCGAGTTGCATCTCTTCGAAGGGCGCCCAGGTGCCTTTGGGGACCGCGGGTTTGTGGAAAAGAATATACGTCAGTACCAGGCTGGCCGCAATCCATCCGATGGTTCCTGCAGTACGAATTAAGGAGAAGTCCCGCTCCTGCACCTCCGGCGTCGTATCCTCTTTACTCAGATGGAACATGGCGACTGAGTTCGCGATGCCGATCGTCGGCGCAAAGGCGATGGACCAGATCCACATCCAGAGAATCAGCCCGCTGAACGTCGTCTGCGTAGACATCATATAGGCGGAGCCCGCGCAGATCAGTCCAGCGAGCCCAAGATAGACCTGACTGGGCATGATGCGATCGACGATCTGTCCGCCGATGAACGGGGTGATGATACAGGCGAGCCAGAGCACACCGTAGACGGCTCCGATCTCTGCGCCGGAGGCATTCATGCGGGAGGCGATGGTCGCGCCGAGGATGGGAGTCCAGGCGCCCCAGACGGCGTACTGGAAAAACATCATCGCGCCTAACTTGACCCGCAGCATAAGTCGAGAAGACATAGATTGAACTCCTGAAACGACGTCGCCCGGAGAGTGGTGAGCCGTCAGGGCAGCGCGGTCACCGGAGCGAACGAAGAGGTTGCCGCCACTATTGGACATCGACCGCTCGACTTCCTTCTTCCCTTCAAAAGTGCGGAGATACGCATCAAATGCAAGGGAACTATACGGAGATAAGCGGGCTTTGTGTCATACTTTTATCTGTACCCCTTTTTGTTCGATGGCCGGCACATTGGAAAGGCATAGATGGCACGCTACAAACTCGAACGAGCCCAACTCATACTGATCGCGATTATCGCTCTCTCTGTTCTGCTCGGCATCGTCTATGTCTTCAGTGTTCCTCCCGGGTTGCCCTACGATGAGCCACCGCATTTCAGTACCGTGCAGTACTATGCGACCACCGCGCGTATGCCTGTGCTCGGCGCTCCGGGAACCAACTATGAAGCCTACCAGGCGCCGCTCTACTACTCCCTCTCAGCGGTGGTGGATTGGCTGGCGCGACCTCTGGGACTGCGCGCGGAGTTCTACCTGCTGCGATTGTCCGGTCTGGTGTTGTTGGTGCCGCTCGGCCTGTTCGCCTACCGCGTCGCGTGTCGCGTGTTCGGCAAGGATTCCACGCCGGCCCTTCTGGCCACGGCCTTCGTCTGTCTCAATCCTGCTCTGCTCGGTGTCGCCAGCAGCATCCAGAACGACATGCTCTCGATCGTATTCTCGTTCTGGATCCTCGATGCGGTCGGACGCTATGTGCAGGACTCTCCGCTCTCCACCCGCACAGCGATCCAGTTGGGAGCCTTGATCTCACTTGCCATGCTGACGAAGATGAGCGTGATCTTCTTCCCGATCCCGATCGCATGGTTCGTCTGGTCGCGGCACGGCCGCGCGGCGGTGCGGTATATGGCGATCGTAGCGGGGGTGATCGTGCTCGGCACGGGATGGTGGTTCGCGCGCAACAAGATCCTTTATGGGGATCTGATGGGAGTTGCGGCGATGCTGAAGGTGGTTCATCAGCCGACGCCTCATATCGCGCTCTGGAAACCGTCTGTCCTCATCCCGTATCTGCGTAATTTCCTGGCGTATTCCTGGCTGCCGGTCGACTATTTCCGATCTCTTATCAAGTCTTCGCTCTGGGAACGCACCATCGTCATGGGATCTACGCTGCTTGCAGTCTTTGGATGGTGGATCGGGCGCAAGAAGACGGAGATCCCGACTTCGGAGCCCCAGGACGACTACCGCAGATTCCTCTTCTGCGCATACGCGGTCTGCTTCGTGATCTATTTCTACACCTACATGACCAAAAACTCGTACCCGCCGAGAGTGCTCTATCCGATGTTTGTGGCCTACGCCGTTTTCTACTCCTACGGTCTGTGTCAGGTCTTCCGGCGTTACGCCAAACCGAACGGAAGAGTGGCCGTGAGCGCCTTCGGTATGTTGTTGATCGTTCTCAGCTTCGCGATGTGCCGCAAGGCCAACGCCTATCGCACCATCGACTTCCTGCCCGAGGTGAATCACTACCATCAGGCCGCCGTCGCTCAGCAGAATCGCCACTGAAAGCGGCCGCACCTCCTGACCCGTCGCTGAGAATGCGTGGGAAGGAGATGCGGCCATTTCGCTGCGTCCATCGTCGTTGACGATGTGGAACGTGCGCGAATCAATCCTCGCTGATGTCGACGCCATGTCGCTTTGCAGCGGCTCTGATGCGCTGTTTGATCGTAGAGACGTCCGCCTTGTCATACTTCGCGGCGTTGTCTTTATGGTTGATATAGCTCCAGGCGGCGCGCACATGCTCCGGCGTATCGATCGGGTATTTTTTGTTGGTCTCGTCGGCATAGGTCACGTCCCCATACTTTCGCTCCCCCTCATGCGCATCGGTGTCACTCCGTTTTTCGACCGTGTGGCTGGTCTTGGTCTCTGTTCTGGTCATCATAAACCCCTTTCCGTCGTGATGAGGCGCCGAGTCCGGCCCTCCCCAGGCAGACGGACCCGGCGGCGCCCTTTGTTCCGCGAGGCTGCGAAGAGGAGAATGCCGCCCTGGTGTGGAATCGCCCACCAAGCGAAGCCGTTTACTCCGGCGTGCCTGTTCTACATAGGGGAGATACGGCTATGAGCCAACCACTGCCGCCTGGCATCCACAATACACAGTTTCCAGCGGACCAGATACGCGATCACGTCGCATCGGCGTATCCGCTGACGGGACCGATAACCTGCGAGTTTATCCGGCGCGGATTCAACGATCACTACCTCGTCACGACACCGGACGCAAAGTATGTCTTTCGCGTCTATTTTCAAGGCAAGTACTATATCGCAGGCGCCGACGATTTTCGCTTTGAATTGGAACTGCTTGCTCACGCTCGTGCGCAGGGCGTGCCGGTCGCCGGCGCGCTGCCGACGAAGGGCGGGGAACTGCTTGGACATATTCAGGGACCGGAAGGAACCCGGTACACCGCCCTCTTCGAGTATGTGGAGGGCAGTGAAAACGCCACGCTGGTTCCGAGGCAAGGGTATCGGCTCGGGCAGCTTCTGGCGCAGTTTCACGCCGCGGCGGACACCTACCACACCTCCTATTCCCGTTACCATTTCGATCTTTCGTACCTTGTCGAACGGCCGATGGCGCTGATTCGCAACGTCTTCCACCACTATGGCCGCGAAGCCGAACTGGATCCGTTTCTCCCGGCTCTGGCGGAGGCGCAGATGCAGATCCAGCGCATTCCGACGCTCGCTCCGACCTACGGTATCATTCATGGCGATCCCCACAGCGGCAACTATCGCCTCGCAGGAGACAGTCAGATCACCCTCTTCGATTTCGACCACGGCGGTTATGGCTGGCGCGCCTACGATGTGGCCGTGTGCAAGGGAGGATTGACGGAGGAGTCCTGGCAGGCGTTGTTACAGGGCTATCAGGAGATTCGCCCGTTGGCGCCGGAGGAGCTGGAGGCGATCCCGGCCTTCCGCACGGTTCGTCCGATCTGGGATCAGGGAGATATCCTGGCGATGTACCCCGTCTGGGGCAAATCGGCGCCGGAGCCGGAATATTGCGACCAGATCGTAGCGCTCTTGAGCAGACTGACTGCTTGATGCCTCTCGCCGTCCTCGCTTGCAGACCATTCGCTGCGCACGTCCGTCCGTTGGGGCCGGGAACCGATGTCTGCGAAATCGCTATGAGAACCCTGCCGACAGGTCGCGTAAATAATCGTGTGGGAGGAACGTACTGAGAGATAGAGCAAGTCCGAATGTGGGGAGGAAGAGGTAGATGGTACCAACCGACGCAGATCAGAGGCTCCGGTGGAGCAAGGCGAGTATGGTTCTGGTGAGCCTGACGCTAGGTTTTCTGTTGATGGGTGCGATGTGGCGGCTGGGAGAACCCGGCGCCATCGATGGTCTGCGGGAGGCCCTTCAGATCGTGGCGGCTCCGGGGGCGCTGATCCTCGTGATCTTGATGCCCTATATGGTCGTGCGGTCGGGCGGCGAATGGGTCGAGGAGCGGCAGGCGAAGGCGACGCTTCAGGCGGAGCAGGCGGCATTGCCCCATCTGTCGCTGTTACGTGCCAGCGATCCCGGCCAGACACCCGGTGAACTGTTGCTGCGGCCGATGTCGCAGAGTGATGATATCGACTCACAGCAGTTGATGCGGCCTGCCGTGATGTCCGCTGGGGATTAGAAAGAGGAGAGGATGGCGGATCTGACGCATCTCGACGCCCGAGGACGGGCGCAGATGGTGGATGTTTCGGAGAAGGCGGAGACGGTACGGCGCGCCGTGGCGCGCGGCCGCGTGCTTCTTGCGCCCGAAACGGTGAGTCTGTTGCGCGACAACGCCGTACCGAAAGGGGATGCGCTGGCAGTCGCGCGGATCGCAGGCATCATGGCGGCAAAGCGGACCAGCGAACTGATTCCACTCTGCCATCCGTTGCCGGTGACCAAAGTGGTGGTGAATCTGGAGATCACCGCCGCAGGCGTCGAGATCGAAGCCGAAGTGCGTGTGACCGGAAAGACCGGAGTGGAGATGGAGGCCCTTACGGCGGTTTCTGTCGCGGCGCTTACTCTCTACGATATGGTGAAGGCGGTAGACAAAGGGGCGGTCATCACCGATATCTGCCTGGAAGAGAAGTCCGGCGGCAAGAGCGGCGACTTTCACCGCGCCCCAGACGCCGTCCAGGGAGAGTAGGCCATGAAAAGTCGATGGGTGCGAATCGTCCTCGTGACCGTACTGCTCTGCGCATGGGCGCGCAGTGGGCAGGCCCAATATCGCGACAGATTTCCCTTGCCCGGCGGCACGATCCCGGATGTGCTGGGCGTCAATATCCATTTTAACGACGCGAGGCCGGGCGAGATGGAGCAGTTGGCGGCAGCAGGGTTTAAATGGATCCGCCAGGACTTCACCTGGGCCGGGTTCGAGCGCGAGAAGGGCCACTACGATTTCGCCCCTTACGATCGCCTCATGGGCCACCTCAAGAAGTTCGGAATCCGCCCGATCTTTATTCTGGACTACGGCAACGACCTCTACCAACAGGGCTCCCCGAACACTCCCGAGGCACGTGCCGCGTTCGGTCGCTTCGCCTCCGCTGCGGTCACCCATTTCAAAGGCCAGGGGATCGTTTGGGAGATGTGGAACGAGCCGAATATCGGCTTCTGGAAGCCCAAGCCCAATGCGGACGAATACGTCGCGCTGGCGTTGGAGACGGGGAAAGCGATCCGCCGAACCGCACCCGACGAGTGGTTTGTAGGTCCGGGAATGTCGGGGATGGATCTGCCTTTCCTGCGGCGCTGCGTGGGAGCGGGACTGCTGAACTACTGGGATGCGGTCTCGTTTCATCCGTACCGTGACACGGCCCCTGAAACGGCTGCCGCGGACTTTGCACAGGTGCGGAGCCTCCTCGACCAGTCCGCGCCTCGCGGCAAAAAGATCCCGATGTTGAGCAGCGAGTGGGGCTACTCCGAACTCTATCCCGGCCTGAACCGGGAACGGCAAAGCTGGTATATCGCCCGGCAGACGCTCACCAACCTCATCCACGGCTTGCGAATCTCGATCTGGTACGACTGGCATGATGACGGGACAGACGCGAAGGAAGCCGAGCACCATTTCGGGACGGTCACCAACGACTATCGCGAGAAGGAGACCTATAAGGCGGTTCAGACGCTGAGCAAGACCCTGAACGGCTTCACCTACAACAAGCGCCTGGCGCTGGACTCTCCCGAAGACTACTGCCTCCTCTTCCTGCGCAATCAGGAGGTACGCCTTGTTGCCTGGACTACGGCGCGCACGCCTCATGCGGTCGTGCTCCCGGCAAGCAAGGGCAGTTTCCATGTCGTCTCCTATTTGGGCGCTCCCTCGGACCAGACGGCCACGGCGGACGGTCTTCCTGTCACCCTGACCGAAGCGCCGGTCTATCTTACCCCGGCGAAGAGCGATCTGCTGCTTGTGCGAGCGGCCTACTGGAGCGTTCTGCCGCCGTACCTGCGGTTCGGCGATCAGAAGAGTATCGACACCCTGGTCGATCTGAGTGAGGATCTAGGCTTTCCGATGCCGAGCAGCGTGAAACTGCAGCAAGCCGTGAGTGCGGACCCGAAATCCACAGAGTTTCGTACGGTTTTGACGATGCCGATCAAGCCTGGCAAGGTTGTTCTCGTCCCACCGGACATGACGACGCTGGTAGACCGGAGCGCCACGATACACCGTTTCCGGGCTGTGATCACCGCGAAGGGACAGATGCCGATCGCGCAGGAGACCGAACTCGTCTCGCAAGATCCCATCGGCGTCACCCCGTTATCGCCTTTCGGCTCCCTGCTGCCTGTTCAGATCACCAATGTCTCCGGAAAGGCTCTGCACGGCTGGCTGCGCGCGCGTGTCGACAACGCGGAGCATAAGGTCGCCGTGGACTTTGTGAACGGCGAGACCACGAAGCGGATTGACGTCCCACTGGCGCGTCCCCTCACGGCCGACTTGACCCTACGGCTCGATCTTCTGGACAGAGCAAAACCGAACGCGGCTCCCCTGGTGGCGGTTCCGACGGTGCGCTTCCAGAATCTGCTCACGGTCGATCAGACTCCCCTGGAAAAGGTCGCCAGAGTCTATGCAGACGGTGACCCGAAAATCGCCTCACAAATCGAACTCACGGCTGCGCCCACGCCTGCCGGATTGGCTGCCGCTGGCCCTCATGCCGCAAAATTGGACTACGATTTCGCAACGGGCTGGAAGTTTCTGCGCGTCGCGCCGGTGGGCAAACTGCTGGAGCCGCTGCCTGGCGAACCGGATGCATTGGGGATGTGGGTCTACTCGGACGGGAGCAACAACGTCCTGCGCGCCCGCTTCGTAGACGCGACGGGGCAGACGTTTCAACCGGATGGAGGGCGTCTTAACTCGAAGGGATGGCAGTATGTCACGGTCCCGCTGCATCCGGGCGGGGGACACTGGGGCGGCGCGAACGATGATCGAGTCCACTATCCGATCCGTCTCGATACCTTGCTCCTGATCGATACTCCCGACCGGAAAAGCACCAAAGGTGAAATCTACTTCACCAATATCGCGCTGACCTACACCTCGGAACGCTGATCACCACGAGAGAGCGCCGCGCATGCTTTTGGGGACGAAGTGACGATCGAAGCAGGCGACGGCGAAGCGATCCGTCATTCCGGCGATGTAGTCGCAGACTTTGAGGGCGCGCTCTTCGGTGGAAACCTTGCGGAGATGGCCGTTGCCGTTCATCTTCTCGGGCTGCTCCATAAACAGGGTGAACAGGGCGCGAATGACATGTTGAGATTTGCGGAGATCCTGGTTGCCGGTGGAGGCGTTCCAGTAGACTCGTTCGAACATAAACTCTTTTAGCTCATCGGTCGCAGCAGCGATCGGAGCGGACATTTCGACGACCGGTCGGCCTTCGCTCGTCTCGACGATATCGAGGACCATCCGCGTGATGCGCTCGGAGTGGGAGGGACCCAGGGTCTCCATCTGACGGCGCGGCAGGTCCTCCGGCTTCAGGACGCCGGCGCGCAGGGCGTCGTCGATGTCGTGATTGATATAGGCGACGCGATCCGCGATCCGGACAGACTGCCCTTCCAGAGTCACGGCGCGTTCCGTGCTGGTATCGGTCAGGTCCTTACGGCCTTTGCTGTGGCGACTGATCCCGTCGCGCACCTCGAAGGTGAGATTCAGGCCCGGGTGATGGATCGGGGAAACGCTACGGTCCTGGGGAAACATCTCCCCGGTCCCGTTTTCCAGTAGATCGACCACGCGCAGGCTCTGCTCGTAGTGGCGAAAACCGGCGTCGGGCACAAAGGAGCGATAGGCTTCGTCCAGGGCCTCTTCTCCGGCATGGCCGAACGGAGGATGACCGAGGTCGTGGGCCAGGGCGATGGCTTCCGTGAGGTCTTCGTTCAGGCGCAGCGCGCGGGAGATCGTGCGGGCGATCTGGGCGACTTCGAGGGTGTGCGTCAGGCGTGTGCGGAAATGGTCTTCCTCGGGGTCGATAAAGACCTGAGTCTTGTGTTTGAGGCGGCGGAAGGCTTTGGCATGCAGCACGCGGTCACGATCCCGCTGAAAGGCGGTGCGGATCGGATCCGGCGCTTCCGGGCGCTCCCGCCCCCGTGACCAGGCGGCGCGCGTGGCCCACTCCGCCAGACTCTCGATCTCCCACTGTTCCTGTCGCTCACGCGGCGTCTGTGCTGCCAAAATCTTGCCCTCTCCCGTATTCTGGATGTGTCAGGATACCGGACGGGGTCGTAGAAAGTCAAGACAGAAGGCGTTCCCTCCGCCTTCCTTGCCCTCATAGAAAGTGAACTCTGAATGATCTCTGTCGGTGATATCGAGGCCGCATGGCCTGCTGTTCGCGCGGTTGTCCACCATACGCCTGTTTTCCGGTCTCACGGCCTCGCAGAGCGCTGCACCCTGGACTCGGCCTCTCTGCATCTGAAGATGGAGAACCTCCAACGTACAGGCTCCTTCAAGATTCGCGGCGCGTATCATCGCCTCAGTACCTTCAGCGAGTCCGAAAAACAGGTCGGGGTCGTAGCGGCATCCGCTGGCAATCACGCGCAGGGGATCGCGCTGGCAGCCCGCTTGCAGGGAATTCGCGCGACCGTGTATATGCCGGAGTTCGCCAGCATCGCCAAGATCCAGGCGACCCGCCGCTACGGCGCTGAGGTGGTGCTTCAGGGGGCGAATTTCGACGAGGCGGTGGCCGGAGCCAAAGCCTTCGCCGCCGAGCACGGCAGCGTCTTTGTCTCCGCTTTCGACGACGACGGTATCATCACCGGGCAAGGCTCGCTCGGCCTGGAGATCCTCGAAGACGTTCCCGATGTGGAGAATGTCCTGATCTGCGTGGGGGGAGGCGGACTGTTCAGCGGAGTGGCGACTGCCATCAAGGCCAAGCGGCCCCATGTCCGGATTATCGGCGTCCAGGCCGCGGGCGCGCCCAATGCGGTCAACTCCTGGCGTGCCGGTCACCTCTTACCCCATCAGCAGGTCCAGACCATCGCCGACGGAATCGCTATCAAATCGCCCAGCGAGCGCACCTTCCAGTACATTCAAAAGTATGCGGACGAGATGGTCACCGTGACGGATCAGGAGATCGCCCGCGCGATGCTTCTCCTGCTGGAGCGTTGTAAAACCGTCGTGGAACCCGCCGGAGCCGCCGCCATCGCCGCCATCCTCGCGCATAGAGTCGCCCTGGAGGGCCAGACTGTCGTGACGATCTCCGGCGGCAACGTGGATGCTCACTTCCTCGCCTCCATGATTGAACGCGAGATGATTCAGGCAGACCGCTACATGCACTTTTTCAGCGCCGTTCCCGATCGCCCCGGGGGACTGGTCGCCCTCCTCGAAGAGATCGCCGGGCTCAAAGGCAACGTGATCTCCGTCGTCCACAACCGGATCAGCCCCTCCATTCCCCTGGGCTATACCGGCGTCGAACTACTCCTGGAGGTACGCGACGCCGAGCATATTGCTGCGCTTAAGGCTGGCCTGAATGCGAAGGGCTATCGGGTGGAGATGCTGGACTGAACCAGAACGATTCCTGCTCGCTTCGCTCGCTAACCTAACCCCCGTCCCCTTCCCGAAACGGGAAGGGGTGCCCTAACAAGCAACGACCGAACAGCATCCAACTGTGTTTTCTGCACTGCAACTCTGGATCGTCTCGCAATCACCGAGGAAGAGACGGAGTACGGTGGGATGCTGTATGCCGGCTACTTGTTGAGACACCACGTGTGGGACTGCACTGAGATGAAAGCTGTATGTCGGGTACGTGTTGGGGCACCCCTTCCCTGTGAGCGAAGCGAACGAAGTAGGGAAGGGGCCGGGGGTTAGGTTAGCGAGCAGAAAGAAGATATATTAACGGTAGTTGGCGTAGGCGACGTCG
>Ga0105239_10005821_pt1 | contig 14374 bp, 21 predicted proteins | sample KBSC44metaG_FD_92761 | JGI IMG/M metagenome (GOLD analysis project Ga0105239, IMG submission 92761) | Corn rhizosphere microbial communities from Kellogg Biological Station, Michigan, USA - KBS C4-4 metaG | ecosystem: Host-associated > Plants > Roots > Rhizosphere > Soil | place: Michigan, USA... | reverse complement strand
TGGACGCGCACGTGGCCCGCGTAGCTGATATGGGTCCGACGCTTCGGTTTGCCTGAGCGCGAGGCAATCTCGACGGACTTGATCCACTGGTCGAGAAACTCACCAAGGGTGCGCTTGCTGGACGGCGACGGCTGCCCTTCCTCGATCGCTTTGAGTTCGGCCGTGAGCAGTTTCTCGAGCTCGTATGCCGAGGTCTTGTGGGTGAGCGTCTTCCGCTTGCCATCGGCTGCGGTGTACTTGACCTCGAAGCGCTGCTTAGCTTCGTTCCACCACGGTTTGCCGCCAGATCGGTTCTCGCGGCGCCCGAGCACCGGGGTGGGGCTCTTTCGTGGCATCAGGCGGCGCCCTCCTCGTCGTCGTCGAGCAGGTCCTGGGGTTTGATGCGCAGGGCCTTCGCCAGCGCGCGAATCGTCTTCGGCCGCGGCTGCTGGTCGCCGAGCTCGATCTTCATGACCGACAGCGGACTGATGCCGGCCAGGTTAGCCAGCTCCTTCTGGGTCAGCACGGCCTGCTCGCGATACCAGCGCAGCCGAGTCGCGCGCACCACGCCCGAAGTATAGACAGACGATAGCGGTTGAATCTTCTCAACCGGCGTCCCAAATGCTTGTTCTCTAACCATAGTTCTACTATACTCTAGCTATGCAAACAAACTCAAGTAACGCACTTGGCCGACCACTCTTCGCCTGCCGCTGCTCCGGCAGCGGCGACGAGTCCTGCACCGAGACATCCGACACCGCCGAGGGCATGCGCGCCCACTACAGCGTCATGCACCACTGGAAGCCCGAGCTCGATCAGGTGCGCTGGATCGAGATGCGCTACCGAGAGCTGGGGCGGGTCGTCCGCCCGCAGCTGGTGCGGGAGGACTGATGGCCGCCACCACCATCATCGACCCGCGCAGCATGAAGGCCGCGCAGATCGTCGCCGAAGACCAGTGGAAGCTCTTCCTCGACGACGACAACCGCGTGTCCTGGTCGATCCCCTCGAGCCGCAAGCGCGGCCTCTACTACCGCACCACCGATAACGGCTGCACCTGTCCCGACCTCAAGTACCGCCCGTGGGTGGCCTGCAAACACATGCTCGCGGTCAGGCTGCAGATCGCGCTCGACCAGTACGCGGCGCCGGCGTTCTGATGGCCACGTTCGCCAAGTTAACGAGTTTCTGCAACGCCTACGCGCCCGAGCAGGAGACCAAGCCGATCTGGGTCAATGCCGAGCGCATCGCCTACTTCGAGCCGATTCGCAAACTCGGCCAGGCGCAGACCAGGATCTTCTTCGCCGAGGATGGCTCGGTCGTGGTCGCCGAATCGTGCGACGAGGTCCTCGCCGCGTTCCGCTGGTGCGGCCTGGAGCTCACCGCGTGACGGTCCACGAGATCGTCACTGGGGTGGTCGAGCAGCGCAACGCCAAGGGCATCATGGTCGACCAGCTCTGGTGCAACGTCAGCAAGTTCGCACCGCTCGAGCTGCCGCCCATCGGCGCTCAGGTCCGGGTCAGCATCGATACCAAGGGCTTCATCGTCGCGCTCGAGGTGCTTGAGCAAAGCTACAGGGCCGGACCTGTAGCCGCAGCCGAGCCGACATCCTCGCGCGACCACACCATCGCTCGCCTGACGGTGCTCAAGGCCGCGGCGCACTTCGCCGCCGCGCGCACCGATATCAAGTCCGCCGACGTGCTCCGCATTGCCGACGCGTGGCTGCAGTGGGTCGAGCAATGACTCCGCATACGCTACGTACGAGGAGTGGTGCGTGACTGAACGCTGTCCTGGCTGTGGCGGGCGCCCGACCCGCACGGGCTTCGTCCACCGCTATCCGTGCCACCGCACACGCGAACCGTTGCCCGACCCACACCGGCCGGTGTTACCCGCCGACCAGGTCGCGACCGCGGAGACCATCGTCAGCCAACTGCTCGAGCACGCGCGCCAGTTCGGCCTGCACGCGCCGGCACCCACCGCATGGCCCGACGACGAGCTGACCGAGGACGCCACACCCGGTGAGCGGTCGATCTGGCAGCAGCTCCGGATTATTCAGCGCCAACTGCGCCGACTCGATCCGCTGCACCCGCGGCTCGAGCCGCTGACCGCGCTGCTGCTCCGTTCACGCCGGCAAGGTTTTCGTGCACCCCGGACGTACGAGCCGCCGGGCATCCGTCCGCCGCGCGCCGTCGGGATGGCCCTCGCGCGGCTGCGCGCCATCACGCCGCATGACCTGCCGCTGGACGCTCCGCGCGACGGAGACACCGAGGATGTCAGTCGCGACCGACGCCTGGTGCGGTGGTGGCTCGCTGAGCAGCAGTAGTTAGCCGGCGGCGAACGCGTCGAACGTGTTGCGCGGTGGCGTGTGGATCTGCTTCGGCGCTTGGTACTCGAGCTCGGTCACCAGTGACGGCACTACGTGCCTGGGAATCAGCACCCGCTGGCGCACGCGGATCGCGCCGGGGATCTCGCCGCGCAACGCCATCTGGCGCAGAATGCCGGCCGAAATTAACCCGCCCAGCTCGGCAGAGGCCTCGCCGGTATTCAGGTAGCGATCACGCTTCGAGGCAGCCAGGGCGCGACTGGGGCGGCTAGCGGGGCGGTTGGAAGTAGCCATTGGCGGACTCCTCTTTGGGTGCGGTGATGGCCAGGCCGGCGCCCCCAGTAGTGGACAGATCGCGCACCAGCCACGCGGCGGTGTTTCTGGCGAAGAAGACGTGGTGGCCGACCTTGAATGCGCCCGGCACCAACCCCTGCCGAGCACGTTTGCGCAGCGCGTGCGCGCTGAGCAGTCCCTCGAGCTGCGCTGACACCTCGTCGGCGGTGAGCGAGCTGCCAAAACGCCGCGTCGGCATGGCTTATGGCCGAGTAGGATAGCCCCGGTCTCGATTCGGGGACATGCACAATAGGTGCTGCCTATGCCCGGTCAGAAGCGACAGCAGGCCGCGCCGACCAAGCGCCAGACCGGCACCCGCGAGTTACGACATGCGACAGCCCAGCGCCTGTTCCTCGAGCGCTTCGCGATCACCGGCAACATCACTCGCGCGTGTCAGACCGCCGGCATCAATCGCATGACCGCCCACCGCTGGCTCGAGCATGACGAGCAGTTCGCCCTGGCGTTCCACGAGGCCGAGCTCGCCGCGGTGGAGTACCTCGAGGGCGTCGCCTGGGACCGCGCGACCGCGGCCGACCAGCCGTCCGATCGCCTGCTCGAGTTCCTGCTCCGCGCACGCGCGCCGCACAAGTACGCCCAGCGTGTCGAGAGCACCACCACGGGCACGCTCAGCGTCGTCTACGTCAATGATTGGCGCACCGCCAGCAGCGCCTAACCCGCGCATCATCCTGCCCACGCCGCACCCCGGCCAGCAGCACGTGTTGCGCACCGCGCGCCGCTTCAACTGGTTGGCCGCCGGCCGCCGCTGGCGCAAGACCACCCTGTGCATGGCCATCGCGGTCGACCAGTTGCTCAAGGGAAGAAGCCTGGTGTGGGGCGGACCAACCTACGACCAGGTGCGCATCGGCTGGAGTGAGCTGCGCCACGCCGCCGGCGCCGTCGCCACCTTCAACCAGGCGACGATGACGGTCACCTTCCCGAAAGGCGGCGGCATCATCCGCTTCCGCTCGCTCGACGATCCGGACAATGCGCGCGGCCACACCGCCGATGGCGTGGTCATCGACGAGGCGGCCGACGTCGACCCGCGCGCCTGGGACGAGGTGCTGCGGCCGATGCTGGTCGACACCGGCGGCTGGCTGTGGGCGTGCTCGAGCCCGCGTGGGCGGAACTGGTTCTTCGAGCGCTGGCAGGCCGCCCAGGACCAGTCCGACGCGATGGCCTGGCAGGCGCCCACGCTCGGGTGCCGCATCCGCGGCCAGGACCTGGTGCGCGCGCCACACCCGCTCGAGAACCCGGACATCCCGTTCGCCGAGGTCCAGGCGCTGTGGGCGACGACGCCCGAGGACACGTTCCGCCAGGAGCTGCTGGGCGAGTTCGTCGACGAGTCCGGCGGCGTGTTCCGCGGTGTCCGCGCGGTGTGTCGCCTGGAGCCGTGCGGCCGGACACACGGTCACCAGTACGTGCTCGGCGTCGACTTCGCCGAGACGAACGACTTCACCGCCGTCAGCGTGTTCGATGCGAGCCTCCAGGAGCTGGCCGCGCTCGATCGGTTCCACAACACCAGCTTCGACGACCAGCTCGAGCGCATCGGCGTGCTCGCCGACCACTATCGGCCGCAGTTGATCGTGGCCGAGGGCAACAGCATCGGCGCCCCGCTGATCGAGCGGCTGCAGACCGGCTGGCTGCGCGTGGACGGTAGCTGGCGGGCGGGCTTGCCGGTCATGCGCTGGACCACCACGGCGGCCAGCAAGCGCACGTTGATCGAGACCCTCGCGCTGGCCATCGAGACCGGCCGGGTCACGCTGCTCGACGACGATCGGTTGATCGGCGAGCTGCTGAGCTACCAGGTCGAGCGCTTGCCGGGTGGCACACTCCGCTTCGGCGCGCCGCGCGGCGGCACCGACGATACGGTCATTGCGACGGCGCTCGCCGTGCTGCATGGCCAGCCCGACGCCGGCCAGACCACCCGCGGCACGTACGGGTTCGCGGGTGGCCGCGCTCGAGCGGTCTAATTGCTGTGCAGCGTGCGGGGCATCGGAGGGGTAGGCTTGGTCCAACCAGCCGATGGTCTGGTGACCAGACCTTTCCAGGGAGCGCGCGTATGGCACCGTTGAACCCCAAGGCGACCGACACTGGCCGCGGCAGGCATCCCGATCTGGACGAGCACGGCGACGTGCTGCCCGACGCCTTCGTCGACCCGGCCGAGCGCGACTTCGCTCGATTAGGGCAGGACGAGGCCAGGTGGTCCAACTTCATGGAACGCGTGGCGGCGAACCAGAGCCTCGAGCCGATCGAGGTCCAGCACCAGGTGCAGGGGCAGGTGTACGCGCCCGACGGCAGCCTACTCCAGGGCTACCGCGAGTACCAGCAGGACCTCCGCAACCTACGTCAGTGGCATGCCCAGGGCGCGGGCAAGAGCGTCTTCGTCGACGATGCCGACGTGCGCGCGATGAGCACCGAGGAGTTTGACGCGTGCTTCGACGCGAATGGGCGCCCGCTGCCGCATGTCTACTACCACGCGAATCGGGCGCGGCGCGTGGATGAGGCGATGGATCCCTGGACGGCGCACGAGCTGTACCACTCGCGGCCGCGCGGACAGCAACCATGACCCTCGACACCGACCAGGACGCCCGACCTACAGCGAAACGGCCACGCCCGCGCCCAGCGCCGCGCCGGCGCGCATCCAAAGAGCAGGCTGAGCCCGTCGATGTCGCGACGATCGCCAGTCAACTGGCAGCACTCGAGGCGAAACTCGCGGCACTCGAGTCACCCCACGCCATGCGCTACGTCGCATCCGAGCCGGCGAACGTCGTCGGCACGCCGCGCGTGGCCGACGACGAGGAGCTCACCGACTGGCAGCTCCGCGTGCGAGATAAGACCGCGCCGACACCGACAGGCATCGTGCGCCAGGGCAAGGCCTACAACATCGCGCCACGCCTGTACATGAAGCCCGATGGCACGGTCGTCAGCTTGCAGGGTGACGATCAGAATTACTCCTATTACGTCGACAAGAAGCACTTTCACGCGCTGACGGACGAAGAAGCGCGCGAGTACCTGTCGGTCGAGCGACCGAAGATCGTCAAGCGGCAGCAGGAGCGCGCGAACCTGATCAACGTCATCCGCCGCGCGGTGGCACTGGACCCGGCGCTCGCCGCGGGGCTCGATCCATCCTGGGAGCGCGACCTGGACCGCATGACCACGGCCGAATTGCAGGCGCAGCTCGACGAGATCGCCAGTACGCCGACCAGCAGTGGCCAGAAGCGGCGCATGATGCGCCGGCTACCACGGCTCGAGGACGCCGACGCGCGCGCCGCGGACGCCGAAGCGGAGCGGTTGTTGGCAGGGGTGGAGACGACGCCGTCGCGCACGGCCCAGGCGGCGTTCGAAGCGGCTCAGGTGCCCGTGCCAGGCAGGGCGGGCGGGCACGCCATCGAAGTCACCCCGCGGAACTTCAACCAGTTCGCTTGAGCGAAAGGAGCGCACCGTGAAAGACCCGAACGCCAGGAACAAGATGGAGAACTCGACCGGCAAAGGCTGGTCGCCACCGAGCGGCGGCAACATGACTCCACCAGCAGCGGGCGTCCACAAGCCCGTTGGTGGTACCCACCGCATCCAGGGCGACGCCGGCGGACCGCAGGGCCCCGGTGTGCACGAGTCGCTGCGCAAGCCGAGCAAGTAGCGGTGGCCGACGAGCCGCCGGGCGATCGCTGGCTGGAGCTGCGCAAAACGACGGGCGACCTGTGCTTCGTCGACGCGATCAACATCGCCGTCTACGAAGCCAAGGGCTATTTGCGGACGGGTCGCTGGGCGCTGTGGAGCGATTACCAGGACGCGTGTCGGACGGCGCAGCGCTTTCGCGGCATCGGCCGGCACGGCAACGGCGTGGTGTACTGGCCGGTCACGATCTACTCGGTCTCGCCATGAGAAAGCCTCGAGTTGTTCCGGGCGCCGTTCCCCTCCTGGTGAGCGCGACAGTGCCGGCCAGCGTGCCCGCGACCGTCGGGCTCACGCCTCCACTCGGGCGGCGGCGTCGACCAGCGGAGACGCGGCGACAACCAGACATTGGCGAAGTCAACCCGCTGCTGTTCTGGGCGCCCCCGATGCCTCCGCCCATGATGTGACGCGCGCGCGGGCACCAGTGAGCCACATCGACTCGCCACGTGTCCGGACATGCGGGCGCCGGCTCTAGCGCTCGAGTGGGCTCGCTGTAGGCCCAGGTCCCAACAGGAGCAGCGTCCTGGTCGGGACGGCTCGAGCGCTAGCCGTGCTGCACGGAGCGCGCCCAGACGCCGTAGAGCGCGGTGGGGTGGGCGGTGATGGTCTCGGGCGTCGCGTCCAGGTGATGGCCAGTGACGCTCAGGAAGCGGCGTGTGGTCATCTCCACCCAATCGCGCCGGCGCCGTCCCTCGGGCAGCGTTCCCTTGCAGAAGATGCGGATGCCGTCGCCGCTGGGCGAGAGCTCCGAATACGAATCGAGCGCGCGCACGATCCGCGCGGCGTCGGCCTGATGCTCAGAGACGTGGTCGAGATCCACGCCGACGAGTCCGAAGCGGTAATTCAAGGCGAAGCTGATCCCGTCATAGGGGCGACCGCCATCGGCCGGCGTCAGACCGTCGCGATACGCGCGTAGGGCGTCCTCGAACGAGCTCCACGTGGACGGATCGCCGGGCTCGGCCCGCTGTCCGGTGGTCGGGTTGTAGGGCGGCTTCGACCAGCGATCGTGCTCGCGTTCCCAGTGCCACACGGCCCACGCGTCATGCAGGCGCAGCTCCTGGGGGATGGCGTGTGGCTTGACTCGCAGCGCGCCCTGGGGCGGCGGGGCCTTCTGCGGTGCGCGCGGCTTCTGCTCGAGCGCCTGCAGCCAGCGCGGTTGCGTCACGGCCATGGTGGTGCCAAGGGTAGAGGACGGAGCTGGGCTGGGCTGGGAAGGATTGGTCAGTCGGATGGGGCTAGGCCTGCGCGGGCCTGGGGCGGCAAGGGAAGTCGGCATGGTGGCGGGCTGGCCGGTGTGGAAGCGTTCGGGGGCGGGTAGTCGGCTGAGACCTGGGTGGGGCTGGCACGGCGAGCAGGGGTCAGACAAGGGAAGTCGGTCTCGGAGAGCGCGGGTCTGGGCGGTCCGTGGCGAGGCTAGTCGGGACTGGAATGACACGGCGAGTCGTGAGCTGGAGGGGCGAGGATGGTCGGCTTGGGCAGACGAGGACTGGCCGGGCAAGGTCAGTTCGGGCGCGTGTGGTGGCGGGCGGGCTGGAGCGGGATAGGTGAGTCGGGCAGGGGCGACAGGGAGCGTGATGGCACGGCCAGCATCGGGTCGGATGGACATGTCGGTTCGGCTAGGTAGGGTCTGTCTTGGTGAGGTGAGGCCCGTCGGAGCGGTACGCGGTGGCGGGGCAAGCGATGGCGAGCGCGGACGAGTCGGGCTGGCGTGGCCCAGGTCAGGTGCGGCACGGCTAGGCGAGGACCAGGTCTGACGGGACGAGGCGAGGATGGTCGGGTTGGCGGGACTGGGAGCGAGGGGGCGTGGTTCGCGTTGTCGGCAGTGACATGGCTGGGCAAGGGCGGCTTCGGCAAAGGCGTGACAAGGCATGTCGAGGCGGCGGGACTAGGCGAGGGGAGTCGGCGATGTCTAGCCGCATCGGCCTGCCAGGCTCAGGCCCCGCGGCGTCGGGACTGCCTGGGATGATCGGCAGATTAGTCGGGCGTGGCCGGCAGCTTATCCCAGGCCACGATGTCGAACTTACCGTAGCCCTGGCTGCGCAATGCGCCGATGCCGTTCTCCTGCATGTGCACCCAGAGATCCTGCCACCAGTCTTCCTGGATCGCGTCCCGCGCGGCCAGCACGTCGAAAGTGATCGTCGCACGACGGACATACTGGTGATAACCCAGGGTGCTGCGTGGGCCATTGCGGTCGATGATGTGCCCGACAACCATCTCTACGCCGTCGGGCTCCTCCCGCCCGAGCAGGATGTGATCGGGCTCGACGAACACGCGCTCGGCCAGGAAGGACTTCGGCCCCTTCCTGGTCGGCCCCCACTTGTCGCCGGCGAACAGCACGTTGGTGCTTTCTTTCAAGGCAGCTTTTACCTGTCGCTGCTCGATGTACAGGCCGTGCTCGCCCTGCTTGAAGCCGTTCGTCTCCCGGACACCGGCGAGCTTGTCGGCCGCCGCTTCCAGGTCGGCGAAGCTCATATCCGGGGCAACCTCAGCGCCGAGCTCGGTCATCGTGCGCAGGAGCGCCACGCGGATCTCCTCTTCGTCACTGATGCCGGCCTTGCTGCGCAGCCAGCCCTCCACGACTTTCGGGTCACGCGGGACCCCGCCCATCAGCTTGTCGCGTAATTGCAATTGGGCGCGATAACGCGCGAACAGGCTGGATTTTGAGTCGAAGATTCCCACGCGTCATCTCCTTCTTGACGGACTCCCCGAGCGCGAGGATCTGCTCGGGCGAGAAGTGGTCGGCCACCAGAGCCGTGTCGTCGGGTAGTCGCTCGGCCAGACGGGTCTTGAGATGCATCTTCCAGCCATGCAGTGCGACGCGGGTGGCGTCGAACTGGGCGGACTCGAGCAGCGCGGCGCGATTGAACTGCAGCAGCGGCCGCGTGCGGTTCTCGCTGGGCACGAACTCGCGCCACTGGCTGATGCGGTCGAAGATCGACTCTCTGCGCTCTTCCGCCAGGTCAGCCACCGGCGGCGCGTCCGGGTTGGCCAGGTCGATCGCGGCGTAGATGCCCTGACGAGTCTTGTTGAAATGGGCGTGCAGCTCCCAGGCCAGAATGCTGTGCGCCTCAGCGGTCAGAAAGTCCGCGACCAACTCGCGGTCCTCGTCAGGCAGGGATCGGCCAGCCAGTTCGGCGAGCTCGGACGTGCCCAGTTCCGGGTGGGCCTCGACCAGGTCGGACAGGAGCGCGCGGAAGCGGGCACGCGCGGACGGTTCAATCGGTTCAATCGGTTCGGTCAAACAAACCTCCTTCACTCACGGTCGCGCTGCCCCCCCCTCAAGAGAGCGCGAGTGCCGCGCTCCAGTTCGAGGTAATCGGCAAACGTCCAGGGAGCGCCGTTCGTGCGTCGGTCGCGGTCGCCAGACCATTCCCAACGCCAGCGACATACGGAGCAGCGTTCGGGCTCTTCCGTGGTCCGATGGTCATGCTCGAGGGTCGCATTGGTCACGATGGACCCCCCAACAAGTTCTCCAGCAACCTTTGCTCGAATTCCTCCGCTTTCAGGCTCGCCCACGCTTTGGTCATGCCCGCGTCTTCGACGAACGCGAGCGTGAGCCAGTCGCGTGTGAGCGCCGCCCCGTACTCCTCGAGGTGGCGCTCGTAGCCGACCATGACCCGCTCAAGGCGACGCTTCGCGCATGCCGGGCAGAGGCCGGGTTGGATGTCATCCGGGTTTTCGCCGCCGCGCCTGCCGCAATCCCGACAGGCGCGCTCATAACGCCACAGCGGCATGCGCCAGACCGTCTTGCAGCGTTGACACTCAAACGGAAAGTGATAGAGATCCTCACGCTCAGCGCCGTCCGCGTCGTGGTCGTGCAGGGCACGCCCCGGTCCCGCACACATGGGGCAGAGCGCTTGCTGCTCAGTCATTTCGGCCGTCATTTCTTCCGAATTCGTCACTTCCATCTCGTCATTTCGCTCGTCATTTCTGCGTCACTCGGCGTCATTTCCCTCCTCTGCCAACTTGACTGGAATGGGTGCGTCATTCGTCATTCACGCTTAAGGAAAAATGACGAATGACGTGACCCTTTTTGAGGGTCCTGGGCGTCATTTCGCGCGTCACTCAAACCGCCTCATCCAGGCGCCGCCGATACGCCCACAGCCCCTTGTCGACTGTCTCCGCGCGGCCCTCGATGCGCAGCTTGGTGAGCAGATTCTTGACCGTGCCGACCTTCAACCCGGCCGCTTCGGCGATTGCGTCCAGGTGGCTCGGTCCGTTGAGCAACAGGTGCAGCGCGACCTTCTCGTCGCCGCGCATGTTGGTGTCGGCGCCGGCCATGCGTCCGTCGGTCAGGTCGATGCGCTGCAGCGTGACGCGGTCGGGGTAGTAGCTGACCGCCAGATGGACCGCGGGCGGCAGCTCGCCGAAGGTGGCCTTGTTCGAACGGAGCGTCAGGCCGCCGGCGAGCGCGCGGTCGATCTGCAGCATGCTGCGCGCGTAGGCGCGTTTCATGAACGAGCCCATCGGATGCGAGTCCGATTGGTTGCCCTGTACGCCCGCCCAGTTCGAGTGGTCGACCGCCAGGAGCGAGCCAACCTCGCGCAGCTCGAGCAGCACGCCGGCCATCTCGCCGGGATCGTTCAGCCGCGCGCCACCGCAGGCGAAGGTCAGACTGTCGAGGATGACCAGGTCGGCCTCCGCGGCCCTGGCGATACGCACCAACCGCTCGCGGCCGCGCGGCGTGGCCAGCGACTGGTCGAGGCGGAAGTAGACCAGGTCCTGCGGGGGCGATTGCAGGCCGAGCCCGCGCGCCAGGCGATAGCTGCGGCGCACGAACTCGTCCGGGTCGAGCTCCGCGTCGACGAACAGCACGCGCGCCGGCGTGATCGCCATGCCCAGGAAGCGCGGCAGGCACGCGGCCATCGCCACGCCCAGACCGGCGGCGATCGCGCTCTTCTGGAGGCCTGCGTCGCCGTACAGCAGCGTGGCGGCACCCTCGGGCACGAACGGTGTCCACAGGAACGCGCGCGGGCCTGGTTCGGGCTCGAGCGCGGGAATGACGAAGTTAAAGGTTGGTGCACCGGTGGTCGGGTGCCGCTCGGTGATCGCGCTGATGGCTATGCGCGCTCGCTCGAGCGCGTCGGCTGGATCGGTGTCGTCGCGCCAGGCGAGCTCGGTGATCGACTGAGCGGCGCCGATCAACTGGCGCAATGTGGCGTTGCGCTCGACGATGCGCCCGTAGTGCTCGATGTGCGCCGCGGTGGGAGTGGCCAGACTGAGTGACGACAGGTACAGCAGGCCGCCGGCCTGGTCGTACAGGCCGAGCTGGTGCAGTCGATCGGCGACGGAGTGGTAGTCGATCGGCGCCTGGTCGGCAGCGAGCGAGCGCATGGCGCGAAAGATGTACTGGTGCTGGGGGCGGTAGAAGCTGTCGGGCTCGAGGAACGCGATCTGGCCGATGCTCGAAGGGCTCTTGAGCAGCGCGCCCAGGACGGCTTCCTCGGCCTGGCTGCTATGCGGCGGCAGACTCGAATCGCGGCTATGATTCGACCGGGACTCGTCCATCTCGTCCTCGAGCGCCCGCTGCATCCTTGACCGGGGTCGGAGCGGGCGCTTCGCTTCGTATCAGGCGCAGCTGGGGTCGCCTGGGCGGCGTCACGGCATCCTCGAGGATGCGGCGGATCTCCCAGTCCAGATCCAGCCCGCTCACGCGCGCCCGCTCCTCGAGCGCGGCGAACAACGTCGGCCGGACGTACAGGCTCAGGAGTCGGCGTGCGGTCGCGGCCACGCTTTCACTATGTGGCCCGCGGAGCAGCCTCCAGACATCGAATGCTTTGCCCGGCAAACTATCCGGTGACCCGGCCGGCAGGCGGGCGACCTACCATGCCGGCCAGGTCGCCCGCACGAGCCGGGCACAGGAGAAGCCGCTCCTATGCAGTTAGATCCTAGTGGTCTGTCGTTCAGCGCCGATCAGGATGGCGTCACGGTGCACGTCAGCCGAGACCTGGTCTTCAAGCTGGTGCGCCTCCATAAGGTCATCAGGGACTGGCTCGAGCGCGAGCAGGAGTTGCGCAGTACCTATGCGTCCGCGGGCGATGATCCATTCGTGCGAGCGCTCGCGTCCTACCAGGCCGGGGCGCTCGACGCTTTCGTCTCGTGGCTGCTCGAGGAGCCCATCGATGAAGACATCGACGCCTCTGTCAATGCGGCGTACCAGCGCTATGCGACGCTGCACGGCCTCACCTACGGGACCGCCGAACGATCGACCTACGAAGTGCTCGAGAATGGTGCGCGTGGTCCCTATCGCCGCCCGGCGCCGCCGTGGGAGGTGCTCGCGAAACACCTCCTCCAGGGATTGATCGCGCGTCTGCGCCGCGGTGAGCCGGCACCCACGCTGAAGGGCATGTGCGCCGAACTGAACCGGCAGAAGATCAAGGGCGCACCGACCCAGCATGCGACGCTGTCGCGTTGGGTGAGTGACTCTCGACGTGCTGCGGGTCTGCGGGGCGGGTACCGAGACGCGATCAACGAGCTGCTGCCCGCAGCCCAGCATCAAGTGGATAGCGAGCGGACGCGTGCCAGGAGCGCGTGACAATCCCCGGCCACGTCGCCTAGCTGACGTGCCGTCATCACGGCTGTCGCTGGCGATCGACCTCGAGCCCCTGGTGGATCAGGTCGTCGCGCGGCTACGGCCGCTGCTCGCGGACCGAGACGGCAACCCCCACAAGCGAGCGTTCCGCACCGCCGAGGTCGCCGAGCTGCTGTCCATCTCTGAACGGGAGGTGCGCGAGCTCGTCATGTCGGGTGCGCTGGACTCGATCCGCCTCGGCCGCATTCGCCTGGTGCCATTGAGCGCCGTGGACGCCTTCCTCGAGCGCAAGCTCACCGAGCGCAGCAGCGCGTAACTGTCCACCCAATTGTCCACCGCGCGTCAAAAAGCCGACTCTCGGTCTGTCCGAAAGCCAGCCTTTTGAGTTCAAATTCGGGTGCCGGGGAGGGGATTCGAACCCCCACGGAACTCTCGTTCCATCGGATTTTAAGTGCTGCGGCAGGCCTGTCCTGGGGCGGCACTGGGGCGCTTTTGAACTCAGAGCGCAGCTCTGCACCGCTCATTTCCGCCCCACATCCGAGGAAAACTGTCCACCCAATTGTCCACCAGCGGCAGGGCGAAAGCCGCCGAAGAAGGCCGCCATGCGCTGCCGAGCGTTGTCGAGCATGGCCGTCTGGACGTGGGTGTACTGCTGCGTCATGGCCAGCGTGCTGTGGCCCATGATCGCCTGCACCGTCGGCAGGTCGATGCCCATCGCAATCAGGTACGTGCACGCGGAGTGACGAAGATCGTGGACCCGATAGGTCAGGTCGAGACCCGCGCGCTTGAGCGAGCGCTTCATCGCATCCTGTACGCCGCGCTGCGCAGTGACGTCGCCTAGCTCATTGGCAAAGACGAAGTCCTTATCCAGCCATGCTTCGCGCGCGTGCTCGCGTTCGAAACGTTGGCGATCGCGCTGCTGGTGCAAGACCTCGAGCGCGAGCGGCACCAATGGCACGACGCGCCCGCGCGACGGGCGCGACTTCGGCGGCACGAGCGCCCAGGGCTCATCAGACAGGTGCTCGAGGGTGTGGTGCACAGTCAGGCACTCGCGGCGTTCGTTCACGTCGCGCCAGCGCAGCGCCTGGGCCTCGCCGAGCCGCAGTCCGGTCACCACCAGAAACGCCAGCAGTGGTCCGCTGCGCTCGCCCTCTGCGGCCGTCAATAGGGTCGTGACTTGCTCGGGTTCGAGGGCCTTTCCCACGCGGCTGTTGTCGGGCACGCTGATTTCGACCAACTTGGCCACATTGCGCGGCACGAGCTTCTGTCGCTCGGCTCGACCCAACGCGATGCGCAGCGTGGCGCGAACGCGGTTCATGTTGGCCGGCGTGGCGCCCTCGTCCATCTTGTCGTCGAAGAACTGCTGCACCGCGTCGACACTCAGACGCGCAAGCGGTACCTCGCCCAGTCCGGGCTTGAGGTGGACGCGCACGTGGCCCGCGTAGCTGATATGGGTCCGACGCTTCGGTTTGCCTGAGCGCGAGGCAATCTCGACGGACTTGATCCACTGGTCGAGAAACTCACCAAGGGTGCGCTTGCTGGAC
>Ga0105239_10005818_pt1 | contig 14377 bp, 13 predicted proteins | sample KBSC44metaG_FD_92761 | JGI IMG/M metagenome (GOLD analysis project Ga0105239, IMG submission 92761) | Corn rhizosphere microbial communities from Kellogg Biological Station, Michigan, USA - KBS C4-4 metaG | ecosystem: Host-associated > Plants > Roots > Rhizosphere > Soil | place: Michigan, USA... | reverse complement strand
CGGTTCGCCATCACCCAGAGCGGTGCGGCACCCGGGGCCGGCGAGACCCGCGTGCACCGGCTGGCCGTCGGGCGGTACGACGACGGCGGCTCCGGCAAGCTGGTCCGGGGGCACCGCGAGGAACTCGACGTCGAGGGTCCGGTGACGGATGTTCCTGCCCTGGTTGGAATTTCACGCGGCAAGCTGGTCCTGGTCAACGACGACGACCTGACCTACTGCTCGATGCGGCTCGATCCCGCGTCGCTGCAGACGGTGCTGAGCCGGATCGCCGACATCGACGACCCGCTCCCCCGCACCCTCGCCTGGTCGGCGGCCTGGGAGATGACGCGGGAGGCCGAGATGAAGGCCCGCGAGTTCGTCGCCCTGGTGATGAGCGGCCTGCACGCCGAGTCCGAGGTGGGCGTCGCGCAGCGACTGGTGCTGCAGGCGCAGACCGCGCTGACCTCCTACGCCGACCCGGCGTGGGCGGCCGAAATCGGTTGGCCCGCTTTCGGTGACGCGTTGCTGGACCTGGCCCGGGATTCGTCACCGGGCTCGGACCACCAGCTGGCTTACATCAACGCCCTGTGCACGTCGGTGCTGGCGCCGAACCACATCGCGGTGCTGTCGACCCTGTTGGACAACGAGCCCGCCGCGGTGAACATGACGGGTCTGGTGATCGACACCGATCTGCGCTGGCGCATCGTGACCGCGCTGGCACGCGCCGGTGTCATCGACGCCGACGGCGGGCCGACGCCGTTCATCGACGCCGAGGCCCAGCAGGATCCGACAGCAGCCGGCCAGCGCAGTGCCGCTGCCGCGGGCGCTGCCCGCCCGCAGGCAGCGGTGAAAGAGGCTGCGTGGCAACGGGTCATCGAGGATGACACGCTGGCGAACATCACCACGCGCGCCATCGTCGGCGGCTTCGTCCAGCCCGGGCAGACCGAGCTGCTGGATCCGTTCCGGGACCGTTACTTCGAGGTGATCTCCGGGGTGTGGGAGCGGCGCTCGAGTGAGGTGGCCCAGACCGTGGTCATCGGCCTGTACCCGTCGTGGGACATCAGCCAGGCCGGCCTCGACGCGGCCGACCGGTTCCTCTCCGATCCGGAGATTCCGCCGGCCCTGCGTCGCCTGGTGCTGGAAGGCCGTGCGGGAGTGGAGCGTTCGCTGCGCGCCCGCGCCTTCGACGTGAGCTGACCCGACTGCAGGAGCCGCACCTGGCCACCACCGGCTAGGTGCGGCCCTGCAGGATGCCTTCGATGTTGCGCTCGGCGAGCGCGGTGATGGTCATGTACGGGTTGCAGCCGAGGTGCCCGGGCATCAGCGACGCATCGTTGACGAACAGGTTGCGGTGGCCGTTCACCCGCCCGAAGGCGTCCGTCGCCTTGCCCCGAACACATCCGCCGAGCGGGTGAACAGTGTTGGGCGCAAATACTTTTCCGCTGAACAGGTCATTGCGGTAGTCGACCTTGTTGGCCTTCACGATCTTGTCGAACACCAGCCGGGCCCTGGCCTCGTTGTTCGCGGCGAAGGCCTCGGTCCACTGAATCGTCGCGGTATCGGACTGGCGGTCGTAGGTGATGTCGGCGCGGTCTCCGGTGTCGACCATGACGTAGTACCCGAGGAGGTAGGTCTCCACTGGTAGCGGCATGGAGAACATGCTGGCGTACACCGGGTTGTCCGGGTCGTCGCGGCCGTCGATGTTGATCATGCCCATCAGGGACTGTGTGGTGCCCGCCGGATCGCTCTTGGCCAGGTTGTGCCCGACCATCAGGTCGCCGTTGTTGCCGTAGCCCTTGCCGACCTCATCGTTCAGTCGGGCCAGGTCACCGGTTTCCCGCGCCTTCAGCAAGAGCTTGGTGGTGCCCAGCACACCGGCCGCCAGATACAGCTGGTCACAACCGAATTCGGTCTTGGACAGTTCTTTGCCCCAGCGGTCGATCTCGCGGGTGGCCACGACGAACTCACCCGACCGCTCCTGGCGGATCGAGATGACCTCGGTCAGCGGGCGCAGGGTGACGTGGCCGGTCTTGAGCGCTTCTGCGATGTAGGTCTGGTCGACGCTGCCGAACCGGCCGTAGTTGCTACCGAACTGCTGCTCGAACGCCAGCGAGGACTGTGGCACCTGTCCGGCCGCCTCCTTGACCAGGTAGTCGAAGGAGTAGGAGCTGCCGTTGTAGTCGACCTTGTAGCCGGCCGCTGCCGCGTACTTGCGGCCCGCGCGCGCGTATTGGAAGCACGGGGTCTGCTCGAACCAGGCCATGTCGCGGTAGCTGATCTTCAGCGAAGTTTTCGCGCGTTCGACATAGGTGCGCAGGAACTCGTCGGCGCCGATGTCCGGGAACGCTTTGGCGAGCTGCCGCTGCGTGGGGATGGCCGCGATGCCCGCGTTGATCATCGAGCCGCCACCGACCGCCAGGCCCCGGAAGACATCGTGGGCGCCGTGCGTCACCTTCTGGCAGATGCCGGCCTGGATCGGTTGGGGCGACGGCGCGTGCTCTGCCACCTGTTCGACGGTGAAGCCACCGAATGAGGTGACCAGGCTCGGCGGCACCTTGGTGAACCAGCCGGCGCGGGTGTCGGCGGGCAGCATCTTGGAGAACCGCTTGCCGTCGTCATCGGGCTTGTCCCACAGTCGGCCCTGTTCGATGACCAACGTCTCGACGCCGGCCTGTCCCAGCCGCAGCGCAGAGACTCCGCCGCCGTATCCGCTACCGATGACGATGGCCGAAAAATGCTTCCGGGCCTCTGTGCGGTCGCGCGACCTTTCGACGAGGACCCCGACACCCGCCGCGCCTGCGACACCGACCACCGCCGCACCGCCGAGAAACTGCCGTCGGCTGATCGGGCTCATCGGCTGCCTGCCGCGGCCGCGTCCCAGCGCCGGATGTGCCGATGCCGGCCGTGCATCACTGCCAAGATCGTCCTTCCGCCTTAACGTCCAGCTAACCCCAAGCTGGTCGCCTGCCAGCCTCCGAATAACGGATTCATCACAAAAATTACACGATGCCGCTGAGTTTCCGCCGCTGCGCAGGATCCGGCTGTCGCCGCGTCGTCCGACCCGTGTGACGCCCGGTATGTCGTGCATCACCCATATGTGTGTACGGCACTCTACCTGCAATTTTGGTGGCCAAGGCGCCGAACCGACGACAGCTGTGCAGCTGCCGGGACCAAAGCTGGGCGACTGTCCCGAATACCCCCGCATGCTGACGGCTCAAACAATTTGCTGGATAACGATGAGAAAACGGACAGGAACTGGCGCTGGCTACCGACTTGTATTTGCGCAAACGGCCGAATCCGGGTACGAATACGGGGTGTTGTCGGCATTGCGCGCGGGCCAGGAGGCGTCACAGCCTCACGCGCCCGAGGTGCCCGACGCACCGGCCGCCAAGTCGAAATGGCGCGATTCCAAACGTTACGTGTGGCTGCTGGGCCCTATCACGCCCGGCATGGTCGCCCTGTCCTGGCTGCTGGTCTGGCTCACCGGGTTCGACGCGTTCTGGTGGACCGGTTCGCTGCTGACGTTCGGGCTGATCCCGGTGCTCGACCACATCATCGGCCCCGAGGCCGAGTCGGCGCCCGGTGACCTGCGGAGCCTGGAAGACGACCCGTTCTACCGGCTCGCCACGCACCTCTTCCTGCCGGCGCAGTACCTGTCCCTGATCTTTGCCTGCTGGCTGTGGGCCGGCGGCGGCTGGGTGACCATGTCGATGACCGACAAGCTGGGGCTCATGGCCTCCGTCGGGACGGTCGGCGGCATCGCGATCAACGCGGCCCACGAACTCGGCCACAAGCGCGGCATGTCCGAACGCCGGCTCTCCAAGATCGCCTTGGCCCAGACCTGCTATGGCCACTTCTTCGTCGAGCACAACCGCGGTCACCACGTCCGGGTGGCAACCCCGGAGGATCCCGCCAGCTCGCGCCTCGGCGAGAGCCTGTACGCCTTCATCTGCCGGTCTGTCATCGGCAGCCTGCGGTCGGCCTGGAAGCTGGAGTCCGACCGCCTCGCGCGCGTACACAAGTCGAAGTGGTCGCTGCGCAACGAGGTCCTCAACGCCTGGCTGCTGAGCGTCATCCTGTTCATCGTCCTGGCTGTCTGGTTCGGCGTCGTCGTCCTGCCGTGGCTGTTCGGGCAGGCCGTCATCGGCATCTTCCTGCTGGAGACGGTCAACTACCTCGAGCACTACGGCCTGCGGCGGCAGAAGCTGCCGAACGGCCGGTATGAGCGGGTGCGCGCCGGGCACAGCTGGAACAGCAACACCGTGATCGCCAACGTCTTCCTGTTCCACCTGCAACGGCACTCCGATCACCACGCCAACCCGATGCGTCGGTACCAGGCACTGTGCCATGCCGATGAGGCCCCGCAGCTGCCCGGCGGCTACGGCACCATGCTGCTGCTGGCCATCTGTCCGCCGCTCTGGCGCCGGGTGATGGACCCACGCGTGCTGGCGCACTACGACGGCGACATCAGCCGCACCGCGCTGCAGCCGGGCTACGAGGCCCGCCTGCGCAAGCGCTACCCCGCCGCTCGCTGAGCCTGTCGCTCTCCGACACTGATCCTGCTTCCACCGCGGATTCGTGTGAGTGGATGACGCCCTCGACGCAGGGCCAGCCGAACCCTGGATAGCACTCTGCCGGGTGCGAACCAGTGGTTCGCACCCGGCAGGGTGAATGAAATCAGGCGGGCGAGACGCCGGCGCTCAGCACGCGGACCGCGCTGATCAGGCCGTCCATCAGGTTGCCCTGCTTGAACGACGCCGCCGCGGCGGAAACGCCCAGCGGTGCCGCCTCTTCGATACCGCGACCGCGGACCTCGGCGCCGTAGACGACCTCGATGGCCTTCTGGTTCGGCGAGACGGCCAGCAGCACCGCGTTGTTCGGCGTCGGCACGGTGGCCAGCACCTCACGGGCGGTGGCGGCGGTGTCGGCACCCAGATCGCCGATGTAGACGGCGAAGCGGGCGCCGGCGGCGCGCGAACCGTACTTCAGGGCGTCGTCGAGGAAGACCAGATCCTTGACCGGGAACGGGTAGTGCACCGACAGTTCACCGGGTTCGGTGACGCCGGAGACGCGGCCGCTATACGTGACGGCGTAGCCGTACGGCAGGTTGGCCGGATCGATGTTTGCGACCTCGGTCTGGCTACCACTTGCCACTTGCGCCACCTCCCACAGTCAGGTGCGAGTCATGGCCTCCGTGGCCGTGATCCGCCGGTTCCTCGGCCGCCCACAGGATCGGCGCGTGGGTCCACTTGTCGGTCATCTTGTAGGTGTCCGGATGCGGACTCTTACGCAGCAAGAACAGCGCGCCTAGCACCAGCAGCAGCGCCAGCGGCACGCCACCGAGCAGCGAATGAGTAAGTGCAATGCTCACGCGCAAACCGTATCAGTACGCACGCAGCTCACGCTGAGGACAGGGGCATTCCGCCGACGGATGTCAGGCGGCACCTTCGCCCAGATACCGCACCCAGGCCGGATCGAGCTCTTTGACCGCCGACAGCAGTCGCCAATGCTGCCCTTTGGGCGGCAATGGCGCCGCGTGCAGCGTCCAGCCCAGTTCGGTGAGCAGCCGGTCGGCCTTGCGGTGATTACACGGTCCACAGGCCGCGACACAGTTCTCCCAGGAGTGCTCGCCGCCGCGGCTGCGGGGTACGACGTGGTCGACGGTATCGGCCTTGCCGCCGCAGTATGCGCAGCGGAAGCGGTCCCGGTGCATCAATGCGGCCCGCGTCATAGGAATGCGGGCCCGGTAAGGGACCCGCACATAACTACGCAGCCGGATGACCGACGGAACGGCGACCGCGCGGGTCGCCGAATGTATGACCGGACCAGTCGGATCGTCGTGCACCACGTCGGCTTTGCCGCACAGCACCATGATCACGGCGCGGCGCATGGGCAGCGCGGTCAACGGTTCGTAGGTCGAATTCAGCAGCAGGACGCGGCGGCGGCCCCAGAGTGAGCCGTCGGTGGGACTTGATTCGACTGCATGCAGGGTCGATGACAGTGCTGGGCTTGACACAGGCAAGCCCACCGCGGCGCCATGAAGTCTGTGGCCGCGGACCTTCCTCCGTTGCGACATACGTCCTCCGTGTTGACAGTCCACCATGGATCGGCGGAGATCGCACGAGATTTCCGGCGTGTTAGCTGGACCATCCGATGAACTTCGGATGACGAGTCCCGCGTGGAACGCGCCATGGCGTCCTCGTGGACAATGGCGACCGTGACAGAGGCGCAGCGGTCGTTCTACGACGAAGTCGGTGGAGCGGAGACCTTCGGGCTCCTGGTGTCGCGGTTCTACGAATTGGTCCGCGACGACGAAATCCTGCGCCCGCTGTATCCGGAGGACGACCTCGACGGGGCCGAGCATCGGCTGCGCATGTTCCTCGAGCAGTACTGGGGCGGTCCCCGCACGTACGGCCAGGAACGCGGGCACCCGCGGCTGCGAATGCGCCACGCCCCGTTCCGGATCGGTTTCCTCGAACGCGATGCCTGGCTGCGGTGCATGCACAGCGCGCTCGCCTCGATCGGCGCCGAGACCATCGACGACGCGCACCGGCAGGCCCTGCTCGACTACTTCGACATGGCCGCCCAGCACATGGTCAATTCGGCGTTCTGATGACAACTGGGGCCTGATGAAAGACGTGCGGTGGTGGTCACGCGCGGTCTTCTATCAGCTGTACCCGCGCTCGTTCGCCGACAGCGACGGTGACGGCGTCGGCGATCTCGACGGCGTGACGGCGCATCTGGACCATCTGCGCGCGCTCGGCGTCGACGCGCTGTGGCTCAACCCGGTCATGGTCTCCCCCATGGTCGATCACGGGTACGACGTCGCCGACCCGCGTGACGTCGATCCGCTGTTCGGCGGCATGGCGGCGCTCGACCGGTTGATCGCCGCCGCGGATGCGGCGGGTATCAAGGTCACCATGGACCTGGTCCCGAACCACACCAGTTCCGCGCATCCGTGGTTCCGGGCAGCCCTGGCCGCCGGCGCGGGCAGCCCCGAACGGTCCCGCTATCTGTTCCGGGATGGCCGCGGCCCGGGCGGCGATCTGCCACCCAACAATTGGACGTCGGTGTTCGGCGGCCCCGCGTGGACCCGCATCACTGAACCCGATGGCCGGCCCGGCCAGTGGTATCTGCACCTGTTCGACGCCGCCCAGCCGGACCTGAATTGGGACAACCCGGAGATCGCCGCGGATCTCGAACGGACGCTGCGGTTCTGGCTGGACCGCGGCGTCGCCGGATTCCGGATCGACGTCGCGCACGGGATGGCGAAACCGGCCGACCTGCCGGATATGGACGATCCCGAAGGCGTCATGCTGGCCACCCGGGTGGACGATCCGCGCTTCAACAACGATGGCGTGCACGCCATTCACCGCGGCATCCGGACGGTTCTCGACGACTATCCCGAAGCGGCCACCGTCGGTGAGGTCTGGGTTTTCGACAACGAAGATTTCGCCAAGTACCTGCGCCCCGACGAACTGCATCTGGGTTTCAATTTCCGTTTGGTACGAGCCGATTTCACCGCGCGCGCCGTCCGCGAGGCGATCGAGAACTCGCTGGCCGCCGCAGAACTGGCCGACTCGCCAGCCACCTGGACACTGTCCAATCACGACGTCGAACGCGAAGTTAGCCGTTACGGCGATGGCGCCCAAGGGCTTTCCCGGGCTCGGGCGATGGCGCTGGTGATGCTGGCACTGCCCGGAGCGGTGTTCGTCTACAACGGCGAAGAACTCGGGTTACCCAACGTCGAGCTGCCCGACGAGGTCCTGCAGGACCCGGTATGGGAGCGATCCGGCCACACCGAGCGGGGCCGCGACGGCTGCCGCGTACCGCTGCCGTGGTCCGGCGATGCGGCGCCGTACGGGTTTTCGTCGACAGCGGACACCTGGTTGCCCATGCCCGACGGCTGGGGCCCGTTGACCGTGGCCGCGCAGTCCGCTGACCCGGAATCGACGTTGACGCTGTTCCGCCGGGCCATCGAATTACGCCGGGGCCGAACAGTTTTGGGCCGTTCGGTGCGGTGGCTACCGACCGCGCCGGACCTGCTGGCCTTCCAGTGCGAGGACGGGCTGATATGCCTGCTGAATGCGGGCCGCACCACGGTCGACGTGCCGGCCGGTCGGGTGGTGCTCGCCAGCGGGCCGCTACCCGGCGGGCGAATGCCACCCGACAGTGCCCTCTGGCTGACCTACGATTAGCCCATGCCCGTGGACGCGACCCGTGTTGCGGTGCGGATGTCCGCACCGACCGGTGACGCGCGGGCGGACCGCTGGCGCGCACACCGCGCGACGGTGCGGGCCGAGCTGATCGAGGCAACCCTGCGGGCAATCGAGGAGTTCGGGCCAGACCTCTCGATCGACGATGTGGTGAGGACCGCCGGAGTCCCACGGCCGAAGCTGTATCGCTTCTTCACCGACAAGGAAACGCTGTTCGCCGCCGTCGGTGAGCGCATGCAGGAGCTGATCGTGCAGCGCGTCATTCCGTGTTTCCACGTCACCGCGACGGCGCTGGAGCTCGTGCGTTCGGCGCTGGCCGGCTACATCGATCTGGTGGACGAGCGGCCCAACCTCTTTCGTTTCGTCGTCGGTTCCCATTTCAGCGACGACCGTTCCCGCACCAAGCTGCTCGAGAACGGCCGCAATCTGTCCGGAGCGATGACCGAAGTTCTCGCGGCAATGGTGCGTGCCCATGACGGCGAGATCGACCACTTGGGATACACGGCTGACGCCATCCTCGGCGCCGTTGCCCTGGGCGTCCTGAGGTGGCTCAACGAGCCGACGATCAGCAAAGACGAACTCATCGCGCAGCTGACCCCCGTGGTCTGGGGCGCGGTGTCGGCGGCAGTCGCTGCCCGCGGCGTCGTCATCGCACCCGACGAACAGATGGCGCTGTTCAGCACCACTGACTGACCCGGCTCGGTCCGCCTGCACCCGGCCGGTTCAGAAAGCGTCATTATCCAAACCCCTTGCGCTCCGTCGCGCGTCGTCGTAACGTGCGGACTGCTAGAACTCGCGGTACTAGGTACTGATTGTTCGAGGAAAGGCGGGCGGCATGGCCGTACGCAGTGAGCAGCACACGTCAGCGCGGAACTCCCGGCCGGTCTATCCCCGGACCCGGCGAATCCGCTTCCGCTTCAACGAGGAAGAGGGCCGGAAGTACTTCGTCGCCGGCGACATGGTGTTCAGCCATTTCGTCGCCGGTCTCTCGGGAGCGTTCCCGCCCGGTGAGGAAGGCTTCATCCGATCGGTCCGCCGATTCGCCGACCGGATCACCGATCCCGATCTCAAGCGCCGGGTCGCCGGCTTCATCGGCCAGGAGTCCATGCATGGGCAGGAACACAGACATCTCAACGAGAAGCTGGTCGCAATGGGCTACCCCATCGCATGGTGGGATTCAAAACGGCTGAAGGACAGGCAGATACGGCTAGAAAACCGGTTGTCCGCGCATGTCCATCTGGCGCTGACAGCCGCTGCCGAGCATTACACCGCCGTGCTGGCCGAGCGGGTGTTGTCGAGCGACGAGTTGCAGTCGATCCCGGCCGACCCGGAGGTGTGGCATCTGCTGAATTGGCATGCGCTGGAAGAACTCGAGCACAAGTCTGTGGCCTTCGACGTGTACCGCGCCGTCGGCGGCACCGAGCGCACCCGCATCGCGGTGATGCTGGCGGCGTGCACTCTGCTCCTGCCGCTGACTTTGGCCTCACTGGCAGTCTCGGTCGGGTCTGATCCCGTCGCACGCCGCCGGCCCGACCGCCTGGTCCGCGAGACATACGAGCTTTTCACCGGCCGATATTCAAAGGCCTGCTACCCGATCTCGCGGTCTATCTGCGTCCTGGATTTCATCCGGACGATGTCGACACCACCGCCTTGGCCCTGCAATGGCGCGACGCCCTCTTCGGCACCGACGGCGTCCTCGTCGATCACTTGAAATAGCCGGCACCACGAAAGGATTCGATCATGACTGCTGACCCGATCAGTATCGCTTTTCCCAAGGTCCGTCGGATGCGGTTCCAATTCGGCGAGCCCGAACCGCTGCACCGCCATTTCGTCGAGGGCGACATTGTGTTCAGCCACCTGGTGGCGGTGTTATCCGGCTCGTTTCCGCCCGGCGAGGAGTCGTTCATCCGGTCCGTCCGCCGGTTCTCCGACCAGATCACTGACCCGGTGCTGAAGAAGCGGGTCGCGGGGTTCATCGGCCAGGAGTCGGTGCACGGTCAGGAACACCGCAAGCTCAACACCCAACTCGCCGATATGGGCTATCCGCTCGTGCGGTTCCTGTTGTTCGCCCCGACCAGCGTGCGCCAGAAGGTGGTGCTGCGCATCGAGAAGCTGATCCCGGCGAAGGTGCACCTGGCGATGACGGCGGCCGCCGAGCACTACACCGCGGTGTTGGGCGCGCGGGTGCTGTCCAACGACGAAATCCAGGCGATTCCCGGCGATCCCGAGGTTTGGCGCCTGCTCAATTGGCACGCCATGGAAGAGCTGGAGCACAAGTCCGTCGCCTTCGACGTGTATCGAGCCGTGGTTGGTTCTGAGCGCACCCGCATCGCGGTCATGTGGTTCATGTACTTCCTGACCATCCCGGTCGTCACGGCGGCGGTGGCGTTGTCGATCCTTTTGGATCCGACGGCATGGCCGCGACCGATCACGGTGCTCCGCCAAACCTATGGGGTGTTCCGCGGCCCGCTGGTGCGCGGCATTCTCGGGGAGATTCACGAGTATCTGCGGCCCGGTTTCCATCCCGACGATGTGCCCACGGATGAGCTCCTCGCGCGTTGGCAGCATGACCTGTTCGGCGCCGGCGGCGAACTCGTCGGCTATGTCCGGTAACGGGCACCAACATGACCACAAGTACGAAGGCTGCGCAGTCACTGACCGCCGAACGACACGTACCTGATCACGAAGTGGTGGTCGTCGGTGCCGGGTTCGGCGGCATCGGCGCCGGTATCGCCCTCCAGCGCAAGGGGATTCACGACTTCGTCATCGTCGACAAATGGGATCACGTCGGCGGCACCTGGCATGCCAACACCTATCCAGGTGTGGCAGTGGACATCCCGTCGGTCATTTACAGCTTCTCCTACGAGCAGCGGGGCGGCTGGTCACGGGTATTCGCGCCAGGCAGCGAGCTGCGTGACTACGCCGACGACATGGTGGACAAATACGGCCTGCGCGACAAGTTGCGGCTGGGCACCACCGTGACCGCAGCGACGTTCGATGAGCGCAACAGCCTGTGGCGGTTGAGGCTCGACGGCGGCGCCGAGATCACCGGCCGCCATGTCGTGATGGCGGTCGGCGGGCTCGAACGGCCGAAGCTGCCGGACATTCCCGGTCTGCAGGATTTCGGCGGGGTACTCATGCACACCGCACTGTGGGATCACGACGTCGCGTTGGCCGGTAAGCGGGTCGCGGTGATCGGGACAGGCGCGACGTCGCTCCAGCTGGTACCGGCGATCGTCGACGAGGTGGCGCACCTCACCGTCTTTCAGCGCACGCCGATCTGGGTATTTCCCAAGCCCGACAGCAGGATTCACGGCATCACTCGCATGGCGCTGGAGGTCGGCCAAGTGCGGTCGGCGCTGCGCGCCGTCGGGACCGTCGCGACCGAGATCGGGATGGGCGGCATGCTCACCGGGCCGAGCTGGTTGGTCGAGGCCACCCGCACGCTTGCGGAGGCGCCGGTGCGGGCGTGGATGCGCAGCCAGGTCACCGACCCGGCGACCAGGGAGAAACTGATCCCCCGCTACGGCCTGGGCTGTAAACGGCCGTCGATGTCCAACGACTACCTCAAGACGTTCAATCGCAGTGACGTCAGCCTGGTCACCGACGCCATCGTGCGCATCACCGAGCGCGGCGTGATCACGGCCGACGGCGTCGAGCACGAGGTTGACGTCCTCATCTGCGCGACCGGATTCAAACTGTGGGAACGGGATTCGGTACCGCCCTTCCCCGTCATCGGCCGCGACGGACTCGACGCCGCGGAGTTCTGGGCGGTCAACCGCTTTCAGGCCTACCAAGGCGTGTCCGTACCCGGCTTCCCGAACATGTTCATGATCACCGGGCCCTACGGATTCGTGCTCGGTTCGTATCTGTGGATGATCGAGGCCACGGCCGCGCATCTGAGTCGCGCGATCGCCGAAGGCAAGCGGCGGGGTGCCCGGGAGGTCGAGATCCGTCGCGAGGTGCACGACGCCTACTTCCAGCACTGCCTCGCGCGCCAGAAACGCAACGTCCTGTTCACACCGACCTGCGCGGGGTCCAACACGTATTACCTCGACTACCACGGTGATTCACCGTTCCGGCCGACGACACACGGCGAGATGTACTGGCATAACCGCCATTACGACCTCGACGTCTACCGGTATGGGAGCGGCACCGCCAGCGTCCATCAAGTAACAGCCACCTCGAAGGAAGCCGGATGAAACTCAACAGCCTCGACCCAAAGCTCGTGGTCGTCACCGGTGGCGGCAGCGGTATCGGTCGTGCTACGGCGATCCGCTTCGCCAAAAGCGCTGCGCACGTGGTGGTCTCTGACATCGATCTGGACTCGGCGCGAGCGACCGCGGCCATGATCAAAGGCGCCGGCCGCCGCGCGTCGGCCGCCCAACTGGACGTCACCGACCCGGACGCCTGGGAGGCATTCGCGCGGGACGTACGTACCGACCACGGCGTGCCCGACGTCGTGGTCAACAACGCCGGCATCGTCGTCGGCGGCCCGTTCCTCAAACTGTCTGCGGCGGATTGGGACAAGCAGCTCAGCGTGAACCTGATGGGCGTGGTCCACGGCTGCCGGGTGTTCGGTGCGCAGATGGCCGAGCGCGGCCGCGGCGGACACCTCGTCAACATAGCCTCGGCGGCAGCCTTCACGCCGACGCCGGTCATGGCGCCGTACTCGGTGTCCAAGGCGGGGGTCAAAATGCTCAGCGAATGCCTGCGCCTCGAGCTCAAGCCGTACGGCATCGGGGTCAGCGCGATCTGCCCCGGCGTCATCAGCACGAACATCGGCGACCGTGCGGTGACCGTCGGCGTGGATCCCGCGCTCGTCGCGCAGGCGCAGCGCCTCACCAAGCAGCTGCAAGAGTTCGCCGAACTGCTGCCGTTCTCGCCGATGAGCCCCGACCTCGTGGCGCGGGCCGTGGTGCGAGCGGTCAGCTACGACCTCGCGGTGGTACCGGTGCGGGCCGAGGCGTGGCTGGGCTACGTCATGCACCGCGTCGCACCCGGTATCAATCGTCGTATGACACAACCCTTCTCGTTCGATCTGGTCGAGAAACTGACTGGGCCGCTACTCGACCGGGTCACGCCGTCGGCCGCCGCCAAGGAGTCCGTCCCGTCTCGCTAAGGTTGAGCATCAACTGCGCGAGAGAGGGTCGCCATGCTCGTCGATTTGTCTCACACAATTCGGGCCGGGATGGTGACCTACCCCGGGCTGCCGGCGCCGTCGATCAGCGACCACCTCACCCGTGAGGCGTCCCGCGACGTCTACGCCGCCGGCACCGAGTTCGCGATCGGTGCGATCACGATGGTCGGCAACACGGGCACCTACCTCGACTCCCCGTTTCACCGCTACGAGAACGGTGCCGACCTGGCTGGCCTCGACCTGAACACGTTGGTGGACCTGCCCACGATCGTCGTCCACCGTCGAGACGTCGCGGCGCGTGCCGTCGATGTCGCCGAGTTGCCCGACGACATCGAAGCCGGCTCTGCGGTGCTGATCGATACCGGGTGGGACCGGCATTTCGGTACCCCGGCCTACGGCATCGACGCGCCGTTCCTGTCCGAAGCCGCTACCGAACTGCTGGTGAGCCGTGGAGTCGCGCTGGTCGGGATCGACTCGGTGAACATCGATGACGCCAGCCCGGCAGCGGCCGGTCGGCGGCCCATCCATACCGCGCTGTTGGGCAACGGGATTCACGTCGTCGAGCACCTGACCAATCTCGCGGCGCTGCCCGCCCGCGGTGCGCGCTTCACTGCCGTCCCGCCGCGAGTCGAGGGATTCGGCACCTTCCCGGTTCGGGCGTACGCGAGCATTCCGGACTGACGTTTGGCCCCTTCGGGCCAGATGTGTCATTAGCAAGACCAGCGGATCCGACGTCCCAAGTTCCCAATAATTCACCCTTGCCGTTCGAACATTTGTTCGATACAATTGGGCATGGGAAGCGCACCGGATCTCAACCCTCTGCTCGATCACTTGCGTGGCGTGCACGTCCCCGGCGACATCACCAGAAATGACGCCCTGGAAGCCCTGCGCGGGTTCGTCGTGCTGCGCAACCTGATTGATCATCTGGCGGCGATGGTGACTGGCGTGCTGGATCGGCGTGGCGTGGCGGCCGGCCAGGGGCGGACGCCGCGGGAACTGCTCATCTCGTTGGGGTGCGCGCCGTCGGTGGCTGAGCGGCTGG
>Ga0105239_10005816_pt1 | contig 14383 bp, 10 predicted proteins | sample KBSC44metaG_FD_92761 | JGI IMG/M metagenome (GOLD analysis project Ga0105239, IMG submission 92761) | Corn rhizosphere microbial communities from Kellogg Biological Station, Michigan, USA - KBS C4-4 metaG | ecosystem: Host-associated > Plants > Roots > Rhizosphere > Soil | place: Michigan, USA... | reverse complement strand
GCGCCCGGCGACTCGCCGGCAATTCCCAACCGCGCACGAATATCGGCCGAGCCACCACCACCACCACCACCACCACCACCACCACCACCACCGAGCGGCGACGCAAGGACGAGACCATTCTCATCCACCTGTGCCCCCAGATTGTGCACCACGCCCTCGAGCCTGCGCAGCCGTGTCAACAGCTCCGTGTCAGGCTGTTTGCGCGGTTTGCGCGGCGCGCGCCCGGGGCCCGGGAACACGCATTCGATGCCGGCTTTGACGCAGTTCGCGCACGGCTCGTGCTTGTTGCACCGCACTTTGCGCCGTCGGCATGTCACGCAACTTCGCGGGTTGAGGTGTGGTGCTTGCTGTGTCGCTGTTGTCGCTGTTGTCGCTGATGTATCTGCGACTGCTGAGGTTGATGCTGATGCTGATGCGGATGCTGGAGTCGGATCGGCGGTCCCTTGGCGAGCAGTAGTGTCGAGTGCTGACAACGACGGCGCAGCGCCTCGTTCCCCTCGTCCGCCGCCGTCTGATCGCTGCCGGATCGAAGGGGGAGAAGGCGTCGGTGTGGAATCTCCAGCCTGGGATAAAATCGATGGTTTAGACTCATCCATGGTCAGTCAGTCTGCGCACTTCACAATTCAATTGTAATCAAAGCATGATTGGTGTGTGTGCGTGCCGATCGTTGAATAGGCCCCGCGATGCGGCGATGGCTCCAGATTGAATTTGTGTGTGGTCGTTGCACTACAGTATCGGCTTCGGTATGTAGGTACTATGCAGGTCCTCCGTATCTAGTATACTAAAGACTGTGACGTCGTGGCGGTGGTCACTGGTTGTGTGGGTGGAGGTTGGGAATTCTGAGATCTAGGTAAAAATAATCAAGCAATTAATCGAAGCAACGATGCAGCATGCGGAGAGATGACTAAGAAGGGCTTCCCCCCCCCCTTCCACACTCGGTCCCCCATTTAAGTTGTGCGAGGTAATTAAGTATCAAGTGATGATGACGGAGAGATATCCCAGAGCGTTCCGAACGGGCGTGGGCAGTGCCAGCCTGCCAGGGCCTGATTGATACTGATACTGATACTGATACCATAGGTACGGAGTGCTAATCACTTAATTACCCAATATTAGGGACCAAGGTATTAATTATGTAGGCTAGCTAGCTGCCCGTTGAAGGGGACACAAGCATGGTGCTGGCTGGGTGCCCTTGCTGGTTGGTGGCGTCGTATGGTCTGGTGATATATGCATGTACATACATACGCAATCATGTAGAACTTCATTAGAAGAACTCGAATAAGGACGTCACGACCACGACGACCCTCTCGGGTGCGATGTGAGTATCCTGCTATGTACAGTAAATATCACATGCCCACGCATGCCCACGCCTTGCCCGTGCCTTGCCCTAGGTAGAAAAGCTTTCCATGTAATTACGAGAGAGTAGTATGGGGTCCTTTACAAAGCCCTGCCGCCTGCGAAGCTCCCCTCCAACGCAAAAAGTTTTAATACAAGACTAAACTACGGGTTAAATACCATTTATTGTACGAGTCACGTCAAACAAACTCGAGCGTCCAGGGATCGTATTAACCACCGCGGAACCAAGAAACAGAAGGCGATTGATTGATGGATAAACTTGGTATTGGAGGAAAGGTGGGATAATAAGAGGAGAGGCAACCGGAGGTCGTTATCCAAGTTACCAATTCTCTCCCTCCCTTCAGAGTAGAAGTCGCAAAAGGAGGCATCTGTCTACCCCAACTTTACTAATAGATAATAATAATAATAGTAGTAATAGGGAAGTTGTTCTCAGGTATAGCATTGTGGTCGTGCTCATTTCCTGTCCATTGTCCCTGACCTTATTGTACCCATTCCATGTCTTCTTGGGCGCAAGCCACAAGCCCAATCGCGGTCCCAAATTCAAATAGTGACAGGCGAGGTGGTGATATAGGACTTCCCTTGACCATCACCCGCCCTCACCCTCAGACTCAATCATAGAACTCTGTCAGACGCTTTGCAAGTCCTTCGCGGATAACATATAACATATAAAGCCCAGAACATCGACATAATATGGCCATATAGTAGTGGAAGCAGTGCCCACCCACTGCAGTTCATCTGTAAACACCTCGCTCCTTGACGCTCCAAAGGCATATCCTAGAATGCTAATGATGTATGTCACCCAATGGACAATGGCGAAATTTTGGTCGCTTGCAACCGTCTCACTGGCTGTGAGATCTCAAAAGTAACTGTACGTCCCAGGTTAGCTCCGTCTGCCATCAACCAGACCACGACATCGAACGTACACTATTGATGGTCGCCAGCGGATCCGATTGTCCGTCATAATCAACCGAGGGACTCTCTGCGCTTCCATGCACCACCGGTCCAGATGTCGTGATCGAGCGTTCCACAAATTGTGGTCTTGATGGAGAAGCCGGATGCCCTCCTTCGTCCTTCACTTTGTGCGCCGAACTCGAATCTCCTCCGCTTGATTGTTCACGCGCCTGGGCCTGTTTGTTGAACATCGCCGTCACACCATCCGATGCCACCCGCAGTATTGTCTGCATTAATAAGTTCTGTTTGAGTGGTTTCGATAGATACTCATCCATCTGTGCCTGTATGCACTTCTCACGGTCGCCCAACATCGCATGTGCCGTGAGCGCGATGATCGGCGTTCGGCTCAGTCCCGTTTCTCTTTCATATTGTCGAATCTCCCGCGTGGCTTCAAACCCTCCCATCACAGGCATCTGCACATCCATCAGCACCACGTCAAATCGATTCTCCTTGATCGCGTTGAACGCCTCCAGGCCATTCTCGACAACGGTCACCACATGGTTGTACTTTTCCAGTATCTTGATCGCTACCTTCTGGTTGACTTCGTTGTCCTCCGCCAGTAGGATGTTGAACGACTTCTTGTAGTCCTTGATGATGGGTGTAGACCGACCTTCGAGCGCTGGGATCATACAATTTCCGAGGTCGATCAGCTGACAGGGTGTAGTCATGTAGGATGCGATGCCCAAATCGAGTACTGTTTTGAGGCTGATGGATACTGTGGAATTCAACAGCACCATCGGCATGTACTTGAACTTCTCGAACTGCCGAAGCGTTTGTGCGGTCTGAAGCTCGTCAATGACAATGACGTCGTATCCGCCATCGATCGATTTGGCCCTCTTATCGCTAACCGGATCAGGGACATCTGCGACATCTTTGACCACCAGACACTGCAGTCCCAGACCTTCCATCAACTTGGGCACGTGGTTGAAGAAGCTCGAAGATCCTCTATCAACAACTAGCACTTTATGTGACCTGAATGGATATAACTGCGAACTGATGACGCTAATGTCTTCCGTCGCGTATTTCACAATGCAGGAAAAGTGGAATTCACTTCCACGTCCGAAATTGGATGTAACCCAAACTTGTCCACCCATCAGGTTGACAAGACGCTTTGAGATAGACAAGCCAAGACCTGTGCCGCCAAATTTCCTCGTCGTCGACCCGTCCGCTTGCTGGAACGTATCAAAGATCAGATCAAGTTTATCAGACTGAATGCCAATGCCTGTATCTGACACCACAAACTCGAAAGGGAACTCGTCCGACGCACAAGTTGAAAGCAGGTCCTTGGACTTCTTGATGGTGACTTTCACTTCCCCTTGATTGGTGAATTTGATGGCATTTCCCACGAGATTCAAGATGATCTGTCGCAGCCGGAATGGGTCCCCAACCACATAATCAGGCACGGAATTGTCCACGTCGAACGCTAGATCCAAAGACTTTTCATTTGCCTTGACAGCCAGAGACTTCAGAGCGTTAAACACAGTGCCTCTGATGGTGTAGGGGATTGCTTCGATCGCCATCCGGTTCGCCTCAATCTTCGAGATGTCGAGAATATCGTCAATGATGGTTAACAGGCTGTTAGCGAGATTGTGGACAGTGTTCAGCATCTCTCGAGAGTGGGGCTTGAGCTCGTCAGTGTCCAATGTTAATTGGGTCATTCCAATGATGCCGTTCATGGGAGTCCTGATCTCATGCGACATGTTGGCAAGGAACTCTGACTTGGTCTGATTGGCCAGTTCGGCGGCTTCTCGCGCCGCAGTGTTCCTCTGTATACTGTCTCGGAGGTTGGATATCATCTGATTGAGTTTTCGTTTCAATTCATCCATTTCGCCCATCGCATTGACGCTGATTAGTTTGGAGAAATCACCTTCGGTCGCTGCATCTGTAATTTCGCCAAATGCACGAACTTGAGCGGTCAAATTCTCAGCCATTGTGTTGACATCCTCGGTGATCTCTTTCCACCGGCCACTGACGTCGTGGACATTGGCCTGCCCCCCCATTTTCCCATTGACACCCACATCACGAGCCACTCTCCTTAGTTCATGTGCGAAAGTAGCCAGTCGGTCGACCATGTTGTTGATGGTGACTTTGAGTGTAAGGATTTCTCCTTGCGCCTGTACTTCAATCTTCTTGTCCAAATTGCCAGCCGCAATGGCTTGGGTAACGTCGGAAATGCTTCGAACTTGGTCGGTCAGATTCGAGGCCATGGTATTGACATTGTCGGTTAGATCGCGCCATTTGCCCTGCACATTGTCGACTTTCGCTTGTCCACCAAGTGTACCGTCTGTGCCGACTTCTCGGGCGACCTTGCTCACCTCAAACGCAAATGTGTTCAATCTGTCAACCATAGAATTGATCGTGACTTTGAGATCCAGGATTTCTCCTTGGACATCTGCCGTGACTTTCTTGGACAAATCACCATTTGCGACAGCGGTTGTCACCGCAGCAATTTCTCGCACTTGGGTGGTCAAATTCATGGCCATGCCATTTACGTTCTCCGTCAGATCTTTCCAAACGCCTTCAACGTCATGAACGGTGGCCTGCCCGCCAAGCACTCCATTGGTTCCAACTTCCTTTGCAAGATAGGTGACTTCCTGGGCGAATTGCTGTAACTGATCTACCATGTTGTTGATGGTGATTTTCAAGCGCAAGATTTCGCCCTTACAACTTGCGGTCACTTTTCGGGTCAAATCACCCCTGGCGACGGCCGTTGTTACAGTAGCAATATCTCGGACCTGGGTGGTCAAATTGTCTGCCATGGCGTTGACGCTCTTGGTCAAGTCGTTCCAAGTACCTTGAACTCCATCAATCTGGGCTTGGCCACCGAGGACACCCTCGGTGCCTACATCGGTGGCCACGCGGGTAACCTCTGTGGCGAATGTCCGTAGTTGGTCTACCATGGTGTTGATGGTATGCTGAAGCTCAAATATTTCGCCACCAGCCCGACTCTGGACCTTCTGGCTCAAATCACCACAGGCGACAGCTTTGGTGACAATGGCAATTTCTCTGACTTGATCGGTCAAGTTTGCGGCCATAATATTGACTGTTTTACCATTAGGGCTGGATTGCAACACAACCGATTGCTATGTATGACACTTACCATTCTCCGTCAATTCTTTCCAAATTCCATGAACGCCACTGATTTGAGCCTGACCACCCAAGATACCTTCGGTTCCGACTTCGCGGGCCACTCGGGAGACTTCGCTACCAAAGACTTCGAGCTGGTCCATCATGGTGTTTATGGTCATTTTGAAAGTGGCAATTTCATCATCCATCTCGGTGGCCTGGATCTGGACTCGTTTGGATAAGTCGCCATTGGCGACTTGAGTAATGATGTCACCGATTTCCCGTAGAGCTTTCTGGAAGGCCTCATTCGCTTGCTGGTGTTTCCGAAGCTCGCGTTCCAGAATGGAGACATCTTCGTTTTCGACACGCATGAAGGCTTGTTTGGCCTGCTCCTCGGAATTTCTCAAGCCGCGACTAATTTCAGCAATTGTTTCTCTCTGTGATCGGATTTGATCTGCTTGCTTTTCGACATGTTCGCGAAGGACGCCGATATCTTCCTCACTCACAGTGCGGACTGGTTCGGAGGAAAGAACCGGTTCTCGGGCAGCTAGGAGATTATTGACTCGCCTCGACTGAGTAGAGTTGGAGTGTTGTCTGTCAGAAGCGGCTAATGGGGAATCAGTGTATGGATCTCCAAAGGGACTGCGAGCCTCGTTTGGACGTGACAACGGTGAAGCAGGACTTTGAAATTCACCTGGAGTATCAGGGAGCGAGCGGCTGGCAATATCAGCTCTGGTCTCTAGATAATGGATGCGTCTAGCAAGGGCGGCCATTTCAGCCTCAAAATCGTCCTTCGCGGAAGAATCATCTCCGGGTAGGATCGAGGGGGGCAGTTTGATGCCATTGGTGTAGGGGGTATTGGCGGTGGTGCCTTTGGCTAGTCCGCGCAGAAGAGCGGTAGCAGCAACCAGTGTCTCGTCTGCGAGAGACATGGCCAGCGAAGGGGTCTCTATGGGTGATTGCTGCTCCGCATGGGCCGCGACAGGAAGAGGGCTGTAACAAGGGCACTTTTGGTGCCAGAGGGCTCGGGGTTTAGGTTGCGTCCAGCAACGGACGCAGAAAGGGCGTAGAGCCACTGTGAGGCGATGGTAAGGGCGGATGGCTTGATGTGCAACAATAGAATGATTGTAACCGATTGTTCTTTGGAATAGAGGATACTGGTGTTGGCGGTCAGGTGGTAGGCGAGGTCGTCCAAGTGAACTGCAAGGTGACGACGAATTCGAACAATTTCCGAGGGAAAGTCTAGCTAAGGTCGATTGGCTGGGCAGGGAAGGCACCGCAGGTTCTCAGATATAGCTAGGTACAGAGACACGGAGTCAAGAGTAAGTGGGATGGTGAGGATGCCAAACTGCGCTAGGTATGTTGACAGCAGGATCTTGGAGTAGGATATTGAAGGAGAAGTTGGTTGGTAGGGATGGAGTGCCAGTGATAGATGCCGCCGTTGAAAATGACCAGCTGCTAGTACTCCGTACTCGATGCCATTGGGACCAACAAGCGGCGAGGTACGAGAGAGCCAGTGAATCAATCACAGGACGAATACTCGGGGTCGTAACTCATAGCGGTGGAAACTAACCAAAGTTGGGTCGTGAAAAGAAGTGGACAAAGGAGTAATCCTGAATTAGGGAGCGACTTTGACGGTTAGCGGCAACGGTCGAGGCGGTAGCGAGAGTAGCGAACTTAGTGGTGCTCGTGATGGTATTGGCACGCTCTGTATACCGAGTTTCTCACTGCGAGTTACTCTGGGTGTGTACGTGCCATGCCCACACCAAGCAAGCAAGCAACTGATAGTGGGTGCTGTACGGAGTACTTACTGCTGAATCGCTGATGGGGGCTCGAGTCAACTCGGTAGCAGGTGCCGGGCGGTGGGACCCCTGGATCAAGCGACAATCAATACTTCAATCGCCTAAGGCATGCCTAACAGAGCAGCCCATCACTGATTGCCACGGATGCCTCTGCCAATTATCCCAATTGCCCATGCCACTTCGAAGGGTGCCCGGAGAAAGCGCATGGGGAGCCCCTGGACGCCTTGGGGCCTCTTCGGGAGGGGCGGAGGGGCGGGGGGGCAGAGGGGCAACGTAGGCTTCATTCAGCCTATAGCCAGCGTGGAGAGCCGCAAGCCTATGTAGGCGCAGGGCCAGGCGGGGCGGATCTTGTTCACACGCCCACCAACAGTTCCACCGCCTGCTCGAACCCAACACCAACCCATCCACCACTGCACCATCACCATTCATCCATTCTAAGTATCCGCTCTCTCCCCACTTCGTTACCAATGCACCACCGGCGGAGCGATAAGTATTGCCCAAGATAACTGACTGACTGAAAGGACAACGGTGGCAAGTGAAGTTGTCAGAACAAACATCTCCCTCAAGGCGGTCGCGTACTCCCTGCCTGCTACACGTCGACGAGCACGCCAACCAAGCCACAATTGTACCTCTCAACAACGGACGCAATGTCTGCCCTCCCTCCTCCGTCCTTTCGACCCATCCAAATGCGCCCTCTCGTCATAAGTGCGACACAAGCAACCGAGAGTGATGGATGCGGTTGGTTAGATTGCGAATTTCAGTGGGGGAGCCTGTTCTTTGGCCAAATTGTGGCCTGTGGTCACTGGTCACTGGTTGGTCACTGGTCCAGTGCTCAAGTGGTCACAAGCTTGAAGCCATGCCATGCATGTTGCACTGACCATTGACCGCGTCCCGAATCCACAAGTCCCAAGTTTCCGGCCAGGAGAAAACCTGCGATGGTGCCTCGCTTAACGTCCTCGTCCTTCCACTGACATCCGACACGCGCCGCTTTCATCATGATCCATTCTCAAACATTTACTCCTACGAGTCCGCCGTCCTCCTCTCCCAACCCATCCCGCGAATCACAAAGCTACCCTTCTACACAAGAAAACGCACTGTGCTCCGAACTTCGTACGAGGTATCCAGCTGTACAGTTGGATCATCCTATATCTATTTCGCGATTTCTCCTTGGACCCTGGAATACCGACTTGGTTAGTTGGGATCTGTGAAGGTTTAGCCATTGCGTTTCGGCAATGCCTGGCTTGCTTAAACTTCGAAAGTCCTCAGGGACCTGAAGGCTACCGCGTGCTGGTACTGAGTACGGAGTACTGCACACCTCGTCCACGCCCGGAAGGACGCCTCAAAATTAACTTGAACAAGAATGTGGGGTGCATCGATCATTTCCAGTGCTCTACGTGCCCCGTCGTGTGAAGGGGAACTTCACTTTGACGTGATTTGAGATTATCAGCAATAACATTGACCGCATCCAACAGATCTTCTCCTCCACCACCTGAGAATTTGTATCATCCACGCTACATTTCTTTCGAATCTCAGATCGCCGTTCGGCTGCCATTTATGGGGCTGAAGGTATTGTTTCAGATCGCAAATTCTGACCGTGGATCGGTCCCCTGCAGATCTCTCCCTTCGCACTGAGAGATTGCATCGATGCAAATCACTTCCCCAGGTCTGCACGATGATGCCATTGGGACTCATTTTTCAAGTTTCACATTCTTGCGCTACCGAACCCCTAAGGTGCCACTAACTAATTAGCGCCACGAACAGGTGTGCCTGCTACTAACTAACTGGGTGACAGTACTAGCCGCATAGTGAATGAACTAACCCACTAGCAGGGCTACTTAACTTTTTCAGCTATTTCTCCTCCATTCGCCGCTTTACTCCGATCTCCGTCTGCGCTATTCCTAATTTGTTCCAAAAACGTCGCTGCTTTCTCGCAAGCAAATTCGCATCAGTCAGATGGTGACCATGAGCCCAATGGCCTGTTACTATCCCGGCAAATATATTTACCCGATAACAGCTGGATTTACAGCCAGCCCACTGATCTGTCTGAGCAGCTCCAAGCCGATGAAAAGGCCCGGGAGCCCTACCGCCTCGTCTCCTTCATCGGCATCATCTGGGATATCAACGACATAGAACTCATCCTTGATTTTAAGCTGTTCCTGAGTAAAGTTCGCGAGGAAGAGTGGAATTGATCCGATAACGATCGCGCCCGTGGGCTCGATCTGTTTTCCTGGGGGAGGGTACCGATACATCCTCTCTTCGAGACCAAGCTTATCCACAACATCGGATGAGATGAAGCTTGCAAGATGCAACAGATCGGTTGTCGCTTTAATTGGGACCTGGGAGCCTTTCACGTTTTCGATACCAACCCTACCGAGCTTGGTCTGGTTTCCTGGAAGAAAGGGCCCCCCCACTGCATTGCAGGTACTGGCGCAGCAAGGGCCGCTTGGGGTGGGAGGAAAACAGCTTGTACAACAATCGCAACAATCGGCAAAGAGCCATCGGCGCCAGATAGGCGGGATGTGTACGAACGGGAGTGGATGTACAGGGATATTCGGCCTCGTTGGCACTTCGCGTCTAGGTACGTTGTCGTCGGCCGCCTCAAGTCGCTTTTGACCGTCAATCCCGAGATGACTCTCTATTATGTCCTGCGGCGACCGGGTTATTATGGGCATACATCTCGAGGATCAGAAACATACGAAGGTATTGTGACCCATCCCGTCATTTCCACTTCTACATGTCATGCCAGCAATTTCGCCTAGCAGCGCCTCAAGGCCTGTGATGTGATGTGTGAGCAGTTCCTGAACATTTTCAAGCGGGCTCAACCCTGGATTGCGATCTGGGAAGTAATTGAAATCCAGTGTTGCCTTTGGGGAGCTCGACAAAGCAAGTTGTGCACAAAGTGCCACGAGAACAATTTTGAAGCCCATTTTGTGAGAAGTTATTATGGACTGGCCCAGGCCAAACGCACGATCAGGACGACTACTTGTGGTTTCACGATGGCCCCAGTACGACGCAAACCAGAACCCAGAAGCTTCACATGCCAGTTACTTCAGCTTTCCTTTTCTGCAAGCCTCATTGACTCACATGCTTTGCCAAAGAAGGGAAGTGATGCACGGGTTGAATAGACTTTCATTGACGGCAGAAAGCTGGAGGAAGAATCAAGATGTTCACTAGCAGTAGAAGATTACGTGGCAATGTTTGCAAGCCACACGGCATGGCTGGTTGCTCTCAGCCTGAAGCAGTCGTGACAGGGGGCTGCAGCACCAAAAAGCTGTTATCCCAGCTGCATTGCACTAGGATATTTGGTCTGGAGAAGGTAAATGCGGATGCCTTGCATTTGAGCCAAACATGCAGCAATGTCTATATCAGCCAATCTCAGTAGCCGTTTCCCACCCCCGGTTGGCTTAGCTGAACACTAGCACGCATCAGTAATAAGCACTATTCGAAAACTTGTGAACAGTTGGCCGACGCCTCTAAGCTATCCTGGAGTGCCAGAAGGCAGCTTCGACGCTCACCGTACGGTTCGCCTGTGCCTCAGCCGCGCAAGGATTGATGAGAATGTAGGTCGCTGCAATTTTGTTGAGTTGTTGGATAAATGGAGGGCAGTCTTTACAACGACCGCAATGCCCAGGTTTGTGACTCATTTGCCGTTTGGCAAGTATATTTTCGTTGAACGTAAATGCCAGTACCAAGTTGAGTGTTGTCGCTCTGGCTCCCTCATGATTCAGCCATGAGTAATGGCGAGACCATCCACCCAGACCTCATGGATAAGGCTCCGCGAGAGTGAAGAGTTCAACGGAATGCTCTCTCACCTCTCAGAGTCCTCTGGTACCAGGCGTCTGAGAGGTGAATCACAAGTGAACACCAAGCTCGATGATGGTCATAACTCCTCACCCAAATCCCCTGTCCAGAAAGTGTGGAATTCGATGGAAGAGCGCGAACTTCTTCGCATGGAATGGGATTTTTATGCTGCCCTTGACCAGGATACTAAGGGCATCCGCGGCGAGCAAGATCGTCCCCATGTTGCTTGCGATGAGGACCGACATTCCATTATTGGAAGCCATTGCCACATCGACGAGTTGACAGAACGAGCAACCGAGACTCCTTACAATCAAAGTCTTGTTGCGCTGCAGGAACTCCTTGCCGATCAAAAACAGTTACCCCTGGATACTGGCAACAACAATCCTGCCCATATCATTCCAAGGCCAATGTCACAATATTTACAACCGCAGCCCAGACGTCTCCTATACTCTGTATGGGTACCGTTCTTGGCAGTCTTGATCCCAAATATCGCGTGTAGTGGTGTGCTACTCGCCATTATCTTTGCTGACAAGTGGAAGTCCACCACTGACTTATTCACTCCAGAGAACCGTTCAGATGAGAAATACGCTGGTTACATTCTGGTCAAGATGTCAGCCACAAGGATCTCAATCATCAGCTCTTGCTCGGCTACTCTGGCTCCCTATTTGACAGCCGCAATAATGTCTCTCTGGAAATTTCGTACAGTTCGCTACTACCTGCAACGAGGCGCGGGCGCTGCCCTAGACAAGCAGGTGAAAGTACATCAAATTCCTCAAGTAAATCTCCTGCTCAGCCTTCTCAGTGGATCCGTCGACGGCTTACGTAAATATGTCAATAAATCCTATCCAAAGCTGCTATCCAAGAGGAAAAATGCGCCTGCGACAAACGTACCTCCAACAATGCCAGTGCATTTGACGGCATTGGTACTTTTCACCTGTATATTCCTGGTTCTATGCACCTGGGGCGCCGATACAGTTTTTCATTCTCTATCAGACACGGTCAGTGTCCCTGACTATTCAATAACGACTCAGATGGACAGTTTCGGCATCCAGCTTGTCGACTCCTGCCGGAACTTTAATCGATCAGAGAACTTGTGTCTGCCTTGCTCGTGGAACGTCTCTGACCCCACGTTAGAGCCAATGGTACGGGGAAACAAATGGTACAAGATTCGCTCAAATATTTCTGAGGATGTCCAAGTCCAAGCCGTAGGACCTGGGCTGTCAATCCTCCTTCCTCCATCACAGCGAATTCGGAACACTACAGACTACAGAGCCACTACTTTTGGAGTTTCAGGCCAATGTAAACCTATCACGCACAAATGCAATGCTAGATTTCTAGACAACACATCCATCCGCTCGGTATTCAATTGTTCAGACCACTTTTATGGAGTCAATGGGCAGTCACCTGTGCAGCCGCTGAACCAAACGTTCACCATCCTAGATCCGGATACACCTCCGCTAGTCATTAAGCGTTCATCCTATCTACAGTTTGGGTTTTTCCAGGATGAAGAACTCTCTGTCACCTACAACCCAGTGAATTTCAACGTCTCCGACCCAGGCTGGGCTATAAAATTTGGACTATCGTCAGCAATACCATGTCCCACAGACGATGAATTACTCACAAAACTCTACCTGGGCTTTGCAGGACGGTTCAGCGACCGCGCAACGCAAGCAGGCCTCAACCTTACCCAAGACCCAGGCCTCTTTACAGCAGCCGAAATCGCAATGGACTTCATGTTCTCATGTAGTTTCGACGCCTGGGATGTTGAGTACCTCTGGGCACGAGGCAGTGTGCGTAACTACACACTCGCACCAGCCAACAGCAGCCTGCTGATGATGTATGTCGGCCAGGCATCTTACTTCCAACTATCGCCGCCGCAAGACGACGCGTCCTACGACGTCCCCACAATGGCAATCCAGGGCAATAGCACTGCAATGGCAGACACCTGGGCAACGTTATTCGGCACCCATATCCTCAGCGTCATTGGAGCATTCTCCGATCCTCGCATAAACATAGCCGAGCAGGAACGCAAGACGACGCTCGTCTCCCGTGTCCACATCGGCAGCTTGGTCTTCATCGTCTCCTGCAGTGCCGCCTATGTGATCTTCATCTGTATTATCGCCATCTCCGCGTTCTCGTGTGCCCTCCACGACCCGCGCCTACGTGCCTACGTCGATGACATGTCATTCGAGCAGCAGCTCAAGAACCAAATGGTTGCCGCTGACCGACAGCACCTCGCCAACACTTCCAGATTCTCGAGCAGTCAGACAACCGCCGTCGCAGATCCTAATACTACCTCACCTTCACCTTCAAGATCTGGGTAGAACTCAACACAGGGAGCCCGCATGTCATTACCGGGTCTGCGAGTGTCAGTCCAAATGGCAAATGCTAGCAATCCCAGACCCCATGCCAGCATTATCAACCCCTATATCTGAATCATATATATAGATTTCTATTTCGCGAGCCGTTCTCTCTCTGCTTCTATATATATACCCTAAACTTGTGCATGGAAGGTGTCCACCGCCAGATACGGTAATATCTGACGATACTAAGGGTCGGCAGCGTCCGAGACCTTCGGCACCGTCGTTGCAACTTTTTTGCAACTTTTTTTCTTGATACTTGTCCATGGAGCAGTAGTCATCACCGTGGGATTAAAGCGGTGGGTGCTCAACCAGCCAGACCAGGAGCAGCAGCTGGCCCGTTGTGTTTGGAAGCGTGAACGACGAGAAGGGATTCATTGGTTGTGTCGGCTGCTATGTTTGGCTGGTCAATCGGCTTTCAATGGCATCCCACGCCTCAGATGTCCATCTGTGGGCGGTTTAGCAGGAGCACCGTTTAGTGCTACATTGTATACTGTTTGCTGAGGCTAGCATGTAACTTCGAAACAGAATCCCCGACCAACCACTACGTACGTACCTATTAGGAGGATTCCCGTCGTCTTTGACCCGCCAACCCAGGCTCCCTGCCTCTGTAAATGCCAAGGAGGAAGAAGGTTCGTGCCGCAGGTCTGTAGCTACCCGACGCGCCCCTCGCCTCGGCCCACCGACCGGTCCATTAAGAGCGTCCGCCTTGCCTGTGCACCAGTGGAGCAAGCGAACGAACCACTATTCGATGCCAACTTTGCCATCCCAACTGGTCCCGTCTCTCCGACGGCCGTGAAGAGATATCCCAGAACCTTTTCCCCGGACCACAACACCACAGCTCCCAAAAAGAACTCAAGGTAAGCTTAACTACCCAAGGTAGCTAGTTAGGAAGGAGACTGTACTCCTGCGTCGCACATGGACTAAAAAGAGGAGAATTCCGAGGATTCGTACCCGAAATCTAGGCATCGCAATATATATATATACGGTTATCGCCCCTGTGACATTCCTAACTCGCCGCATCAAGGAACTGGAAGGTCCGCGTTGATC
>Ga0105239_10005815_pt1 | contig 14383 bp, 13 predicted proteins | sample KBSC44metaG_FD_92761 | JGI IMG/M metagenome (GOLD analysis project Ga0105239, IMG submission 92761) | Corn rhizosphere microbial communities from Kellogg Biological Station, Michigan, USA - KBS C4-4 metaG | ecosystem: Host-associated > Plants > Roots > Rhizosphere > Soil | place: Michigan, USA... | reverse complement strand
TCATGTGCGCAAAGGTTTGGGGTATCTGGAACGTGCGGCCGATACCGGCCACCGCTCGAGCCGATGCACGAAGTGGCGTTACGTCGATCCCGTTCAGAAACACTTCGCCTGAGGACGGCGCAAAGGCGCCGGAAATGACGCCGAAAAGAGTAGTCTTTCCCGAACCGTTGGGGCCGATGATCCCGAGAATTGTCCCGGGATCGACTTTGATGCTCACCCCATTCAGCACGACCGGCCCGCCATAGGATTTTATGACATTTTGGACAACGAGGGCCGGAGACGTGCCAGTCGCCTCCATGACTTAAGCTTTCGCGCCAAGGGTCATGGTGAAATCCGCCTGGACAGGGACCTCAGGCGCGTTCTTGTTGTAGGTCACCTTCAGATCGTATTTGCCATCTGGCTGGAGACGCCACTGACCGCCAGCAATCTTCAGTTTCGCGACGTTCTTGATCGGGCTTCCAGCCCAGTCGATGTCCCCGACCACCGTCGTCAACTTCGTGTTCTTGATGACGCTCTGAACGGCATCGGGATCTGTCGGATCGGCCGCGTTCTTCAGCGCATTGATGCCGACCTCCCAAAGTGCGTGAATGACGCCAATTGGCTGCGTCCATCGCTTGCTTGTGGTTTTCTGGTAGTCGTCTGCAAGCTCCTTGCATGATTGACCGGTCAGCGTGGACTTGAACGGGTAGCTTGGCGCCCACCAGATTTCGGTAGACATGCCGTCGCCATTCTGGCCGAGGGCTTCGACGCCAGATGGAAACAGAAGCGCCTTGGCCGGGGTCGCAATCTTCGGCTTGAAACCGAGTTGCTGCGCCTGGCGCCAAAAAACAGCCCATTCGGGCGGAGCAAACAGACCGGTGACAATGTCACATCCGGCATCGCGGAAAGCGACGATCTGACGGGAGAAGTCATCCGCGCCAGGCTGGAAGGTCCCGACATCGACAACCTTGTAGCCGCCTTTGCCAAGCGATGCCGGGAAACCGATTTCCGGGTTGGCGAAAACCTTGCCGGGGGGATCATTTGACCAAACGGTGCCAACCATCTTGTTGGTTTGCTGGCCATCCCACATGCCGATGAATGTCTGGATGATGTCCTCGATGCCCCAGAAGAAGTGATTTACGTAACTGAAGCCCTTGTCGGGTTTGCCATTGAGCGGAAACATCCAGCCCTGCCAGGGATCCATCGTGGTGATGCACGGAACACCGGCGACTTCGCATTGCGAAGCGACCGGTACATTGGTCAGCGCGCCCTGAGCGAGCATCAAATTGACGCCGTTGCCGTTGATGAGCTGGCTTGCGGATGTTGCCGAGCGGTCGGAGTTCGATTGGTCGTCGATGGCGGTGATTTCCACCTTGTAGTTTGTGCCGTTGACCTTGAGTCCATCTTTCAGGACTTCACGAACCTTGCCGAGCATGAAGGGATCGGCTTCGGCAAATGGTGCGAGAGCTCCTGTCTGCGGGCTGATGTACCCAATACGCAGTGTGGGCGCCGACGCGATGGCAGGTGCAGGCAGAATGGATGAAACGGCACCCGCGACTGCGCCAGTCCCCACCACCTCAAGGAGCTTGCGGCGGGTCAGTCCCCGCGTGTTCTTTGAAAGAGTCATGTCCTATCCCTCTGAAGCATTCGCCGTTCGTTCGGCTTGTTGGCTGCCGACAATTTGGTGCATGCCGGTAAGGTGATAGTAAGAGGTTCCTCCAAGCGTCGGCATCAACAGAATTGCGGATAACTGTGGTGGTATGGAAGGCTGGCGAGAAATGACGCCATCAACAAAAACGGAGCCGAAGCTCCGCTTTTGTGCCTATCCGGGAGGATGCTTCAGGCTGGCGGTTGTTACGGTCGAGCCAGTGCAGGGCTGATCGCCACCGGACCGACATGGTGATCATGTTCGTGATCCTCGGAGTGATCGTGATCAAGCTCCTCAAGGGCACCGTCCGGGATGGGCTCGAGATCCTTGCGGAAATCTATCGGCTGGCCATGCGCAGTATGGTAATAGGATCGGCGCCAGTGTTCGCTATATTCGCGGATCTCCTTGATTGTGAGAAAACCTGCGTTCGTCGCGATCTTCTCCAAGGCCAGCATCCATTGGCGGTAGTAGGCGGCATTGACTGCCTCACCTTCCCGTTGAGGTGATGACCTTATCTCTTCGGAGAAGACGTTCACCCATTCGTTCCAACCGAAATGGCCTTCTCGTGACAGCTGCACCGCGACCGCAAAGGCTTCCGCCTGCCACGGCTCGGAAAAGGCGGGACCGTTTTCGAGCCATTCGGGGCCAATTTCGCGTTCATCTGCAACCATGAACTCACTCCTCAGCCTGCAGGTAACTTTCCCAAAGGCTCAGATAGACGGCGCCGGGGCCATCATTGCTGCTCCCCCAAAGTGCGGCGCTGTCAAAACGCACGCGATAAAGATGCTCCGGGCACTCCCCTCGCCCATGACCATGTTTATCGGGAAAGACATGCGCCCCTTCACAGGCGACGATCGTTCCATTCTTGCCGGCTGCGTAGCGTGGCAAGCGCGTGTGTGTAGCCGGGCTGTCGTTAACTGTCCGGACCTCGTCACCCGGCTTGAAACAAGGCTTGGTGTCTACTTCCCGCAATGTCGAGGCGCCAGTAGCGATTGCAGTGGCGACCATCTCTTTCGGCAGCATCAGAGATCGCTCCCTTTTACAGCGAGTTGGGCCAGCCGGGCATCATACTCTTCCCTGGTGACGATGCCTTTCGCTATCAGAAGATCCTCAAGTGAGTGCAGCCAGTGTTCGAAGTAGGATGTCTTGAGATATTCGAGCGGCGCCATGCGTTCCATGGAATGGCGGCTTTCGTCGATATTGAAGCAGCCGGCGGCAAGTAAAAGAAGGTTCACCGCGAAAGTCGTCTCTTCCCATTCGGCCTTGAAAAGCGGCTCGTCGTCATTCCTCACAACAGGGCCAAACCCCTGCATCCCACCCATGTCTGCTATGGAGTGCATCGTTGCTCTCCCTTCAAGACCGATGTGGGGAAAGGGGGATGCCGGTTCCGATCATGGAATCTCGCGTCACGAGCTCGACTAGTCTCTCCTCACTCCAGTCCTCGGTTGCGTCAGGTCGCATGGGCAGGACCATGTAGCGGATCTCCGCATTGCTGTCGTACACCCTTACTTCGCAGTCGCTCGATATCTTCAAGCCGAACTCGGCAAGCACCGCGCGCGGCTCGATGACGATGCGGCTGCGATATGGCGCGGATTTGTACCAAGTAGGCGGCAGACCAAGTACCGTCCATGGATAACAGGAGCAGAGCGTGCAGACGATAACGTTGTGAACTTCCGGCGTGGTCTCCAGGACCACCATGGCTTCACCCTGAAGACCGCTCACATTCAGCTCTTTCAGAGCCTCCGTGCCATCTGCCAAAAGTCGCTGTTTAAAATCCGGGTCGGTCCAGGCACGAGCGACCACCTTTGCACCGACACGCGGGCCGAGTTTGTTCTGAAAAATGTCCACAATCTCTGCAACGGCGCCGGGGTCGATCTTCCCCTTTTCAACCATCAAGGTTTCAATCGCCTTGATCCTAAGCGCCGGATCGGACGGTGGTACGGTATGATCTTGGTGGCTCATCTCGCCCGCCATTCAACAAATCGATTGGTCACCAATATGCTCTAGAGCGGCTGCTCATCGTATCATCAATTTTGTGGAGGGTCACATCGCGAGCGATGAATGCAGACAATCCGCGCATAGCGCGTCTGCGGCATCTCAATCCGTAACAGCAAGCGTTGTGTTCATTTCAGAGGTCGGCAGATCGAGCACCGTGCGAACGCCCACCTCACCGGCTGCCGCCAATCCATGAAAGATGGCGCGACCAACAGCGCCATGCATTCCCCCACCGCCAACGCCTTACGCTCAGCTCTTACTATTTGTGCTCGACGTCAGTCCTCTTAGTTCATCCAGCAGTTTCAAAGACGGAACCGGAAGCAGGCCGCGGCGCCGACGAAATGCCACAAGGGTACGACGTCCATCCACCCCCGCAATCGAGAGGGGTGCGACCAATCCCGCACGTCGTTCGGGCTCGAACATTGGCTCCGCCATCCAGCTCAGGAAGCCGGAGTCGACGACAAGGCTCTTGAGCACGGTGATCGAGCGCGTTCTGACGACGATATCAGGCAGCCCGAGACCCTGCTCGGCGAAAACGCGTTCGAGATGCTGGTGAGGACCGGTACCGGCCGGCGGGATAGTCCATCTCTCCTGGAGAGTATCACCGAGAGCCAGCTTGCGCCGGCGCCTGAGCGGATGCTCCGCAGCAACGATGATATGACTAGTGTCCTGCCACCGGCAATCACGAATCGCCACAATTTCATCCGTGTCAGGCGATTCCGCGCCAAGGGCGAGATCGATCTCGTGTTTCGCAAGACCCGCGGCCAACAAATCCCAAACGCCTTCCACGACATCGAAGTGCAGCCCGGGCCATTTTCGTAGCGTGCGCTCGATGGCGGGCGGCAGGATCGAACTGGCAATGCTTGCGACCGCGCCAACGCGAACGGTACCCTTTCCCCCGCCACGCAAGGCTTGAATCTCCTCCAGGGCCTGTGCGGCCCCGGCATGCAGCGAAGTGGCGTGCGGCAGAAAGGCCTTCCCGATCTCGGTCAGCTGCATGCCTTTTGAGTGGCGCTCGAAGAGTTCGGTCCCAAGCTGCTCCTCAAGGCGCTTGATGGCTCGGCTGAGTGCGGGCTGCGTCATGTTGAGCACGATGGCCGCCCGGCCAAGGCTTCCCGCCTTGACGATCGCCGTGAAAGTCGCCAGTTGCTCGACGCTCAATGCCATAACCAAGTGTAATGACTTCTCCCTTCTTATGCAATTCCTTGCAAGGGCTCGCGGTTCTAGTCTGGGATGAGGATCGATAGAAATCCGGGACAGGAGGAACCATGGGTATTGTCGACGCGCCGGAGTTGCGACGCGTGAGCGCGCCGACCGTGCGGGATGCCGTCATCGATCTGCTGCGTCGTCTCAACATGACGTCCATCTTCGCCAACCCCGGATCGACGGAATTGCCGTTGTTCCGGAACTTCCCCGAAGACTTCCGCTACATTCTCGGGCTCCAGGAGGCCGTCGTCGTCGGTATGGCCGACGGGTTCGCGCAAGCGACCCGCAACGCGTCTTTTGTCAACCTGCATTCGGCGGCAGGTGTAGGCAATGCGATGGGAAACATCTTCACCGCGTTCAAGAACCGAACGCCCCTCGTGATCACGGCCGGACAGCAGGCCCGCTCCATCCTCCCTTTCGATCCGTTTCTCGCCTCCCGGGAAGCAACCGAGCTTCCCAAGCCCTATGTGAAATGGAGCGTCGAGCCCGCTCGCGCAGAGGACGTGCCCCTCGCCATCGCGCGCGCTTACTACGTGGCGATGACGCAGCCCTGCGGTCCAGTTTTGGTCTCGGTGCCCGTCGACGACTGGGATCGCGCCGCGGAGTACGTGCCATCGCGGATCGTCAGCCAGCGGGTCCGCCCCGATGCCGCCATCCTCGAAAAGATCGGAAACGCGCTAGACGATGCGAAACGACCCGTGTTCGTCGTCGGGGCGGCTGTCGATCGCGACGAGGCATTCGACGAAACGCGCCTGCTCGCCGAGGCACACAACGCCAGAGTCTTCGCTGCGCCCATGTCCGGGCGTTGCAGCTTCCCGGAGGATCATCCTCTGTTCGCCGGATTCCTGCCTGCGATCCGCGACAAGATCGTCGGCCTGCTTCAGGGCCACGACCTCGTCTTCGCTATCGGCGCGCCGGCTTTCTCTTATCATGTCGAGGGGTTCGGGCCGCATCTGCCGGCCGGAGCCGAACTCTGCCAGTTGACCGACGATCCCCAGACCGCCGCCTGGACGCCGCAGGGAATGGCCGCGATCGGCAGCGTGCGACTCGGGCTGCTGGATCTTCTTGCTCGCGCGACACCGACGAAGCGCGGGGCGCCGCCGGCGCGCGCTATCGCGCCGAGGGTAATGCCGACGGTGCCGCTCTCAACTGCGTACGTCATGCAAACCATTGCAGACACAAAACCTGCGGACGGCATTATCGTCGAGGAGGCGCCAGGCGCCCGATCCGTAATGCAGACGCATTTGCCCATCACGCAGAGCGGAGCCTTCTACACGATGGACAGCGGCGGACTCGGCTACGGCATGCCGGCGGCCGTGGGCGTAGCGCTCGGCAAGCCCGGCCACCGCGTGGTCGCACTGGTGGGCGATGGCTCGAGCCTCTACTCGATCCAGGCAATCTGGAGCGCGGTGCAACTCGGTCTGCCCGTCACGTTCGTCATTCTCAAGAACGGGCGCTACGCGGCGCTACAGGATTTCGCACCCGTGTTCGGCTTTAGTTCGCAAGAGCATGTCCAGGGCACCGACCTCCCCGGGCTCGATTTCGTCTCGATTGCGAGGGGCCTGGGTTGCTCCTCAGTTCATGTCAGGAATGCCACAGGCCTGCATGACGCTTTTGCCGAGGCATTTTCATCCGAGCGACCAACTCTGATTGAAGTCGAGGTCGAGGACAGAGACGTGCACCAATAAACAAGAACCAGGGGAGGAAGACATGAACACAATTTCGATGCTGATCGACGGCGAACCAGAAGCGGCCACCGGTAAGGCCACGTTTGAGCGCGCAAATCCACTCGATGGCCAGATCGCAACGCGAGCGCCGGCAGCAACGGCGGGCGATGCGGTTGCGGCCGTGGAAGCAGCCGCCACAGCCTTCCCGAACTGGGCTGCCACAGGGCCCTCGGAGCGTCGCGCTCCTCGCGTCCCGCATCCAGTCCGGGATCTGCCATATCAATGGCCCGACCGTGCATGACGAAGCCCAGATGCCGTTCGGAGGAGTCAAGGATAGCGGATACGGGCGGATCGGAGGCAAGGCAGGAATCGCTGAGTTCACGGACCTCCGCTGGATCACTATCCAGACAAGCGAACGACATTACCCGTTCTGATCAGGCGCGAGCCCGATCTCATTCTCCAATGAATTGACGTTGCTCTCTCAGCATTGCTGGAGAGGCGCGGGGAGAGTTCGCGCAAAGGGAGGAGCAGGGTGTCAGATCACCAGCTACAGCGCCATGGGATCGACTTTCTCGGCTCCGGCGCGAAGCCGCCCTTGTTCCGCGCTCGTCTTTTCAAAGGCCGATCGGACATCACCCTGATCCGGCACAGCGAGGCAAAGATCGCCGGAATTGCTGAACGCGGAGAGCATCTTACGCAGCTGATGAGGCACACGAATGATCGTGCTGGCATGTCGACCACACGACGCAAAGCAACAGGAGGAAAGTTGTGACAGGATCGTACCCAAAGGGCCCTACGTCCGCTCCGACCATCCCGGCTACCGGCAACGGCGCAGTTCGCCTTCCCGGTGAGGTGGGCGGTAGCGGCGGCAGCGCAAATCCCTCCTTGGACATCGGGCAGCTTCTCGATAATGGCCCTTGGACCGTCGTCCAGAAGCTCGTCGTCCTCATGGCCGCCATGTCGATCATCATGGACGGGTTCGATGGGCAACTGATTGGCTTCGCCGTCCCGGTTCTGATCAAGGAGTGGGGCGTTACCCGCGGCGACTTTGCTCCCGCACTTGCGGCCGGGCTGGTCGGAATGGGAATAGGAAGCGCCTTCGCCGGTCTACTCGCTGACCGGTTTGGACGACGCGGGGCCGTGATCGTCAGCGTGATGGTCTTCGGGCTGGCGACCTTCTGCATCGGCTTCGCAGCAAACCTCTGGCAGATCGGCGCCTTGCGATTTATCGCGGGGCTAGGCATCGGCGGCGCCTTGCCAAGCGCCACCACCGTCGCGGCGGAATTCACACCCGCGCGGCGTCGGACGCTCGCCATTACCGCGACCATCGTCTGCGTCCCGCTTGGAGGCATGCTCGCCGGCCTGTTCGCCGGTGTAGTCCTGCCAAATCTCGGTTGGAGGGCCCTGTTCTTTCTTGGCGGTGCTCTGGCCGTGCTCCTAGGCTTCATTCTGCTGTTCATTCTCCCAGAAACGCCCCGCTTTCTGGTGCGCCGGCCGGCACGCTGGGAAGAGCTGCGCCGGCTCGTCGGACGCATGTCGCGACCGGTTCCGGCCGATATTGTCTTCACAGATTTGGGCGAGCAGCAGATCGGGAAGCGCGAGGGCCTGCTTGCATTGTTCGAGAACGGCCGGGCGCGCGACACGATTGCGCTCTGGTGCGCCTTCTTTCTCAATTTGCTTGCCGTATACAGCGCCTTCACCTGGCTGCCGACGATGTTGACTTCCGAAGGGCTCGACGTCGCGATCGCCGGATCCGGTCTAACGGCTTACAACTTGGGGGGCGTGTTCGGCGCACTGATATGCGCCATGACCATCACGCGGTATGGTTCGCGCTGGCCGCTCCTGCTGTGCAGCCTTCTGGGTGCCGCCACCGCGCTTTACCTGACCGGCGTGAACACCAAGCTGGAGACGGGCATCCTGATAGCCGGGTTCGGCGTGCAAGGCTTTTTCGCCAATGCCGTGCAGTCGACCATGTATGCCGTCTGCGCGTACGTCTACCCGACGACCGTCCGGGCCACAGGCACGGCCTCCGCCCTCGCCTTTGGTCGGCTTGGGGCCATCCTCAGTGCCTTTGCCGGTGCAACGGTGATCACGATCGGCGGGAAGGATGGCTATCTCCTGATGCTGGCGCTCGCCATGATCGGTCTCGCCCTCTCGCTTGCTTTCGTTGGCCACCACATCCCCGCGCGCAAACCATGACGAGGATCTCACCCGTTTCCATATGGGATTTGAGGCGGCTCGCCCAGCGCCGCCTCCCGAGAATGTTGTTCGATTACGTTGAAGGCGGCGCAGAGGACGAGCGAACCATCTCGGAAAACGTAGAGGCTTTCAGTAAGATCAAGCTGCTGCCGCAACGCCTGCGGGACGTCAGCAAGAGAACAACTGGCGTCGATCTGCTGGGCACCAGGATCGCCGCACCGCTCGTTGTCGGACCGACGGGCCTGAACGGAGCCATCTGGCCGAACGGAGACACAGCGCTCGCAACGGCCGCCAAGCGGGCCGGCGTTCCATTCGCCCTCTCGACGGCCTCCAACGAGCGGCTGGAGACAGTCGCAAAGGTCGGAGGCGAACTCTGGTTCCAACTCTACGTCGTCCATCGGCAGCTCGCTGAAAGTCTCGTTGATCGCGCAGCGAACGCGGGTTACGGCGCGTTGGTCTTGACTGTCGACGTGCCCGTCAACGGAAAGCGCGAGCGAGATCTCCGCAACGGGTTTCAGATACCGTTTCGCTATTCGGCCCGCACGGTCTTTGACGCTCTTACGCATCCGCGATGGACAGCCAGGCTACTCATGAATGGTTCGCCAACGCTCGCAAATCTGGCCAGCGACAACGCAAATACGCTTGAGGCGCAGAATGCTCTTTTGCGGCGCGAGATGGACGCGAGCTTCGATTGGGACGATCTTGCCCGCCTTCGCGATCGCTGGCCGCGACGCCTTCTAGTCAAGGGCGTTTGCAATCCGGAAGACATCGCGCGTTGCTTCGCGATCGGCGCCGATGCGGTGGTGATATCGAACCATGGTGGGCGACAGCTCGACGATGCCGCTCCCCCCATGGAGATCCTGTCCCAGGTCCGCCATCTCGGACCCGTCCTGGTCGACGGTGGCGTGCGTCGTGGCTCCGATATCGTCAAAGGCGTTGCTCTAGGCGCGAAAGCGGTGCTGCTCGGTCGATCCGTCCTTTACGGATTGGCCGTGGGCGGCGAGGCCGGAGCATCCAAGGCACTGAGTATTCTCTTCGACGAGATCGACCGAACGCTGGCGCTCATCGGCTGTGCCGCGGCCTCTCGCCTGAACGACTCATTCATTCATCGCGACGACCACTCGCGAGCAAGCGAACGCGCCGGACCCGTCGACGACCCAATGGACTGAGAGAGGAACCGTCAATGCGAACACAAGTGGGGATTATCGGAGCAGGTCCCGCTGGATTGCTCCTTGCTCAAATATTGCATTTGAACGGCATCGAATCGGTCATCGTCGAAAGCCGGTCGCGAGACGAAATTGAAAGGACGATTCGGGCCGGCGTGCTCGAGCAGTCGACGGTGGATCTCATGACGGAGATCGGCGCCGGCGATCGTTTGAAGCGCGAGGGTTTTGTGCATGGCGGCTTCGAGTTACGTTTTGCCGGCATGGGGCATCGCATCGACCTTCAAGACTTGACGAATGGCCGCAGGATCACCGTTTATCCTCAGCATGAAGTTCTGAAAGACCTCATTGCGCTTCGGTTGGGTACCGGCGGCCCTATTCATTTCGAAGCCAAGGCAACCGGCATCGAAGGCCTGACCGCCGAGCAACCCGTCGTCCGTTTCACCACCAAGGACGGCGAGACACGAGAGCTGTTCTGCGACTTCGTCGCCGGATGTGACGGCGGCTACGGCGGAAGCCGCGCCGCGATTCCGGAGCAGTTGGTCCGCCACGACTACTTCCGAGCCTATCCGTTCGGCTGGTTCGGCATCTTGGCCAAGGCGCCTCCATCATCCGAAGAACTGATCTATGCCCATCATGAACGCGGCTTTGCGCTGATCTCGACGAGGTCCCCGGAAGTGCAGCGCATGTATTTCCAGTGTGATCCCACCGACAGTGTCGATAGCTGGTCCGATGACCGGATATGGAACGAGTTGCAGACGCGGGTGGGCGGCGACGGGTTCGAACTCAAGACGGGCCCGATATTTCAAAAAGGAATCATTCCACTCCGCTCCTTCGTCTGCGAGCCGATGCGGCATGGCCGACTATTTCTTGCAGGCGACGCCGCACACTCCGTCCCTCCGACCGGTGCCAAGGGCCTGAATCTGGCTGCCGCGGACGTGCACGTCCTCGCCCAGGCCCTGGCCTCGTACTATTCCAATCGATCAACCGCGCTTCTGGACGCTTATTCGCCCACGGCGCTTCGGCGGGTGTGGCGAGCCCAGCACTTCTCGTGGTGGATGACGTCGATGCTTCACCGATTCCATGAGGGCCCCGAATTCGACGTGAAGCGCCAGATCGCAGAGCTCGAGTTCGTGACTTCGTCCCGGGCCGCCGCGACAGCTCTCGCCGAGAACTATGTAGGGCTGCCATTGGCGTGAAACGCCGAATTGGCCCTGATCGGCAAGGGTCTGGTCCTCAACTGTCACGGAGCCCGTGGGCAAGCGGACCATCATTCATGGCGCCTGCGCACCGAACCCGCCCCCGGCTGGCTGCAATACCTTGATCGAAATCCGGCAGGCAGAGGCCGCCGGGTGGTATCGGCGCGAGAAAGGCACCGTTTGGCTTGACCGCGGTGGCGAAGCGATGGTGGGCCGCCGTCCGCGTGCCTAGAGACCCTGATCTCGTCTGGTCCACAATAATGTGGATAGCGAATACTACGCGGCCCGGTCGATAGTTCCCGAAACCAAACCGGGCATCAGCATGTCTGCAGCGAGACTTCGGAACAACTACCCCGGCGCCAGCCGAAACAGTCCCGTGCCTTGAGGAACTTCCAGCACCACGGGGCCACCAGTGCCTGAGTGCGCAAGGGGATTGCAACGTTTCCTCGCGCCATCAAAGGTCGGGCCAGCGGCAAGCACAAGCTGAGTTTGCGATTGAGTTCAGGCAACAAGGCATCCCAGCGCCTTTCGCGCCCCAATCGCCATCGAACCGAAAGCGCAAGATGATTGCTTCAGACTTGAATTGCACCGATATCGCGAGACTTGTTTCTTCCAAGCAGGTTACAGCTGTCGAGATCGTGGGAGCCTTGATCGACAGAGCAGAAACGCTCCAGGGCTACAATGCCTTCGCGTCGCTGAATGCCGAGGCGGCGCTGTCGGCGGCCGCCGAAGCCGACCGCATCACCGCCTCGGGAGAGGCAGTCGGTCCCCTTCATGGCGTCCCATTATCGTTCAAGGACAACATCAACGTACGCGGCTATCCGACGACAGCTGGCACACCAGCCATGCGTGACTTTCGCCCCGAGGAGGATGCGCCAGTCGCCAAGGCGTTCAAGCTTGCCGGCGCAATCGTTTTCGGCAAGAACAACATGCACGAGCTGGCTTATGGCGCGACAACAAACAACGCTCTCTTCGGGCCCTCGCTCAATCCTTTCGACACCAGACACGTCTGCGGTGGATCGAGCGGAGGAAGCGCCTGCGCCGTCGCCGCCCGGATGGTGCCGGCAAGCATAGGCACGGACACCGGCGGTTCGGTCAGAGTACCCGCCTCCTTCTGCGGGCTGTGGGGTTTCCGGCCGACGCCGGGTCGCTGGCCGCGAACGGGCATCGTTCCAATATCCATCACACGCGATACGCCCGGCCCTATCACCCGCTCACCCAGCGATCTCGCTCTCCTCGACAGCGTTGTGGTCGGTGTACCGCAGGTTCCCAGGCCGCAGGTACTCAGCGGACTGAGAATTGGGATTGCCAACGATCTGTTCTGGAGCATGGCCGATCTTGAGGTTTCCGCTATCTGCGAGCGAGCGTTGCGGCTCCTGGAGCAGCTTGGGGCCGAACTGGTGCCTGTCAAGGCAAGTCAGTTGCTGCAGCACCATCTCGCATCGACAACGACGATCGCGGTTTTCGAAGGAAAGGTGACCTTGCAGGAGTTCCTTGATGCCCATGCGGTGGGGCAATCGCTCGAGGCCGTCGCCAAAGGCATAGCTGCAAGCGATGTTCGCGCGATACTGATGAGCCAATTGGGTGCCGAAACGGCGATACCCGACGCAACCTATGCCGAGGCGCTCAGCGTTCATCGCCCCGCGATACAGGAAATCTACCGTCGCCTCTTTCGTGACAATTCTCTGGACGTGCTTGCATTTCCCACCTCGCTGATCGCCGCGCCGCTCATAGGCGAGGATGAGACGGTGATGTTGAACGGCAAGCCGGAGCCGCTGTTCCAGACCGCAATTCACAACACCGATATCGGCAGCAACGCGGGCATTCCCGGTATAACCATCCCTGTTGGATTGACCAGGCGAGGCTTGCCCGTCGGGCTGGGGCTCGACGCCGCGGCAGGAGCGGACCGGCTTCTGCTCGACATCGCGATCGAACTGGAGACCCATTTCCCTGCGCTGACACCGTCCTTGCCGAACTGATCGAAAGGCGATGTCGCCTGCGATGGTGTCGGTTCCGCTGGAAAAACGATGCCAAATGTCTGTTGGAAGCCCCTCGATCTCCACTTCCTGAAAAATTGCATTGATCGGCACGTCCGCATGCGGCAGGGTATGCGTTTATTGCTTCATTAGCGACGGCTTGCGGTAACTGCGAGGCGGGAGTGGTTGGTCCTATATACGACATGACGTCGGACGAAGTGCGCATCTTTGCCAACATCGTCGGTTCTCTTTCTGCTCAAAATTTAAAGGACGCTGTCCGCGAGGTCGTGTTTCCTGACATCCTGACCTTGCTTCGAGCAGATGTGCTGGCGTCCTTCGAATGGGACAAGCACAGCAAATCCTATTGCAAGCCGTTCATGATAAATCAGGCCCCCGAGAACGTCGCACGGTACCAGAAGTGGTTTCAGTACCGCGATCCGATGACGGACAAGCTGCGCGATCTCCGGCGCCCGGCGCATGTGGCGGAAGTCATCTCAAAACGCGAACTGAACAAGACCGAATTCTACAACGATTTCCTCGCGCGCGATGGAATGCAGCACGGCGTCAACCTGTTCATGCATCGCGACGGTCGGGAACTCGCTGATTTGAGGGTTTGGCGGACCAAGTCCCGCCCCGATTTCGGCAACCGGGAGCTCGATCTTCTCGCGGCCCTTGCGCCCTTCGTGCGGCGTGCCCTGTCGATAGCGCCAGGAGTTAGCCTGGAACAGCTGACGGACAGGGAGCGCGACGTCGCATTGCTTGTCGCGCGCGGCTGCTCCGACAAGGATATTGCTCGCGTGCTGAACATCGGCTTCGCTACGGTCCGCACGCATCTGGGCAATTGCCTGTCGAAGCTCGAATGCTCCAACCGCGCCGAGATCGCGGCTCAGGTGGCAAGACTTTCGAATTGACAACGCCCACGGCGATCACTCGCCGCCGCCCGGCATCGTTATTCGACCAGCGCTATCACGTCTATGGTTTGTCGCAGCAGTGTTTTCGTGTAGTCTCCGCCTGCGGCTCGGTGAAAATTCGCTCGACAGTCTCGGCTTCCGCGATCCTGCCTCTGTCCAAGACAACCACACGATCTGCAAGGCTGCGCACCACAGCCAGGTCATGGGTCACGAAAAGCAACCCTAGGCCCTCGGACATCAACTGCCTGAGCAGTTCGACGATTGTCGCCTGGACGGAGACGTCCAGCGCCGAGGTTGCCTCGTCGCATACAAGCACGTCCGGTTTGCAGATCAGCGCCCGGGCGCTCATAGCGAGAACATCTTTCCCGCCGATGGAAACGCGGCCGCCGGTGATCCTGGATCCCCTTGCTTGCAAAAGCCAGAAGGGCACGTGCAATGGT
>Ga0105239_10005812_pt1 | contig 14385 bp, 8 predicted proteins | sample KBSC44metaG_FD_92761 | JGI IMG/M metagenome (GOLD analysis project Ga0105239, IMG submission 92761) | Corn rhizosphere microbial communities from Kellogg Biological Station, Michigan, USA - KBS C4-4 metaG | ecosystem: Host-associated > Plants > Roots > Rhizosphere > Soil | place: Michigan, USA... | reverse complement strand
TCCCGCCACCCGACCCACGATCGTATATCGCCCCGGAGCAAGCACCGCCTGATTGTCCGTTGCAAAGGGCCAGATCACCCGGACCTTTGGACCCTTATCCTTCATCTCGCCTTTATAGGTTCCCGATACAGTACTCGGCAATCGCGGCAAATTTCCCACGGTCGTTTCCACTTCCACATCGGACACCCCCACCAACCAGACGTTATAAAGCTGCGCTTCGGTGGGCGAGAAATGCGGAAGATCCTCCGCCGCTCCCCGCTTCCCCGTCGTATTGACCACGCCGTCATTGATGCCTTTGCCTCGAAGGGCATTAGTATAGATCCCGGCCACCTGCACACCGCTCAGCGGAACCCGGTAGATCCGAAGATCATGGATCAGCGCATTGAGAAAAGCGCCTCCCGCCCCCAGCGATCTCCCGACATAAAACAAGTTGCCTGCCGATCGTTTCCCAAACAGGTCGCTAAACTCCTTTGGAATAGGCTGAGCCTCGCCCGCTTGCTTACTATCGATATAGGTGATCATCGACTTCGAAGCCACATCGACAACAAGCACCCAATGAACCCATTTATTCAAGGGCATGGCCGGGGAAACCCCCATAGAAAAATGCCGGTTGGCATCCTTTCCAAAGTCAAAGAGGCGCTGGCCCGGTGCGTTCGTCCGCAGGTAGATCCACCCGGAGATACTGAGCGACTCCACATCCGTCAACGCCTCTCCGGGGATCGTCACAAACCCATTGCTGTCCCCCGGCAGCGACAACACCTTTCCCCAGCGGCTGTCGTTGACAAACTCGCCGCCGTGAACCCTGGCGTGTAGATTGTTTCGGGACCAGTCCTTGGCATCCCCGTCAAACACATAGCGGGCGGCCATCCCGGTCTCGCCGATGCCATCCAATATCTGGTCGCCATTTTGTGCGTGCGCGGTGTTGCCCCCCGTCGCCCAAACGGCAACGAACAGCAGGAACCGCGAGAGTATTTTATTCATCAATCGCAAATTAAATCAATAACCCGGGTTTTGTTTCAGATTGTTGTTCTTGTCGAGCTCATCCTGCGGGATGGGGAAGATCGTCCGGAAATCGCCATTGGGTTTGTGGGACAGCCAGGATTTTTTCGTGAACACGCCAAAGCGGATCATATCGGTCCGCCGGCGGCCTTCCATGGCAAACTCCCAGCCCAGTTCATCCAAAAAGCGCCCATAGGTGATATCGGCGCCCCCTTCCGGTGCGGCGATCACGTCGTTGACGGCCACCCCGTATTGATATACGCTGCCCCCCATCAGTTGCGCACCCGTGACCGTCGCCAGGGCGGGTTTGGTCTTGAAGCTCCGCTGGCGCACCTGTGTCACGATCGCGGCGGCATCATCAGCCTGGCCGCTGCGAAGCAACGCCTCGGCCTTCATCATCAGCACATCGGCATACCGGAAGAAAGGACAGTCGTTGCTGAGATCGAAAAGCGCGCCCATCCGGAACTCGTATTTGCCCAACCGGAACCCATTGATCTCCTGCGAGGAGTCGATCCCCGGCAGACGGTTGATGAACTCCAGTTTATGCCCCGAAGTCGAAAGGGGCGGGTATTCACAACCCAGTTGCGCCCCGGTGTTGGCATCGTATTGGGGTCCCTGGATCCAGTTCGTCTTCAGCCGGTTGTCGTTCGAATCGAAGGTGTTGATGAACTGCGGGATGGCGCAGATACCGCCCCAGGGCGATGCTTGCAGGTTGTAGCTATGTTGGGAGATGGGTTGCAGCGTCTTTTCGACGAGGTTGAAACCGGTGGCGTATTTTTCATCGAAGGGGATGGAGAAGACGATCTCCTGCGAATTCTCGTTGTCCGTCTTGAACACGTCTTCCTGGTTCGGTTCAAGGATATAGTGATTCGAGTTGATCACCGAGTCGCAGGCGATCCGGCAGCTGTCCCATTGCGGCGTGCCGGTGTAGACTTCGGCGTTGAGGTACAACTTGGCGAGCAACGTCCAGGCGGCATACCGCGTCATCTTGCCATACGTGGACTTGTCCACCACGGGAGTCAGTAAGGGCATCGTGCCATGCAGCTCGCTCGAGATAAAATCATAGACCTCCTTGCGGGTATTCTGTTTGGGCAGCTCGCCGACCTTCACCTCGTAGCTGGTCACCAGGGGCACATTCCCGAAATTGTCGCAAAGCACCCAGTAATACAAGGCCCGCAGGGCCCGCAGCTCGGCGATGGTGGCATCCTTCCCCGTCGTGACGGGGATCTTGCCGGATTCGATCTGGTAGATCACCCGGTTGCAGTTGTTGATCCCGGTGTAACAATCGGCCCATACCGTCTCGATATGCGGTTGCAGGGAATTGAACGTATGCAGGTGCATCGTCTTGTACACCCCGCCGTCCACCCAGCCGTTGGGGCGGGCAGGAATGACAAGCTCATCGGCGCAGATCTCCTCCAGGTCATACAGCGCATCCCAGCCCATTTGCAGATCGCGGAGCGTAGCATACGCCGGCCCCATCAAAGAGTTCAGATCGTCCTTGGTCGGAACAAATTTGTCCGAGTCGATAGAGGAATACAGTTTATTGTCCACCTTGGTACAGCCAAAGCAAAGCAGGCCGGACAAAAAGGTATATATCGCAAGCTTCTTGATCATATCGGTGTTCTTTACAAATTAGAAAGTAAGGTTTACGCCAAGTGTATACGTACGGGTCGTCGGATACTTGTCCCGGCCGTCGTCCCCATAGGCCAGCGGTTGACCCGGATCCTGGATCATCACCTCGGGATCGAGACCCTTGTACTTGGTGATCGTCGCCGTATTCAGCGTCGAAACATACACCCGAAGGACCTTTATGATCTTGTTGTTATGCAGATCGAAGTTGTATCCGAGGGTGATGTTGTCGATCTTCCAGTAATCGCCGTTCTCGACATAGTAGCTCGTATATTCCAGTACGTCGTTGAGCTGGGTCTTGCCAAAGACCTTGTTATAGGCCGTCCGCAGGCTGTTGTACTGCGTGATCGTCGGGTTCTCGTAGTACATGCGCTGGAAGTTGAGGTTCTGGAATTGAAAGGCCCCGCGCATGGTGACCGACAGGCTCAGGTTCTTATACCGGAACGTATTATTAAAACCCGCATAGTACTTGGGGATACCATTGCCGAGGATCATCTTATTGTTGGCGTCCTTGTCCAGAGTCGTCTTCCCGTCGTTCGTGGCATAGACCCATTTGCCGTCGTTGGTGATGTCCACGACCTTGTAGCCATAGAAATTACCGATCGGCTTGCCGATCTGTACGCGGTGGGTGGAGGTCTGGATGGGCTCACCCGTGTAGCCGGCGTCGAAGTAATCCACCGTTGTCTGATAGAGGCTGTTGGACAGCGTCACGAGCCGGTTGTCGTTATGCGAGCCATAGATGCTGGCATTCCATTGGAAGTCCTTACGGATCACCGGTATAAAGTTCAACATCACTTCCCAACCCTTATTCTGCATGACGCCGACATTGGCGGTTATCGTCGGGTACAGGTACGGCGGCGTGGGCACACTATACTGGTAAAGCATGTCGTGCGTCTTCCGGTTGTAGTAATCGAAGGTACCGCTGATGCGGTTGTTCAGGAGGGCGAAGTCAAGCCCGACGTTCACCTCCGTCTTCTTTTCCCATTTCAGATCGGGGTTGGGGTTCTGGTTGGGCAACAACTCCGGCACCCAGACGCCATTGATCAGCGTATAACCCGAATAACCCAGCTGGGGTAACGCCGCATACTCGTCGCTCGGGGCGGTACCCGTGATCCCATACCCCGCACGCACCTTCAGGTCATTGAACAGCGTCTGTCCCTTCATGAACTCCTCTTTACTGATGCGCCAGCCCGCCGATACCGCGGGGAAGTTCCCGAACTTGTGATTGGCCCCGAACTTGGAAGACCCTTCATGCCGGATACTGGCCTGCAGGAGATATTTTTCCTGGTAGTTATAATTAAGGCGGCCGAAGTACCCGACGAGGTTGGAGTGGGCCCGATCGGTATGCTGGACGGCCAGGCCCTCCTTAAGGGCATTCCCTTCCCCGATGTTATCCCAGCCAAAGACGTCCGTGGGGAAGTCCCAGTTCTGCATCCAGGAGTTGGAGTGCGTATTGTCCTGGTAGCTGTACCCGCCCAGCACCGTCACTGCATGATCCCCGAACCGCTTGTTGTATTCGGCCGTCAGTTCCAGCAGGTTGTCCGTAGCCGTAGCCGCGCCGTAGGACGCATAGCCATTCCGGCCGTCACGGGTGGTGGAGATGTTCTTCTTCGTCTCGGCATACCCCCGCGTCTGGTAGTAGCGGGTGGTGGCGGCCAGCCCTTTGAACCGCAGACCGGTGATCGGTTCGAACAGCAGCGATCCGCTGTACCGGGTGTTGGTCGCGTTGTTCTCCCCGTGGCTTTCGCGGAGCATCGTGACGGGGTTCTGATAGACATAGATGCTCCGTTCCTGCCAGTTGCCGGCGGAGTCCCTGACCTGGTCCGTCGGGTTGCGGATCACCGCCTGCCGATAGGTGAGCGTGCTGAAGCCGGTGCCGTCGCCCGTCGTATAATATTTATTCTCGGAGCTGACGATATCCGCCATCGCCTTCAGCTTACCGTCGAACATACTGTGATTCACTTGCAGGTGACCCGTAAAGGTATTATTATCGGAATTGAGAAAGATGCCCTGCAGGCCGCGGTAGTTGACATCCGCGACATAGTTGGTCTTGGAGGTCCCACCCCGCAGACTGATATTATGGATCTGCGAGAAGGGCGTCCGGGTGACCTCCTTCAACCAATCCGTGTTATGGCCATAGTCGATGCGGTTGGAACCGGAAGCGGCGAGCCGCTTGTAGTCCGCGGCCGTAAGCAGGTCCAGCTTCTTCACGATCTGCTGGGTGCTGCCGCTGCCGCTGTAGTCGATCACCGGCTCGGCCGTGCCCGCCGCCCGCTTCGTCGTAATGAGCACGACGCCGTTGGTCCCCCGGGTACCGTAGATGGCCGCTGCCGAACCGTCCTTCAGCACATCGATGGACTCGATATCTTCCGGCGCCACGGTGTTGAGCGTGCCGGGGATGCCATCGATGAGTATCAGCGGCTGTGAACCGGAGGCCAGGGTAGTGATCCCCCGAAGCATGATCACGGAGTTGCCCGTAGGGTCGCCGCTGGGTACGTTGACGGTAACGCCGGCGACCTTGCCCTGGATGAGTTGGCCGGCATCGATAACGTTCCCTTTGACGAAGTCGCCGGCCTTTACACTCGCGACGGCGCTGGTCAGGTCCGCCTTCTTCTGCGTACCGTAACCGACGACCACGACCTCGTTGAGGTTGGCGGCGGTGGGTTTCAGCTCGATGGTGAAGTTGGTGCGTCCCGCGACGGGCATCTCCTGCTGGGCATACCCGATCGCGGAGATGATCAGTGTCTTTTCGTTCTCCGGGATGTCCAGCGCAAATTTCCCGTTGGCGTCCGTAGCGGTCGTCGCCGCGCTGATCTTCCCCCGCACGGTAACTCCCGGTATGGGCTGACCGCTTTGAAAGTCGCGGATAGTCCCCTGGATGTGAATGGGCGGCAATGGTGGTGAACCGAAACTGTCCTGTAGCATCAACAGGCCCACGAGCGTGGGCAGGACAAGGCAAAGCAATCTTTTCATAAAAGTTAAGTTTTATGGCGTTTTTAATAGCGTCCGCCACTAAATTAATGTCAACTTAACAATTATTCCGAACGGATATTAACCGGTTATAAGCAGTAATTAACCGGCTTTTGAAAGACTGCTGCAACAATACATTAATGAGTCAACGCCTGCTTCACCGGCCCATCCACCGTCATCTCGCTGAACCAATGCGGGTACAGCGGCCGGGGTTTCGTAAACTCGTCGAGCATGGTGATCTCGTCGACGCCGAGCCGGAGATTGGCCGCGCCAAGATTGTCATCCAGCTGGTGCGGCTTGGACGCGCCGACGATGATGCTCGACACTGCCCCCTTCGACAACAGCCACGCAAGCGCCACCTGCGCCACGCTTACTTTGTGCCGGGTCGCGATATCGCGCATCCGGTCGACCAACGTGAAGCCGAATTCTTTGTCAAAGGGGATCATATCGAAGCCCGAGAAGCGATTGTCTTTATCGGAGAGGTTCTCACGGGTGTACTTCCCGGACAGGAAGCCGCTGGTCAGCGGGCTCCAGACCGTAAGCCCCAGCCCGTATTGTTTCATCATCGGTACGATATCGTACTCCACATCCCGCGCCAGAAGGCTATAGGTGACCTGCCCATGGGTGAAGGGCGCCCACCCATTCGCCCGCTGCAGCTCCATCGCCGCCGCCACGCGCCAGGCACTCCAGTTCGAGAAGCCGATATATCGCGCCTTCCCGCTGCGCACCACCTCGTCCAGCGCCCGCAGCGTCACCTCCAACGGCGTGAATTGATCTTCCTTATGCGCGACATACAGATCGACATAGTCGGTGTCCAGCCGCTTCAGGCTCTGGTCGATGGACCAGAAGATGTGCTGCCGGTTCAACCCCGCCTGCACCAACGCCTGCCCCGTCCGGAATCCCACCTTCGTCGTCAGCACCACCTCCGCCCGGCGGCTTTTCAACGCCCGCCCCAGCATCATCTCCGATTCCCCGCCCGCATAGCCGTCCGCCGTGTCAAAAAAGTTCACGCCCGCATCCAGCGCCCGCCCCACCATGGAGTTGGCATCCGCCTCCTCCGTCTTGTAGATCGTCGCAAAATTCTTGTTGCCCGCCGTAAAGGTCATCGCTCCGAAAGAGAGCCTCGAAACGACCAGGCCCGTGTTACCCAATGTTGTGTATTGCATAAAATAAGTTTTTCGATTGTTCCGTTCAGGATATGCAATTTAGCCAATTTGGGTATTTGTACGGTAGGAAGGGAACGGTGCTTATCGTATTTTCAAAGGGCATACGCACCCCGGTTTTATTCCACCCAACCCTGGCAAAAAGCATTTAGCGACATCGGCGAAATTGCCGATCAGGCCAATTCTGCCTATGGAAGTTTCTACCTGGGATTCTTCGAACGATCGGCGGTTCCCTTCCTGCACCATATCCGGCTCGTCGTCGGCGCAACCCATGAAAAGCTCGAGGCGGATTCGGCCGCTATTCAGTACAGCTATCGGGACGGCGGTACCGAGGCATCGGCCTGCATTCTGCCGACGGCGTTACCGTGGACGGAATTCCCGGCATCACCCGCGGCCGGTTGAGAATGAGCAATTATAGTTTTTTTCTTACCGGCCCTGTTATCAATCTAAAATGGATCAGTCTAAAATAATGTTATGCGACCGATATTACTTTGCTGCCTTCTTATGGTTTGGGCTCAATTGGCGTATACCCAAAAGCGTTTGCTGGATTCGGCGAGATTCTCGCCGAATACCGTTATTTACCACGCCACCGACGTCATTTTTTCCGACAGAATGAGGCATCTGGATATCGGTGACTGGGCAAGCTTCGAGTTCACCGCCGGCGCGAGTTTCCAACCCTACCAGGGCTTCCGGCTGCATGCCGGCTTCGACTACGAATGGCTCACCCCGGACAAGGTACATCTCTATGCAGGCACACAATATGCACTGGGGCTAAAAGACAACACCCTGTCGATCGATAGCCGCTCGTCGGTAGGTGTTGGCTATCATAGCTACCTGGTTCCGTTTGCGGGTATCATGTACTGGCCGGGCAAACGGGACATTCAAGCGAAACCTTTGACCCCGCAACGGCCGAAACCATCCGGCGAAATGTCTCCAGCGGCCTGTACTTAAGTATCGGCGTGGGAATAAATCTTCCGACTATGAAAATCAATCATTGATTTACGCGTCCTGCCCGATCCACACCGCCCCGCCGATACTATCTCTACTCGCCCCCGTCACACTCGCCAGCACATTGTTCTCCTCGCGCCAGCGCAGCACACCCATCAGCGCCATCACCAGCGCCTCCTTATAATCCACCAGCTGCGCCTCCGGCACTACTACCTCCGCGCCTGCGGCGCGGAGCCTCTCCATCAAAAAAGTATTATGCGCCCCGCCGCCCGTCACCAGCATCTTCCCCTCACCCCCGAGTTGCGCTACCGCCCGTCCCACCTGCACCGCAATATGCTCCACAACCGTTCGTAACGCATCCGCCGTCGAGAGCTCCGCCTGCAGCACCATCGGCAACACCGTCTCCGTCCCAAATTCATTGGCCAGCGACTTAGGATGCCCCAGCCCGTAATACTCCAACCCATTCAACCGCTCCAACAGCCGCTGATCGACCCGGCCCGCCGCCGCCATCGCCCCACCCGCATCAAAAGGTTGCCCCTCCAGTTCCGCCAACGCATTCAGCACCCGGTTGGCCGGGCAGACGTCAAAGGCGACACTCCCATGAGAAATATTCGCAATCCCCCCAAGATTCAAAAAATAATCATACCCCGGCAGCAACAACCGCTCCCCGATCGGCACGATCGGCGCCCCCTGCCCGCCAAGTGCCACATCCATCGCCCGCAGATCGCTAACCACATTGACGGCCGCCGTTGCGGCGATCGCCGCCCCATCCCCCAACTGCGCCGTCATCCGCCGCGCCGGATCGTGAAAGGTCGTATGCCCATGACTCGCTATCAGCTGCACCCGGTAATGCAATCCATGGGCCTCGATAAAATCATTCACCCGCTCGCCGATATAACGGCCATACTCCACATGCAGCAGCTGGTAATCCAGCGCCGAAAGCCTCGTCGCCGCAGCCAGCCGCCGCCGCCACTCCTCTGAATAGGCCTCGGTAGCTGTTTGCAAAATAGTATATCCCCAACCCTTCGGCCCCTGCTTCTGGGTAGATTGCTGCTCTTGTAACTCAACATAAGCAATATCCAAACCGTCCAGCGAACTGCCGCTCATGCAACCGATGACTTTGTAAACCATAGAGAGCAAAAATACGAAGCAGCGCCAGCCTTGCAAAAAACAGCTAAAATGTTTATTAAAGCGGAACGCGGGGTCTTAATAGTAAAATAACTTATGTTTGGCGGACGATTCGTTATTTGCTCAGACATTTGCCCACCAAATGAAAGACATCTTCCTCATAGAAATAAAGAACGGCAGCCGCCGCGCCTTCTATGAGGCCTATCACGCCTGGCATCCAAAGCTGTACCAATACATCTATAAATACACCCGCAGCGCTTACTACGCCGAAGAGACCGTGCAGCTCACCTTTATCCGGCTCTGGGAAAAACGGGCCACCCTCTCCGAACAATATTCCCTCTCCACCCAGCTCTTCCGCATCGCCAAGAGCACCCTCATCGATCTCACCCGCAAAGAAGAACGCCGCAATTGCCAGGAGCTCTCCGACAGCTTTGTCGCCGGCGGCGAAGAAAGCCTGCGCCTCCAGCACAAGGAAGATCTGCAGCGTGCCCTCGCCGCCATCGAACGCCTGCCCGAGCAAAGCGCGAAGGTGTTCCGTCTCAGCCGACTCGAGGAGCTCTCACACAAGGAGATCGGCCGCCGCCTCTCCATCTCGCCAAAAACGGTAGAAGTCCATATCACCAAGGCGCTAAAATTGCTAAGAAAAGCTTTTTTCTAGCCCCACTAGGGGATTTCCCTTTTCCAAACGAATACTATATATGCACCGATTCGACGACCTGGATGAACACAGCTGGGAGGATTTTCAACCTGACCCCAGCCAGCCGGTTCCCACTGAACGAATGCTCGAGCCAATTGAACGGCACGTAGGACGGCCACCGGTAAAACGGAGTTGGCCCCGCTGGGTGGCTGCCGCCTCGGTACTCATCCTCGTCGGCCTTGCCGGCCTCCGGTTCTGGCGGCCCGCCGAAAAAAAGCAGGCCCTCGCGAAAACGCCGGTCTCTGTGGAAAAGCCAACGATCGCCGTTCGGCAGACCCTTATCAATAGCGCCTCTGAAACCAAAACCTTTTCCCTTCCGGACGGCAGCAAGACAAGGTTGGCCCGGGGCAGCAGCCTCAGCTTCGACAGCGGACTGGCGGGAGCCCGCCGCGAGATCGTACTCACGGGCGAGGCCAGCTTCACCGTCGCGCGCGACAAATCAAGACCCTTCACCGTACATGCCGAACACCTTGCCGTCACTGTCCTCGGCACCGTCTTTGGCATCGACGACACCCATAGCGGTTATACCACCGTCGTGCTGTACAGCGGTCGCGTCGTCGTGAAAAAAGAACCGGGTACCCACGGTGGCTTCGCGGATGTCTATCTCGAACCCGGACAGGAACTCCAGGTCAACCGGGGCGACGGCTCCGTCCGGATGAGCACGATCGCCGGCACTGCCGCCGAAAAGGCGCCCGCGCCCGTGCCACGCCAACTGATGAGTTTCACGCGTCAGCCGTTGACGGAAATATTCAACGAACTGCACAACGCTTATCATATAACCATCTCCTATGACAGCGTCGCTCTGAAGAACATCGACTTCACCGGCACATTCAACAGCGGGAAGGAAAGCCTCGAATCTTTTTTGACCACGCTCTGCGAACTCAACGAGCTGCAGTTGAAAAAGACGGACAAGGGCTTTTCCGTCGAACCCAAACAACCTTAGACTACTACACTCAGCAACGGGAAAAAGCCGGCCCGCGGGGGCCGGCAGAGAACGGGCCACGGGCCCGATGACCATCTATTGTCTTAACCAAACCAGCAATAACGCACAAATCAAGGCTTATGATCCAACGTCGCATCAGTTTCGTCTTATGTCTATGCTTCCTCTGTTGGGGGCGGACATTCGCCCAAACCCCCACCAACATCGCCACCGGCATCGTCCGGAATGAAAATGGCGACGAGCTGGAAGGCGCGGCCGTCCGCCTGCAGAACCCCTCCAACGGATTCGACCGCAGCGCCAGCACCGACCGGAAAGGACTCTTCCATTTTCAGAACGTACCTGCCGCCACGGGTTATCGTTTCATCATCAGCTATGTAAACTACAACAACGACACGCTCCCGGGCTATGAGATGAAAGAGAATGGCCGCATTTCCCTCAGCATTACCCTCCATGGAAAGACGTCGACGCTCGACAAGGTCGTCGTCGTGGGGTATGGCTCCATGCGCAAGCGCGACCTCTCTTCGGCAGTCTCCGAAGTTCCGGACATGGAACAGATAAAGGAGCGGCCGGTCGTCGACGTCGGTAGCATGATCGAAGGCAAGGTGCCCGGCGTCACGGTGGTGGGCAATGGGGGCCACCCCGATCAGACGCCGCAGATCACCATCCGCGGGGTCGGCTCCCGCGGCGCGGAGGATGTGCTCTTCGTCGTGGACGGGGTTCCCAACGCACCCTATAACCCCGCCGATGTCATCTCTATCACTATCCTAAAGGATGCCGCCTCCGCCGCCATTTACGGCGCCTTCTCCGGTTCCGCCGGGGTCGTCCTCATCACGACCCGCCAGGCGGGACAAGGCAAGCCCGGTGTGGAATACACGGCCTTCGCGGGCGCCAAAACGGCCTGGCGGCTTCCTCAATCCCTGCGCGCCGACGTGCAGGCCAAGGTGGCCAACCTCGCCTATACCAACGCAGGTCTCGCCCCGCTCGACGGGTGGAACGCCGCCCTCAACCCCTACGACCAGGTGACCCGCACCGACTGGGTCCATTCCATCTTCCGCACGGGTCTCGTCCATCGCCATAACATCGCGATCAACGCGGGAACGGATAAATTCTCCACCCTTTTCGAAGGCCGCTACGAAGAGAATGAGGGCACCCTGCTCAACACCTACGCCAAGAACATCTCCGGCCGCTTCAACGTCGCCTACCAGTTGGATCCCCATATCAAATTCAAACAGGAGGTCTTTGTCAACGGCAACGATAACCGGGGTACCAGCACGTCCAGCGGCTATGACGGGACGATCCTCTCGGCCATCTATATGCCGCGCAGCGCCACCGCCTACTATGCCGACGGAAGCTTCGGAGGCACGGGCCCGCGCAACTCACCCTACCTTGGCATTCATGGCGATGCCGTAAACCCCGTTGCCACCCTGCTCCGCAACAAGCCCTACAACCGCAGCATCGACCTGCAGTCAGTATCCGAACTAAAGGTGTCGAATTTTGTGCCGGGACTTTCTTTTCTCTCCCGCTTCTCCTACCGCACGATCAATCTCCTGCAAAAGAATTTCGTCCCGATGCGGACCGAGCCGGGCAAGCCCAACAATCAGAATACCCTGACCTATACCACCGACCGCAAATACAGTTGGATCTGGGAGAACACCCTCAACTATACCCATACCTTCGGGCGGCATAATATCAGCGTCATGGCTTCCACCACGTCGCAGGATGCGGGGGATATGGGCTATAGCGCGTCGGCCAAGACCTTCGACAATGAAGCCACCTGGGCGCAGTTCTTTGTCAACGCCGGCAATTACACCGATATCAAGCCCACCGACTGGCAAACGGAAGATCGTAACCTCTCCTATGTCGGCCGCGCCTCCTACAGCTGGGCCGACCGGTATTTCATTACGGGCAGCTACCGCTATGATCAGGCCGGCCGGCTCGCCCCCGGTCATCGCGGCAAAGGTTTTCCCGCCGCCACCGCCGCCTGGAAGCTGAGTTCCGAGCCCTTCTTCAACGTGCCCCGGGTCGATCTCCTGAAGGTTCGTGCCTCCTGGGGCCGTATCGGCAACATCGGATCGGTAGGACTCTACTATGGTTATCCCACCCTCTCCTCCGACTACACCTACCAGGTAGGAGACGGCGGTCCCCAAACCCCGGCTCTCTATGTCAGCACGGCCAACAACCCCAACCTGAGCTGGGAGACCTCCGAGCAGAAAGATCTGGGCCTGGACATCAGCATGCTCGGCCAGCGGCTCAACTTCACCTTCGACTATTTCGACAAACTCACCTTCGATCTGATCCAGACGCAGGACAACAACTGGCCCAACACGATGGGTCTCGGCGCCCCGCTGATCAACCAGGGGAAGATCCGGAATACGGGATTCGAATTCGCGCTAAGCTGGAAAGGTAACGTTGGCGGGGTAGCCTATGAGATCGGCGCCAACGCGGCTACACTCAGGAACCGGGTGGAGTACATCGATGACAACCCCGAATCTTTCTGGCAGCACAGCGACGCCTGGCGCGGTACGCTCGCGCCTTATCGCAGCAAGGTTGGCCAACCCTATTATTCCTATTGGCTGGTAAAAACGGCCGGTATCTTCCAATCCGATGCGGCGGCCGCGGCCTATGTCGATAAGACGGGCGCCCGCATCCAGCCCAATGCAAAGGCCGGGGACCTGAAATTCGTCGACAAGGACGGCAGTGGGAAGATCGATGATGGCGACCGCGTCTACATGGGCAATGCCTTCCCAAAATTCACCTATGGGTTCACGACCAACCTCAGCTGGAAGCATTTTGATTGCAGCCTCTTTCTCCAGGGGGTGGGTGGCGTGAAGTTGTTCCACGCTTTCAAGGAATCCACCCTCAACGGCGCCGAGCAGGGCTACAACCGTTGGGACAAGATCCTCGATGCCTGGTCGCCCACCAATACCAGGGGCACCATTCCCATCATCTCGGCCAGCGACGCCAATAGCAATTTCGGAACGCCTTCCGATTGGTACCTCGAGAGCGGCAACTATCTGCGGGTAAAGAGCCTCATCATCGGTTACACCTTCCCCCGTGTCATCCGCGGCAACAGCCTGCGGGTCTATCTCAGCGGGGACAATCTCTTCACCATCACCAGATACAGCGGGATGGATCCCGAGGTCGGCGGCATCGGGTTGGATGGCGGTCAATTCCCCGTCTCCCGCGTCTACGCCATCGGTGTAAAAGCAAATCTCTAACCTTCGAATTTTTTGAATATATGAAACGAATTATTTCCGGTTTTCTCCTCATCGCGTCGCTCGCCTCCTGTAGCAAGAACTGGGTCGACACAAAACCCAACGGCAACGCCTCCACCGCGAATCTCTGGACGGATGAGACGCAGGTGATCAAGGGCACGGCGGCTCTCTATGCCGCCATGAAGAACGAATCCACCTGGGGCCGCGATCTCTTCTGGATGCAGAACGCCAGTGACGACCTGATCGTCGGCCGGCCCAAGGCCAATGCCGAGAATATCAAGAACTTCGTCTGTACCGGCCGGGAAGGCTATATGGCCCAGGGCTGGACCGACCTCTACGGCATGCTCAACATCGCCAACGAGGCCGTCGGCGGTCTGACCAAGGCGGCAAACCTCGATGCCGGTCTGCGCAACCGCTCCCTCGGGGAAGCTTATTTCATGCGCGGTTTTGCCCATTTCTGGATCGCCTATCTCTGGGGCGAGAAGGCCCAGGGCGTCCCTTATGACAGCATCGGGAACGCGCAATACGGCAAACGCATCGCGCCCCAGCAGCCCTCGGTAACGGACAATTACGCCATCATCGCCGCCGATCTCCAACGGGCCGCTGATCTCCTCCCGCTCTTCGGGACCTATGCTTCTGCCGATCAGGGTCGCGCCCACAAGGCCGCCGCACTGGGCTATCTGGTGAAGACCTATG
>Ga0105239_10005811_pt1 | contig 14386 bp, 12 predicted proteins | sample KBSC44metaG_FD_92761 | JGI IMG/M metagenome (GOLD analysis project Ga0105239, IMG submission 92761) | Corn rhizosphere microbial communities from Kellogg Biological Station, Michigan, USA - KBS C4-4 metaG | ecosystem: Host-associated > Plants > Roots > Rhizosphere > Soil | place: Michigan, USA... | reverse complement strand
TGAATTTTGAGTACCCTTTGAAAACTAAATACGTCGCCAGTTGAATGGTTCAACGAGAGTGACGCAGGCTTGGAAGCCGATCGCCGAAAGGCAAACCACAAGGAGGACATTTTGATTAAGTTCCAATTTAATGGAGGATAACGATCATGGGAATGCGAGTATCAACAAACATTGCGGCTATTAACGCTCAAAGAAACTTAAGCGGTAGCCAACGTAACATTCAAGACAGCTTAGCTAAATTGGCGAGCGGTTCTCGAATCAACAAAGCTGCAGACGATGCAGCAGGTTTAGCGATTTCGGAAGGTTTGAAAGCCGGAATCCGCAGCACACGCCAAGCCAACCGCAACGCGAACGACGGTGTTTCGATGGTGCAAGTGGCAGAGGGTGGCCTTAACGAGATCAGCAACATCATCGTACGTATGCGTGAACTGGGCATCCAAGCTGGTTCAGATACAGTCGGTACGAATGAACGCGGTTTCATCGATAAAGAGATTCAACAGTTGAAAAACGAGTTGCAACGTATCGCTTCAGTAACTACTTGGGGCAAAACGAAACTTCTCGACGGTTCAACACCAAAATTCGACTTCCAAGTTGGTATCTACAACGACGATTTCGAAGATCGCATCTCTTTCGACTCTTCGACAAACGTTGCAACTTTGGATGCTCTCGGACTTTCAAGCTTGGATTACAACACTAAAGAAGGCGCTCAAGGCGCTCTTGAGCTGTTGGATAAATCACAAGTTATGGTCAACGGCATGCGCGCAGACCTCGGTGCTTTGCAAAACCGTCTCACTTCTACAGTGAACAACTTGCAGATCAGCGAAGAAAACATGTCAGCAGCGAATAGCCGTATCCGTGACACTGACGTAGCAGAAGCTTCTTCGGAGATGACTCGAAACAACATCATGCTCCAAGCTTCGACTTCGACTCTTGCACAAGCGAACCAATCGAACGCGGCCGCTTTGCAATTGATCAAAGGCTAATCTTAACCGTAATCAATCAGTCCGGTCTCTCTCGAGAGATCGGACTTTGTTTCCTCTCTCTTCGTGAGAGACTTTCTTGCCAACGAAACACAATCACATTGACGTAATGCGTCTAAACCGCATTCCGCTCGAGTGAAAAATTCTAGGCAATATATTTTTTTATCGTTACCATGACCTGGTTTCGATAATTCATAACTGATTTTTCACAGGGAGTCTTCGCGATGGCCAAGAAGAAAAAGAAAAAGCCAACTACTAAAAAAGCAGCAAAAAAAGCGACTAAGAAAGCCACTAAAAAGGCGACCAAAAAAGCGACTAAGAAAGCTGCGAAGAAAGCCACTAAAAAAGCGGCTCCTAAAAAAGCAAAAAAAGCTGCGAAAAAGTCAGCTCCTAAAAAAGCGAAAGCAGCGAAAAAAGAAAAAGCTCCAATCACGAACCCATACCAAGCACCTGCTATGGAAAATCATGAAGGGCAAGATCACGATTTCGAACCAATGCCTTCACACGGCGTTGAGACCGAAGGCGGATCTGAGAGCATCGAAGATCATTTCGAAGAAACAGAGATCGACAACTTCGACGATGATATGGATGACGACGAAGAGGACGAAGAGTCCGACGACGAAGGTTACTTCTAATTTTTGATTTAGATTTTATTGTACGTTAGTTGAATTTCCATGATCGGGCCCTGTCGAAAGACGGGGCTTTTTTATTTCCCGCTCACCGAGCGCTTGAACCAATCCTTCAACGACTTCCAATAGTATCGAAGCATGAGATCGTTTCGGTCTTTTCTGCGAACGTAATCAATTGTCCCATTCTCGTTTTTCAAAAACGAGACGAAGCCATTACGCTCTAGTACTTTAACGGAAGCTGGGTTGTCGGCACCGACGGTGACGAAATAATAAGTCGGATCGATCGTGACATCTAATAAAAGAACGATTTGTTCGACAACTTCAGTCGCAATCCCTTGCCCCCAAAACTGCGGATGAATCGCATAGCCAATGGTCGTCCACCCCTCATTCTTAGAGAGAAAAGGATAAGTACCATTTCGATTGTTATAGGAAGCAGATTGAACGAGCCCGATGATTTGGTCGTTCAGCCAGATGGTGTATTCGACCCGAGTGTTCGAGAGAGCGCCACGATCAGCATACTTCTCCGCACTCACCTCACCAAACGTCTTTGCGACCTCTGGATTGTTCATAATCTCGAGTAGCTTCGGCTCGTCTGAAGCCTGAGTCAGCCGCAACGTCACCTTCGACGTTTCAACTTCTCGAGGCATGAGATCATGGAGACATTTGATTAACGAGAGATTCAGCGGCGAAGCGAACGCCGAGACCGGTAATACAGACAAAAGAAATATGAAGCTGAAGAGTCTCATCGCAGCTCCAAATAAAAAAGGCGAATGATTTCTCACTCGCCTCGTCCTACTTGTATACGTGCATACAAGTATACTCGCATGCACGTATTCATGAATTATATGTTGCCCATGCCTTTGATCGGCTTCGAGTGAACAGCGTACTTTTCAAACTCACCGTACTCATGGAGTTTGTTGTACAAAGTTTTGATCGTGATGCCGAGAGCATTCGCCGCTTGTGTTTTGTTGCCGTCGAAATAATTCAACGCCTTCAAAATGTAGCGTTTCTCAAGCTCGTGCAAAGTCAAAGTTGGATCGTAATCATCGATAACAACTTTGTGATCAGGGTTACGAACTTGCTCAGGCAAGTCGTTCGGCATGATCACGTGACCTTCCGAGAGAATCTGCAAACGTTCACAAACGTTTTGCAATTCACGAATGTTACCTGGCCAATCGTACTTCATCATGATTTTCAAGCCGTCGTCGCTCATCTGGCGACCACGATTCAAGAAACCATTTTGATTCGAAGTCAAAAAGTATTCGATCAAAGAAGGAATGTCTTCTTTACGACGACGAAGTGGTGGCGACTGAATCATGATCGTGTTGATTCGATAAAACAAATCTTCACGGAAGTTGCCGCGCAATACTTCTTTGTCCAACTCTTTATTAGTTGCACTGATCAAACGAATATCAACGCGGATTGGATCTTTACCACCAACGCGGAAGATTTCGCCTTCTTGCAAGAAGCGAAGAAGTTTCGCTTGAATGCCTGGGCTCAACTCACCGATCTCGTCGAGGAACAAAGTTCCACCGTTCGCAACTTCGGCTAAACCGATTTTGCGCGAATAAGCACCAGTGAAGGCACCTTTTTCGTGACCAAAGAGTTCGCTCTCTAAAAGAGTTTCGCGGAGAGCGCCGCAGTTAATAGCGACAAACGGCTTGTGACGGCGATTGGAACGCTCGTGCACCGCATGTGCGATTAACTCTTTACCCGTCCCGCTTTCGCCGAGGACCAGGACCGTTGCGTTTGATGGAGCAACTCGATCCACCATACGCATCAGTTGTTTCATGACTTCCGACCGATAGACGATCTTACGACTTTCTGAGATCGTAGTGGTGTTAGCCGTGTTAACACCCGGAAGACTTGTATGTTCTCCAGGGGAGGAGAACTGTGGCTTATCCATACCCGACATACGTGCAACCCCTGTTCTTAAGGTTTGTTGATCCGCAGCCCACACTTGATCAGCACTTTTCTCACACAATCGCCTCAGGACGCTATGCGTTAAGATCCGCGCTGACACGGTGTTCTAGCAGATGCTCATTTTTTGCGCAAGTCTTTTTTGCAGGGCGCCGTGTAGGAATTCTAGGTGCCCCGGAGGGCGTATGTTAAGGCCTAGAAGCCCTATTTCGTCACTTTGCGACCGACGTTTTTTGTCGGAACTGATTGCTAAGTACCTGAAATACCTAGCCTTCAGTAAGACCGCAAGTCAACATACCTCCAAGTCTTATGCCAAAGATCTAGAACAGTTTTTTACGCCCGTTGGGCTCAAAAAGATTTTATATAGCCCGGAGCTTCACGATACTAATTTTCAGTGGCGTGAAGAATCCTCAGGCACCTTGGCGAAGCCGCTTGAGGAACTGATTTCCGAGCTTTTGCCAATGGCTCTCACTAGATGGCGTGATCTCAAGCCGGCCAGTCGCAATCGCAAAACGGCCGTACTCAAGAGCTTCTGCAACTGGCTTTTTGATGAAAAGCAGATCGGCCGAAACTTGTCGCAAGACATTTTCACGGTGCGTGTTCCGGCACAGATTCCGCATTTTTTGTCAGTCGATGAAGCGCTGACTTTACTGCAAACTACGAAGGCTGCGTGCGAAGAAGGTGCGATGCCATGGACGCATCTCCTCTTACTCCTCTTATTATATGGTGGCGGACTTCGAGTTTCAGAAGCTTGTGGGTTAAAGAAAAATGACATCCTGAAATCGTCACGCCAGATTCGTGTCACCGGCAAGGGCAACAAGGAACGGCTCGTGGCGCTTCCAGATTTGTTTTGGCAAGCGCTGAACAAGTTTTCGATCGATGCAGAATTCTTGTTTGGCGATGTGGCTTTGAATCCGCGCAAAGCTTATTCGATCGTGCGAACTTGCGGCGAACGCGCGCAACTCCTGTCGCCACTCCATCCGCACGCCCTTCGCCATAGTTTCGCCACTCATCTGCTCACATCAGGAACTGATTTGCGTGCACTTCAGGAGTTGCTCGGCCACTCATCACTCACGGCTACACAAAAATACACACATCTGAGTATGGATCATCTCGCACGCGCCATGGAGCAAGCGCATCCACTGTCATCATTGAAAAGACCGGAGAAATGATCTAGAACGCTCAAATGCGTAAAGCCGTTTTGCTCGATCGTGATGGTACCCTGATCATTGATCGCATCTATTTGAATGACCCAGGACAGATTGAATACCTACCGGGAGTGTTTGACGCTCTTCGAATGCTTCGTGATGCGGGTTACGTCTTTGCGGTTGCGACCAATCAATCGGGAGTTCCCCGTGGCTTGGTGGATGTGCGCAATCTCGATGAAATTCATCGCATCATTCAAGCCGACTTCTCTCGGTATGGTGTCGACATCCTGTCGTTTCATTCAGCACCTTATATGACCAACAACGATCATCATTTTCGTAAACCAAATCCGGGTATGCTGCTTGAAGCGGCCAACTGGCATCGCTTAGATGCGAGTCGTAGCTGGATGGTGGGCGATCGCGACACCGACGTGGAAGCCGGTCATCGCGCCGGAATGAAATCTGCGCTGTTGTCCGCAGATCCGCACTGGGCCAGCGAGATGGCGCCTCCGGAGATCATTGCACCCGGACTTCTCGATGTGGCTCATGCCATTTTGAAACATGATGCTCAGGCAGCACCGTCACCGACGATTTGAATATAAAATTTCATTTACCATCTCATCTAGACCTGCGATTTTTCCGTTAAAAAGAGATGGCATCGACTCCTACTAAAACTATTTTCCTTCTCAAAGCGAGACCTGACAGCCTTGCAGCTGCAGAAAGTTGGCTGCTGAGTAAGGGATGGACTGTGCACTCAACACATCTTGTGAAAGAGGCGATCAGTCGCGTGATTGAGCTTCAGCCCGATCACGTCGTGATTTGTATGGACCATGCGAATACGCATGTGCACGTGTTGCCAAAACTTCTTGAACAAGCTTTTCAGATCAAAGCCATTGGTTATATGGAAGCCACCAGCGCCACGTCGCTCGCAACTACAGCGGGAATGGATTATGTCCTCTACCCTCCGGTTTCAGGCAGCGCTGTTGAGCGCATGGCCGCAAAAGTTGTTCGCGACGACCGACGCGCAAAGGCTGCTCAATCCAAAAGATTTTTACTCGACAATGCTCTGATTGAAATCAAAAGCCGTTCGGAACAGGCACAAACGACTTTGCTTGAAATGGTGGCGTCAGACGTTTCGCATTTTGAAGATGATGCAGCGATGGCAGTGCGAGACATTTTTGCTTCGCAATCGACGCAAGAGCCGCGAACGCAGATTCTTTATTCGCACACGAACGGTATTTATTCTGATAGCACGAACATTGTTCGTGGAACACACCAGGCCATTCATGATGTGGCTCTGGCGATTCCAGGCTCGCAAGTTCTGCCGTTGAATGAATGCGGTGAAGCGATTTGCTTTTTCGTAAATTCAACTGAGCACAAAGGCTTTGTACTTTGCTCGATCGCGCAGAATTCAGAACCGCTTCATACTTTTGTTGAACTGTTCAAGACTCGTTTTTCTGAGTTGATGGCAGAATCCAATCTCACATGCACGATGTCTGAAGCCGTTGTCGTCTCAATACCGAAAGTTCCGTTTGATAGCTGGGTGCGAAGACAAGCGGCGTTTTCGAAAAAATTTGTTCACTTAGATCAAGAATGTGGCTTGGCATTTTTTGAAATGGCCGAGCCACAGAGTCAAATTGTTTCGTCGCCAACTCATCCAACGATGGTGACGGTCAGCCTGCTTGATATTGAGAGCGACAAACCACTTTTATTCGACGTTTATGTTCACCTGCCGGCGAATGACAAATTTATTCTATATAACCGTCGTGGAAATAAATTTCCCCATTTGCAAAAAACACGCTTACTTTCGCGTGGCGTGCTCGACGTACATATGCGTGGAAAAGAGATTGATCAGCTTCATCGGCACCATCTTGAAACCTATCTCAACCAAAAGATTGCAGAGCACATCAATGCTCTATCATATGATTTAGCTATGGGCTCCTAGTCGGGTCCTATACCGTAATTCCGCGAAGTTAATTTAAGTCCAGTTAACATCGTAGTAATGTCCGCCGAGTGAAATATCGAACTGTCCATGACTCCACTAAAAAAAAGGCCTTCGTCTCGCAGGCGATGTTGAGTACTCCGGGCGCGTATTCAAACGCCTTTCTGAAATCATTGATCGAGCATTTGCCAATCACAATTTTTGTCAAAGATGCAAGAGATCTTCGTTACGTCGTTTTTAACAAAATGGCCGAGGAGCTTGTGGGAGCATCCGAAGATGAGCTAATCGGCAAAACAGATTATGATTTCTACGATCGGGAACAGGCGGAATACTTTGTCGCGCAAGATCGTTATGTCTTGGCGTCAAATCAAGCAATGGAAATTCCAAGTGAGCAAATACGAACCCGTGATCGAGGTGTTCGTTATTTGCACACACGAAAAATTCCCTTAGCCGGAGCGGATGGCAATTCTGCCTATCTGATTGGGATTTCAATTGATGTAACCGAACAAAAAAAGAATGAAGATGAGCGAATTCGCCTAGCGCGCAATGAAGTTATGATGCGTGCCCGAGAAATTTCATTGCGTAAAACGACTCTGCTCGCTGAAGCAAGCTATGTTCTCTCTGGAATGGATTACGTGGCCGGTTTAGAGCGAATGGCATCGCTTCTTGTACCCGAGATTTGCGACGGTTGTAGCTTGAACTTAGAAAATGAAGGCATGTTTAGGCGTCTCGTGCTCCGACATCGCGACCCCGAAAAAAATAAAATAATTCAGGAGATGAAAGATGTTCCTCAGTCTCCGGTCGTTCGTAGAGTCATGCAGACGGGAATCTCGGAACTTCAAACAGACCTTGTTAAGGTTGATAGGGAGACGCAAGCATCAGGACCCAAGCAGTATGAGGTCTTAAGCGCCATTGGCGTTACCTCTTACATTGTTACGCCGATTTCAGCGCGCGGAAAGCTTCTTGGCACAATGTCTTTATGTATAAGCGATTCATCACGCCGATTTGATACCGAGACGAAGCTCTGGTGTGAAGAACTGGGGCGAAGAATTGGAATGGCGATTGAAAATGCTTTGCTTTACGAGCGAGCGCAAAAAGCAATTGCTATTCGCGATGAGTTTTTGGGAATCGCTTCGCACGAGCTCAAAACTCCAGTGACGAGTTTGGAGCTTCAGACCCAAATCATTCGCCGGCAATTTGATCAGGGCAACGGGCACGTTGACACACCGGTGGTAAAAAAATTCGTGGATTCGATTCGCGATCAGGTGAAGCGGTTAACGAAACTAATCGAAGACATGTTAGATGTTTCTAAGATCGTACACGGAAAATTGCCGATCAATTCGGAGCCGGTGAATTTACCAACTTTGGTTCACGAAGTGGTTCAGCGTTTTCAAGCGCAGCTGAATGATCTTAAAATTGATTGTCATCTTGAAACTTCGGCGGGTCCCAGTGGCCATTGGGACCGTTATCGGATTGAGCAAGTGGTAACAAATCTTATGACAAATGCAATTCGATATGGCGCCACAAAACCAATTCATATCTCAGTCAGTGAAAGCGATAACCACGCCATCTTACGTATTCGCGACAATGGCATTGGTATTCCCAAAGAAAACTTTGAACGTATCTTTCAACGCTTTGAGCGCGTCGGAGAAAAACCAAAAGGGCTTGGCCTTGGCCTTTATATCTCTAAGCAGATTGTTGAGTCCCATAACGGCAAGATTTTAGTTACTAGCGAAGTCAATCAGGGCTCGACATTCACTGTGTTATTACCTCTCGTTAAATAGCTTTCGCCGTCTCAAATTGAGTCATTTCTCTCTGATAAGAGACTTTAAAAATGTTGGAAATATTCCGAAAAGTATCATGGATATCTGTGTTTAAAACCGTACGTCTGGTGGAGAAACCATGAACATGCTACCAATTGTTCGCGCTTTGATCGTAGCTTTGATTCTAGGAATTTGCGTTCCTGCCATCGCTGAAGTTCACGGCGTCCTTCGTGTCGTGAAGGGCGATGTGCAGATTAAATCTGGTAGCACCGGTCAGACGAGTCGCGCTCGTTTGGGCCAACAGGTTTTTCCAAAAGATACGATTATCACCGGCAAAGAAGCGCGCGCTAAGATCGTGATGATCGATAACAACGAATTAAATATTTCTCCTGATTCACAAATCGAAATTAAAAACTACGAATACAATCCGACAGAAAATAAAAAAGACGTTTTGTTGAACGTGCTTTACGGAAAAGTGCGCTCGAAGGTCGAGCAGAAATACGACGGCAAAACATCGAAGTTCCAAGTTAAAACTCCATCGGCAGTTGCGGGTGTGCGAGGTACCGACTTCGTGACGTCGTTCAACTCGGCGACACAGCAATCGCAAGTCGTGACCTTTAGAGGTGCGGTGGAATTCGGATTGCCTGGTCCTAACGGTGCGATCTTAAATGGTGTATCCGTAACTCCGGGGAAAATGGCACAAATCACAAAGGCCGGTGTCGCTCCTTCGGCGCCTGCGAATTTGCCGAAAGATCAGTTCAATAAAGTGGATCACGACACGAAAGCCGATCCAACTGCTGGCGCAAACAATGGTGCATCTTCTGGTGACACGCACGCAGCGCCATCGGGCCAAGACAAAGGCGATAAATCGAGTAGTAGTTCGTCATCAAGCTCTTCATCGAGTGGCTCGTCAACCTCAAGTGGTTCTGGTGCAAGTACATCAGGTTCTTCGAGTTCATCGGGTTCTTCAGGCTCTGCAAGTTCAGGCGGCGGTGATACAAGTCGTGGCATCGCCAGTGTCGCTCCGTCAGCGACCGCTCCTGCGGCCCCAGCGGGACCTACATCTATGTTGATCCCGACGAATGATTTGGCGAGCGGGCCTTCAAATCCAGTTGCCGTTGCGGTTCCGGTGGCTCCTTCGGTAGCCACTGCGCCGGTCGGAACTAGCCCCAAGTCTGTAACGGCACCAGTGGCGCCGCCGCCACCATCGACGTTCCAGTCGAACCTTATTCAGAACACAAACAGTAAGCTCACAGTTCACGTCAATCAGTAGCCTTGAGCCTGCACGGCTTTAGGCTCATGTTAACCTTTTTTGATTATTTCCCCGGGGAACTCCACTATCCTATTTCCATAGTGTTTGCTTCAGGAGAATCATCGTGCGCGTGCGACTTGGTCTACTCTTCGCTTGTGTTTTTGCGTTCCCTTTTTTGGCCCACGCAAAAACCAAAATTCGTTTAAGTAACTCACGCGAAATCCGCTTCTCTTACACTTCACCGTCTTGGAATTCAGATCCTAAAACAATCGATAGCGCGTTTCTCATTTTCAAAGATGATCTCACGAATCGTATGGCGCAAATTCAACTCGAGGAGACAGAGCCAGATTCATCCGTATTCGTCGGCCAATTTTCGATTACGTGGACCGATTCAAGTAACAATATCAGCCCTGAAATTTACATTCCGACTCCGGAGCTTCGAAAAAAAGATCAGAAAGCGGTATTTGAAATCATTCAGAACGGTAAGCTTGCTCGCAAACCTTTGATCGTCAAAAAAGATGAAGCCACCGGCGGCAAACTCATCATGATTTTTGATACTCGCGAGCAGGCTCAAGTGGCGTGGAACGATTATCAAAAAGAATTGAAAGCCAATCAGCAGAAATTGATTAAGCCAGTACCGTCCGAGCAAAACTTGGCTGCGGCTGAAATGGCGAAATACAAAAAGCAAATGGAAGAGTTGGCGGCGCAAGCGGCTTCCCGCGAAACGACCCGCGAACGCTTAGAACGCGAAGAGCGTGAAAAATTAAAGGCAGCGCAAGAGAAATTCGCCAAGCTATCGTCTGAAGAGCAAGAAGCTCGTAAGGCTGCGGGCGACAAGAGCTGGAATGAGGGGATGACCGCTTACCGTGCGGGCAATTTCACTCAGGCCGAAAAGAAGTTTCGTGAAGCAATCGATAAAAATCCAATGCAAACATCGGCGTACTACAACTACGGTGTGGCCCAGTATCGCAACGAAAAAATGGACAACGCCATGGTGTCGATGCGAATCGCGCCAGACGATGACAAGACCGCGCTCGAGAAAAAGTACTACATGGGTTTGATCCATCTAAAACTGAAAGAGCTTGAGCCGGCTGGAAATTTGTTTGATGAAGTCGGTGCCGCGAACGATCCGGTTCTCTCTCCGTCGGCACTTTACTACAAAGGTGTATTGCTTTACTCCGACGGCAAATACGAAGAAGCGAAGAAGCCTTTTGAAATCGTGATCGACACGAGCAAAGACCCGAAGCTCGATCAACAAGCGGAAGACTATCTAGACAAAATTGCGAATGCGATTGCCTGGCAGAAAATGGCGGATCAAAAGTGGACTTTAAATGCCACTGTGGGTTTGATGTATGACTCGAACGTTTTATTGTCGCCTGACAATCAAGGATCACAAGGTTCCGTGAAAAACAAAGGCGACGTTCGCTTGTTAACTCTCGGTACACTTGGATATCGCCCGGTCTTCACGCAAAAGCACGAGTTTGCGACGAACCTCACCGTTAACATGACGAATTCAAGTAATCCTGACGTCAGCACGGCCGACCCTTGGATTTACAATCTCGAAGCGCCCTACAGTTACAAAGGCATTCTCTGGGGCAAAGGTTATAAATTTACGGTGCGTCCAGGATTTGAAATGCTCTACATGGCACTCGCAGCGAATCAATCGAAGCGCGACATTTTAAATTCGCCTTACGTCGCCTTCGATAATACGTTCGTCATGCACGACAGTTGGTTTGCCACTTATACTTTTCAATTTCGTCGCGACAATTCAGGTTTGAATTTGGGTGATCCGGGTTACAACATTCCTAACGACAATGCGACCGCGAATCAGTATTACTTGAAAACGTCGCAGATGTTTCTATTGAATAACTCTAAACAAGAAGCATTGATTGCGAATGCTGGTATCTTGCACAACGATGCAGATGGCGTGAACAAAACTTACGATCGCTTTGAAATCGGTACGACTTATGTACGACCGATTGGTGCTTACTCGTGGAATGCAGGGATTAATTTCTACTATTTGAATTTCGGTGCAGCCGATAGCGCAAATCATCGTACGGACGAGAACTATTCGCTTTCAACCGGGGTCTCTCGTCCAATGAACGATTGGTTCACATGGGGCGTGAGCGGCTCTTACACCGACAACGCTTCGACACAAACGTCGACGTATCAGTATCAAAAATTCTTGGTCATGACGACCGCGACATTCAACACCGGCTGGTAACGCGCTGTAGACCGAAAAAAGAACCTGGCACCTTTTTAGAAGGGGGCGACGCCTGAGAGGTAGCTTTCTAGGCTGTGGTGGACGGCCCATTCGAGTTGGCGCATGTCTTCTTTGCTGGCGTCGAAGTCTTGGTGTTCTTTTAGAGGTTTGCTCATCCATTCTTCGGCGCCCGGGAGAGGCGGAAGAACTCCGTGATGGCCTAGTAATTTGATCTCGAAATGTAGTTTTAGTTTTTGTACGTCGCCCGTTGTTTCGGCGGCCTTGAGAGCGTTGCCGAGTAAGTTGAAGATGTCGCCGGCGTCGATGGTTCCCTCTTGCGAGATGCGGCCTGTGACGCTGATGAAATACAATCCTGCCTGTAGGCGGTCGTAATCGCTGCGGAGTTTTTCGAAACCTTGCACCAATTGTGCTTCAAGTAATGTGTGCAGTGGATTTTCTACGACGTCGGGTTTTTGTTTGTAGCTCACTTCAACGTAGTGAGTGGGTTCGAGAATGCCGCCACCGAAACGCTTTTTACTCTTCGCGCCGCCTTTTGCATAAAACGAGACACGCGCACCTTGCCGATTAAGCGCATGCAAAATCAAATCACTCTCACCGTGTTTGATCGATTTTAAAATGATGACTTTTTCTTTACGAAGCATCGGCGATCTCGTTCAAAGGCATCGGTGATTTGTAGCGCACGTAAAAGATCGCTCCCACCAGTCCCCAAACGAGCAACGCCAACTGGAATGCCGTGATGGCAGAGGCTCCCACGTCACCACTATCTTTCGCGTAGGCATGGAACAAAAATAAAAATGCGACTTGGCCAACTCCCACACCGGCCGGCGCAATCGGCAAAGCCATCGCGACAAAACCGATCGGTACGCAGAACATGTATGCGGGGAATGAGATATGAGCGCCAAGAGCAGAACCAACGAAGGCAAAGAAAATGATACTCACCGTTTGCGCCACGAGGCTCACCAAAATAGAGAGAAAAATAGCAGACCGTTGTTTGCCAAACATCTGCATCGCCTCAAACACTTCAACGATTTTATGGAATTTTGGAATTTTTCTGAGTGTTTGAGTGATGCGAAGTGCACGATCGATTCGAGTTGAAAATCCGATCAGCAAACAAACCGACATCACAAAAGCCAAAACACCGCAAAGAAATGCCATCCAACGGATTTGCGGATTTGATTGCACGAATTCAAAATCCCAAACGACACTGATGAGCGACAGCATCAACAGCGAGTAGAGACCCAGCACACGATCAATTAAAACTGACAACACCGCCTCTACGCGGCGATTTTTTTGTTCACGCGCTAGGTAATAAGCCTTCACGACGTCGCCGCCGACCGAGCTTGGCAGAGCGTAGTTAAAGAATACGCCGATGAGATAGAGTACAAAAGTCTGACCGAATGAGACCATGAATCCGCGCGACTTGAGCAACCAATACCATCGCCAGTTGAGCATCACCAAATTGATGCCCACCAAAATCAGCGCGATCGCGACTGTTTGAAGATTCAAAAGTTCTTTGAGCGAACCAACTTTTAACAGACCCGTATGCAGCAGAAAATAAATCAACGCTGCGGCGACTGCGATCTTCAAGGCAAATTTAATTCTAGATTTCAATTCATGGCTCACAGTAGAGACTTATCCCGGGCTTGCAGAAGTGTCGAGCCCATCGCCCGTTTGCATCTGCAAAACACGTTTACGAGAAGTCACAAATGCGGCCTCGAAGTTATTGAGCTTCAATAGCGAAGCTGACAAGATCACCATTCCGCGCACGACATCTGGTTCCACGCCCAAAGCGTAAAGCCAATCCATCGTTTTGACACCGCCCCAGCGGCTCAGTGACGTTGTTTCCATCGTTTGCTCTTCACCTGGAGGGAGTAAGCCAAAACCAATGCTGTTGGCGAGCTCTTCGACAAATGCAGCGCCATCCATGTCTTTCCAGTACACCACGGCGCGATCCCAGAGACGATCGGTCTCTGATGTGAAGAAGGGTTCGCAACCGGCAAGTTTCTTGTTCTCGAATGCCAAAACAGTTTCGCGGTTTTCTTGCGGCTCTGACAATACGTCGACCGCCGTTTCAAGTAGTTCATCGTTCCACGGAAGTGTGTCGCTCATCCAAAGCGGAACTTTGGCCTTTTCTCCAAATACGCCCATGCAAATCGATTCATTGAGGCTCAACAAATGAATTTGCAAAGGATGTGTGAGCGGCGGAACACCACGCGAGCGATGAAAATTGTGCGAAATCGAAATTTGAAACAGTTTTGTGGGCGCAAGTGCGGGTTGAAGATCGGCGCGCATATTCAAGCGACCAAAAAATGGATCGTCGATCGGCATCAAAACCGCGAGACCCTCTTTATCGACTTTGCTGATCCAACTGTTGTCGTTCCATTCTTCATTCGTCAGCGGTTGCATCGCAACACCTTCACGGCCCAAATGGCGCGCGACCGAATCGATTAATGGATCAAGGCTTTTGCAGTAAAAAACTTTGCGACGAAGTGGAAACTGCTTCTGCAAGCTCGTGACAATCTCAAGCAACG
>Ga0105239_10005810_pt1 | contig 14391 bp, 16 predicted proteins | sample KBSC44metaG_FD_92761 | JGI IMG/M metagenome (GOLD analysis project Ga0105239, IMG submission 92761) | Corn rhizosphere microbial communities from Kellogg Biological Station, Michigan, USA - KBS C4-4 metaG | ecosystem: Host-associated > Plants > Roots > Rhizosphere > Soil | place: Michigan, USA... | reverse complement strand
TGGAGTATCACGCCTATTAAAGAAATCCGGTACTGTCACTTAGCTCAAGTTGACAGTAATTGCTTAATTCGGATAATCATTTCCATCTTTTATCTAAACTAAAAAGCCCTCGAAGTAAAATCTTCGAAAGCTTCATCAAATCTGAAATTTAAAAGGTGGTGGCACCTCACAGAATCGAACTGTGGACACGAGGATTTTCAGTCCTCTGCTCTACCAACTGAGCTAAGGTGCCACGACAACATTCAACACCGTCAATGCTGTGTAGAGTCCTATTAAGCCTTAAACGATCGTCTCTGTCAAGCAACCTTATTCCGCTCTCTCCATGTCCTACTTCCCACTTAAGCACTTCCTCTAAAAGGATTGGGGGCATCCCGCCCTGAATTTTCTCTTAGAGGCTTGCTAATACACTAAAATAGTCTTCTCCGAGTGTAGGCGGTTTCAGCAAGCGGCGTAAAATGCTACGCTATAGCCAGACTTGTAAACCGTGAGGAGTTCTATCTCTATGTCCGTGCATTCATTCCCGACTGCTTCCAACGCCTCCAAAAAACTTTCCGATGCCGATTTTATTGAGGAGCTTAAAAAAGGTTTCCAGCGCTCCGGTACAGAATTTGCCCGTGCATATTACCTCTTTGCAACTGCCCGTCTTTCTAAATCTTACAATTCTCAGGAAATTCATGACCGTTATCCCGTCTTAGGCTCCAAAGAAACCATCGATCGTTTACAAACTATTCTGAAAGCTGAAACCCTCGTTGCGCGTCAAGGCAATCCACAAGACAGTGAAGTTCACCATCTTTTTGTCTCTTCGATTGCAAAATATCTTGATGGACGTCTGGCAAAAGAAAACGACGAATTTGAAAACGAGTTGAACCAGCTCAAAGTGTCAGTTTCGGAGCTGGGTTTAAAAGATGACAAAGACGAACTAATAACCGAGCTCCTGTATGAAGATACCCCTGGCTACCTCAAGAAAATTCCGGACGCAGACACCCGTCAGGCCCTCTACGATCTGAAGTCCCAAGTTTATCAGGAGAAGCTTTCCGGTAAGTTTATTGATCTGCTGCGCCAAGAAAACACACTGATGTCTGAACTCGGGCATCCCGATGTGCGAGACTTCCATGCTTGGGCAAGCGGTCATAATTTCCCTCAGTTAGGCGAACAGGCCGAGCGTCTATTGCAGGAAACTCAATCGCTTTACACTGAGCGCATGAGTGCGCATTATCATGCTCGCACCGGTCGTGACTTTAAAACCCAAGCCACACGTGCCGATATTTCCTATACCTTACATGGCCCTTCGGAGGATATGGTTGGTATTAATGCCTGTTTCTCTCAAGAAAATATGGTGCCCCTTGCCCAAAAGACCTTTGATCGCCTGGGGTTGCGCTTTAGTGAACTCGCCCAGCCCGTTGATTTTAAATCAATGGAGGAATACAACCGGGATGTTGTTGAGAAAACCGATAATGCCACAAAACCGATACAGCGCATCCTGCTAGACATCGCCCGTCGTGAGGGCAAGCCTTCCAGAGCTTATGTTTATCCCGCAACGATTCCCTCGGAAGTTTATCTTTCGGTGAAGCCGGAGGGTGGCCTGGATGATTATCTTTCTTTCTTTCATGAGGCGGGTCATGCACAGCACTTCGCCTACGAAAATCCTGAAAACGGCTACGTAAAGAACCTCATGGGTAATAACACCTCCACTGAAAGCTATGCCTATCTCTTTCAGAATCTCTTTTTGAATCGTTACTGGCTGGAGCATGAAGCAGGCTTGAGTAAGGAAGATGCTCGTAAAGTCGTGCACAAGCGTGCACTTGAAGATCTCTACATGTTGCGTCGTTATTCCGCTAAAATGATCTTTGAGTTGGGTCTCTTCGAAAATGTGAATGATCCTGCTTATACGATGGAAGGTCAAGGCGAGCGCTATGCCGAACTCCTGACGCGAGGCTGTGGCTTCCGCTACAATGCGGGAGGCTGGACGAGCGATGTGGATGCGCGCTTCTACGTTGCGGATTACTTTACCGCATGGAGTTTAGAGGCGCAGTTGCGTCAAACGCTCTGCACAAAATTCGGCTCTGCCTCCGTGGAAGAAGGTGAGGATTGGTACCTCAATCCCGCTGCTGGAGAGTTTTTGATGATGCTTTGGAAGCAAGGCAATATTTCACAACTGTCGCTTGCTAAACAACTGGGTTACGATACGCCAACGGATTTAACGCCGCTGCTTCATTTTATGAATCGCAATCTTTAAGAATGGGGCGATACAGACTTCTCAAATTATCGATATATTATTTAAATTGATTGTAAAGTTTTCTAAAATAGTAGACGTCATGTACACCCATGAATGATCATTTTTTTGACTGAAACAAGCTTAAAAAAATGCTCTTTTTACGCAATTTTTGAGCTGTTTTTTATGAAAAACGATCAATACAAAATATTTCATTTTTAAACTTAAATTTTAATTCTAACTTTCAATCAAATGATTCTAAATCGATTCTGATTAGAATTTAAATTAAAACAGCTCCTCTATATTTTAGAGAAGCTGTTTCGTTTAGTTGGAATGCTAAAAATGTCTGCTATTTATCGTGTCGGTAAAGAATAGGTTTGCTTAGGATGCTTCTTGGTTGTTGAAAGATCGGGCTTGTCTTCCCTTACTTGGAGCTGTTGGTTTTGATCTTCTTCCGCTGCAACCACCTGAATATGCTTCAATGAATCTTGAAGAGCTTTGCTAGCTGCTTCTGGTTTGTTTTTACTGAGGAAGCTTTCCGCACTAATTACATCTTGTCGGGTTCTGGAGATTGGAAGGTCTGCTTCAGCGTAAATTAAGCTTTTTTCAAGTTCCATAAGATGTTGGCTGGCAGCTTTATTGTCTTTCTCAGCAAGGCTTTTCTTCGCCATCGAAAGGTGTTCTTGAGCTTGCGGGATGGGTACTACACGCTCTACTTCGATCAATTGTGCATCGATGGGGACGAGATCCATGCTGACTTGTTCGTTTGTCTGGAGTTCTTTACGTTTGGATTTAACGGTATCGATTACTCTTGCTGTGGGGCCTGTCTGTTGAATGTCTTCCAGCATTTCATCAGCTTGGTTGAGTTGAATTTTTGCTAAATCCAGCTTATTGCCTTGGATATTGTCTTGCGCACCTTGAATTTTCTCTAATACCTGATTGGCCAGGCGGGAAACCCGTTGGATATTCTGTGCAGTGTCGTTTTTGCCGGGTTTGATTTCGATGCTTTCAGTCACTTTATGCTGAGAAGTACTTTTATTCTGTACTTGTTCCGATGCAAACGCCTGTAAGCCTGAAACTAAAGCAATACTGACCGCCAGACTCAATAAATTGCGACGATTTGAGATATGTATCATATTTAAAAAATTCCCTCTATTCATCATTCTCACCAACTTAAAAAATGCTCTTCATTTAACTTAAAAGAAGAGTTTTTAGGATACCATTGCCCATTCATAGAGGCTAGTAGTCATGTGACTTAGGTCTTGAGCTCTGCCATTGACTTGAGTGTTGTTAAGTGACGATAATAAAGGGTCACATTTTTGTTCATCTCATTACATATTGTTTGATTATCATCATTTGTAGAGAAGGATTATCTAAATTGGTATCAATTTCTAATCGCAATCCTCGATTTTGCGGTCCCTCAGAGTCGCCGCGTAGGCAGGCTATTGAGAAGCTAAAGTAAGATTTACCAAATCTTTATGCTTGCATCTACCTACCATTGAAGAAGACACAGTTGAGGCTAATTTTAGGCGCTCTAAACGTCAGTCTACCCTTCCGGCAAGAATGCCTTCCGAAGAACCTGGGGCTAATTTGCGACATACTTTTCACAGAACTAGCTCTTTACCGGTGCAACCTGGTTATGGAGCCCTTAAGACTCAACCATCTGTGCTAACAATGATGGGTGATCTACACATAGACATTGAGGCTGAACGACAAAAAGTTGAGGCTAAGCGAAAAATGCCTCAACAGGGTCCGCATCTTCAGGGTATGCAAGAGTTAAAAATAGATATTGATGCCGAGCTGGCAAAACTTGCTCTGCGACACAAACGGCTTCAAGAGAAAGCCAAATTGTCTACTCAAGCTCGTCCTTCAACCAGCGCTGGAGAGCAAGATTATCATCCAGGTATAGGTAGTGGAACCGGGGACGTGCCGCCTCGACAGACACTAAGGCGTACTTCCAGGTCGCTGATATCTTCTGATGCGACTACAGCAACAAAATATTCTTCATCTCGTCGTCACTCTCCAGGGAAATCAGGAAGAAAAAGGACACCATCGCCGTCCAGAAATCCCTTCTTCTTAACACGACGTGCCACAGATTAATTTTCAAACATAATCAATCCATAGTTCGAAATTTGAGTCGACAACTGGAAGAATGGACATCTCCGAAAGTCGGTCTCAATAAGGCTGGCTTCGGTTTTGCTTTACTGTGCTTGATGATTTGCATCCAGCAACAGTTGAGGTGCAATGGAAATCCAGCGAAAGCGAATTTCGGTGCGCTTGGGCTCAAACGTGGCTGTTCTATTTTTCGCGATTGGCTGAGGCTTTGAAAAGCTACGCCAAAGCCATGAAAGAAAACGTTTCATGGTAGTCTCATTTCTGGAATGTCGCCATTTACCACTAAGTCAGCTTCCGTTAAGGCTTTAATCTCTTCCACGGAAACTCCAGGAGCACGTTCCAATAAATGAAACTGTCCCACTTTTAATTCTAACAGAGCCAAGTCTGTTACGACACGTTGAACACAATGAACCCCTGTTAAGGGTAAAGTGCATTTCTTCAAAATTTTGGATTCGCCTGCTTTATTCGCATGGGCCATGGCCACAATGATGTTATCCGCACCGGCAACCAGATCCATCGCGCCACCCATTCCTTTAACGAGTTTTCCGGGAATCATCCAGGAGGCTAGGCTGCCTTCTTGATCGACTTCGAATGCACCGAGCACTGTGAGATCGACGTGTCCACCACGGATCATTGCGAAACTATCTGCTGAAGAGAAAAAGCATGCACCTTTAACGGCCGTGACTGTTTGCTTGCCGGCATTAATCAGATCCGCGTCCACAGTCGCATCGGTGGGAAATGCTCCCATGCCAAGCAGGCCGTTTTCCGACTGAAAGAGGATTTCAATCCCCGTAGGGATATAGTTTGCAACCAAAGTGGGAATACCGATTCCCAAATTCACGTAGTCGCCGTCTTTTAATTCTTGAGCAATACGTTGAGCGATTTGTTCGCGAGAGAGTACCATTATTTCGTTCCTCCCGCATTACTGGCACTGACTGTTCGTTGCTCGATCCGCTTTTCAAAGGTACCTTTAATGAGTCGATCCACGTAAATGCCCGGGGTGTGGATGTGTTCCGGATCAAGCTCACCGACTTCAACGATTTCTTCGACTTCGGCAACCGTGATTTTTCCAGCAGTGGCCATCATGGGATTAAAGTTCATGGCGGTTTTTCGGTAAATCAAATTTCCGCTTTTATCAGCCTTCCATGCTTTTACTAAGGAAAAATCCGCTGTAAGGGCTTCTTCCATCACGTAGTGGCGCCCGTTAAACTCGCGGCTTTCTTTGCCTTCTGCAATTGGAGTTCCGTAGCCGGTTGCCGTAAAAAAGGCGGGGATACCGGCACCGCCTGCTCGGATTTTTTCAGCTAAAGTCCCTTGCGGGGTTAAGATCACCTGCATTTCGCCAGAAATACAAAGCTTTTCAAAGAGGGCATTCTCTCCAACATACGAGCCAATCATGGTTTTAATCTGTCTTTTTTCCAGCCAGAGGCCGAGCCCGAAGCCATCCACGCCGGCATTGTTGGAAATACAGGTCAGATTCTTGATTCCCAGTTCGTAAACATGGCGAATCAGTCCTTCCGGAATGCCGCAAAGGCCAAAGCCTCCCGCCATGATTATCATGCCGTCTTTTATGCCCTCAAGTGCATCCGCATAGGTTGAAACAACCTTGTTAAATCCACGCGCCATAGTTAAACACCTTACACCTCTATCACTCCATTATATCGGGTTTTCTTGATTGTTTTAACGGGGATCCGGAGTCGTTTATTATTTGCGATATATAAGTTTTTACTTGAATCTCGACTTTTTAATGTTTTTACAAAAGACGTGTAGAAACTTGTTGTAATCTCTGAATGTAGACCGTAAAGGTTGAAATCCAATCTCGTTCAAGAAGTTCTCGATCAAGCTGTCTGTTACGTCGTTTTGCAGGTAATGCATTTCCTTTGAATTTGCACCAAAGCCTTACAAGATGGTACTTTAGAAGGGTCGAAGTGGTACTCTTCTTTCTGAAAAATTGAAGAAGGCTTTCTGCCCTCCTGCACTTAGCACTTTTTGGTGATCATCCAAAGCGTATTTAGATTAGGGAAATTTTTAGATGTGCGGTATTGTTGGTGTTTTTTATCGAGATCAAGACATTGTTCCAGACGAGCAATTGATCTTCGATTTAATAAAACCGATTGAAAACCGTGGGCCGGATGGACAAAAAGCCTGGTGTGCTGCCGGTGTGGGCTTAGGCCATGCAAGACTCAGCATTATTGACTTAAGTACTGAGTCCGATCAGCCGATGAAAGACCCTGAAACGGGCCGTGTTATTGTTTTTAATGGTGAAATCTATAACTACCTGGAACTGCGGGAAGAGTTGATTGCAAAGGGGTATGATTTTCATACCTCTGGCGATACAGAAGTTATTTTAAAAGCCTATGATTGTTGGGGCGTTGACTGCCTTAATAAATTCAATGGGATGTGGGCTTTTGCAATTTACGATCCCAGTAAACAACAAATATTTTGTGCGAGAGATCGTTTAGGGGTTAAACCCTTTGTTTACGCTTCTAATGGCGATTATCTTGTATTTGCCAGTGAATTAAAATCAATCGCTTCTGTCTTCCCTCAATTCTCTAAACCCAATAGCGACTTCTTGCGATTTTTTGTGGAAACCGGACAATTTGCAGGGAGTACAGATACCTTTTATGAGGGCATCTCTAACTTACTTCCGGGCCATTATTTTATTCTGAAGCCTGGAGAATCTATACAGCAAAGTCGATACTGGCAATGGCAACCCAATTTAATTAGCAGCGTAAAAACAGAAGAAGAAGTCCAACTTCAATTCGAAGAATTGTTTAACGATGCCATCCGTTTGCGATTTCGAAGTGATGTACCTGTTGGTATTTGCTTGAGCGGCGGCCTTGATTCTTCTTCCATTGCTGCACTTTCGTCTCAAATGTTTGGACAACATCTTCCTACGTTTTCATGCATTTTTCCCAAGCATCCACAACTCGACGAATCAGCTTATATTAAACACACGGTGGATCATTATGACTGTAATTCTTACCTCACAACGGTTGAACCCACTGATATTATCTCCGTGATTAAGCAATCCTTATGGGAGCAGGATGGTCCCACAGGCACCCCGAGTATTCTTTCCCAAAGAGCGGTGATGAAATTAGCGAAAGAGCATGTCACTGTGGTTCTCAGCGGACAAGGTGGTGATGAGGTTTTAGGCGGCTACCATTCATATCATCAATCCAGCTTGAAAGGGCTCATGCGTCAATTTCGCCAAGCCCCCTCTGTTGATGGATGGAGGCAATTTTACACCGCTGCAAAAGCGATCCGAGAGCGTACAGGCCAAAAAACGACATCTTTTAAATCGATGTTGGATTTATGGAAAAAAGCTAAAGGATCGGTTCGTTTTGAAACGGAACGTTATGGAAGAACGGTACTCGATAGCATGCATCCCGTTACCGATGATGACTTGAGCACCAAAATGCTCGAAGATCTACTTTACAACGTACTGCCCCGATTGCTCCATTATGAAGATAGAAACTCAATGGCCTTCTCCTTAGAGTCTCGATTGCCCTTCCTGGATTATCGTCTGGTTGAGTTCGCGTTCTCTCTCCCTGCTAAATTTAAGGTGAGGAAAGCTAGAACTAAATATATGCTTTCAAAAATGGGTGAGACGATTTTACCGGAATCCATCCTCAATCGAAAAGATAAAATGGGGTTTAATACGCCAGCACAAAGTTGGTTTAAGGTCGAAGAAAACAGAGAACAACTGAACCGATACATCCAGAAGCCGCCGAGTCTTTTAGCAAATACAAGCAAAAAAGATTTCCTGGAAAAATATTGGGCGCGATGCTTTGAAGGAAAAGAAATTCCGATGAGAGCGGAGTTGAATCTATGGCGATATTTCTCAGCATGTATTTGGTTGGAATTGTATAGCTAAATAGAGAATTTATTGAATGAATCACCCGCTTAAGCTTTGCTTTATTGCCAATAGTAATAACATTCACACAAAACGCTGGTTGCAATTTTTTATTGCACAAGGTCATCAGGTTTTTTGTTTGAGTGATAAAGAAGGAGAAATTCCCGGTGCTCAAGTCTTTCTTTTACCCAACCGAGATAGCTTATTAGCCGAGAAAAAGAAGGCTAAAAAGAAGGATGTTATTCAGGCTAGGGCTAAGCGGATTCAAGAACTGGCCGCAGACATTCAGCCGGATATTATTCACGCCCATTATCTTTATTTAAGGGGTTGGTCTGCGGCTTTGGCGGATGTTCGTCCTTTGATTATTAGCCTTTGGGGAAGCGATATTCAGTTAGAAAAAGTTTATTATCGCAATGCGTTTCATTTATTTCGAGATCAACTTTTGAATCAGCTGGCCTTAACCCAGGCCGATCTGATTACAGGCATGTCTCCCAACCTTGCGCGACTCGCCCAAAAGGCTGTCGGCCAGCATGTACCTGTTGAAGTAGTTCCGTTGGGTGCGAACTTGGAACAGTTTCAATCCAACATAGAACCGGAAAAAATGGATGCTTTTAGGGTTTCATTACAAATTCCGTCCGATAGTTTTATTATTCTCAGTCCTCGAATTATGGTGCCTCTTTATAACATTGAAACCATTATCGATAGCATTCCGAAAGTACTCCAAGAACTTCCCAATACGGTCTTCATCCTAAAGGATACCGTGAGTGATACGGATGAAAGACGCAACTATGTGTCTGTACTCCGGCAACAAGTAGAGCGCTTGGGCGTTGCTGATGCCGTACGCTGGGTAAGCGAATTGCCATATGAGTCTTTGCCCGTGCTGTATACATTGGCTGATGTCATTGTTTCCATTCCGACATCAGACGGCATGCCTGTGACACTTTTTGAGGCAATGGCGTGTGGAACGCCAGTGATTGTGGGTGATTTGGTAACCTACGACAGTGTTATTGATCATGGCAAGACAGGGCTTCGGATTCCGCTAAAAGACTCAAATGCCTTATCATGTGCGATTCTGAAAATTTTAAAAAATCCTCAGCTATCGGAGCAGCTTGTTCAGGCAGCTTATGGGATAGTCAAAGAGTTTGGAAATTACCAATACCATCTTCAACGGATGGAAGGCTATTACAGGAAGCTAGCCTCCCACGGCCGTCACTTTAAATCATCCTTATGGCGTCGTCTTAACCGATTCTGCTTTAAGCAAGCGGTATCTCGCTTGTAAATCTTTATACTCATCAGTATATTGTTCCATGTTCCTTAGGTTACTATCCTGCTTATTACGGATTGTTCCCTCTCGTCTCATATAGTGCGATCTCAACGTACTCCTATATAGGTTTCATCCAGAGGATTTTCTGAAATGTTTGCAGTTTTTTCCTTAAATAAAATACCGACTTTATCGGCTAGTACTTTTCCTAAAAAGTTGAATTCCGGAGAAAATTCGATTAACGATGGACTGAAGGGTGCAACGGCTGGAATTTCAGATAAAGCGAAGCTGAGGTCTGATTTACTTGACCTTTTTGATCACAATAAGGTTTATCAAATCCGTCTTTTTGCCACGATGTACCAACCTCGCCATATCGACGGTTATCAGATTCATAACCGTTTTTTCACTCCTTTGAAGCCGTCTGCATTTAATTCCCACGAATTGGAGAGAATATTCAAAGAGCTTAGTTCCAAAGGCTCCTTTAAAGTGATTACGAGCCCCAAAACAGGTTTAATTCGTACGTCCGATAAGGACGATACGCATCACATGTCGCGTCAGTGGTTTACGGACAGTGCGATGATGTTTCCCTTGCAACGGACACTCGATCCGCAAGGTTGGAAGAAAAATATGATGACCAATGCAGCTGCATTGAATCATCCTGAAGCACAACGTGCCGTACAAGAAACGCTTAAAAACCCGGACTGGTTCCGTAAAGGATCCGTTAAAAATGGTGTTTTTCATATTTATTGGCCTTCTTCCGTTGAGTTGGATACGAATCAAGTCCCCAAGCCTGAAAAAATCAAACTGGACGAAACCTGGTTTAGCCAAAATCGCCTTGAATCCCAGGCGTTGATGACGCTACGCTTGTTAGAAACACTGAAAGCAGGTTTGATTCCCAATAAAAATGGACAGTTGAAACCTTGGGGTTTCCATCCACAAGACCTGGAAGGCCGCAAAGCCAAGAATGAAGCGTATGTAACAAATGCAATTCATAGCATGTCTCGCTATTTGATTGCCGTTAATACTGATCCAAAGCCAAAAAATTCGATTTTCATACTCCATCCGCTAGCTCATGGGAAGAGATGCCTTTCAAGGAAGGAATGACATGGGATGCTGCGGTTACGGTGCTGGCAATGGAGAAATTAAAAAAATTCCTTTATGGTGAAAAATTTGAATCTCCAACTTTGAACCGGGTTAAAGCAAAAATTTTAAAGGGTAATCCGGCAGAATTAAGTCAAGAGAACCTGGAAAAGTTCATTGCTGTCGGTCGTACATTTGTCGATAGTCGTATCACTTTCCCGTTACACGCAGGTCAAGATCCTATGCAGACACCCAGTCGCGCATATGATACATCCTTAAGCTTACTCGCAGCCTCTGATTATCAATTCATACCTGATGATTTGTTTAAAGATACTCAGTTACGACTTCAGTTATTGAAAAAGGCAAAAGCGGCCCTATCCGGTCCTCATGGTATGCGTCGTTATAACGAGTTCACAGAAACGACGAAAGACGGCAAGCAAGTTAAACTCCATGACTCCTGGTTGAATATTAATCAAAATATGCCAAAGTCCGTATTAGAGCCTTTGCTAAAACAACCCGTCATTTCAACAGCAAAAACCCATACAGACCATATCGATTCTAGTAGTGCAGATAGCCTCCTGGAACGGCAAGGTGGCTTATCTCAATTTAAATACACGGCCCAGTGGCAGTTAGGTTTAAGCGCTTCCTTGCAAAGTCTGGCCAAAATGAAAATTGCCTTGTTAAGAGAAATTCAACAAAAAGGCTCTGCCAGCGTAGACGAGAAAAACTTGTTAAAAGAGATCAACAAAGAATCCCTTGATTTTGTAAACCGCAATGTGGCTGCTATTCCTGGTCCGCTGCTCGGAACAGAAAAGCTACTCAAAGCCGATGGATCTCCTTGTCAGGCTTATATTCCGTTGGAAGCATATCAGGCTATTCCCGATTTGAACAATGAAATTAAGTATGTTCCGGGGGAACACTCCTTGCCATGGCACTCATCCCAACTGTTTGACGGTTTAAGAAAAACGCTGCGCGCCCAAAAAATGGAAGAATCCTTGCGTTCAAAAGGACTTTTAGACACCTAGATTTCCCGAACAAGAAATACGTTTAAATATTAACGCCAGGTTTTAACACCACTGCAAAAAACTTCTTTATAAGCGTAGTTATCTCTATATTGAATGAAGCATTTGGTAATTTCGATATGCTCATGAAATCCCTCGGGTAAATAACGCACATTTCCAGTGATGTTGAATCGGATTTCACTATCCGGTAAAAATTTGAATGAGCTTTTATTGAAATTTTCGATAACATCTTCTTGTCTGGGATAAGGTGTTTTAAAGTAGATAGGGATGCTGATGTTTTTTTGTTGGCTCTGATAGATAAGCGTTTTGCTGGATAAATCGGCAGCATAATAATATTTAGTGGGTAAAATAAAATACTGGTTATTTAGCATGGGCTTGAGGTTCAAATTATTTGTGGGTGTCAAATCTTGCTCGGAATCCTGTACTAAGGATTCAATTGCAGCTTTCATGCTGTCTGTTTGCTGGAAGTTTTGTTGCAATATTTTTTGCAATTGAGCCTCAGCGGCTTTTCGTTCTCTTACTTCCTGTTCTTCTCGTGCTCTCCGGCCACTCTTTTTAGCCTCGTGTTCCTCTCGTATCAAAGGAATAATCAATGGAGAGAGAAAAATAAAAGTCCCAAGAATAACCGGGGACATCACAATAAGGTATGCAACATTTCCGACGGTTTGAGTCGTTTTTTTAAGACTGGATTGCTTTTTGTGATTTTCTGTATTGGAGTCCAACTCAGCCAAAATATTTCGCGTTCTACGCAAGTCCTTATCGATATCTTGATTCCACTCAATTTTATTGAGATTGGGTTGGACGTGAACGACTTCATATTGATTGAGCAGTTTTGTCATTGAGGGTGAATTAAGTGGAGGCTTCTCCGTAAGTGGTTTGCTGTCAATGTTCACGGACAAGTAAGGCTGAAACTGGTCGTGAATATGCACTGCTTCCGGTGGATTGCTGAATGTCCAGTCATCCGCAGAGTTTTGTGAAGTTTTTGTTTGGGCTCTGGCAGGGCCAGCCGGAAAGCTCAACAGAAAGAAGCAAGCCAAATAAAGGCTTAAGCTCATTTGAAACACTGGGCCTTGCATTAAATATGACTTTCCTTTTATAAAGGAGCTTTTGGAACGGAATTAGCTCAGGAGTATTATGAGAGGTATCTTACTTAAGAGAGGCTTGTGGTAGAGCTTAAAATGTTCAGTTATACGAAGTGCACATGGAATGGCTAGCTTTCAAGGCTGGGGCAGCATTTTGAATAATCAAGTATCTAACTAGGTATATAAAGCGATTAATCTTTCAGCATTTAATTCTATACAAAAGTCTAGCTAGACATTGCTTAATAGTGGCTATACTATGCTTTTATATAGCTGAGACGTAATAGGATGTGGGAAATACTCTATCGTTCGCGTGTGAGGATAACACTATGGATAAGGTTTATCTAAACTCAGGAACCTTGGGTGCCGTTGCTTATGATAATAATGCAGCGACTTTATTAGTGGAATTTAATGACGGAAAAGCCTACCGTTACTTGGATGTTCCCAAGCGTGTCTATGATGGCTTAATTAGCACAGCTTCAAAAGAACAGAATTTCAATAAAAATATTAAAGACCGCTACCCGTTTCAAAGGCTCTCTTGAAAAATAGTTAATTTCCTAACCCTAACCCGATAGGATAAGGGCTCTTGAATTAAAACAGATGAGCTCGTCTATTTTAATTTGCTTTCGACGCTTTTCACTTTGTCTTCCATTGTTTGATTGCGATCGGTACGAGTACCCACTTTAAGTGTGGTGCTAATCCGAGGGGCACCCATCTCATGGACTTTCTCATGGCAGGCTTTCACGGCTGCAAAAACGGCATCCCATTCGCCTTCAATATTTGTGCCGTAAGCGTGTAAGCTTGCTTTAAGCCCGGCAGCTTTGATGATTTTTTCGCATTCCACTATGTAAGATGACACGGAAACCCCTACACCTAAGGGAACAACGCATAAATCAACTATCACATGCATTTTTTAAATACTCCAAGATATTCTTAAGGAAGCCTACCTATTATACTGAATGCGATAGTGACGTTTGGATTGGAATTTATACAAATGTAAAAATATTAAAATAATCAATATAACTATAGAGAGGCGCTCGTTACCAATTAAGCACAAAATGGGAATGCTCGTTTTTAAAATGACTAATAATAGTGCTTCCCACTGATTCAAACCATAAGGTGCCTTATCGATGAGCGTTCCGTCTGCTTCAAATGCAGGGAGTTACCCTTTGCCGGCTTACTCGCAGCAACCTCTTTCCGCGCCCAATTCTCCACCACCGTCTTATTCGCTGCAAGCGCCTTCTGATCAGCCGGATTTATTTTCACCCCCACCTTATTCTGCAAGCCCGAACTCTACAAATCCAGCCTCATCGAACATGCCGATTCCACCGGGCCCGGGTGCTTCTGCTGCTAAGCCTGGTATGGGTATGGGCGGGCTTATTCTGGCTGGTGTTGCCGGTATACTAGGGTACTTTGCGGGAAAAAATATCTTGAAGAGCCATCCCGTCATCGGCGGACTGGTAGGTGCCGCTGTTGCTGCAATCGCTGGTTTCATCGGTTGGGGCTTCTTTGCGGGTGGTCCAAAGCAGCCGCCTCAAGCCTAAACAAATTACGAGCATAGGCTGAACTTTACCGGTGAATGGTTTGAATTCCAGATACCGGAACAGCAGGCGTGCTTATATTTAAAGAGATGGGGTTTACTGTAACTAGGGTGTGTCACTAGTTAGCATTTGTGATCTAATGGTTTACCGAGAGTTAAGCGAGGTAAATGTGGATGACAGTGCGTCGGTATGCATTACGGGAAGATCAGTGGGAGCGTATACAGG
>Ga0105239_10005808_pt1 | contig 14395 bp, 11 predicted proteins | sample KBSC44metaG_FD_92761 | JGI IMG/M metagenome (GOLD analysis project Ga0105239, IMG submission 92761) | Corn rhizosphere microbial communities from Kellogg Biological Station, Michigan, USA - KBS C4-4 metaG | ecosystem: Host-associated > Plants > Roots > Rhizosphere > Soil | place: Michigan, USA... | reverse complement strand
TGCAGCCACGCCTCGCGGGCTTGCGCGCCGAGCAGGACGCGAACACCGTCGACGCATTGTGGGCGTATGCGCAGGCGCGCGAGGACACCGGTCATGTCGAGGAAGCCCTCGCGCTCGTGCGCGAAGCGCGGGCCATCGCGATGCGCATATTCCCCGTGGACACCGCCGACAGCCTGAGCCTGTCGCTCGCCTACGGCGACGCCTTGACCTCGCATGGGGACATCCGCGAAGCGAAGGACGTGTTGCAGTCGACGATCGAACGCTGGCGTGCTGTCGGAATTCCCGAGCAGTACGACTACATGGTCGCGATCGCGAACCTCGGCTGGCTGCAGCGCCGGCTCGGTGACGGCGCCAGCGCCGAGCGCCTGACGCGCGATGCGCTGGAGATTTCGCATCGCATCAATCCGGGGCCTGGCGACCAGAACGCGCTGCTGCTGGAACACCTCGGTCGCCTGCTTGCCGAGCGCGGCGACTACGACGATGCCGAAGTCCAGTTGCAGGAATCGGCGAAGATGATTTCCGGCCTGTTCGAGCCGCAGCACCCGTTCTCGATCGGTGCGCTCGGCGCGCAGGGCGCGCTCGCCTACGAACGCCAGCGCTACGCCGAGGCGGCCACCGTGCTGCGGCGTTCGCGCGAGCTGTGCGATGCGGCGAAGCTCGATGGCGAAACCCGGTGCATCACGAACCTGCAAATGCTCGCTGACGCATTGCTGCGCCTCGGGCGCGTCGACGAGGCGGCGGTTGCGAGCGCGCGCAGCATCGAACTTCGACGCAAGCTCGTGGGCGAAACCGGGCCCGACTACGCAAACGCATTGCGCGCCACGGCCGACGTCGCACTGGCGCGAGGCGACTACAAGGCCGCCCTCGATGGCTTCGACGCCGCACTGGCGATCGACGCCAGGGCAGGCGTCGATGCGAACCTGGATGTCGCGAGCATTCTCTCCGCACGTGCGCGCGCCCAGCTTGCGCAAGAGCAACCGCGCGAAGCACTGCAGTCGCTGGACCGTGCCGAGGCGATCACTGCGCGACTCGCCGAGCGCAACAGCGGGCGCCGATTGCGCCTGCTGGCGACCAGGGTGGCAACGCTGTCGTCGCTCGGCAGGACCGACGAGGCGGTCGCGCTCGCCCGCAAGGCGATCGCGCTCGAACCGGCAAGCGCGGTGCTGGACCCTTCGGAGTGGCAGCGCCTCCTCGTACTCGCGCGCTGACAGCTGCCTCTGCGGTATTGCGTTGCCGGGCAGTCTTCCTGCGTGTCGGTTTCTCCGGCCATACCGCGTCGTTCCAGGCGAAGGGCGAACGGACCTTCGCGCGGCTTTCGTCGAAGCGCGCCACGACCGGAGAACCACAATGCGCACGACACTGTTTGCCGTCACGATCCTTGCCGCGACGGGCGCCGCCAGCGTTCACGCGGACCTCGATCTGCGTGTCGGCGCCGGTGCCGCCTGCTTTTCGAGCAGCATCCAGGCCGCGATCAATGCGGCACCCACAAGCGGCACCACCAACATCCGGATCGCACGTAACGTCGCCTACAACGCGCAGCAACTGGACATCAACGGGCGCAACGTGCGCCTGATCGGCGGGTATGCCGATTGCAACCAGGTCGACGCGGATGCAACCAGGACCGTGCTCAGCGGTGCCGGCGGTGGTGCCAACACGGTCGTGACGGTGCGCGGCGCGACCAACGTGGTCGCGTTCTACAACCTCGAAGTCACCGGCGGCGACGAGGTGACCAGCAACGTCGGGCGCGGCGGCGGGTTCACCGTCGCCGGTGGACCGCACGCGCTGGTGTACTTCAGCAACGTGCTGATCCATGACAACCGGGCGGGCTACGGCGGCGGCATCTACATCGACAACGAAGCGACGGCCGATGCCGCCGACGTGTTCGTGCATCTCGATGACCGTGTCAGCATCAATGGCAACTACGGTGCCTACGGTGGTGGCGGCATCTGGTGCCGCAATGCGCGCGTGCACATGACTGGATCGGGCTCCTTCGTCATCTTCAACACCACCAGCAGCGCGACGGACATCCTCGGCCCCGGTGGTGGCATTCGCGCCCAGAACTGCGAGATGAACCTCGCCAGCGGCGGTCTGCTGGGGTCGGTCGCCTTCAACTCGGCGGGCGGCGCGGGCGGTGGCATCAGCGTCACCGGCGAGCGCGCGATCGTGAAGTTGTACACGCGGTCGAGCAACGTGCCGACATCGATCAACGACAACACCGCGCTCGGAGTCGGCGGCGGCATCGACATCGGCTCCAGCGCGCACGTCACCGGCTGGGATGCGGTCATCGACGGCAATCACTCCGAAGCCGGCGGCGGAGCGGTCTCCGTGTTCGACAACGACGATCCGCCCGACGCGACGTTCGCAATGCATGGCACGCTGGACGGCGCGCCGAGCGATCCGGCATTCGGTGGCGTGGCCGTACTTTGCGCCACCGGCCTCGACTGCAATCGCATTTCCGACAATCAGGCCAGCAGCGGCAGTAGCCAACGCGACGGCGCTGCCGTGCGCGTTTCCGCCGCGAGTGGATTCAGCAATCGGGCCAATCCGCGCGCGCTGCTGCAGGGTACGAAGATCAGCGGGAATGCGGGTGATACGCTGATCCGGTTGATCATCGACACGGTCGGCCTCGCCGAGGCGGCCGCGATACTCGACGGCGCGCTGGTGAGCGGGAACTCGATCGCCGGGAACCTGCTCTACAACCCGAACGAAAACTTCAACGGCAGCTCGGGATACTTCTCGATCACGGCGAGTACGATCGCCGGCAACGCGATCGGAGGCGCCAACGTGATCCGCGACAACGCGTCCACTTCGCTTCGCAAGAGTGTCGTCTGGCAACCGGGCAAGCGCGTGTTGAGTCTGGTCAGCGGCAACCTGCAGGATGGCGACGTGGACTATCTGCTCGCCAGCGACCTGGCGGGCATTCCCGTGTCGACGCACAACCTGGTCGTCGATCCGCAGTTCGAGGACAGCGCCTCCGGCGACTTCCATCTGCAGGTCGGCTCACCGGCGATCGACTTTGCGCCGGGTGCAGGCGATCAGGAGGGCGATCATATGCCGCGCGTGATCGACCTTGCCCCGGTGGCGAACGAGTTCGGCGCGCAGGACCTGGGCGCGTTCGAACGTCAGTTCGTGTGTGCCGCCGATACGATCTACTGCAACGGCTTCGAGCCGTAGCCTCGACTCAATGCGCTTTGGCGTCGGTGGATGCCGGCGTCGCCGTCGCGGGGCGGAACGGAATGGACGGCGTATCGCGCAGCGTGCGCTGCCAGAGGGCGAGCTTCGCCTCGATGCTGGGGGAGCTCGCGATCTGCGGCTCGGAATGCTGGATGCTCTTGTCATCGCCGTGCTGCGCGTCGGCAGTTTCCCATTGGTCGACGGACGTGCGGGCAAGGTCGAACGCCTCGCGCAGCGAGGTGGTCTTGTTCAGCGCTTCTGCGAGAAAGGCCTTGCCGAAGTACGTGATGTCGGAGTCGGCACCGCAGCCGAACGAGGTGCGGTCCGCGCGTGCGGAAGTCATCACCATGGTCGAATCGTCGCGCAGCGCGTCGAGGAAACCGCCGGAATAGCACGCGTTGACGACGACGACCTTCCAGCGCATCGCCGGCTTCGTCTTGAGCGCGTCGACGATGTCGTCCGGTCCGATCTGGTTCAACGGCAACGGATCGAGGTCGACCAGCAACTGGTGGTCTTCCGACCCGTGCGTGGTCAGGTACAGCAGCAGGATGTCTTCGGCCGGATCCATGGTCGCGGCGATCCGCTCGAGCGTGCGCTGCAGGTTGGTCCAGCTTGCGAGCGGTCGCGTGGTGACGGTCCGCACGTTGTTTTCGAGCACGACGACATGCCCGCTCGCACCGAAGCGCTGCGAGAACAGCGTTTCGACGTACTCGGCTTCATTGCGGAACACGTCTTCCTGCGCGTCGCCGGCAAACGCGACCACGTAGATATCCGGTTTGCCCGGGGTCTGCGGCGCGAGTTTCGCGAGCGCCGCATCGAGCAAGGCCGGCTGCGCATACATCGCCTGTTCGGCATCGAAATCGGATTTGACATCGGCTTCGGCATCGGCCGGCGCGGTGTCGTTGTCCGACGCATCGCTGTCCTCCACCGTGGCGTCGCTCGTATCCGCGACGGTTTCGGCGGTCAGCAGCAGCGGCGATTGCGGCAACCACCACCAGGCGGCCGCCGAGACCGCGTATGCGAGCACTGCCGCAGCGAGCGCATGTGGCAGGGCGCGTGGCGAGAGCCAATGCGCGAACACGAGCAGGACGAAGAACCACCAGGCGCGCGATACGAGTTCGAGCAGCACGGCGAGCACGGCGTGATCGGCATGCGCGAGCGCGGACACCGCATGGGCGAGCGGCCAGTGGATGACGACCGCGGTCGCCACGGTCGCTGCGAGCAGTACGCTGGCGATACCCCAGACCGCGTCGCGTCGCGCCGCGAACAGCGCGAGCATCCAGGCGGCGAGCAGGGTCAGCATCGAGTCGCATAGCACGGTCAGTACGCCGCCGGCGACGAGGTGCCACGGCGGCAGCGTATCGATCATCTCGATGCCGAGCGACGCCATCAGGTACACCGCGAGCACGCCGACGAAGACATCGGCGCCGACGGTCATCGAGGCGTTGCGTGGATGACGGAACAGGGCGGCGCGCAGGCCGTCGATCAGGGTCGCTGGGAGTGAATGCACGGGATACCGGAGCAGGGGCAGGGGGCGCGCCTCGCGACGCATGCGCCATTATCGGGCGGGCGGCCGCAGGTTTCACCCTGTGGCGCGGGATGGAGCCAATGTGTCGGCTTCAGGTGCTCACGGCGTCGAAATCGCCGACGCAGCCGTGCGTTCCGGCAGCGGGGCATATCGACGGTGCGCGGGCGATCTGGGTCGTGTGCATGCCGGCTGCAGCGGCGGCGTCGAGTTCCTCGACGATGTCGGACAGGAAGCGGATTTCCCCGGGCGGCACGCCGATCGCTGTGGCGATGCGCCGGTACGACGCCGCATCGCGCTTGGGTCCGGTTTCGGTGTCGAAATAGCCCGAGAACAGTGCGCCGAGGTCGCCCGCCTCGGTATGCGCGAAGAAAAGCTTCTGCGCCGGCACCGATCCGGACGAATACACGTAGAGGCGCTTGCCCGCGTCGTGCCATGCACGCAAGCGCGACGCGACTTCCGGATAGACGTGCGCGCGGTATTCACCGTTCGCGTAACCGTCCTTCCAGATCATGCCCTGCAACGCCTTCAGCGCGGTCGACTTGCGATCCGCGTCGATCCATTCGATCAGGAGGTCGATCAGTTCCTGCTGGCCGGCCGACACCAGTCCGGCTTCCTTCGCCGCCTCATGCAGCCAGTGCTGCACCTCGGGATCGTCGGCATGGGTGACGACGAATGCCGGCAATCGCGCGCGCGCGTACGGAAACAGCACGTCCTTGACGAAGCTGATCGAGCTGGTGGTGCCTTCGATATCGGTGAGGATCGTCGTGATCATTGGGTGCATTTCCGCGATGTGGTAGGAGCGGCTCCAGCCGCGATGCTTCCGATTGCCATGCTGCGATCGCCATCGCGGCGGCAGCCGCTCCTACGAGGCATGCTCGCTCGGATGCGCGCGTGCGGCTTCCACGTTCGCCGCGTATGCACTTTCGATCGCGCGCTTGGCATGCAGCGGTTCGGCCAGGCGCTGGAATACCATCGCGGTCTCGCCGCGCCCGGTCAGCACCACGTCGCCGTAGCCCATCAGGCGCCCCCATGCACTCTGGCGCAGGTCGATCGTTTCGATCGAGGCCAACCTCAGCTCGGTCGTCTCGCGACTCATGATGCCGGTCTTGCGCACCACGCGCCGGTTCGTCACGCCCTGTTCGATCGAGCGCAGGCGAATCCATTCGTAGATCGCCGCGAGCAGGGCGATGCCGAACGTCGGGATTGCCAGCAGCAGAAACACGATCAGGCGCCATTTCGCGGTCCAGTGCAGGTCGAAGTGCGCGACCACGGCTTCGCCCGGCGCGAGCGATTCCTCGAGATAGCCCATCTCAGTTCCCTCCGGCGGACGGATGCGGCGCCATCCGCGGAAAGCGGGTTGCGATGTCGTCGCCGGTGAACTCGGCGACCCAACCTTCCTTGTTGGTGAACAGGCGGATCGCGATGAAATACGGTGACTCGCTCATGTCGAACCAGTGGCGCGTGCGGTCGGGTACGCCGATCAGGTCGCCGCTCTCGCACAGCACCTCGTAGACCCGGCCATCGATGTGCAGGGTAAACTGGCCTGCGCCGGCGACGAAGAAGCGCACCTCGTCCTCGCTGTGGGTGTGCTCGTTGAGGAACTTCTGGCGGAACGCGGCGCGATCCGGATTGTCCGGTCGCAGGCTGATCACGTCGACGGCCTGATAGCCTTCCTCAAGCATGAGGCGGTCGATGTCGCCGCGGTAGGCTGCAATCACTTCATCCTGGCTGGCGCCGGGCACGACCGGCTGCGTCGCCTCCCACTGCTCGAACCGCACGCCCACCGCGGCGAGTTCGCGCGCGATGTCGGCGTGATCGAGGTGGGTGGAGAGCGGCGGCTGCGCGCGGCTGTCGTCGTAGATCCGGAGTCGGCTCACGCTGGGGTTCCCTTCAGGCGTAACAGGTCGAGTTCGCAATTGAGCAGGAATTCGAACGCCTCGAGGTGGCGTCGCGTTTCCGGCATGTCTCGTCCCCATGTGTAGATGCCGTGGCCGTCGATCAAGTAGCCATGCAGCGGCTTGCCGGCATCCAGCCAGGCATCGACCTGGCGCACCAGTACGTCCATCTCCTGCGTGTTCGGGAACACCGGCAGGTCGAGCACGCTTTCATGGGTGGTGTAGCCGGCGATCGCCTTCTGCAGTTCCCAGCCTTCGAAGCGCACGCGGCCCTGCGCGGCGTACAGGCGCGAGGCGACCGATTGCGCACGCGAATGCGTGTGCAGCACCGCGCCGGCATCGGCGAAACGGCGATAGATCTGCGTGTGCAGCGCGGTTTCCGCCGATGGACGCGCCGTGGTGCCGACGGCGCGGCCGTCGAAGTCGACGATCATGATGTCGTCGATGCCGAGGTTCCCCTTGTCGCGACCGGAGATCGTGACCGCGGCATGCGCGGAGTCGAGACGCATCGAGAAATTGCTGCTCGTCGCCGGCGTCCAGCCGAGCGCGCCGAGGTCGCGTCCGGCCGCGGCGATCTCGTGCGCGCACCGTTCGAGACGCGTGCGATCGATGGTTTCGGTGACGATGGTCGATTCTCCGGCAACCCGCGGCGATACTTGCGCCTACTATACCGAAGGCGCGTCTCTGGCCGCGTTCACACGCGGATCATCGGCCACTCGCTACCGTTCGGCGGCAGACCCGTGGCGAAGCTGCGCAGGGGCGTGTCGCATGGCGGCAAGCGCGCTAAGCTGTGCAACGCCGCCAGGGCAAGATCTCCGAGCCCGCACGAGGGCATTCATCAACCGAGGAGTGGATCATGTCGGACCCAGCCAACCGCCAGGCCAGACGCCGTTTCCTGAAGATCGCCGTGGTCGGCGCAGCCGTTGCGCCGGTCGCCGCCAGCCTGTTGCCGCGGATCGCGCGCGCGGATGAACCGCATCTCGATCCGAACGATGCGACGGCCAAGGCGCTCGGCTACACCGAGGATGCGGCGACCGCGAAGGGCAATCCGGCCTACAAGGCAGGTTCGGCCTGCTCGACCTGCAATTTCTTCAAGGGTCATTCGGAATTGGCCTACGCGCCGTGCGACCTGTTCCCTGGCAAGGCCGTGAGCACCAAGGGCTGGTGCGCGAGCTGGACCGCGAAAGCCTGATCGTCTCGACCGGCTCCCGGTGCCCGACGACGGCACCGGGAGTGGTGTGCCAGATTGGTGCGGGCCGAATCTCGGCATATGAGACTGCGCCTGTCACAATCGCGTTCCGTCGCATTCAACGGAACCGCGCGTGCCGAACGTTACCGCCTCCCTCCCGCTGATCGTCGCTTTCGCGGCCGGTCTGTTCGTGGGCGCATTGTTGCTGTACCTGCTGGCGCTGCGCTGGCGCGCGCAGGCGCATGCCGAAGGGCAGGCGCGCCGCGACGCCGAGGTCGCCACCCTGATCGAGCAGCGCGATGCCGGCATCCGGCGTGCGGACGAGTCGGCGGCGCGCGTGCGCCGTTACGAGCAGGACTGGGGGCATGCCGAGCAGAACCTGCGCAGCGTGACCGCGCACTCCGCCGCGCAGCAGGAGCGCGCGGAGCGCCTCGGTCACGAACTCGCCGAGACGCGTCGTATCCGCGATGAAGCGCAGGCGCAACTGGTCGGATTGACCGGTCGCCATGCAGCGCTGGAAGCGCGCGCGGCGGCGCAAGCGAGCGCGGCGGCGGAGAAACTGCAATTGCTGGAACAGGCGGAGCTGCGTTTGCGCGAAGCGTTCCAGAACCTCGCCAACGGCATCCTCGAGGACAAGGCCGAACGTTTCCGCGAGCAAAGCACTCAACAGCTGAGCGGCCTGCTCGACCCGTTCAAGTTGCAGCTGAAGGAATTCCGCGAGACGGTCGACCAGCGCCATGCGTCCGACCAGCACGAGCGCGGCATGCTGACGCAGGAGATCCAGAGCCTCAGGCAGCTCAACCAGCGCATCAGCGAGGATGCGCTGAACCTCACGCGTGCACTCAAGGGCGACACGCGCACCCAGGGCGCATGGGGCGAACTCGTGCTCGAACGCGTGCTCGAGGCTTCGGGCCTGAGCCAGGGTCGCGAGTTCGAACTGCAGGTCGTGTTCTCCGACGAGGAGGGCGGGCGTCCGCGCCCGGACGTCATCGTGCACTTGCCGGACAGCAAGGATCTCGTCATCGATGCCAAGGTCTCGCTGACCGCCTACGAGCGCCTGTGCGCCGCCACGGACGACATCCAGCGTGACGCATCCCTGCGCGAGCATGTCGCCTCGATGCGCCGGCACGTTGACGGCTTGTCCAAGCGCAACTACGAGGCGATCCCCGGCCTGCGAACGCTCGATTTCGTGCTCCTGTTCGTGCCGGTCGAAGCGGCGTTCATGGAAGCGATCCGCGCCGACGACGGGCTGTACACGTACGCCTTGTCGAAGAACATCTCGCTGGTCAGCCCGAGCACGTTGCTGGCGACCTTGCGCACGGTGTCGCACCTGTGGCGCATCGAGGATCGCAATCTCAATGCGGCCGAGATCGCGCGCCAGGCCGGCGCGCTGCACGACAGCTTCGTGCTGCTCGTGAACGAGCTCGAAAGCCTCGGCGATGCGCTGAACAAGGCGCAGACGCTGCACGAGGGTATGCTCAAGCGCCTCGGCAGCGGTCGCGGCAACCTGATCGGCCGCGTCGACCGCCTGCGCAAGCTCGGTGCCGACACGCGCAAGCAGCTGTCATTGCTGCAGGACGAAGCCGACGCCGCGAGTGACGACCCCGACGACGACGTGTAGGGCGGGACGCGGCGCGCGAAGTGCTCGTCGATGCCGCAGTGCCGGACGCGCGTCCCACCGTCTCCGCAATCAGCCGCGGCGCAAGCGACTGTGCTTGTAACCGTAGCCGAAATAGATCACGAAGCCGATCACGGTCCAGACCCCCATCAGCGTCCAGTTGTACCAGTTCTCGAAGTACAGCAGCAGCATGCAGCTCAGGACGCCTGCAATGCAGGTGAACGGCGCCCACGGCACGCGGAACGTGCGCGGCAGGTCAGGCCGGGTGCGACGCAGGATCAGCACGCCGAGGCAGACCGCGATGAACGCGATCAGCGTGCCCATCGAGACGAGATCGCCGAGCACATCGAGCGGGAACACCGCCGCCAGCGCGGCGATGCCGATGCCGGTGATGACCGTGTTGATGTGCGGCGTGCGGTACTTCGGGTGGATCTTCGCGAACACCGGCGGCAGCAGGCCGTCGCGGCCCATGATCATGAAGATGCGTGGTTGCGCGATGATCATCACCAGGATGACTGACGACAGGCCGATCAGTGCGCCGCCTTCGACGACCCAGCGAAGCGCGCTGAGTTCTGCATGTGCCTTTACTGCGGTCACGACCGGTTCGCTGGTGCCGAGCTGGGCGAACGGCAGCAAACCCGTCAGCACGGCGGCCATGCCGATGTAGAGCACGGTGCAGATCGCGAGCGAGGCGATCGTGCCGATCGGCAGGTCGCGTTGCGGATTCTTCGCCTCCTGCGCGGCCGTCGACGTCGCCTCGAAGCCGATGTAGGAGAAGAACACGAGCGTCGCCGCGCGCATGATGCCCGTCCAGCCGAATTTCTCCGGCCCCTGGTTCTCCGGGATGAAGGGATGCCACAGCTGCGGGTTCACGTAGCGCCACCCGGCGGCGATCACGATCACGATCAGCGCGACCTTGAGGATCACCATCGCCGTATTGACGCCGCTCGACTCGCGGATGCCGACGTAGCAGAGCCAGGTCAGCAGCAGCACGATCGCGACTGCGGGCAGGTTGAACAGTGCACCGGTCGCGACCAGATGGTTGTCGGTGTAGGCGAGCGGAGCATTGGTGAGCGCCGCCGGCAGGTGTACTCCGATGTGATCAAGCAGACTGGTGAAGTAGCCGGTCCAGCTCACCGCGACGGCCGATGCCGACACGCCGTATTCGAGTACCATGTTCCAGCCGATGAACCAGGCGACACCTTCGCCGAGCGTTGCGTACGCGTACGAGTACGAACTGCCCGACATCGGGATCAACGTGGCGAACTCGGCGTAGCACAACGCGGTAAAGCTGCAGCACAAGGCAGCGATCACGAACGACAGGATGATCGCGGGACCCGCATGTTCGGCGGCCGCCTGGCCGGTGATCACGAAGATGCCGCCGCCGATCACCGCGCCGATGCCGAGTGCGGTCAGGCCCCAGGGGCCGAGCGTGCGCTTCAGCGACGGGCCGTCGTCGTCGACGGCCGCATTGGAGAAATCGGTCTTGAGGGCGAGCAATCGGTCGAGCATGGCGGTTCCATAGGGTTCTGATACGTGCCGACGATCCATGGCCATACCGGAAATTGCTCCTGCATTTCCGACCCGCAGGGATGCGGGAAGTGTCGGTAGATGCCAGGAGCATCGACCGACCGGCATACCGACCATCCATGGTCATACCGGAAATTGCTCCTGCATTCGACCCGCAGGGATGCGGGAAGTGTCGGTAGATGCCAAGAGCATCGACCGACCGGCATACCGACCATCCATGGTCATAAAAAGGCCGGCGACGATGCGCCGGCCTTCAGGGTTTCAAACGATCCAGTGCCTCAGCCCGCGTTCTGCGGAGCGAGCTGGCTGCGACGGTACCCGTAGAGGCGATAGACGATGAGGCCGATTGCCGCCCACACCACGAAAACCACCTTCGCGGTCATGCTGAGGTTCACGAACAGCAGCACGCAGCCGATCACCGCGAGCGGGCACACCAGCCACGCCATCGGCGTGCGGAACGAACGCGGGCGGTCTGGCTGCTGCTTGCGCAGGATCAGCACGCCGATCGAGACCATCGCGAATGCGAGCAGGGTTCCCGAATTGGACGTGTCGGCGAGCTTGCCGACCGGGAACAGCGCGGAACAGACCGCGACCACGGCGCCGGTCAGCATCGTGATCACGTGCGGCGTGTGGAAACGCGGATGCACGCGTGACAGCACGTCCGGCAGCAGGCCGTCGCGCGACATCGTGAAGAAGATGCGGGTCTGGCCGAACATCATCATCAGGATGACCGACGGCAGCGCGAGGATCGCCGCGATGCCGATCCAGTTGCCGAGCATCGGATGGTCGAGCAGACGCAGCACGTGCGCGAGCGGTTCCTTGCTGCAGACCAGTGCCTGCGACTGCGCGCACGCCGCCATCATTTCCGGGCTGCCCGGATCCATCGGCATGCCGTTCGCACCGAGGATCGGCTGGGCGCCGACCGAGCCCGCTGCGCCGTAACCCACCAGCAGATAGAAGATCGTGCACACACCCAACGCACCGATCAGGCCGATCGGGACGTTGCGATTCGGATTCTTGGTCTCCTCGGCGGCAGTGGAGACCGCATCGAAACCGACATAGGCGAAGAAGATCGATGCGGCCGCGCCGAGCACGCCGGTACCGCCGAGCGGGCTGCCCCAGCCGCCGGGCAGGAACGGTTCGAAGTTCGTGCTCTTCACCGCGGGTACGGCGATCAGGATGAACACGGTCAGCGCCGTGATCTTGATCGCGACCAGCACTGAATTGACGCGCGCGCTCTTCGATGTGCCGATCACGAGCAGGTACGTCACCGCGATCGAGATGAGGAATGCGAGCAGGTTGAAACCGCCGCCGGTGTAGAAACCGGTGCGCAGGAATTCGGGCAGTGCGAGTGCGCCGGGCTGCACCAGTCCGAACAGGTCGCTGTGTGCCAGCAATCCGTTCATGTAGCCGGACCAGCCGACCGAGACGACCGCCGCGCCGATGGCGTACTCGAGCACGAGTGCCCAACCGACGATCCAGGCGAGGAATTCGCCGAGCACGCCGTACGTGTAGGTGTAGGCGGAACCCGACACCGGCAGCATCGAGGCGAGCTCGGCATAGGCGAGCGCGGCGAGTGCGCAGACCACGGCCGCGATCACGAATGCGATCATCATGCCCGGTCCGGCCTTCTGGCCTGCCTCGGCGGTCAGCACGAAGATGCCGGTGCCGATCACCGCACCGATGCCGAGCAGGGTCAGCTGCAGGGCGCCGAGCTGTCGCTTGAGGGATTTCTTTTCTGCGGTTGCGAGAATCTGATCGAGCGGTTTGACACGCCAGAAAATCATTGCATCCCCTTCGCGAGCGGCGGTGGCCAGGCTGTAGAACGTTCGTGCGCCTGAAACCCCCAGCGCCGGCGATCTTGCGCATGCATGCGACCAAGGTCGAATGGCAGCGGTCCGGTAAAATACGCGACCCCCGCACCAGCGGCAAGCGAACCAAGCCATGTCGACCGATGCTGCCCTGCCGCATGCCCTCGCAACGCACCAGGAGACATGGCTGGCCCAGGTGGAGGACTATGCGCAGGCGTATCCGGCTGAACGCGGCGTGGCGACCGTGTTCGCGCGCTTCATGGCCGACGACCCGCTGGCCGCGGCCCGCGAGCGGCGGGAGGGGCACCTGACCGGTTCGGCGTGGCTCGTCAGCGGCGACGGCCGGCGCGTACTCCTGACCCACCACCGCAAGCTGGACCGCTGGCTCCAGCTCGGCGGCCATGCCGACGGCGACATCGACCTCGCGCGGGTCGCGTTGCGCGAGGCGGAGGAGGAATCGGGCCTGACCGGCCTCGTGGTCGAGTCGCAGATCTTCGACCTCGATCGCCACCGTATTCCCGCGCGCGGCGACGATCCGGAGCATTGGCACTACGACGTGCGCTTCGTCGTGCGCGCATGCGCCGACGAAGCCTTCGCGGTCAGCGACGAATCGCACGCGCTGGCGTGGGTCGACATCGCAGCCATCGCACGCGACCCCGCGCAGGATGAATCGCTGCAGCGCATGGCGCGTCGTTGGCTCGCGCGTACGGCGCCCGTCTGATCCGAACAGGTCGGCGCGGGAAACCTTCGCATCGCCGCAAGCGTTCTTCCGGTGCCTGCGCGCGGCATCGACGATCGCGGCTTGCTCCACTGCCCGGAGTCGGAAAAGATGCCTTCGTCAATTCAGCGATCCATCCCGCGGCTGCTCGCATCAGCGGGTTTGCATGCACTTGCTGTCGCCGCCGGGCTCGCCGCGAGCGCGACATGCGAGGCGAAGGAGCACGTCGTCGCCTGGACGCCGGCTGGCGTGTCGAGTCCGCAATTCGAATCGCACGCGGCGTTCGATCCACGCGCAGGCGACTTCTATTTCGTGCGCAGCTCACCGAAATTCGAAGGCTGGCGCATTCTCGTCAGTCATTGCGAAGCGGCTGGATGGAGCACTCCGCAATCACCGCCGTTCGCGGGCGACGGCGTCGAAGCCGATCCCTGGTTCACGCCGGATGGGCGAGCCCTGTATTTCATCTCGACGCGCTCGAGCGACGGCATCAAGCGCAAGGACCTCGACATCTGGCGCGTCGAGCGCGCTGCCGACGGCCGATGGGGCGAACCGCGACGCCTGCCGGAGCCGGTGAATTCGACCGGCAACGAGTGGTTCCCGCGTCTCGCCGCCGATGGCTGGCTGTATTTCGGTTCGAACCGTCCCGGCGGTCAGGGCAAGACCGACATCTGGCGCGCGCGCGAACGGGACGGGCAGTGGATCGCCGAAAACGCGGGTCCCGCGATCAATGGTCCAGGCGACGAGTACGAACCGCTGCCGGCACCGGATGGTTCGTGGATGATCGTCGAAGGCGACGATCGCCTGTACCGCACGCGCCGCAGCGGCAGCGGCAGCGGCAGCGGCTGGAGCCAGCGCGAAGCGTTGCCGGGCGAGATCAATGCCAACGGCAGCGAGATCGGCGCGGCGTTCTCGCCGAGCGGCCGCACCGTCCT
>Ga0105239_10005805_pt1 | contig 14401 bp, 16 predicted proteins | sample KBSC44metaG_FD_92761 | JGI IMG/M metagenome (GOLD analysis project Ga0105239, IMG submission 92761) | Corn rhizosphere microbial communities from Kellogg Biological Station, Michigan, USA - KBS C4-4 metaG | ecosystem: Host-associated > Plants > Roots > Rhizosphere > Soil | place: Michigan, USA... | reverse complement strand
TAGGCGAACTTGAGCGGAGCCTTCGGCGCGTAGCCGATCGTGTTGACATGCACCGATTCCGACCGCTGACGGCGGGCTTGGAATCGTAGCGCCGAATTCGCGATGGCCGACTTGATTGTATAGGTGCGCCCCTCGACCATCGCCTGCGGGAGCACCAGCGAGATCCAGTGCTCCTCCGTATGGTCCGGTTTGTCGTTCTCAGCGTGATCAACGACCCATCGATCCACGTGCCAGGAAAAATCCGTCCCCTTGCTCTTGCGGCCGACCGCCAATGGATGCCGGGAAGACTTATAGGCCGGATCGTCAAGACTCGCGATCTCATAGGTCGCGGACTTGACCGCCGCAACTACATCGAGAGGATCGGCGAGAACGGTTTCATGTCCGCGTGGCTCACCACGCTTGTGATGCTCGACATGGCCATCCCGGAAATGAAGCAGGATTATCCGGTCAGACACGGGGGATATATCCACCAACTCCGACCCAAAACCCAGAACGGGAAGCAGTAGCGGCAAGAGGCAAACAACCTTCTTCAGCGAAGACATCCTAGGTAGAGTGTGCGCCAAAGACCGCATGGAAACCCACGCGAGGAACCTGCGCGGTAGACTCCCGGTTGATTTGTCCGTGGCTCATCTCAGCGTGGTCGTGCCCGCTTACAACGAGGAAGAGCGGCTCCCGCGTACTTTGGCCCGCCTTCACGAATACTATTCGGCGCAGGATTATTCCTTCGACGTGGCCATCGTCAATGACGGCAGTAAGGATGGAACGGCCAAGCTCGTCGAAGAATTCGTCAAGACTCACCCGAACTTTCGCCTGATCGACTACGGCACGAACCGCGGTAAGGGCTACGCCGTGCGCACCGGCATGGAGGCGGCAAAGGGCGACCTCGTCCTCTTCTGCGATGCCGACCTCGCGACCCCGCAAGAAGAAACCGAGAAGCTTCTCGCCCGCATGGCCGACGGGGCAGACGTCGCGATCGGCAGCCGGCCGCTGAAGGAAAGCAGCCTGGAGAAGCACCAACCGTTCTACCGCGAAATGTTCGGACGGATGTCGAACAAGCTCATCCAACTCCTCGCCGTGAAGGGTATTCAGGACACCCAGTGCGGGTTCAAAATGTTCACCCAGACCGCGTGCCAGGAGATCTTCAAGCGCTGCACGCTGGACGAATTCGGGTTCGATTTCGAGGCGTTGATGATCGCGCGCGACCTCGGCTACCGCATCGATGAAGTGCCGATTCGATGGCTGGACCAGGCCGGTTCGAAGGTCGTTCTGCTTCGCGATGGCCCCCGGGCGCTTAGAGACTTGGTAAAGATGCGTTTGGCGGGCAAAAAGCGCCGTTTGGCGCTGCGCGAGTAGCCGCTTTCGCTAATAATCTGCTGAGCGAGTTGCGTACGCGGGGTCGAGAAGATACAAGGATGAAAGCGTGAACCCCGGCGAGTACACGAAGATGTACGAACTCGAAGACCGCTATTGGTGGTTCGTCGGGCGTCGTGGACTGGCTTTGCGGCTTCTGAAAAAGTACGCGCCGGTTCCCAAACCGGAAATCCTAGACCTCGGTTGCGGCACGGGCGTCGTGCTGCGCGAACTTACAAGTTGGGCAAAGCCCACGGGGTTCGACATGAGCGATCTCGCCCTCGGCTACTGCCGGCAGCGCGACCAACGTAGACTAGTTAGGGGCGATGGCGAGAAGCTGCCGTTCCAGGATCAGGCATTCGATGCCATCGTCGGACTGGACATTTTCGAGCACATCAAGGATGACGAAGCCGCCTTTGCGGAGTCGTTCCGCACTCTCCGCCCCGGGGGGATCTTGGTGTTGAGCGTCCCGGCGTTCCGATTTCTGTGGGGTCCCCATGATGTGGCTCTGCACCATCACCGCCGGTACCGTTCCTCGGAAATCCGTTCGCGCCTTGCCGCAGCGGGATTCGAGCCGGTAAGGGTTGGTTATTCGGTGTTCTTCCTTTTCCCCATCGTGGTGTTGTGGCGCATCTTCGAGAAGCGAAAGAAAGGCCCGGCAAAGGCATCGCTGGTCAAGGTGCCGGAATGGGGCAACCGGTTTTTAGTCGGGATTCAGAACTTGGAGGCCGCCCTGATCGAGCGGTTTGACCTCCCTTGGGGAAGCAGCGTCATCGCCGTCGCGCGTCGTCCTCTCTCGGAACCTAGGAGTTCATAACACATGAGTCAATTCACGGTCGGTTGCGTTTCCTATGTGAACGCGATCCCGTTGGTGTCGCGTTTTGAGGATTGGGGCGACAAATCTCCCGTTCACGTCTTATTCGACGTGCCTTCGCGGTTGCCGGCGATGCTGGAAGATGGTTCGGCGCAGGCGATATTGGTATCGAGCATCGACGCCTTGCGGGTACCGGGGCGGCGGATGGCGGCCGGAATTTGCATTGGCTCGCACGGGCCGGTGAAGAGCGTGCGGCTGTTCTCCTCCGTGCCGTTTGCCGAGATCAAGACACTGGCGTTCGACGCGAGTTCTATGACGAGCAATCGGCTGGCGCAGGTACTTCTTGCGGATGGTTACAATTGCCGGCCCGCTGTGGTTACGCGAGCGCCAGATTTAAAGACGATGCTGGCCGAAGTGGATGCTTGTGTCCTAATCGGCGACATCGGAATGTCCGCCGATGGGTCCGGCCTTCACGTGATGGATTTGGGCGAAGAGTGGCGCAGGCAGACGGGCAAGCCTTTTGTCTGGGCGGCCTGGATTGGGGATTCGAACTTGACACCCCTCCTCGCGAGCTACTTGGTTTGCGGGGCGGAGACGTCGGCGGCGGGGCGTAAGTTGGAAATGGATGGTTGGCGGGGCTGGGTGGCGAAGCGCGTTATCGGCCGTGAGAATATCCAGGCGCTAGAGAATCAGTTAGAGCCAACCCTCCAGAAGCTTATCGACCGCGCGATGCGGCATGCCCACTGGAATGCCGATGTGGTCCGAGATTACTACTTGAACGTGATGGTTTATGGGATGGAGGAGGAGATGCTGGAAGGCTACCGAGAATTCCAACGTCGCCTCCTTGCCAACGGCTTCGACGATTGCCGCTATTTTCCCGAACTCGTGAATTTTGATATGGCCGCGTTGATCGCCGAAGCGGACGCGGCCTGAAGACGCTTTACTGAACGGTGATCGAACCGGCCATGCCAAAGCCGACCGAGGTGCCGTTTCCGGCGTTGCCATGGAAGCGGCAGTGGTAGTACAAAACCGTGCCCGGAGCGGTACCCGCGGGGACCGTGAACGAGTAAGACGAACCGCTGGGGACGCCAGTGGGGAAGCGGCTGTCCGACGAGAAGCCAGCGAATCCGGTGTCCGTGGTGACAGTATGGTTCACGACGTCGGGGTTTGCGAAGATAACCGTTGAACCGGCCGGGACAGGAATATTTGCCGGGCTGAATGCGTGGTTGCCCGTCATTGTCACGTGGAACGGCCCTGCCGTGGTGCCTCCGGTAGCGGTGCCGCCGGCTGTTGCGGTGCTGCTTGCCGTGGAGTTATTACCGCCGCCGCCGGACGAACCGCCGCAGCCAAAAGCAACCATAGCGGCCAATGCCGCGACACCAAGCGCAGCGAAAAGGGTTTGCGAAGTTTTCATGTCAGTGACTGAACTGTCGTCGGCTTTCCTTCGGATAGTTGGCGGGTTTGTGATTGCTTAGAGTGTTCTTAGTATCGAAAAGAAATCTTCTACATTCGGCTGATTCTTGACGACTAAGCGGCCCGTGTCGCAACCCATGGGCTGTTCTCATTCCAAGAACATTTGGCCCCTTCCGGCCGGATAGCGGAATATTTCCGGCAGATTTTTGTTCGTATCATTGAGGGCCAACTTCTTGGCGAATTCGCGGCGACTTGAATGATCATTGCCGTGAAAACATCGCCCTTCCTTCGCCGCCGGTCCGTTCAAGTTGTCGCGGGCCTCTATGCCCTCGCCGTGATTGCGGCGACGAGGAGTGCGGTGGCAACTCCTCAATTTGCCCGAGAGACGAAACTGCCTTGCGGCTCCTGCCATTCGTCGGTTCCGTTGCTGAACAACTACGGGCAAAAGTTCTATGCAAACGGATTCCGCCTCAAAGGTAGTAAGAAGGTCGAGAATCTGACCGCTCCACTCTGGGCCGATCTTGAGATCGAAGGGGAAGGGAGTAGGAACTTAGGTAATTCGCATCCCACGAATTGGGATTGTTCGCTGCTGGCTTCCTTCGGATCAATCGATTCCGCACACTTCCTCTACCATGCCGAGTATCTACCGGTTGTAAACAATACGTTTATCTATGGGATCGAGTCATTTGGAAACCGGTTCTCTGTGGCCGCCGGTCAGTTGGAATTGTTGTCGCAGTACGACACATTGCTCGATATCAGCCCGACGGTACCGATTTACCTGAACCCGCCCGGAACCGGACCCACCGGATTGCCCGGCATCTACGGACCCTTTGCGCCGAGTGGAACGACGTACGGTTTGCGCTCGACGCTCGCGCTGGACAAGACGGGCAACGCGCTGCCGTACAGCGATGGTTGGAAGGCCGCGATGACGACTTCGCTCGCTAATGAGGTGGCCTACGGCGTGAATCAGCCGAAGCTGCAGCATTCGATCAACGGCGAATTCTTGGAGACTTACTACCGTCAGGGGATGAACTCCTACGGTCTCAACTCCTTCTTCGGCTCCGACGGCCGCCACTACTATGGCGCCGTCGTCCAGCAGAAACTGGCGGACAAGCTGCTCGTTGAGGGTGGCGCGGCCTATAACCAGTTTGCTCTGGGCAAATCGGATTTGGCGAGCATAGGGATCGACTACTTCCCGGCTTGGAATCGCGGCTTCGCGTTTCGAATCGACGACCAAGACGGCTTCATCAGCTATGTCCCGTCGTTCAGTTACTTGCTCGGTGCACGGGAGACGGCGGCACGTCTGGTGTTTGAGACGCAGTTCACTCGCGCGGGCCAGCCCACGACAACCGTGACGCTCGACTTCAAGTTCTGAACCCCAACCTTAAAGGACCGAGTCTGAGCGGGAGTCAACTGCCCACTCAATCTCGGTCTTTGGGCTCCCAGCAATAAGCCCAAACCGCGGCGGCCAGGGCGATGATCGCCAGGCCCTCCAGAAGGTATCCAATGACCCCTTGGCCCGCCGCGACCTTACGGTTCGCGAACTTGTAGAACAGGGTCGAAAGTGCGAAAAAGATCAGCGCCAGCAGCCAGCTTTGGGCCCTCGACCGTGACCGTCGATAGACATACTTTCGTGGCGGCCTGTACTTCACGATCCCATACATCGTACGCCGAAAACGTCGGCGCTTTGCAACTCCTCTAGCTGAGTGAATTCTAAGTTACGGGTGAACCAGCGTGAGATCCGAGGGATTTAACGTTCGATAAGACGTTAAAATTACTGGCTTTTCTCGTTACAAGAACGGCTCAGTTTAGGGGGATCCGGTGTCACGTTTATGCGTCGAGACCTCCAAACTAGTGGAGTTAGGCCGACAAGTATCATACAATTATAAGCGATCGTAATTGTGCGATACCCAAAGGAGCACTATGGAAGCCCAGACAGTTGACACCACGATCTCATCTCTCCTGATGACTCTGCAGAAGGGTCAATACCTGCTTTTCGTAGAAGCCCTGCGGCAGGCCGGCGGCGAGGTCCGCATTAACCCCCGCGAGTTCATCGCCGACGCCATGGAGCCCATGCCGAAGGTGGCCATCGAGACGGTAGGCACCGCCGTTTGCATCCACATCTGCGGTTAACCGCCCTCTGCTGTCGCTAGTTCGGTGGGCAGATGCGCGTAGCGTGGCGGAAGATGCTGAAACTGATGGGGAGGCAAATGAGGGCGATGTACCACTCGTCTGCTGTGGTGCGCCAGTATAAATGCCAACTAAAGGGTCTTATCTCGACCGAAAGGGCGCAGCTCGCCGCGACCAAGCTCAGAAGTATGAGCAGCCCACCAACCAGCCCTAAACCCATTGCCGAGATATTCCTCATCGATGCCTCACTCTTCACAATACGATAAGGAGCGCAAATGAGGAATGGCGAAGAGGCGAAAATCTAGGGAGCCGAAGCCAGTGACGGGGTTCGACGAGTTCAAGGAGTGCCTTCTGCTTCTGGCCGGCGAAGACTACGAGGAGATCTACGAGTCTATGCCTGGCGGCAGCCTCGAGGAAATAAGCCAGTGGACCGCGGCGATCCTTGAGGATTGGGAGGCAGTCGCCAAACCGATGATTGCGAAAGACCACAATGCCCTCCTTTGGCGAATCGCCGCGGAGCCGTTTTGGATCGGCCAATGGCTGGAGGCTAACTCACTTCTCGAACTCGATCTCGACCTTGATCACCAGACGGCCTTGGTGCAAGCAGCAAAACACGTCACCCTGGCCATCCCCCAGCTATTTGCCCCTGGAGAGCCGATGGAAAATGGCTACTTCATGTGGTGGGACCTGCTCCTCGACCACCAAACGCTCCGCCCCGAACTCGCCGACACCTGCCTCGAAATTCTAAGGGACCTTTCGTGGCGCCCAGACGAACGCGTCCAGGCTGCCGCTTTGCATGGTCTTGGCCACCTGATGCACCCAGGCCGCCCCGCCGTGGTGGACGAGTTTATCCGGCGACATCCGGAGGCAAGAGGTGACCGCTGGATTTTGGAGTGCCGCGAAGGCACCGTTATGTAAGGCTACGGCACTTCCTGAGCCGTCATGTTCGTGGTGTAGTTGCGTGGCCCGCTGTTCTGCCAAGGCGCGGCGCCGTCGATCGTGGAGGTGATCTTAAAGACCGTGCCGAGATCGGTAATGAAGGGTGGCACGGTCGCAGTAGCGGTGGCGTGGTAGTAGCTCCAAGTTGATCCAGTTCCGTGAAGGCCGCCAATGTAGTAGATTTGGCCCGCAGTTAGGGTTGTCGGCGTGATGGACTTGTAGTAGTAGCCGTTTTGAAGGGTGTCGGTCGTGCCAACCGTCGCCGAAGTGAGCACGGCGCCCGTTGAGTCGAAAATGGCAACTGTTGTGGCGGGCTGGTTTGGTTGATCCTGCTCGTAGGCCAAAGCGGTGACGAGAACGTTATGGGTTCCGGAGACCTGGAATTTGTTCCCTTCAACCACATCGAAGGTCGGGACAGTCAATGTGCCACCCTTAGCACCGGCCCAGCTAAATAGGGCGCTCGGAACGCCGTCGACAGAAATGGTGGCGGGAGCGCTCACGACGCCATCGACGGTTGCAGTAACGACCGTATTGCCAATGGAGAGGGGAGTTGCCACTCCTGCGCTGGTCAGCCCGATGCTCGTGCCTGACGTAATGGCCCAGGATGCGGAACCGGCGGCGACGGCGATAGTCGCGTTACTCGCGTCCGATGCCGTGAACGGCAACAGCTGCGAGGGGGCGCCTTGCGTGAGGGTGGTGGGGACAACTGTGACCTTGGTTATGCTTCCGGTTAGGGAGATGGTGGCGAGCGAGACGGTGCTGCCAGTTATCGTGGCCGACGCATTGGCCGTCCCTACCACGGCTCCGGCTTCCGCGGGCTGCGCGTAGAAAGTTACCGCCACGTTCTTCGCATGCTGCGGACTGACCGCCGTCGGAATCGAGTACGTCCCCGTGTAAGCGTGCGACTCGTTTAGGTCCCGGTCAACGTTCACCACGACATCGGTAGAACTGGCGCTCGCCTTCTGGAATACGATGCTGGCCGACTCCGAGGAAGTCAGCGTATTCTGCAGTGCCCCTCGAGTCCGCGCCGGCCAAGAAATCTGGAACTGAGCGCCGGTGACCGTCGTGATGTGGCGTCCGCCACCGCTGCCACCGCATCCAACCAACAGCAGGCTAAGACCAAGAACCGAAAGGAAAGCAAAGTGCCGCATCGCAACGACGACTGTACATCAATCTTTAGGTCTTTGGTCGCGGTGTATGGGTATTCGGTACCCGTGGGTTGTGGCGCCTATCCGAAGCCTTGCTATCCAGTGTCGCTGTTCTGATCTAAGCGCTCAATGTCCACTAAGTCCTGTGGTCTTCCTGCGGCACGCTTCATGTGGATTAGGTTAGTCCGCGAAGGGTACATGATAGGCACTCCCCACAATTTGCCTTCCTCGCGTTCTCCCCAAACCTCTACAAACGTTGATTCGCCGGCGAAATTCAGAATGTCGACCATGTTGGGGGGCACCCCCAAACGGATCATTTGGTTGCCTTCGGACGCAAACCGATCGACGCCGGCGATTCCAATATCGGCTCCGAACTCTCTAAGCGCCTCGGCGAGTTTTTCTGCGTTCGAACGGGTGCGCTCTACCCAAAGATCGATGTCCTTCGTCGCACGAATGTGTCCATGAAGTCCGAGCGCGTGCGCTCCGATGACCAAGTACCGCACATCATGGAAATTCAATAAACTGAGCAGTTCGATTAAGTCTTCCATGCCGTTGCCAACCCGCGACAAGCTCCATGAGACGAAAAACTTCTTCGATGCGTTGGTTTGGGGTCAGACTCGCATCTTGGAGCGCCCGGTCTTTATCCGCGCTTTCAAGATCTGAATACCAACTAACCGTGACCTTGCGGCTTTCCATCGAAATTCTCCGCCGCGATCCGGGCTTGACTCGCTAGCCAAAGCTTCAGCGAAGGCTGGTGGAGATGATGAGATTCGAACTCACGACCTCTGCAGTGCGATTGCAGCGCTCTCCCAACTGAGCTACATCCCCGATCGGATCACGATTATACCGCGCTTCGCCGTTGCTACCACTCGGAAACGTCATGGGTCGCCGTGAACCAGGACATCTCGGAATCTTGCTGGAAGCGGGTGACGACATCCACACTCATCGGGCCAATCTGGTTCTTGATGAGAGTGACGAGGGCGTTGCGCGCGTCGGCGTCGCCGGCCAAGATGCGGGCGGCCAGTTCGTCAAACTCCGGAGGTTTGGAGGGACACAGAGCGAGGGCCTCCATCAACCGCTTCTGGTTCGGAAAGAGCCGCCGGTCGTGGGCCAGGACGAGGCGGGCGGCGAAGAGGACCACGCGGACGGCGGACCAATGCGTCAAATACGGATCGTCCCGACGCACGCCTTCATTCCAGAAAAAGCCCGCGCAGACGAGGAGCTGGGAGTAGAACGCGTCCATCCGGACCTGCCGCTCATGCTCGGGATAGACGGGGATCTTCGGTAGCGCAGCCTCGATTTCCGTATCCGATCCCCATACGATTCGGCTCCCCGTGAAGGACCAGCGCGTCGGTTCCGAGCCTCTCGCGGCGGCGTCCAGGATGAATGCGCGCGAGACAAAGCGACCCTCCACGTAGCCCCCCGGCCAATCCGCGATGTCAGTCCAAAGGAAGGAAGCCTTCACCTTCGCAAATCGGTCCGCATATCCCTCGTCGCTGACGACGACAATGAGATCCACATCCGAATCGGGACGCTCAGAACCTTTGGCGATCGAGCCGCCGAGGATAACCGCCAATACGTCCGGCTCATTAGCGAGCCGTTCGATTGCGAGGCCGAGGGCGATTCGATGGTGCTCAAGCATGGTGACCGGCTGATGCTATCCCGTTTCAGCCGGGATTATGAGAGTTGACCGAAATCCAAGAAAGAAAGGCCCATTTGCATTTCATTCCGGCATTGCAGCCTGAATAACATCCAATAATCGAAAACCTCGCCGCTACTCCGCCCCTATGCTGCGAACTATTTAGCAAGGCAGTGGCTTGAGGGAGGCCAAGTTCGACACAATCACCCCGCATGATTGTTAAGGGATTGGTATCGGCGGGCGTCCTCGCCTCAGGGGTTTGCCTCGCCGCCGCACAGAGCGCACCACTGCAATGGTTTGATGGGCTGAAGGACGTGTCGCTCTATCTCAAGCCGAAGTTCAACTTGATCAAAACGTGGGACCAAGAGTTTGGAGTAATGGCGAGAGTGGCCCACGAAGGGAACTTCGCCGTTGTCGCGAATGTCACCTACGATCCGGTCTACCCGGTGGCGTTCAACCGCGAGCCTCGATTCTCCGCCGGACTTCAGTTCACCTACATCTTCACCCATGAGCCGCTGCCGATCGGGGTGTACACGAAGCCGAAGTACGACCTATTCAGTCACTGGAAGCAAGAGTCGGGCGTGACGGCGCGGCTGTTCACCTCGCGGTCGCTGATCATCTCGACGAACCTGGCCTACGTTTGGAACTACCCCTACATCAAGGGGCAGACGCCGAATTGGTTGGCGCTCATTAATTTCCAGTTTCCGCTGGGTTAGTTTGAGAAAGCGAGGGGTTACGTTTTTCGCAAACGTAACCCCCTCGCTGCGCCCTTCGGGTGAATAACCTTAACTAAGGCGTGGTCGGGTTACGGCGCCAGTCGTTGTCGTTGTAGGATCGCCACGTTTGACTGATCTGGCGCCACTTGGCGTGAAAGTCGCCGTAGGCGATGTTTACGCCGCCTTCGACATCGAGGAAGCCGCCGCCCGCACCGCTCGGGCTGGTGCCGGCGTTGTAAACGACCTTCTTATCGCCATGGCGCGGCCAGAGGCGGGACTGTAAGGCGCCCGTGTTCGTGATCGCACCCGAGGAGTCGACATTCCCGGCCGTATCGTCGAACGCCCAAGGCTGCGGATAGAGTCCGCCGCGCGAGGGGGTGCCATCGGCGCGAGCTGCGTCGGCGAGCACGATGAAGTTTGCGGGGGAAGCGAGAGCCGTCGCGGTGACCTGCTCGTTGAAGCCGAAGTCGGGGTTCGCGGTGTACCAATCCTGGTGGATCGCACCGGGGAGGTTCGCCTCGTTGCTATTGCTGCCGTAATCCACCGTCCACCACTGCTTGGTCGTAGCGACCGGCCACTTGGGAGAGTCGGGATCCTTCCATACACCGCCGTCGTTCGAGGTCGCGGTCGGAAGTGAGGAGCCCGCCTTGATATACGGATAGAGCTTGAACCGAATCGGATACGGCTCGACCTGGTCCGCCGACGTCGCGGTTCTGTAGTTCGGCGAGGTCCGCTCGGTCACGCTCTGCGGGAACGTGTCATCGACGTCGTTCAGGTACAGCGCGTAGCCGAGGCCAAGCTGTTTGACATTTGAAAGGGCGGTCGTCTTCTTCGCGGCGTCCTTGGCTTGGGCAAATACCGGGAAGAGAATGGCCGCGAGAATCGCGATAATCGCGATCACGACGAGGAGCTCGATGAGCGTAAACGCCTGCTGGGAAGATTTGGAAAATTTCATGTTCAACACCGAGCGGGATCAAATCCCCCGCCGCCTGTAAGTTAATAAACCTCATAGTCCATTAGGAAATAGACTTCTAGATTATCTACGCAAGGATTTGCGGGTTGTTTCGAATATTCGAAGCTATGGCCGTACTTCTGGCGCATGTTAAAAGCCGGACGGGCCCGCCGACTCAGTAACCTAGGGGACCATGTTCGCCGCCGAACCGATTCCCGCTTCCATCCCCGCCGCGGTCTTGCGCGGACCTCAAGACTTGGTCCTTGAGCGCATCCCGCAGTGGTCGCTTGAGAGCTACGGCGACGAGGACTTAATGCTGATCGAGGTTGGAGCGTGCGGGGTCTGCGGCTCCGACTACCGTTACTTTGCGGGCGAGAACCCCTGGGCGCAGCACACGCTTGGCCGCTTCGTACCCAACCCGCCGAACATCGTTCTCGGCCACGAGTACGCCGGTCGGGTCGTCAAAGTGGGCAGCAAGGAAAACGAGAATTGGCTGGGTAAGCGAGTCGCGCCGATCTGCTCGAAGGTCTGCGGGGTGTGCGAGGAATGCTGCGCCGGGCGCGCTCACCTCTGTCCGAATACCGTCCACATGGGCCACGGCCAAGGGTGGGGCGAGCGCGATTTCTTTCCTGGGGCCTATGCGCCGTACACCCTCGCCTGGGGCGCCGAGTGCTTCGAAATCCCCGACCACGTTACATACCAAGAGGCCGCGATGATGGACATCTTGGCGGTCTGCGTTCACGCGGCGAACACTGCGGGTGATTTCAGGGGACGCGACATCTTGGTGATCGGCTCCGGCCCGGCCGGGAACGGGATTGCACAGGCTTGCCTCTTAAAGGGCGCCTCAAAGGCGGTCCTTCTCGATCGGTCCCCGATCGCTCTCGACGTCGGACGTCGCCAAGCCTTCGGCACCGTCGTGGACAGCCCGAACGGCCTACAGAAAGGTTTCGGCGCCATCTTCGACACTGTCGGAACGCCGGAGACCTTTCAACTCGGCCTCGACTTGCTCGGAAACCGGGGGACTCTGGTCAATCTGGCGATCCACGACCAGCCAATGACCCTCAATCTCATGAACCTGGGATCGGAAAGAAGGATCACGACCTCTTGCAACTTCGAGAGGAAGGATTTCGAAGAGGCCCTGGAAGCCCTTGCCGACGGACGCTTCCAGGTGCGCGAGTGGCAAACCCTTGTCGCCGTGAGGGAGTTGCCCAACTTATTCCGGCGCGCGTTAAACGAGCCGAACCATATCGCCTTTAAGTTAGTCGTTGATCCTGGCTTAAGCGGCTGGACAGAAGGTTTGTTGACGCCACGGTAAGATGCTTTACACTACGCCGCCCGCGTGACCCGCACGAGGACGGCGCCTTCGTTGGTACCGGGATCCGGGGATGGAGCCCTCATTGCAAGGCCACGCCTCTGTCACCGTCGACGGATGGTAAAGCGTGTGGGATAGGGAGCGAGTGGGATGGATAGGAGCTTAACGAATGTCTGATACGCCCGAAAGGCGCAACGCCGAATCGCCGCAAGGAAGTGAGGAGCCGCGCGAGCGACGCCAAGCGGCGGCTCCAAAATCGAGACCCAAACCGTTCCTTTTTATTGGGCTCGGCATCGCGCTCATCCTCGCCCTTTTCTTCGGCGTGCGGTACGTCACATGGTCACGCGCGCATGTAAGTACGGACGATGCCTATGTCTCGGGCGATCTCGTGAACGTCAGCCCGACCATCAGCGGCACGCTCATGACGTTGACCGTCCATGAGGGCGACATCGTCCATAAGGGCGACCTGATTGCGACCCTCGATCCGAGCGGACCGCAAGCGACCCTGCGGCAAGCCCAGGCCAACTACCAGGCCGCGCTCAGCCTAATCCCCGAGGCGGAGCAGAATCTGAGCTACCAAAAGCAGGCGACTCAGGCCGCGATCCAGAAGGCGAATGCCGCCCTCGCCGCCCAGCGCGCCAAGACAAGCGGCGCGTCTCAGCAGGTCACTTTGACTTCGGCGACGTACGAGAACCAGGTCCGCCAGGCGAGCGCGCAGGTCAGCGCGGCCAAGGCGCAGCAGGCTCAAAGTCAGGCGCAAGTGCGCAGTGCGGCGTCCGCAAAAGAGAACTACAAGCAGGCGGTGGTAACCGCACAAGCCGCCCAGGCGAGTGCCGAGCAGCAGGTGTTGACCGCCCGCCGAGCTGCCGCCTCGGCCCGTTCCCGGCAAAATTCGGCCCGTGCGAACAGCGAAAAGGCGAACCGGGACGCCGAGCGGTACCGAACCCTGTACGATCAGGATGCGATTTCCGCCCAGGCTTACGACGCGGCACGCTCGACGGCCGCAAGCCTCGCCGCGCAGACTCAAGCGGCACGTGCGGATGCCGAACAGGCGGACTCCCAGGTGCAAACCGCTTTGAAGGCGGTCGACCAAGCTAAGTCGCAAGTCGCCCAGGCTCAGCGCGCGGTCGATCAGGCGCAGGCGCAGGTCGAAGCCGCTCAGAAGGCGGCGGATGCTACTGGCGAACAGGTCCAGGTGGCTCAAGCGGGTTTGGGTTTGGCCCAGGCGAACCGGGGATTGGTCGGGATTCAGCAATCGAACCTGTCCTCCACTACCAGCCAAACCGGAGAGAACGAGGCCGACTTGGACACCGCGAAGGCCGGCCAGGCGCAGATCTCAGCGCGCGAGAAGCAGATCCTGACCTACAAAGCCCAGGCCCAGCAAGCGGCAGCAGCGGTGACCAACGCCGAAATCATCTTGGGCGATACCCAGATCCACGCGCCCATGGATGGCAAAGTCGTGCGCAAGGACGCCAACCCCGGGCAGACCATGTCCCCCGGCAGCACGATCGTGACGATCACCGAGGGCTCGCACCTTTGGGTGGACGCGAACTTTAAGGAGACTCAGCTGAGCGGCATCAAAGTCGGCCAGCCGGCAGACCTCGAGGTCGATGCCATCTCAGGGAAGACATTCAAGGGGCGCGTCCAGAGCATCCGGGAAGCTACCGGCGCGAGCACGGCGCTGCTCCCTCCGGACAATGCGACCGGCAACTTCACCAAGGTCGTCCAGCGCATCAGCGTTCGTATTGAGTTCGTGAAGAGCGACGAAATTTCCCCCGAAGATCTCCAGCGCCTTCGGCAGGGAATGTCGGTGATCGCGACGATCGACATTTCGGCCGCGCCCGATCCGCAGGCGGCTCAGCGTGCGGAGCAGGATCCGATTACAGGTAAGACGCAGACTTCGGTGACTGGTCCGCACAGCGCCACCCCCGGCGATGCTTCTTCACCTGGCGGCTCGGTAGGTGGCGGGGTTAGCGACCAAGGATCGG
>Ga0105239_10005804_pt1 | contig 14403 bp, 12 predicted proteins | sample KBSC44metaG_FD_92761 | JGI IMG/M metagenome (GOLD analysis project Ga0105239, IMG submission 92761) | Corn rhizosphere microbial communities from Kellogg Biological Station, Michigan, USA - KBS C4-4 metaG | ecosystem: Host-associated > Plants > Roots > Rhizosphere > Soil | place: Michigan, USA... | reverse complement strand
TTAAAATACCCAAAGGGTTTACTCGGTTCTTTTATAAGCAAGATTTACTTTACGATCATTACGCAGCAGGTTCAAAAAGCATCTTCAACCGATGTGAACTATTATAATAATGGTGCAGACTCGGTAGTTACTGTTACCAACTATTTTTTCGATAATCCCATAAATTTTGAGCCGACACGGGTAGAAGCCAATAATAGCCGTGGTGAAAATTTGAAGACCATTAGCCGCACAGCATTAGAAAAATCAGATATAAATACGTCCATCCCCTTAAGTGCGCCCGCTTCGTTAGCAATAGACACTATGGTGGCCCGGAACATGATTAGCCTTCCCATAGAAACAGAAACTTATAATAACAACGTGCTGCGCAGCAAAGTGATTACTAATTATTCTTTGTTTAATAACCATGTTTTACCGCAGGAGGTTAAAACCCAGGATGGCAGCAATACCATACAAAGCCGGATGCTGTTAAATAATTACGATACCTATGGCAATTTGCTGGAGCAGCAAAAAACTGCAGGCTCATTGAACAATTACATCTGGGATTATCAATCAACTTACCCCGTAGCAGCAGTGGTTAATGGCTCACAAACAGAAATTGCATTTGCTGGTTTTGAATCGTCGGGATCGGGCAACTGGACGATCGCTTCTCCGCTTCGTGATAGCGTTACCGTCGCTTTTACCGGGCGTAAATCATATGTTTTATCAAATGGCACTATCAGCAAATCGGGGTTAACGAGTACCAAAACATACGTTGTATCCTACTGGAGGAAAAGTACCACTGCCTTAACTATAACAGGAACTATAACAGGATATCCCATAACCGGCCCAACTCGAAACGGTTGGACGTATTTTGAACACTATATTACCGGGCAAACAGCGGTTAATATAACCGGTTCAGGTAATATTGATGATGTGCGCTTATACCCGTTAGGCGCCCAGATGACAACCTTCACTTACGACCCTCTGGTTGGCGTCACAAGCAGTACCGATACCAAAGGATTGACAACATACTACGAATACGATAGCCTTCAGCGATTGATGAACATAAAGGATAAGGATGGCAATATTGTTAAACACACTGATTACCATTACCAGCAATAACCCTAAAATCATGACTATTTATCATAACAAAATAAAAAACAGGTTTAGGGCATTAATTTTACCTTTCGCCTTTGTGCTTTTGGCCTTCAGCTCCCAGGCCCAAACCTATGTAGGTTCACCCATGACGGGTACACCTACCGCGGGCGAATATTACAGTTACAGCCAAATAACGCTATCGGCAGGTTTTACCTTTACTGCCAGTGCAGGACAAAGCTTGCATTTATATATTGCAGGGGTCGATTGCTTGCCATTGGCAGCTACTCCAAGCTCAAACCAGAACTATATCCGATCTTCAATTCCAAGAGTTCCCACCTATAACCCGGCATTATCAACATACACAAGCTGCGATGTAACACAAACCATTCAGTATTTTGACGGCCTTGGCCGGCCCATACAAACGGTGCAGGTAAAAGGATCTCCCGGGAATACCGATATTGTGCAACCCATGGTGTATGACCAGTTTGGCAGGCAGGCAACCCAATACTTAGCCTACGCCTTAACAACCGGCACCAGCGACGGCAGCTATAAAACAGATGCATTAACTGCAGGGGCAGGCCAGGCAAAGTTTTATAATCCTACAGGCAGCAGCACCATAACCCAGCAATCAAATGGCGTGGTCAATACCTCCTACCCATCTGCAACAACTGTTTTTGAGCCGTCGCCATTAAACCGGGTAACAGAACAGGGCGCGCCGGGCCTTCCGTGGCAACCGGGCAGCGGCCATACCGTAAAAGTTGCGTATAGCACCAATGCAACCGGTGAAGTTATCCAATGGATGGTAAACGCTGCAGGCAACGGACTAACCGGAGGGACAAGCTATTATACAGCCAGTACGCTTAATGCCATTACTACTACGGATGAGAACGGGTTCAATACCGTTGAATATAAGGATAAAGAAGGCAAGGTGGTATGTAAAAAGGCACAGGCCACCACTACTGCCGGGAGCTATATTGCCACTTATTATGTTTATGACAACCTGAATAACCTGCGTTACGTGATCCCGCCGCCGCAGCAAACTGCTACCCCTTATCCAGCCAATATATTAGAGACCGACCTTGTATTTACCAATTTTATTTATGGCTATCATTATGATGAGCGGAACAGGCTGATCCAAAAGAAAGTGCCGGGGAAAGGATTACTGTGGGAGTATATGGTGTACAATAAGCTGGACCAGCTGGTGCTTTCGCAGGATGCCGTACAAAGAGCCGGCAACCAATGGACGGTGGTTAAATATGATGCCCTGGGCCGCGTAATTATGACCGGCTTATGGAACGCCGGGTCAGTAATAGCGCAAAGTACGTTGCAAGCCAGCATTTATGCAGGCGCCCAATGGGATACCCGGGATTATACGGATAATGTTGACGGCTATGCTATATCAAGTTATCCCTTAACCCTTACTAAAATACTAACGCTCAATTATTATGATGATTATAAAAATATCCCGGGTCAGCCAATAGACTTTGCTGTAAGCGGTTACAGCCCCTTGACCAAAGGTTTACTTACTGCTACCAAAACTGCGGTGCTGAACAGTGCTACCGATATGTTATGCAGCGCCCATTACTATGATGACCTGGGCCGAAATGTAAAAACATACCAACAGCACTACCTTGGCGGGACGCTAAGTGCATATAACTACGATGTAATAAGCACCTCATACAATTTTGCGAACCAGGACACAGCAATTAGCCGGCAGCATTATACGAAAAACGCGGGCAATACAGCAGCGGTATTAGGAGTTACCGTAGCCAATTCCTACGCGTATGATCATATGGGCCGCAAAACCCAAACGTTTGAGAAAATAAATACAGGAAGCAATATCCTGTTGTCGCAAACGGATTATAACCCGGTAGGACAGGTAACAGCCAAACACCTGCACGGTGCAACCGGTGCAGCGCCGTTTTTACAGGACATTAGCTACAAATACAACGAGCGCGGCTGGCTGAAACGCATCAACGACCCGGCCCTGGCGCCGACAACCACCCGGCTGTTTTCGGAGCAGCTGAATTATGATTCGGTTAAAACTGTTTCCACCCCAAAGAAATACAACGGCAATATAACTGAACAATTGTTCCAGGCCTATGGCTCAGTCACTTATCCCGGGTTACAGCAAGTGGTTTATACCTATGATCCTTTGAACCGTTTAAATTCGGGAGTAAGCACAACAACGCTTAGCGAGACCGGCATCAGCTATGATAACCTGGGCAATATAACCTCGTTAAAAAGAGGGACTGCAACTGCTTACGGATATACGTACAACGGAAACCAGCTGAGTTCGGTAAGCGGTGTAACAACAAGCAGCTACGTGTACGATGTCAACGGCAATGCAAACCATGACGGCAGGACGGGAGCAACACTAACTTATAACCTGTTAAACCTGCCGCAAACGGCAGCAGATGGCGCCAATATCAATTTAACATATACCTACGACGCAGGCGGACAAAAACTGCGTAAGGTAAGCACGGCAAGCGGGGTAACCACCAATACAGATTATATCAGCGGCATCCAATATACCAATGGTGCAATAGCCTTTATCCAAACCGAAGAAGGCAGGGCAATCAACAGCGGGGGTAATTATACTTACGAATACACCCTTACCGACCACCTGGGCAATAACCGGGTAACATTTGACCCAACCAACGGCAAAGTTGGCGAAGAAGATTATTACCCATTTGGATTAAATACCCACAGGCAACAAAATGCAGGAAATAAGTATCTTTATAATAAAAAGGAGATACAGGAGGAGTTAGGTCAGTATGACTTTAGCGCAAGGTTCTATGATCCGGTGATAGGAAGATGGAATAGTGTAGATCCGCTGGCGGAGGGGATGAGGAGATTTAGCCCTTACGTTTATTGTGGGGATAATCCTATCAGATTCGTGGATCCTGATGGAATGTTTTTTAATGAGTATAATGTTGTTGTCCAAGATGGCCAAGTGAAGAGCAGGACTATGACTGGAACTAAGGGTGGTGATGTTACTGATTACGTAACCGTAGTAAATTTAGATGAAGCTCCATATGCAAGCGGAATAACCAAATATACTGTCGATGTACAAACGAGCTATACTTCCGGTCCCCCCAATGATTATGGAGATGGATCAGAAAGTCAAAAACGACATCCTACTCCTGGCTTTAGACTGTATCATGGTAGTACGCCAACTGATATACAAGCTTATTTCTGGTTAACTGCCGGACTTGCGGGGCGCGGTGCAGCAATCTTAAAGGGAGCGGGAGCATTTGCTCCGGAGGCTGGAGTGAAACTTACTCAAGCTTTATCTGAAGCCGGTGGTAGTAAATCGGTCGCAGCTTTTTTGGGATGGGGCGATAAAACTATAATAACAAAAACAGCAGCTGACTTTACAAAAAAACAATTGTTAGAGGCTGGTTACACAAAGGAAGTATTGCACGAAATTTATTCAGGTCTTGTAGAGGCTGGTCAGAAAACAATACCAAGCACAGGGGTAGCGAATCCCGCATCCGTTGCAAGAGCTCAACAAGTTTTACAAATTTTAAAAACTCATTTCTAATGAAAAAAATTAAAATCCAAATTCAGAATAGTAGCAATAACTATATGTCAATAACCAAGGAGCCTGAGGCAATACAAGGATTTATTAGTGCGGGCGATATAATTGATGTTGAAACTAATGAGGAAGAAGACAACATTTTAATCAATGTTGGTAAGAATGATGATGGAACAATCTTCATTCAAATATGGGATGCTCGCAATACACGCTACATAATATATCATAAAGGAAAAGATATGTTTGAAGAGTACTTATAGTAGAAGTGATGGTGATGTTACAAATTAAATGGTGTATCAAAGTTGTAGGTATGGCAATAGCTAAATTAAGTTCATCCCAATCTGCCGCGCGATTTTTCGCTACCGCAAGGTCCAGACTTGTGGTCCGCGTTTAGGTAGCCCACGTTCTTAACGGCATTCAAGTAGCCCGCTTTACAAGCAAGGCGGGCTATTTTTATAACGCGAAATTTGTAGTTTTAAAACATGAGCCGCAGCTATAAATTTAATAACCCGGAGGGAATATATTTTATAAGCTTTGCCACCGTGTTTTGGGTTGATGTATTTGTGCGCAGCTTATATTTTGATTGCATAGTTGAAAGCCTAAACCATTGCGTAGATGAATAAGGAATGGAAATATACGCATGGTGTGTAATGCCAAGCCATGAGCACCTTGTTTTCAGGTCGGCAATCGAAAAGCCGGAAGAGCCGCTGTCCGTATTTGCTCTGTAAATTTGAACGGGGGTTTACAGGTGTAAATGCCTTATATTTTATAACGTATTGAATTACAGTAGTTTACAGTTTGGTTGGGCTATACTGTAAACCCGGTCTGTAAACCCCCAATTAATACGCTGATTATCAGTATATTATAAAAATAAAAAACTGAATACCGCTGACAATCAGCATTTTAAGCAGCGTTCGTGATGTTCCGTGTGCAAAAATGGAACGCTTCATAAGGTCTTCTACTGAAAACTATTACTCATCTGAAACAACGGCAAATACATCGATATCAAAATAACGCCCACAACCAGGCCCAAAAAGATAATGATCAGCGGTTCCATCATACTGCTGAGGGTACTGGTTTTGTATTCTACCTCATCGATATATTGTTCGGATATTTTGGCAAAAAACATGTCGAGCTGGTTGGTTTCTTCGCCAACTTTTATGAGTTGTATCATTTTTGAGGGATAAACCTTAAACTGGGCCAGGCTCTCGTGTAACGATTTGCCGTTCATGATGTCGTCCTCCACTTTTTGCAGCGAAGATTCGATAGGGTAGTAATTAATCATCTGTCTGATGAGTGCAATGGCCCGCAGCAATGGAAGGTGTGCGTTGATGAGCAGGCGCATAGAGTTGCAAAAGCGCGCCAGGTATATTTTTTGAACCAGGTTGCCGACCACAGGCACGCGCATTAGAATTTTGGCGGATATTTCTTTAAACTTTGGCGTTTTGCGGGTAAACAGTATAAAGCCAATTATCAATGCAACCAATAGCAAAAACCGCCAGAAATTATCTTCCATGGCGTTTGAGATGCCGATGATTTTTTCAGTTATCCAGGGCAGCTTGCCGCCAAAGCGTTTAAAAACATCTCCAAACATGGGTACCACAAACTTCAGCATAAAAAATACGGCGCCTAGTGAGGTGGTCAACACCACGCAGGGGTAAGTGAGTGCCGAGGTTATTTTGCGGCGCTGCTTTATTTTATTGTGGTAAAATTTGGCCAGATCGTGCAGCACCTCGATCAGTTTGCCGGTTTCTTCGCCAATTTGCAGGCTGTACACTTCGTATAACGAAAACTTGCCGGTTTGCTGCAGTGCCTGCGAAAATGTGGTGCCGGTTAAAACGGCGTCCTGTATTTTTTGGTACAGTAATTTGTCCTGTTCTTTTTGCTGGTCGGCGGTTATCAGCTCAAAGCTGCTTTTTAAATTGATGCCGGCCTGCAGCAGCGAGCTAAGTTCAAGGTACAGGTATTCCTTCTTTTTGTCGCTCAGTTCCTTGCTACCAAAGCTTATATCGCGGTTAAGCAGGGCCATCAGGCCGCCTTCATCCTTTCGTTTAGATGGTTTTGCCTTTTTTTTGTTTTCGTAGCTGCTTAAATCAATTGACGGCATTTGGATTTTTTTCTATCAGGTTTTCGGAGCTGTATGTTTTATGGTAATGGTAACCAATGGTATCCTTTTGGTACATTAGTACAAAATCAAGCGCGTCTATAATATTCTGGTCGGCTTGGTCGCGTAACTCAGTCAGCGGCACACTTTCAAAGCTTGCGTTTACATCACGGTTTTTTATTTTAAAGGTATCAATCCTGGCGGCTTTTCTAAGAATATAATCGGCTGAAAATTCATACCGCACCAGGGCACTGTCTTTCACAAATGAAAATCCGGCCGAATCTTTTCTTATGATTTTTGCCTGGTCAAAATCGCGGTTAACCAAATGGTCGAGCGTTACCAGTTCTCCCATGTCATTATTCTTACTGGTAAACGAACCATAGGACTTTACAATTATAGAATAAGAAGTGTAGGTAATGCCAATAAGTATGGCGGCAACCAGCATGGTGATGGTTACTTCCATTATGGTATATGCCTTTACTTTGTGTTTATTCATTGTTGTTGGTTATTACCTGTTGCAATTCGGCTATTTTTTGTTTGTTACTGTCGTAAGCGCTTAAATGTATTTCAAGGAGGGCGGCATTGCCGTTGTATGGCTTCGTTTCCTGTTCTATCCGGAAGTCGTCTACCATGACGTCAGGTATTGCGTCTGCGGTGCTGTGTTCTGCCTTCAGCGCCATTTCATTTAGTATAGCCTGCGCTTTTAACTTTTTTACCGATAACGACATTCGTAAAACGTTGGTATATATCATCATGGCAATACCAAACACAACGACAATAATTACCATCGATATGACCACCTCCAATATGGTGGAAGCCTGCACCTTGCCTTTTAATTTGCTTCCAGCCATTGTAAAACTTTTTTTCTTTTTTTAATTACAGGTATTAAATCGCTGCTTAAGTAGTATCGCGACAATTCTTTGGCATCAATTGTACAGTTGATCAGGTAATTTTCGTAAAGGGTAAACGTATTCTTGTACCAAAAGCGACTGGTAAACAAACTGCCGTCAACCTCGCTTTTATCATTCATCTGTATAATCCCATACGAATAAACCTGCCCTTTGATTTTTACATCGTTAGCAAGTATAATTAAAGGTTTTACCGGGTTATCCAGTTTATCGTAAGTGAAAATCAACCCGCAAAAAGCACTGTTTTTTCTTATCGACAGCCTGGGTTGGCTATTTACAACGGGGTTTTTGAAGCGCATAACCCCAAGGCACGATGGGTAACCGAAGCTGCAATTAGCTTCAACCCTGATAGAGTCGGTGGCAAAAAGCTGGCAACTGCCATGGAAACCAGACTTAACCACTATTGCCCGTGCATAAATCTGTATGTTTTTTAAACTGGCGGTGCTGTCGACGGTTATCGTTGTATCCGAAAATAAAATAATGTTGCCTTGTAGCTTGGTATTTTCGATAGTTTGCGCCTTTTTTTTAAAATTGAAGATACGCGCTTTGTGCAAAAAAGAATTTGAAATGGAATCAGCGTTAGGCAGCGTGGTATCGCCATTTGCATGCTGGTCAAAAAGCTGTTCCAATTGTCCCAGCCTTGCATCATTCATGGCAGGTAGCTTTCTTTCACTGTTGTGTTTTGTACCTATAATAAGTCTCTTATCTCCTTCGTACGATTTATTATCCACGTACGCCGTTTGCACACCTGCTTTAGGGATATAAACATCGCCGCGAATGGTGGTTTTTCCACTTAAAGAAAACGGCCGGTCCTCGTCGATTAAATAGAGCGCCGTCCATTTTGTTGAATCGATCGCATTTGCAAACGAAAAAGTTTTATACAGCGTGTCATGTTGGATAAATGCTTTAACAATACCAATATCAAATACGCCCCATGAAAGTTTTCGTACACTTATTGAATCCTCCTGACCTTCGAACAGGTTCAGCGCTTTTTCCGTGACAGAAGAGCTATCTGAACCGGCTAACAGGATGTTTATGCCTGAATTAAGGTTGCTTTTTAACTGGTAATATCTGGCCTTTGCCTGGTATTGCGCCCTGTAATAATATGCCGCCACGATAATGGACGAACAAAGCAATCCGATTACAAGGGCAATGATAATTACAATATACAAGGCTGAAGCTTTAACCATAACGTTAGCTTAGCTTTTGGGTGCCTCCTTGACGGGCTGGCTTTTCTTTTTATGGATGAAAGGCAATCTTTTCCAAAAAGAAACTGTGCTATCCGGAAGCATCGTACCGTCTTTCCAGGTATGCTGATACAGTAATGTTCCATCTTCCTTCCAGTCGCGCCAGTTACCGGTTTTTAAGCCATTTTTATATGTGCCCTGTTCTTTGAGGTTTCTGTTCTGGTAGTACTCCGTATACTGCCCGTTCAGTAACTTGCCGCTGTACCCGCCTTGTGTTGAGTGGATGGTGTTTGCCTGGTACCATGCGTAAAATAAATCTTTTTTTGTATGCACGTTTTTGTTCGGAACCCTTATTTCTGCTACAATTTCTTTATCGGCTTCAAGCAGCCTTACTTTTTCGAAACCCGAATTAGGTAAGTCCTGTCCAAACACCGTTTTGACAATACAACAAAATATGATGATGATTAACTTTTTCATAAAGCAGCGGGCTTTATTTGTATAAATTTTATTTTTCCGTTATAACTGATTTTAATAGAATCGCGCAGGTTTTTTATCAGTTTAACATTGTCTTTTTCCTGTCCCTCGGTAAGCATTTCGCTCCGGCCATTAATACTAATTAAAGTTATCAGTTTTTTGGACGCCGGGTTACGAATATACCCCGAATATTGTATGAATCCCCAATTCATAACCGGCTTTGGCACTATTGCGGCTGGTTTATAGTTAAGTTTTTTTACGACGGTAACAGTATCCTTTTGCCTGGTTAAACCAAACGGATCGTGGTAATTCAGCAGTAGGTGTGTTGTGTCTTTGGCGATAGCATAATCGTTATAGGCTTCTTTTTTTAAAGCCACCGGGCCGGGTGCCGCATCGTCATTGCCTGCTGCGGCATCGAAAATGCGGTAGATAATAATGCCCCAGACCATTGCTACCACTAAACCCAGGAGATAGGTGACCATTTTATTTTTCATCTGGCTTATTGCAATACAAAATTCCGTTGTTCACTTGCCGCCCCCTCGTTACCTGCAGCATCAATCGCCGATACTTTCCAATATACCTTATCGCCCGAAGTCCCCAGGTTAAATGTGTAGCCGGTTGTAGTTAAGACCATCGGAAAGTTGCTGTTGAACGCGGTTGTCGAATCGCTTTTAAATACATAAAGTTTGTACCGTTGTGCAGTTTTTACGTTGCTCCACTGTAGACTGACCGGCAACGTTACGGTTAAACCATTTGCAGGTGCCGATAAAATTGGTGCTCCGGGTGGGGTATGGTCGAAGGTAACTGAATTGATTGCAGACCAGCGTGACTGAGCTGTGTCGTTCTCCGCTCTTACACGCCACTGGTAGATTTGGTCTTTGGGGAAGGTGTAATTTATTTGAGTGCCCGGCACAAGCTGGTTCGATAATACGGTACTTTCATTGACAAAATTGCTGGTATCAATTTCAAACCGGTACTTTGTTGCGCCAAACATACTGCCCCATTGAAAAACCTGGGAGCTTTGGCTGGTTATAAAATTATTTGCCGGCGACGACAATTGAACAGTTTGCTGTTTGATGGATGATGCCTCAACCTCAAAATCCCGGACCGTAGAAAAGTCGGTTGATGTACTTCCGTTTTGGGCGGCAACACGCCATTGATATTTTCCCGGGTCGAAATTGAAGGAAAACCGGTTTTTCGACACTACCGTATCTAAAATAAGTCCGCCTGGCGTGGTAAAAGTTTGCGACACCACCTGTAAGTGGTAGGAAAGGGCGTGTTCAACTTCGTCCCACCAAAAGTTAATGGTAAAACTGGCGCTTTGGTACTGCTGCTCCGGAGCCTCCAGTTGAACTGTTTTCTTGCTGATCGATGGTTCAATTATCGCATCGCAGGATGTCAAGGCTATTATATATCCCAGGAATGCAAATAATAGATAAGGTTTCAGAATCGATTTCATTTGCGACCAATTTACAAACTTCTTTCAAAATTTCGTCGTAATACATCTTTTTTAAAAGCGTGGGTTAATTCTGTCTTTGTGTCGGCTGTAGGGGGCGTTTATCCGTAAAATGGAGATTCGGTAAAATATTATATATAGTTACAAAAAAATTGCGAATCACAGAACCGAAAGCGATAACTGGCAATATGACAAAACAGTTAATCTTAAAATATTTGAAGAATACTCCGATTTGCAATTTAACGCAATCTATTCAAGATAAGATTAACGCACCCTGGCTTCCGTTCAATAGATGAGAATAAAGCCTTTAAGCAAAGGCTGTTTGGGGGCTTTTGTTTGGAGGCTAGCCCTTACATTAATTCGCAGGCACCGTGTTCGGTGACTTTGAGGCGCCCCCCCCCCACTTTACGTTCCAAAACTTACCACAACCCCGGCCGTGGTAAGGATGCAAGAAGCTGCTTTGCTTCGACGAGAATAGAATCATAGCCCTGTTGGACCGGTTCATTGAATGACACCTTTGAAGGTAATGGGAGCTTTATTGTGTTTTTACGATTTTGTATCGTTTGTGCTATTAATGCAGTACCGCTGTCAATCGTGCCAATAATATTGCATGTTTCATTAAAGTCAAACGACCTTGAATAACTGTGTTGACAGCGAATACCTTGCCCGGCTTCGCTATTCGATGTCGGAAGTCTTCAAATACAACATCAACAGCCTGTCCGCCTAAATTCCTGTATTTAGACATGGAAACTGACGAACCAAAATCAGCTGACGAACTCAAACTCCAGCAGTGGCTGACCGATAACGATGTTTATCCCGGTAATGAAATTATGCAATCGCTCGTGCTCAATTCGTTCTACAGCGAGTTTGAAGAAGAAGCGGACGACGACGACCTCATCCCGCTGGGTGAAGTTGATCTGGATACCCTGGGCATCAGCGAAGGGTTTGATTACCGGGCCTACCAAAAAAGCGACGAGGAAGAAGAACTGGAGTGGCAGCAAAAGATCACCTATGCGCTGAATAACCTTGATAAATTCCTTGCTTACATTAACGAGGAGTGGCGTAACCCCGGATGAACCGCTAAAAAAGACTGGCCTGCTCTGCCGGCGGTTCTTCCTGGCCATAAACCGGCAATTTTTTCCCCCAGTCATAATAAGCGTCCGGTAGGATACCCGCCGGTCGCGGTTTTCGGCCGCGAATGGTATATACCGGGTAATGCGCAATAGCATCCGACGGCATTTCAAAATGAAAGAACTCGTCCATGTCATCATCACTCAAATCATCCAGTACCCAGGCCTGTTCCATTTCGGGCGTAAGGAATAGTGGCATCCGGTGCTTATTGTCACCGGAATTGTGTATCCACTGCATTTTGTCGTTGGCATGTCTTGTGATCATTGTGAATGAAGCCATATTGTATAGATCCCCGGTGTGCTGGTTCACTTCCTGGCTGACCTGGTAAAGTGCGGGGACATAAAAACCCTTACGGCCTTCAAGGCTGATATGGTAAGGGACTTTATTCCTGAAGCCTTTTACCTCGCGGTGCTCGTAGATGCCGGTAACCGGGATCAGGCAGCGGTTTTTACGTATTCTATACCAGTAGGACTTTTTGTCATCTATAATTCTTTCCGATCGCGCGTTGACCATATTAGACCGCTGCAACTGGCGTTCATTGGGATCATCGATATAGGTGGGAACTACACCCCAGCTCATATTGGCGAGCACCAAAGCTTTCCTGTTAACTACTATCGGGTGCGTGGGCAATATTTCGCAGGTCACATGCACCATGTCACTGGGATAATGGGCAAGATTCGGAGCAAGTTGGATACCCTTAAAGTCCCTGGTCACGATCTGGATCTCTGAATGAAAGCTAATATCTCTGCACATAGCAACTACTTGATCATCTTATAAAAAAGGGCGGTATGGCTGTTCTCGCCGGATATGATCTCCGCTGTAACCCGCCCGTATTCAACAAATATACGGACGCCATAACCATCCTCGTTTTTCATCCGGATAAATTTAATATAATCGTGCACATTTTTCCTATAGGCCTTCTCTAATCTTTTTTCATTTTTCCGGTCGATCGTCCCGTTAAAAAAAGCGAGATAACCCGATCCTGATTTAATAAGATTAATGACATTCTCCCGTTGTTCCCCAATCAGCAGGTTTTGCTGTTTCCCTTCCTTTGGCCCCAGTTCAGCAGCATGGGCGGTGGCTTCAGCTTCGCTTTCGTAAGCCGATACCAAGAAACCTTTATGCGCAGGCACCCCCGGCCATTCGAACCGCTGGATGACGACATAGGGCTTGCCTGCTTCCATCAGCTTCGGGATGGAATGCTCGTTGACACGCAGAAACGGATTATAAAATAATTGATCCACTATCATGATTTCAAGTAAAACGCGGGTCGGGGCGAATCGGCAGCAGGGCCATCTTCTCGACGGTTATGGACGGAAAGCCGAAGCTTTCGGTGACCTTGCCCAGGACCAGGTACAGCCCGCCTTTCTGGAACGGGTATTTGGCCAGTGATGCCGGGAAATGCACCGTATCAAAGAAATCGCCCTCCATGTCCAGAAAAGTTCCAAACGCCATCGCATCGCCTTTCTTAGTACGCGTACCTTTTGCTGTCACATACAGGCCAACCATCTTTACCACTTTCCCGACATGCTGCATCAGCCCCGCCGCATTCACCTGTCCGCGGAAGTTCGTCTTTAACATCGTAAATGGCGAAAGCGACAATGAAAAGTGCAGGAACTCCATCTCATCAAAGAAATCTTCTTCCCCGAAGCAGGGGAACTGCGGTATAGTGATCGCCACCGTCTCCTGCCGCAATAAGGGCCGTGCGCCCGTGATGACCTTCTTTAAACGGCTTCTTTTTTCAAATACCATATTTGCCAGCCACATCAGGCTCTTCTTATTCTGGCCCGAAAAGCGCAAAGCGCCGCTCCTAATCGCCAGCAGGGTTTGTTCCAAAGTTATCCCAGTACGCTCGGTAAATTCTTCAAACGAGTTAAAGATACCATCCTTTTCCCTGGCTTTTAAAATATTTTCCATGGTTTTTGACTCTAGTCCCTGGATCAAACTCAATCCTAAATAGAGATCGTCACCATAGATAGCAGCCTGGACACGGCTCCTGTTGACACAGGGGAGGTGGACCACCGCACCGGCTTTCCGTGCCTCGGCCACATACAGCCATTTTTGATAAAAGCCGCCTTCGTTATTGATCACCGCCACCATGAATTCTTTCGGATAATAAGCTTTAAGATACAAACTCTGGTAACTTTCAACCGCGTAACTCGCCGAATGCGCTTTCGAAAAAGAGTAGCCTGCAAAACTCGAGATCTGCCGCCATATTTCAGCAGTAGCGGTCTCCGGTCTGCCGAGCGCCCGGCTATTATTAAAGAATTTATCCTGTATTTCGGGCAGGTGATGGGCGCCGCGGGTTTTACCCGACATCAGCCGCCGCAGGACATCTGCATCCGCCAAATCAAGGCCCGCGTAATGGTGGGCAACCTTCAACACGTCTTCCTGGTAGATCATCACCCCGTATGTCTCTTTCAGTTGTTCCACTAAAACCGGGTGGAGGTACCGGACGCTGCCCGGGTCATGGAACCGTTTGATATATTCATCCATCATCCCGCTGCTACCAACACCCGGGCGGA
>Ga0105239_10005803_pt1 | contig 14403 bp, 12 predicted proteins | sample KBSC44metaG_FD_92761 | JGI IMG/M metagenome (GOLD analysis project Ga0105239, IMG submission 92761) | Corn rhizosphere microbial communities from Kellogg Biological Station, Michigan, USA - KBS C4-4 metaG | ecosystem: Host-associated > Plants > Roots > Rhizosphere > Soil | place: Michigan, USA... | reverse complement strand
GGTCAAGATGGCAGATAGAAAGCAATTTGATCTGGCTGTTCTAAGCGCTTTTTCAATTGATAGTGCCATTTTGGATGCAGTCTATGAACTACTAACCGTAGCGGTAAAAGAACGGATTACAATGAAAGAAAAATAACATGCTTGAAAAACCTTTTTTAGCTAAATGTGATGATCGCGACTCGCTACCTAAACAACACCCGACGAGTGGTTCTCCAGATGATTGGTTTCATAACGACTTATTAGCCACTGTAGGTTATCGGGGTATTTCTTTTGATTTTTTTATAAATTGGACAATCAATCCTCCAACAGTAACGCCAATTATTTGGATCAAACGGTTATTACGGCCTGAATACAGTTACGCAGCCTTTTTAGATGATATTAATAATGTAGTTACAGAAGAATTTGGAGCAGACTATTTGATAGGGTTGTCCACTTTTGCCAAAAAGTATGCTTTAACAATACAAATAATTGTATTTAAAGACGAACAAGATTGGAATGATGGAGCAAGCGAAGTATGTATTGTGGATTTCAATCTTGAAAATCAAACTTTTACCGGCGAAGTAATTTACTTAGATGCTTTCAAAAAGCTTATACAAACGTATTCTGGTGGGGCTGTTAATGTCGGAACCAAAGGCCTAATTTATGGCACCTCAAGATTGGAATGCTCCTTATCTCATACAAATGCAGCTTATCCCGGTGATCTGGATCTTTTAGTTTTAAATGAGGAATTTGCACCTGTTTTAATAATGGAATTTAAAAAAGATACGCAAGGCGGCCCTATTGATAACCAAAAATTGTCTAATTATTACCCCAGCCGTGATAAAAGAAAATACGACAGACTTGCTATATTTAGAAATTTCCTTCAAACACAAGCTCAACAAATACCGGTAGCAGTGGTTTATTATCCCACAGTAGCCATGATAACTCAGATAAAAATTGAACTAATTAAAGGTGAGGCAAATGCAATTGTTGCCTCTGCATCAAAGGTCTTCAATAAAGATCAAACTGGAAACCATGAAGGCTCGGCGAAACTTGTAAAAGCCATTGTCGATAAACATTATAACTTATAGATTCGTACATTATAAACCGTTGGTACCAATTTAGCCCCCTTCCTAATTGGGTTAAAAGGATTTTCAATCTGCCAAATCTTAGGTGTCTTAACACGAGTATATTATTTAATAGAACCTCAAACGTGACTTCTGATTTTTCTAAAATGCAAACCATCGATGTACTCAATTACCTGGATTGTATTTTTTGCAAATTCTTTTAATTCCTGCTCAGAAATAAATGCAAATTCTTCCGCCCGATATATACTACCATGCGATTCATGATCTGCAATCTTTTTTAAATGGTTCAATCTTTTGATAGCGCCATCTTTATCGATGCCTCCTATAACAACATCATCAATCAGATCAAACTCTCTTACAACGCCTTTTATAAGGTGTGATAGTCCGGGTAAGCGGTCATGAGAATCATTAACAAGCGCCAATTTGAAGGACAAAAATGTTTCAAGTACTATTCTAATGTAGTTCGGTAAATAATTTTTTACAATTTCATATTCAATTTTTTTCTCTTTAAAATCCACAATCTCCTTTAACTTAACTATATAGGTATTGGTGAAGTTCTTTAAGCCTGATGGCAGCTTTCTGATTCTGGGTGATTGTTGAGTTAAAAAATACTCTTGTATGTTATCAGCCAAATGCTCATTTGTTTTAAGTGCATTATGTAAATATTTTACAAAAGTAAGATTGTGACTTAATATGAACAGTTGACTTGGATGATGACTTATTTCTTCCACCCCGTGTTCGGTTAATTTTATCTTATTATAAAATAAAAATGAGTCAATAAGGTTCGCTGTTTGAAACAACCTATTATCATCCAAACTCGAAATAGGATCATCAATAATTATGATCGAGTTTTCAAAACCGTTAGGGCTTCCTTCAATTTTTTCAACCCGTAATTTACTGATAAAATAGGCGAAAGCTAATGCCGTTTTTTCACCTTCACTAAGGGAATGATTGAGGCTGGTTTTTCTTTTGCCGGACTTATATGTTATTACTAAATTATTAAGTGTCTTAACCTTATCCCTGTCAACCTCAAAATTAGTTATGCCAAAATGTTTAAGATAAATATTGATATATTTAGATTCTGCGTTCAATTTCGCAATCTCATCGGTTTTCTTGACTTGCTGACCGGCAACAAGTTCACTAATTTGCTTAAACAACTTCTCACAGATTCGTGCTATATCGGAATTCCTTTTACTTATCGACTTGAAAATATTATTGCTTTCCAAATTTAATTCAACAGCTGATATTAAGCCAATCTTTGCTTTGATCTCCTTTATAATCGAATCAATACTTTTACCTTGAATTATAGCTAATTCCTCTTGTATTCTTGTTAGAGCAGCAGATTTAAATTCTGTGAGAGAATTTCCGTAATCTTTTATAATTTGAATATGTTCCCTCTGAATTAGTATCTCGGTGTTAGGATTCTGCTTTTTCTGTTTCAGTAATTCAGAAATCTCTTTAATAGCGTCACTTAATAAATTATTTCTTTCAGGCAGAAAAGTGAATGGTTCTATATCAAAATTGAACTCGTTCTTACAAGTATCAATCAAATCAAGTATTATCCTTTCATTTTTATTAATCTGGCCCTTTCCTATAAATGGCTCAAAAGATAAATTAGCCAAATCAATAAAATCCAATAAGTTTATTAATACGTCATTAAAATAATTAGAATACTCGTCAATAATAGAATCAATATTTATTGATAAATCGGTATCACAAAGTGGGCAATGTTTATCAATATCTTTGGAAATATGCAATAATCTACCACCTTTTTTGAACCAGTCATTCAAATCACCTATACTCGTAACGTTTTTATCTTCAATTGCTTTTTGAAATGAACTAATTCGATTTCCTACTTTTCCTTTCGCCTCTGTACTGATTTTAGTTTTTAGCCTCTTTATTAATTCATCGGTATCTATATCAAAGTTCAAAATTGAATTAACCCGGTCTATTAATGATGCAAACTTCTCAACTGTATTGGTTTCTTTGCTTTTTTTAGAATACTCTTTATAAAGATTTTCAAGTTCCTTTTTTAATATCGTAATGTCTCCTAACTGTTTATTGCTAATAGACGGTTTAACATTGACTAAACGTGAGCCACTGACCTTTTTCTGAAATTCGTCATTGTAAAATTTAAAAATCCCATCCAGTTTATTTTCAATTTGTGATACCCACTTATTTAATTTTTCGATCCTTTTGTTAAGCCGGTCGATTATATTATCTAATTTTTCTATTTCAGGGCTCGTAAGTTTGATGTCCTTGCTGAAAGAATCAATATTGGCCACTGTACCATTATACACATGGTCTGCTATAAATTTAGAATTGAATACATAAATATCTAAATTCTTCTCCGCGATGTTTTTATTGGTTATTTTTCCTGAATCTGTCAGAATTTCCAATTCAGATGCTGTATCTAATAGTTCGTTAAGTAGGGCTGTTTTTTCCTTACAGTGCCTCGACAACAAAAAAAGAAGGTTGCTAACTGTGGTTTTCCCGCTACCGTTACTTCCATACAGAATATTGGCCTTCCCAAAAGGTTTAAGCTGTTTCGAATCAAACACAAAGTCATCGTAACAACCTATTTTTTTAATTTTTTGAAACTGAAGGATCATTTTCTGTCAATATTTAAATTCGTTATTTCCAATCGTACTTAGTCTTGTCACACCCACATCTAATTGTTTTAGCAACGGTATCGTAGTTTTTCAATGACACGTCCGGCTTTTTACAGTCGGCATCCTGGCAATGAAACAAATGTTCAAATTCAATAATGTCACTCCAGAATGCCTTTAAATCACCTAACTTGGGACTAAAGGGGTTATCATGAGAAAGTAAATTGCCCAATAAGGCCGAACTGGCAAGTCGATCTATAATGGGTAATTTGGCTTTTAATTCAACACTGCTTTTATTGATTTTGGATTTTAGTTCACTCAACATCTCGTCCGGCATACGCTTTTCGTTAATATCATTGAACCGGAAACTCAATTTAACTTCCAGGTTAAGGCAAATGCCTTTCAATATATGCTCCAAATATTTTCTGATTGGGTTACCAAGAAAATTTATGTTTCCACTGGCGATGCTTGATTCTATCAATTCCTTTAGATCATTAGGCAATTCGTCCAAATGTGTTCCTTTTGCTTCTGTCCATTTAATTTCATTGATTGACCATCCTTTCTTTTTAGCCAGTTGCCGCACATATTGGAACCATTGCTCCTCATGTGTCAATAGCACAATTTGATAGTCAGAAAACTTCTCAAACAACAGGTCAGCAAATTTTTTGCGATGATTGGTATCAAAACTGGATATTACATCATCCAATACGATAAATTTATTTTCTTTGTTAAAAGCAACGACCGACGCTAAGAAAAATGAAATACCAAAACAGTTTAAATGGGATTCACTAAAATATTTTTGTGGGGGAGATACCCATTCCCCTTTATATTTATATTCGATGGTGATCCCATTCAACTCATCTTCTTCCCCAATGGTAACTATCCTTATTTCCTCAAAAAGTTCACCTGGATTCATATATTGATAGAACTCGTTAATTGTTCCGGAAAATGTATCTATGAAATTTTGTAAGCCCTCCTTTTGCTTTTTAACAAACTCATTATAAATAATCTCAAATGTGTTCTTTTGCTGTTCAAGTTTTACCCGGTCAACTTCGAATTGCTTAATTTTCAAAAAGGCATCCCTGGCTGCGGAAATATTCGCATAGAGAATTGTGGTATTATCGCTTGCTATCGCCGTTTTGATTTTGGCGACCCTATCAGCGATAACATTAAGCTCTTTAAAATCAGCTAACTGGAGTTTTAGTAAGCTGCCAGTACTAATTTTATTACCGGACGTCACCTTTTCAATGGCCGCCTTTTGATAAAGTTCTATCTTTTGCCTTAATGTACTTATAGCTGTTTTAATTGAGGAATTTAATGCGTCATTTAATAACACATCGGTGGAAATTGCATCTAATCTTTTTAATCTTTCTGCAACAATGCCCGTGATGCTTAGTTTCGCGTTGTCGAAAGATGCTTTCTTTTTAGTAGATTCTCCTATTTCCTGAAGCCTTATTTTTATTTCAGCCTGTAAATCAGTAAGGTTTTTGGGCTGTAGACATAAGGGACAGCTATCCTCCTTATGAAACTTTTTGCTTATTACGTCGTTGCCCACTTTTAGCAGTTCAGCCAAAAAAGTTTGCATGATGCTTTGAACATCATTAGCTATTTTATCAAATTCGGAGAAGTATTTAGCATATTCCGTATCAATCAAATCAATCTCAGATTGGAGATTACCAAGCGAATTATGGCAATTCTCCAAAAAACGCAATTCGTTAACAAGTTTTGCGCTGGCCGGTGTTTTCAATTTTATTAAAACTTGGTCAATATCCCCCATTGAGGTGATAATGATCCCGGTATTTAAAGGCTGAATAATCTCGTTGATTTTTTCAAAAAGATTTACTTGCTGGCTAATCGCTGCACCAATCTTTTCTATTAAGGTTTGTTTTTGAGTGTTAATCTGAGTTTCAAAATTCTGATTCTTGATTTCCGCTTTTAAGGAATTAAAAGATTTTTTTAAAACTTCTTTAGTTTTTGTTACCTCAGAAAATCCGATAATATCAGATAGGTTTTTGAGTTTATCCCCTTTAGTCTGATCAATAAAATCTCTTAAAAATTGGTAGCGTAGGATTAAATTTTCTTTTTGAGATTGAGCTAAGTATTCCGTAAAATCCGTCGCGCCGTTTGAAAACTCTGTAACTAACTTTCCCTTTTTATAAAATAGTTTTCTATCTGAATTGATAGCTGGTCGCGTAAAAGAAATATTTATAGATGATTCGATATCCTGCTCAAGATACGCGTTTCGTAAAGCATCTTTCAGGTCAATTTCACTGCTGGATAAATGGGAAACAGTATCCGTATAATACCACTCCAATGAATCAGAAATACTGCTTTTACCAGTGCCATTGTCCCCATACAGCAGGATGGATTTTCCTCCAAGATCCAGCGTAAATATTTCTTGTATGCCCCTTAAGCCAGCAATGTCAAGTCGTTTAATTTTTGTTGCCATTTTTCTCTCTTAGTTTTTGCAACTCATTTTTCACATTAGTGTCTGTTAGCTTATTCTGGCCATACAAGTCGGCTAAACATTGTGCAATTGCTGAATCTACATCAGGTATATTGAGAATTTCCGCAAAAAAGTCATCTAAAATTTCTTTTCCGGACTTAACAGGATTTGTCATAATATTATTTAAAATAGTTCCAATCGATTTTAAAATGCGTATCAATAGTGTTATTCAGGATTTCAAACCCTGTTTTATTGTTACATATAGGATAAACACCGAAGTGTTCTACAAAATTTAATATGAAATAGCTTTCTAAATCTTCGATCCTAAAAACCCAATTGCTGCGCAGCATTTCAAAATTGATATAAGTAAAATATAGAGGCTCAATTTTTCGATAGTTTACCAATCCGACATTTTTAGACTTACCACCAAAATGTCCAATAAGCCTGCTGCCTATGCTATTGGTTTTTCGTTCACTCATGCCAATGTATAAAAGCCTTGAGGTGTCAAAAGGATATTGTATAAAGATCGACTGGCTGAAAATAAAATATAAGCCAGCGATACCACTCAAAGGGTTGATATTCGATGGATCAAACAATTTAGGTTCATCAAAATATATTGTGATGATTGACATATAATTTAGGGTGTAAGCAAATGTACTTATATTAAATACAAATGTTTTGCATATCTAAATATGGATTCGCAGCTGATTAATGAATGGTTAGAGAAAAAAGTATCTTTGTTTATGTACGATTTTAGCCTTTCACTTTACTTTTTCGATGTCAGGGAAGCACATCCTTTGGATACTTTTTTTATTTCTCTCCAAAACAATATTGTCCTTTACCGTAAACATTCGGAAACAACGACCGAACTGTACCGAAAAGAATTAAGGCAGGGACTTGAAAAATTAAAAGCTGAGCAGCTTGAAGCAGAAGAAAAAACACTTGAAGCCTATAAAAAATCCTTTGCTGAAGCCGGAGGAAGTGATGAGGATAAACATAGTTTTGCCACTATGGACGCTGGAGTATTGGATATGCAAAATCATTTTGCTTCAGCTGATGAGCGTTTAAAAACCCAATTTTTTGAGATGGCAGGCTATTTTAACAAGTCATCTTTGGTAATCGTTTATGCCTTGCTCGAAAACGAGTTGAGAAAACTTTGCGGCCTATTAAAAACAACTTTAAATAAAAGGATTTCCCTGGGCGATTTGGAGGGCAAGGATTATCTGCAATCTATTTTCGATTATTTTGACAAGGTTTTAGAGATAGATCTTCAGCGGGAACAGCACTTTTTGTCAATATTTAAAGACATACAGTTTTTAAGAAATAAGATTATGCATAATGGTGGGGAGTTCTCAATTGTAAAAAATGAAGAACTTGATCGTATTGTAAAAAGCAGTAAAGGCCTACTTTATTTGAATACAAATCGTGAAGAGGGAATACGTATTTTGGGGATTTCACGGATTGATTTTGTGTATGAAAAATATGATATCATACTTTCATTCCTACAAAAGTTAATATGGGTCGTCGATGAAAAATTAAAATATTCACTGCTCGAAAAGAGGCTTGTTTATTTGTTCCGGTACTTAACTGATGATTTAGATATTACAATTCAGCAAGTAAATAAGGTTAAAAATGGCTGGCAGACTACTTTTTTAATTGATACTATAGACTTTGACTATCTGATTGAATATCAATGCAAACTCACTGTTGTTGAGGCAAAACAAACAACAATAAATATTCTCAATCAAATAGAAAGTGATAAAAAACTTGAGAGGTTGAATCAACAATTGCTTGAAAACATCGACTTGCTAACTGAAAATATTTTAGCAGGTTTGTTTCATCCAGAAAAAGGTGTAAATATTCAACTAATGTTTTACCCCAAATCTTAAATTGCTGATAGACCCGATTAATTAATTATTCACGAATTTTAGACAACTTATTATGGCAGAACCCTTAGAGACAGACTACCTTGCCACCCAAATCCGGGATCGGATCAGTGCCTTAAGTTCCGAATACTTTAAACATACCATGCAGGAGGAATTTGAGGACCTGCATGACCGGGACAGCACTTCCAAGGCGGAAATGATGGATTGGGTTCATGATACGCTTAAAAGAATTTATGTTTTGATCCTGGCATACCTGGAGACACAAAGGCTACCGCTGCTTGCGGAAACATTCAGAAACCGTTACGAAAACAGGTTGGAGGATGCAGGTTTCATGCTTGATGCGGGGGCCATGCCTTTCGACGAAGGCCGTGACTCATATCTATACCGATTGCGGGAATTTGAGGATTTTTTATTGGCTTTTCGGGCATTCGACATTTTCCGGGAAGAAAAACGTATCAGTACAAATATGCTGGAATCTGTGTTAAGTAATAGCCACCTAATAGTGAAGAAAACCAAAACTGTTATAAAAACGGAAACAACAGTTTATAAGGCCATAGAATGGTTTCTGCAAATGATGTACCCGGAAATTATTTACAGCAAGGCTCCATTATTTCCAGGAAAATTCAAGCATTATAGCGCCGATCTATTCATACCTGAATTACAAACAGCTATAGAATATAAATTGGTTGACCCGAACGATAATCCCGAAGACTATATTGATCAGATTAAAATCGATGCAGTAAATTATCGCGGAGATGACCGGTATAACCTATTCTATGCGGTCGTTTATTTTCGCGATAATGAAACACATAAGTTGGAAACTTTGCAAAGCTGCTGGCGGTCAAAACATTTCCCGGCTAATTGGAAACCAATTTTTGTATTTGGATAGGTTGTATCCACCCTATAACGGCCTCTGCCTTTCACCATGTTGGTTATTCAAAAATCGCCTCTGAATTGCGTCTTGAACCTGCAATAATTGCCTTTGTATAGCAACCTTATATTCCCATTCCTGTTGATCTCTATCTCTCGTTAGAGCCTCCATAAATTGCGAAATACGCGCCAACCAATCCCCATTATTTGCAGTTTGGATAAATGCTTTTCTTGGGATGCTTATTGTTTGAAAAATTCACCCTTACAATGCTTTTTTAAAATTACTAATTTAATTAGTATATTTGTCTTAATGAATGATCCGAAGATATTTGAGGTGGAACTAAACGGGCAGATCGTCCAAGTGTCTGACCATACCATTAAGTCGGCTCGGGTCTATCATATTGTCTACCCCAATTCCAAACCGCCTTTAAATATTACGATAGCGGAAGATAGTGACGGATTGAAATTCTGGACGTCCCTACCTGAAGGACGTCAGGAAGAAGCGGAATTTGCAGGCAAGATTATTGCTACGTATATTCGTGAATACAGGAGGAATCAATCATGTGTTACTACAACGGACAAAAAGTTACCCGCACCGAGTTTATTCGACTAAAAAATCTGGAGAAAGCCGTAAGGAATTATAATTTCCTAAACGTTGGCGTACATAATGGTTTTATGTTCCAGCCTTCGGCAATTGCGGTAGCAAATGCAGATAAAACTGATTTCGATTTAACGCTCGGCCATTGGGGTTATTTACCGGGAGTGATTAAGACGCATGAAGCCGCCCAAGCTTTCGTTCGTTCCTACACGACGATGAATTTTAAATCGGAGAACATGTTCCTGAATGATAAGGGGCAGCGTTCGATGTGGGCCGATGCAGTTAACAAAGGGCGCCGCTGTTTGGTGTTATCTACCGGTATTGTAGAAAACCGCCATGTCCAAAAGATCGGTAAAAAAGGTGAGCCTTTGAAGGCCACCGATAAATACCCTTATATCGTGACCCTGAAAGATACCGAGTACTTCTGGTTCCCCGGCCTGTACAACCAAATACTGGATGAAGAAACAGGTGAGCTAATTTACACCTTCGCATTGGGTACAACTCCGGCTAATGCATTGATGTCGCAAATCCATAACTCGAAGATGCGTATGCCAACCGTGCTAAATGAGGATTTGGCCTACGAATGGCTGATGACAGATATCTCCAAAGAACGCGCGCAAAGCCTGGCCCGTACACAAGTGCCATCGAGTGCAATGGATTTCTGTACGATCACTAAAGAATATCTAACCGAGCGAGTAGCTAATCCGACCACCTACGATACTTTGCCGCCTATTGATATGGCGTACTTAGACACTACCGAGGAGTTAATTTACCCCGCTGCATAATAAAAATACATGCGGGAATTATTAGAAAATCAATCTATTCGTGTTGATGCGCATCGGTGGGGAAATCGGGAACACATCACTTGGGATAATACGGCAAATGATATTCACATTGATAAAACTACTTATTGGCGTATACGCGGTAAACGAGTAAAAGTACGCATTCGCATCCCAATCAATTCTAATAGATCTATTACAGTTGAAATTCTTGATGACATAAGAAATCCAGATCGAGCGACCCGGGAAGCTAAACAACAATTAGAAAGAGAGATTGCCCGTGCGTTGGCTGATCCGTTAACAAGGCAATCATTTATAGATGACCTTATTGATATCCTTGAAAATTATCAATCCATATTATCCTCATCAGATCGTGCCAGGGATGCCGTGCGGCGTTTAGGCCGTCATTTCGGTTTAACTGACAATGTAATTGAGGACTTGGTATCTTATTCCGGCACCAGAGTTCGCAGTTTTGTGACTTTGTTTGCAACGCAACAAGAAAATTTCTATATCCAGCTGAATGCTAATGGGCTTGAGGCGGGACAAGTGCCAGCCGGTAATGTCAGTTTTAACCCAGATGGAATTGTTAATCCGAACCTCATTTAAAATTCCGTCCCTTATGAATCACATCTTCCGCTTGTAGACTTATCAACGGTTTTTCCATAGGGATAAATGGCGAGGCTTTCTCATCAGCTCGTGATAATGTCAAAACAGGCTGCTTCTCGTTACGGATGACGGTCAGATCGCCTAAAAGTTTGGTAATGTCAAATACCCGACTAACGATAATATGGGTAACTTCAGCTCTCTCCACAACCCCTTCTACCATAAGCAGACGCGCATGTAAGATCTCTTTGCGGTATTTATCAAAAAGCTTGGGAAATACGACCAGGTTAGTGGTACCCGTTTCGTCTTCGAGCGTGATAAAACAAACTCCTTTAGCTGTCCCTGGGCGCTGGCGGATTAAAATTAAACCTGCGGTTTTAATGGCCGTTTTATTTTCAGTTACATTTGCTTCTTTAGCCGTTTTGATATGCAACAATTCAAGAGTATGGCGAATAAAGCTGAGTGGATGGCCCTTTATAGAAAGCCCGGTTGTAGCATAATCTTGCACGACGTGTTCGGACAAGCGCAGTTCAGGCAGACTCACTTCAGGCTCGTGAACGCTTTCCGATGGTTGGCCTTGCATCAATTGCACAGGACGGTCATGAAGTGCAGAAACTTCCCAAAGTGCGCGCCTACGGTCAAGTCCCATAGAACGGAAAGCATCAGCATTGGCGAGTTTTTCCATCGTTGCTACGCTGACTCCTGCATCACAAAGCTGATGAGGAGCAGTATAGGGTTTGGTTCTACCTGCCACCAATTTATCCATTTCCTCCTTTCTAATGCCACCAATCTCTCTAAGCCCTAATCGATGCGCAAAATATTCACCTTGCTTGGCTTCAAGCGTATTGTCCCATTGTGAAAGATTAACATCAATAGGCAGCATTTTAACACCATGCTCACGGGCATTCCTAACGATCTGCGCAGGTTGGTAAAATCCCATGGGCTGACTATTAAGTAAAGCAGCGCAGAATACTTCGGGGTAATAAAATTTAAGCCAACAGGAAACATAAACCAATAATGCAAAACTGGCGGCATGGCTTTCGGGAAAGCCATAGCTTCCGAACCCTTCCAACTGTTTGAAAATACGGCGGGCATATTCTTCAGTATAACCCCGGGAAGTCATACCGTTGATCAGTTTGTGTTCAAACTTGCTGACCATACCGTTGAATTTGAAGGTCGCCATCGTGCGGCGAAGAAGATCAGCCTCGCCGGGTGTGAAACCAGCGGCTACGATGGCAAGTTCCATCGCCTGCTCCTGGAACAGCGGTACGCCGAGTGTGCGCTCCAATATAGATTTAATTTCTTCCGAAGGATAATCTACAGCTTCTTCACCATTCCGTCGCCTGATATAGGGGTGCACCATATCGCCTTGTATCGGGCCTGGCCTTACAATCGCCACTTCGATTACCAGGTCATAAAAGCAGGTAGGCTTCATTCGCGGCAGCATAGACATTTGCGCCCGGCTCTCGATTTGAAACACGCCAACGGTATCGGCGGCGGTGATCATTTCATAAACTTTGGGATCATCCTGCGGGATATTAGCCAAAGTGAGTGTGATCCCATAGTGACTTTGCACCAGATCAAAAGCCTTACGAATACAGGTCAGCATACCCAAAGACAAAATATCCACTTTCATAAATCCAAGCGCATCGATATCGTCTTTGTTCCACTCGATATTAGTACGGTTCTCCATGCGGGCATGGAAGATCGGGCACAGGTCGCTTAGCTTACCATCGGTAATGACAAAGCCCCCCGTATGCTGGCCAAGCTGACGGGGAAAACCGATTAGCAATGAGGTAAGTTCAATTACTTTCAACAAATGAGGGTCTTTGTGATTAAGCCCTAAAGCGCCGACCTGCTCTGCCGTAATTTCCTCATCGGACAGATCGCCGTAAGCATCCGATAGCTGCTTGACCACATCTACCGAAAGTCCCATGGCGCGTCCAACATCATTTACCGCGCCCTTGTAATGGAGCATGAATACGGTTGGCAGGATCGCTGCACGGTCACGGCCAAAGCGATTGTAGACATACTGCATTACTTCTTCCCGCCGTTCATGCTCAAAGTCCACATCAATGTCAGGCGGCTCGTTGCGCTCTTTGGAAAGGAAACGGGCGAAGAGTAAATTGGATTTATCAGGTGCGACCGACGTAATGCCGAGTACAAAGCAAACTGCGGAGTTAGCGGCAGATCCCCGGCCCTGACAAAGGATATGCTGGTTCCTGGCCCAGGTAACATAGTCTTCTACAGTGAGGAAATAATCGGGAACATCCAATTCGGCTATGATCCCCAATTCATCTTCAATAGCTTTTTTGACTTTCGACGGTATGTTGTTATTATAAAAGCTATTCGCACCTTTCCAGGCGAGGTATTCCAATTGCTGCTGAGGTGTACGCCCGTCAGTGGTCAGTTCACTGGGATATTTGTATTTCAGTGATTTCAGGTCGAACCGGCAGGCATCAGCAATAGTCCGGGCATTAATGATCGCTTCCGGAAAATTGCGAAATAAGCGCTCCATCTCAGCTTTTTCTTTGAGATGCCTTTCGGCATTTTGATGCAGTTTATAACCGGCATTAAAAATGGTGCATTTTTCCCGAATGCAAGTCACAACGTCTTGCAGTTCCCTTCTGTTAGGGTGATGATAATGAACGTCATTAGTGGCGACCAATGGGATATTTAATTCAGCTAACAGGAAAAGGCGCTTGGCATCATCGCCTGTATAATACTTGGTTGCAGCGAGATAAAGATTAGGCAGGTTTTTCTTGTAATCTTTTACATGGTGCGTAAATACAAGTTCAAATTCAAAATCTTGGGTGATCTTGTCGGGTGGTATGATAATAAAATAAGACCCTTCGGAATGCTGGTAAACATCCCTTTTAGAAATATAACATTTTTCTTTTTCAGCACGCAAATTGCCCAATGTAAGTAAAGCGGAAAGCCGGGCATAGGATTCTTTGTCAGTTGGATAAGCCAACAAGCTTGGGCCATCGAGCAGGTCAAGGCGAACACCGGGAATCAGTCGGATATTGCGGTCTTTAGCAACTTGGTAAGCACGGACAACACCTGCAAAAGTGTTACGATCACTGATGCCAATCGCATCATACCCCAAATCGGCCGCTTGGTCGACGAGTTCTTCCGGGTGACTGCCGCCGCGCCGAAAGCTAAAATTGCTGGTCACCTGTAATTCGACGTAACTCATGCGAAAAAGCCATGTAGATACCAGTGTTGATTGTTTTCTGCATTATAGTGGCCTGAGCGAAAAAGCCAATACCGACGCCCTGCTTCATCTTCGGCGATATAGTAGTCCCGGTGTTCACCCGGTTCGAGCCACCATTCACGTTCGATGCGCTCAGGGCCGTCGGCACCTACGATAATATGCTGCTCACCTTTCCAGATAAATAACTTGGGCGGGTAATCCGGTGTTAGCGCCATCGCTTCAATACGTTCCGGATTATCCAGTATTTGCATAGGCCGTGGTTTATCCGTGCGCCAATCACTTTCGGGTTTCTTTTTAAAATTGGTGTTTGGTTCCGGCGTGCGTTCAG
>Ga0105239_10005800_pt1 | contig 14406 bp, 13 predicted proteins | sample KBSC44metaG_FD_92761 | JGI IMG/M metagenome (GOLD analysis project Ga0105239, IMG submission 92761) | Corn rhizosphere microbial communities from Kellogg Biological Station, Michigan, USA - KBS C4-4 metaG | ecosystem: Host-associated > Plants > Roots > Rhizosphere > Soil | place: Michigan, USA... | reverse complement strand
GTGTCTTCAGTACCCAAAAAGGTTGAGATCTTCTTTTCCAGTTCTTTATGAATTTCCTGTGTACCGCAGATAAACCGTACACTGCTCATGCCATAGCCGCGATAATCAACATACTTTTTCGCAGCTTCAATTACCCTGGGGTGAGATGATAAACCCAGATAGTTATTGGCACAGAAGTTCAGTACCGTTTTGCCGTTTACAGTTATTTCAGCGCCCTGTGGCGATTCGATGATACGCTCTGTTTTGTATAAACCCGAAGCTTTTATTTCTTCCAGTTCAACAGCAAGGCGCTTTACTAGATTTTCATTCATGGAGCATGTAGTTTTTGCAAAAGTAGCGAATGTGAAAATTGAAATTTAAATACCCTTTTAGTAGTATAGAAATTCATAGTTAAAACACCAACCAAGGCTAATACCTTCATTTGCATTAGTAAATTTTGATATTTGCTAATTTTTCAATTACCGATTAGCCAATTCTAACTTTTTCTTTAAAAAACTGTAACATTTTAGGAATAACTTCGTCTTATAATACAAAACGACTAGTTATGTGGAAGAAAACCTTTATCCGTTCAACCCTCATTATATTGGTGGCTCTGGCCGGTATATGTGTTTTCGCCACCTCCCATGCTAAAAAACCGGCAACAGATGATTCTATAAAGTGCAGCAGCAAAGAATGTTGTACTAAGAAAAATAACCAGAGAGACTTCATTATCTGGGAATCGTTAAGCCGGGCTATCGTCTCCAACGCTCAATTCTAATAAAATGATTATCAACTCATTCAATATCAAAAAGAGGTCACGCAATGACCTCTTTTTATTTTTTATTGAAGGAGCTGTAACTATTTGTAACCGCCGTACGTATCACTTACACAACAGTATAACAGACAGGTTCTGCTTATGACCGAAAAAGAATATAATCAATGCGTGGCAGAGTATGCGGACAACGTGTACCGGTTCATCCTTAAGAATCTTCGTCATGAAGAGGATGCCCGGGATGTTGTTCAGGCTGCGTTTGAAAAAATGTGGCGGAACAGAGCAGATGTTGATAATACCAAATGTAAAAGTTATCTGTTTACGGTTGCCTATAATCAAATGATCGATCACCTGCGTAAAATAAAGCGCATTCATCTGCGTGATGAATTTAAGGAAGAAGCGCAGGTATACGATAAGCCAATGTACAACACCCGTAAAGTACTTGAAGAAGCACTGAGCCGGTTAAGCGAAACACAAAGATCATTGGTGTTGCTGAAAGATTATGAAGGGTATTCGTATGAGGAAATAGGAAAGATTACGGGTTTAAACGAAAGCCAGGTAAAAGTATACCTGCATCGTGCCCGTATTCAATTAAAAAACTATCTGGTAAAACCTGAAAATGTCATTTAACGCTTATTATATAAGAAGTGCTGACTTTTTCTCTGGCGCCGGTGGCGATGATGAGGAAGTGATCATTACCCGTGATAATTACGAGGAGTATTTTGTAATGTATATAGATGACGAGTTGAATGGTGCAGCACGGAAAGCAGTAGAAGAATTTGTTCAGCAAAATCCTGATCTTGAAGAAGAGCTGGTAATGCTGCAGCAATCGGTATTACGTCCCGATGAACAGATCGTATTTGAACAAAAGGAAACCTTACTGAGAAATACAACCGCTCAGGACCTGGTAAATTCAGATAATTACGAAGAATATTTTGTACTCTATGGCGATGATGAGTTAACCAATGAAGAAAAAGATCAGGTTGAACAGTTTGTATATAAACACCCGCAATATCAGGAAGATTTTGAACTGATACAACAGGTAAAACTGGTGCCAGACAATGCCGTTACATTTCCTGATAAAGCATATTTGTTCCGTACTGAAGAAGACGATAATAAACTAGTGGCATTCCCCTGGTGGCATATTTCTGCAGCCGCCATTGCCCTGCTGGTGCTTGGTACTTTTGGCTGGTATGTATATACAACTAATCACTCCAAAGCCGGTAGTGAGGTTGCTGTAACAAACGTGCAGGCTATTCCGAAAAGTACTCAACTGAAAAACGCTGACAAAAAAGATATCGATACAGCAAATTCAGCGGAGGCAAATAATGTAACCAGTTCCAAACCCGGCGAAACAATCGGGAAAAAACAGGATGAAGCAGTGGTTACCAGCAATCCGAAACAAGTACAACAGAAATCTGTAAACGTTAATGATAAAAATATTTCTGCATCGCGTAACATTCAGGTGGCTCAGAACGTAACACAAGAAAACAATGAGCCCATGAAAAAACAAGATGATGAAAAGGTTATCAAACCCAGACCTGTGGAAATGGCAGTAGTTCGTTCATATGCAACACCTGCTGTTAACAGCAACATCATTCAAAAACACAACACTGAAATTATACCGGTTGCAACAACAGTAGCGGCTGTTTTGCCCGAAGGTGAAAACAACAATCAGACAACCGGCACTTATGTATTGAACTCACCAACTAAAACGCCTTTACGTGGTTTCTTCCGCAAAGTATCGCGGGTGGTTGACAGAGTAACCAGCCCCGACGAAAACAGTAAGGGTGTGCGCATAGCCAATCTTGAGATAGCTTTAAAATAATACCATCACATAGTTAAATATTAAGAAACATGAAACAGGTAATTATACTCCTGGCAGGGATTAGTATGTCCTTAACTGGCCTGGCCCAAACCGATTCCACACAACAACAACAAGGCGATACCATTCGGGTAGGCGGTATGATCATTATAAAAAGACAGGGACACAATAGGGACCATCAAAATGATTCTACAGCCAGAACATATCACCGAACTCAAAAACCTTCGCGTGTAAGCACTAACTGGTGGATCGTTGATCTTGGTTTTGCCAATTACAACGACAAAACTGATTACACCAGTTCAGCCATTCAAAATCCCGTTACAGGTTTTGCACCCGGTCTTAATAAAGACAATTTTAAATTACGCACCGGTAAATCAGTTAATGTAAACATCTGGGCCTTTATGCAAAGGATAAGCCTTGTAAAAAATGTTGTAAACCTTAAATATGGTTTGGGTGTGGAATTGAATAATTACCGCTTTGAAGACCCTGTAAAGTTTAATACCAGCCCAACACAGGTAGTGCTTGACAATACAAAGGGTTATAAAAAAGATAAACTGGCCGCAGATTATGTAACTGTTCCGATGATGCTGAATTTTAATTTTACACCACATCGCAAAAAGAATTTTGGGTTTAGCGTAGGCGCCAGCGCGGGCTACCTGTATTCGAGCCGTCAAAAAACAATTACCAATGAAGATGGCAAGAAGAAAGAACATGATGATTTTGATTTGCGCCCCTGGAAATTATCCTACATCGGTGAATTAAGCCTGGGCCCTGTTAAACTGTATGGGTCATATGCTACCCAAAGCATGTTTGAAAAAGGCCTTGATCAAACGCCATATAATCTGGGATTGCGTTTTAGCAACTGGTAGTTGGTAAAGTCGGAAAGTCAGTAAAGTCCGGAAGTCCGAAAGAATATTATATTGATAGTTTTCTACTTCGCGACTTTCGGACTTGCCGACTTCCGGACTAATTAAATAGCCATGAACACAATCGCCGGTATTAAATTAATACCGGCTTTTTTTATGTTTGTACTGAGCGCTTGAAAATCAGGCATTTTTTTGGCTGTTCAGTTTTGTCCGGGAAAGAAGTTGTTAAAACCGGTTTACAAAAAAATATTTTTGCAATAAATACCGTTATCGAATTTGATCAATCCGATATCCACATTTTATTTTGTAGTATAATTTTTGTTCATTTTAAACTCATTAATCAATCGCTTGGTCTTTACTCTTAAACCAGGTTTACTTATGAAATCTAAGTGGCTTATCGTGGCCCTGATCACTGTATCCGTTGCAGGGCTGGCATCGTTTAAAACCATTGAAAGAAGGGTTTTCAGAAAAAACTTATTCAGGCACCATCCTGTTGGGGAGGTATATGTTGTAGTGGATAAATCTGATTATGAACTAAAAGTGTACGACGCAGACGGATGGTACGCTACTTATCCGGTTGTATTTGGCAGCAAAGACCTGACGGACAAATATATGGAAGGCGATCGCCGCACACCTGAAGGAACATTCAAGGTACTTTCAAAAAGACCTCACCAGAAATGGCATAAAATGCTGATGCTTGATTATCCTACTCAGGAAAGCTGGGCCAAATTCAACGAGCGCAAAGCTAAAGGGGTAATACCACAAGGCGCTAAAATCGGCGGAGGAATTGCCATTCACGGAACCTGGCCTCATGACGATATTGTGGTTGATGATTTTACCAACTGGACCAATGGTTGTGTATCGCTGAAAAATGAAGATCTCGATGAGCTGGATGACATATTGCCCGTAGGTTCCAAAGTAATCATTCAAAGATAAAGTTATTGCGAAGGGTGAGGCATCTGCCAGTTGGTGGGTGATTCACCTTTAAGTCTTTCCATCGTAAAACAACTAAGTATTTTATCTGATCATTAGGTATTTTCCCTATACAAGCAGCATTCCATAGCCAATAATTGTCATGTTGATATTATTAACGGGTGCTTGTCCAACCAGTTTGGCATTCTACCCGTATATTGCGTTATATACTATTCTGCGAAAGCAGAATTCAAACATGTGAGACAATAACAAGCCATACAAGCATTGGCTTTAGAAAACGGTCAATGTTTCCGTCTCTATGAAGACCCCACAATCTCCAGCCAGTGGGGTTTTCTCTTTTATAACATCGAATGTTCAATAAAAAATGTCGAATATCGAAGGTATGCTGCCTTCAACATTCGACATTCATCATTTATTATTCAATATTATTTACACTCTTCCATTCTTAATCTCCTCTACTACTCCCGGATCGAGTAAAGTAGTGGTATCGCCCAGTTTATCGGTTTCACCTTCAGCGATCTTTCTTAAGATCCTGCGCATTATCTTACCGCTTCTTGTTTTCGGTAAACCGCTTACAAACTGAATTTTGTCGGGCTTGGCAATCGGACCAATAATACGCGATACAGTTTTGGTAATATCCTGACGGGCCAGCTCATTATCACCATGTGTTCCCTGATAAATTACAAAAGCATAAATGCCCTGTCCTTTTATATCGTGCGGATAACCAACTACGGCACTTTCTACCACACCAGCATGCATGTTAATAGCATTTTCCACTTCTGCCGTTCCAATGCGGTGACCGCTTACATTTAATACATCATCTACCCTTCCGGTTATACGATAATTACCTGTTTCATCTCTTAAGCAACCATCACCCGTAAAATATAAATTTTCGTACGTAGCAAAATAATTCTGCCGGCAACGTTCATGATCGCCATAGGTGGTGCGTAACATGCCGGGCCATGGAAACTTAATGCAAAGATTACCGCCTACGCCGTTGCCTGTAACCTCTTTACCATTTTCATCTACCAGTATTGGCTGAACACCCGGTAAAGGTAAAGTAGCGTGCGCAGGTTTTGCCGGTGTAACGCCTGCCAGATTCGAGATCATAATACCACCGGTTTCGGTTTGCCACCATGTATCTACTATGGGGCATTTCTTTTTTCCGATATGCTCATCATACCAATGCCAGGCCTCTTCATTGATTGGCTCTCCTACTGTTCCAAGCACCTTTAATGAACTTAAGTCATGCCCCTTTACAGGATCAAGACCAAAGCCCATTAATGAACGGATGGCGGTGGGCGCCGTATACAATATGTTTACTTTGTATTTATCTACAATGTCCCAGAACCTGCCTGCATTGGGCCATGTGGGTACACCTTCAAACATCAATGATGTAGCGCCTGCGCTAAGTGGTCCGTATACAATATAGCTATGACCTGTTATCCAGCCGATGTCGGCTGTGCAGAAATAGATTTGCCCGGGTTGATATTGAAACACGTTTACAAAGCTGTAATTGGTATACACCATGTAGCCGCCGCAGGTATGCACTACTCCTTTGGGCTTACCGGTTGAACCGGAAGTGTATAATATAAACAGCATGTCTTCGGCATCCATCTCTTCTGCAGCACAAGCGGGATTGCCTTGTGTTTCTACCAGTTTAACTTCATCTTCCCACCAAACATCTCTTCCCTTTATCATAGATACAGCCGTTCTGGTTCTCGTTAATACAATTACACGTTTTACAAACGGGCATTGTACCAGCGCGTCGTCAATCACACTTTTAAGAGGAATTTCTTTATTGCCACGGAAAGCGCCATCGCAGGTAATTACAAATTCTGCTTTTGCATCCTGCAAACGGTCGGCAATACTTTGTGCACTGAAGCCGCCGAATATTACAGAATGAATAGCGCCAATGCGAGCACAGGCCAGCACTGCAATAGCCAGTTCGGGCACCATGCCCATATAAATACAAACACGGTCGCCTTTTTTAATACCGTTATTTTTTAACACGTTGGCAAACTGCATCACTTTAGCATGCAGATCGCGATAGGTAAGTATACGGTGATGTTCTTCGGGATCGTTGGGCTCCCATATGATAGCAGGCGTATTGCCGAGTTTTTCAAGATGACGGTCCAGACAGTTCTCTGTAATATTCAGTTTGCCACCCGAAAACCATTTTATGGTTGGTGTTTTGAAATCCCATTCCAGTACTTTATCCCATGGTTTGCGCCAGTAAAACTGAGAAGCTACTTCACTCCAGAATCCTTCGGGATCATTTACACTTTTTTGATACGCTGCCTTGTATTCGTCTGCTGATTTTATCTGATAAGAATATGACATAACAACCTGTTTAAATTCCCCTGTTAAAAAATTAGGGCGTTAAAATACGAAGAAAAAGGCAACAAGACATCAAAGCATCAGGGCAATGAGAAACGCAAACGTTTACCACGCCAATAGTTTATTCTATCCTTACACTTGTTAGTTATAAACCTTCTTCAACATGTTATACATAACCACCCTATGGCTTTTTGCCTTTATCCCTTATATTTATGTTTAAACCAGCTTTCCCATATGATGCAACCAACAGAATCAAAAAAAATCTGGCAGGTTATTGCTGCCTCCTCGGTAGGCACCCTGATTGAATGGTACGATTTTTACATTTTCGGTAGTCTGGCTACAGTGATCGCCAGCCAGTTCTTCCCTAAAACAAATCCCACTGCGGCTTTACTTTCAACCCTTGCAACATTTGCCGCCGGTTTTATTGTTCGCCCTTTCGGCGCCCTGGTATTTGGACGTTTAGGCGACCTCATTGGTAGAAAATATACTTTTTTGCTCACGCTCATCATTATGGGTGGTTCAACATTTGCCATAGGGCTTGTTCCCCGCTATGACGTTATCGGCTTTGCAGCCCCGCTGATCGTTTTATTGCTTCGCTTATTACAGGGTCTTGCGCTGGGTGGCGAATATGGTGGCGCGGCTACTTATGTGGCAGAACATTCACCCGCCAATAAGCGCGGTTATTTTACAAGTTGGATCCAAACAACTGCTACACTGGGCTTATTTCTTTCATTAGGTGTTATTCTTGCCACCAGGCATTTAATGGCATCTGATCAAACTACTTCCATCGAGCGGTTTAACAGGTGGGGATGGCGTATACCTTTCTGGGCATCGATCATACTGGTAGGCATATCTATTTACATCCGCATGCGAATGAATGAATCGCCTTTGTTTGCCCGTATTAAATCAGAAGGTAAAATATCAGTCAACCCGCTGAAAGAAAGTTTCGGACATAAAACCAATCTTAAAATGGTGCTGCTTGCTTTGTTCGGTGCTACCATGGGGCAGGGCGTTGTTTGGTATACCGGCCAGTTTTATGCGCAATCTTTTTTGGAGAATGCCTGTAAGATAGATTTTGATCAGTCACGCACAATTCTTATCTGGGGTATTTTATTTGCCACTCCATTCTTTATTGTATTTGGTGGCTGGAGTGATAAGATAGGTCGTAAATGGATCATGCTTACTGGCATGCTGCTGGCCATATGCACCTATTCGGTTATCTTTAAACAGTTCCTTTCATTAACCGATCCCAAAACACGCACTGAGGTTAGTGAACAACGAAAAGTGCTGGAGAACAAAACTATTGCGAGTGAAAAAAATCCCTCCGATTCCATACATGTTATTACATCAGAGGTACATTACAGCGACGGTTCCATATTTAAAGAAGTAAAAGCCGACACTTTATTTGCAGATGCTGCACACGCTGCTGTTACCAAAACAAGCACCACCTTTAAAGATAAAAAGGTGGATAGTGCTACCTACTGGAAACTGGTGTTGTTGATCTTTGTGCTTATCATTTATGTGACCATGGTATACGGGCCTATAGCAGCCTTCCTGGTTGAGCTTTTTCCTACACGTATACGATATACTTCTATGTCGCTACCCTATCACATTGGCAATGGCGTATTTGGCGGGTTATGCCCTTTTATTGCAACCCTGCTAACTACAATTTATGTGGGTGATAAATTATCCGGGTTATGGTATCCGATAATAGTAGGCGCCGTTTGTTTGTTCATAGGTGCTGTATATATCACCAACCGTATCGACCCTGATGTTAACGATTAAATAATAGAAATAAAAATACTTGTATGAATACTATAAAAAGATTTTTAGGCATAGTATGGATCCTGCTCGGGCCTGTAGCAGTTTATTATCTGGTAAAAACAGCTGCCAGTGAAATTGCTAAAAAGCCGGTCATCGATACTAAAATACAATGGGCTGTTTTTATCATTGTTTTTTTACCCATTGCCATTGGCATGGTTATTTTCGGATACTATGCTTTAAAAGGCGAGTACGATCATTTACCGGCAAATTCCCAGGAACTATAGTCCATCCAGGTGATAGGATGAACCATCTGATATTGGTTCATCCTATCACTAAATTGTTAAGAAAATTTAACGTTTGCACCCTCGGAATTGAAACCTTATTTTTGCATCGTTATTTGTAAAATGAGCAAAGCAATAAAAATACGTCGTACAGTTTCTGTTGCAAAAAAGATAGTTGCAGCAGCTATGATGCTTTTATTGCTGTGGATCACCGGTATCAATTTTCTATATCTCACAAAGAGCAAACCCTGCTCATTGATTACCTGCACCGATAACAGCGGTGACGATGATGACAGTGGCACCTGCAGTAATAATCCTGCAGGCCCCGATGAAAAATCACCCGATGCGCCTGTATCAATAACAGAAGAATTTATTCATGAATATCATAACCCGGTAAATCCTGATTGGGTTGATGCGTTTTTTCAGCATCAGGTTCATGAAACCGAAAAGCTTTGTGTGGTTCACACAGAATACTTCTCACCTCCTCCGGATGCTTTAGCTTAATCCTTTGCTATTTTTCCTTACAGTAATTTTTATTGTAGCCGCTACAAGCGAATAATTGCTTGTTGATATGAATTGTACGCACTTTTCAAAGTACACTTCAAATCGACCGTGCATTCTATTGTCAAATCACAGATCCTGCTTTAAGCGGATCTTACAAAATATTTTATATGCAAAAAGTCAAACATTATATTGGCGCCTTGCGATACGATCTGCCCTCAGCTGTTGTTGTATTCCTGGTGGCTCTTCCGTTATGTTTAGGTATCGCATTAGGTTCCGGCGCCCCTTTATTTTCAGGTATTATCGCAGGTATGGTAGGCGGTATTGTTATCGGTTCATTGAGCGGTTCGCAATTAAGCGTTAGCGGACCTGCAGCCGGTTTAACCGCCATTGTAGTAGTAGCCATCGGCAAACTGCAGGTATATGAAGCATTTCTGCTGGCAGTTGTACTGGGTGGTGTTTTTCAGATTATTCTCGGTTCTTTAAAGGCTGGCATACTGGGTGATTATATTCCTTCCAGTGTTATCAAAGGCATGCTGGCAGCTATAGGGTTAATCCTTATTCTGAAACAATTTTCACACCTGGTAGGTTATGATGCTGACTTTGGTGGTGATGAGTCGTTCAAACAATCTGATGGCGACAACACTTTCAGCGGCCTGTTTGGATCAATGAGGCATCTTATACCCGCTGCTCTTTTCATTGGTATAGCTTCACTGGTTATTCAAATTGTGTGGGAGAAATTCGTTGCGCCAAAAGCAAGAATATTGCAATTGATTCCTGCGCCGCTGATCGTTGTGCTCGCAGCTGTAGCTATCAATGAAACGCTGAAGTTAACATCACCGGCTATGGCCATTAAACCGTCGCACCTGGTAAAAATTCCGGTGGCAGATTCTTTCAGCGGATTCATTTCATTTTTCACAACACCCGACTTCAGCTATATAACCAATCCTACTGTATGGACAACGGCCCTGACAATTGCTATTGTAGCCAGTTTGGAAACATTACTGAACATAGAAGCTGCTGATGACCTGGATCCCTATCAACGTGTAACGCCTACCAACCGTGAGTTAAGAGCGCAGGGTGCCGGTAATATTATATCCGGACTGATCGGGGGGCTACCGCTTACATCAGTAGTAGTTCGTACATCGGCGAATATCAATGCCGGCGCCAGGACAAAAATGTCAGCCATATTTCATGGTATCCTGTTGTTGTTATCAGTTGCATTCATCCCTGCCCTGTTAAACCGTATACCATTATCGGCACTGGCTGCCGTATTGATTTATACCGGTTATAAACTGGCAAAACCATCCTTATTTATGAAGTTCTACAAAAAAGGCTGGGACCAGTTTCTTCCATTTGTACTGACCGTGGTAGCGATTTTGCTTACAGACTTACTGATTGGTATATTAATAGGATGTGGCGTAGGGTTATTTTTTATTATTCGCAGTAACTTTAAATCAGCAGTACTGGTGGTAAACGATGCCAATAAATATCTGTTCCGTTTACGGAAAGATGTGTCTTTTCTGAACAAACCCATTATTAAGAACAGTCTTGAAAAAGTACCCGAAAACTCCTATGTAATGATTGATGCAGCACGTGCCGATTTTATCGACAAGGATATTGTAGAAGTAATTGAAGACTTTTTAAAACATGCGCCTTTGAAAGGCATATCGGTTGAATTAAAAAAAAGCAACCATAAAGAACAGGGATTTTCAATGAGCGGCAGTAACATTGTAGTATATGCAAAACCTGCCGCTGAAGTGAGAAGTCAGATGTCTGAAGTCTGAAAAACGGAAGTTCCGCCCTGGGGAGGGCCTCAGAGCGCCACAAATACATAATGATGAATTGGGTGGCTAATTTTAGATTGTTATATATTTATCGCGAAAAAGAAACCAACGGCAAACAAAAAAATCAGATACAATGCAATCATACGAAAAATTATTGCTTGAAAATAAGGCATGGGCTACTGAGAAAGTTAAAGACGATCCTGAGTATTTTCAGCGGTTAGCTAAAATACAAACACCTGAATTTTTATGGATCGGTTGCAGCGACAGCCGCGTACCAGCTAATGAAATTACCGGTACTCAACCGGGCGAAATATTTGTACACCGCAACGTAGCCAATATGGTAGTAAATACCGATACAAATTTGCTTAGTGTACTGGACTACGCTGTAACCCACCTGAAAGTAAAACACGTTATCGTGTGCGGGCATTATGGTTGTGGTGGTATTAAAGCAGCTACTACACAAAATGATTTTAAGATGGTATTGAACATGTGGCTGCGTAACATAAAAGACGTATACCGTTTACACCGCGAAGAGCTAGACCAGATTAAAGATGAAGAAACCCGTACAGACAGACTGGTTGAGCTGAATGTTCGTGAGCAGGTATACAATCTGGCGAAAACATCTATCATTCAACGCGCCTGGAAACAAAGTAATAAACCACACCTGCATGGATGGGTATATGGTCTGAAAGACGGCCTCATTAAACCTGTATATGAAATGCCTGCCGGTACACATATCGATCCATTGTATGAATACGATAACCTGTAAAGGTGGCCTTCATGGTGATAAACGCTAAAATAAAACCCGGCCCGTGCACGCCGGGTTTTATATCTTTATAAGGAGAGTTCATTAAAAAGCAACTCGCCTTTCGCTATGATCAAAACGATTGCGTGCTTCACCGCACTTGTTACTTTACTTATTGCCTGCAATGATCATCCGGCGGCAAATATTTCAGAAAGAAAAGATAGCGCTACAGCTACTGCATCAAAATACGAATGGGCACTCCTCCCCTTTGTAAAAATCGATTCTGTCAATCCTGTTCTTACTCCTGGCAATGGTGAATTTGTATGCCCCATCAGAAAGCAAAAAGTTAAATGGGAAGAAAAAGATGTCTTTAATCCGGCCGTAGTAGTAAAAGACGGAAAAGTATTTATGTTATATCGTGCCGAAGATTCTATTGGTAAATATGCCGGCACTTCCCGTATTGGCCTTGCCGAAAGCAGCGACGGATTACATTTTACAAGGCATCCTCAGCCGGTACTTTATCCTGCGCCTGATGAACAGAAAAAATATGAATGGGAAGGAGGTTGCGAAGACCCACGTGTTGTACAGGACAGCAGCGGCACTTACTACATGACCTATACCGCTTACGATGGTCATACCGCCCGCCTGATGGTTGCTACATCCAGAAATTTATTACAATGGACGAAACACGGACCTGCATTTGCCAAAGCCTTTAATGGTAAATATCTCAACACATGGTCAAAATCGGGTTCCATCGTTTCGAAATACGATAATGGAAATATCATCGCTGCAAAGATCAATGGTAAATACTGGATGTACTGGGGCGATGTAAATATCTGGGCGGCCATGTCAGATGATCTCATCAACTGGACGCCCGTATTGTATGAGTCTGGCGAAAAACCTGCTATTCCCCTACGTCATTATGCTAAAGACATTCCTGAAATAAAAATTGTATTCGGACCACGACCTAAAAAATTCGATAGTGATATTGTTGAGCCGGGGCCGCCGGCTATGCTAACCGACAAAGGCATTGTGTTATTATATAACGGTCGCAATATTCCTTCCATCGGCGATAGCAGTTTGCCTGAAGGTACTTATGCCGCTTCGCAGGTGCTGATCAATAAAAATAATCCCACCCAGGTATTGCAGCGAATGGATACCTGTTTTATAAAACCAGATAAGCCATATGAAATTACCGGTCAGGTGAACAGAGTTTGTTTTATAGAAGGGCTGGTGCATTTCAATAATAAGTGGCTGTTATATTATGGTACTGCCGACTCGAAAATAGCAATAGCCAAATGTGAAAATTAGCTAATTTGCGACTATGTCTATTCAAGTCACCAATCTTACCAAGCTCTATGGCGAGCAGAAAGCGATCGATCATGTAACGTTTACTGTGAACAGGGGCGAGATCGTTGGTTTTCTGGGTCCCAATGGCGCCGGTAAATCCACCACTATGAAAATCATTACCGGCTATCTGCAGCCGGATGAGGGCGAAGCCATCGTATCGGGCATTTCTGTAAAAAAGCAACCGTTGGAGGCCAAAGCCACTATTGGTTATCTTCCCGAAGCCAATCCTCTTTATTATGATCAATACGTGCGTGAATACCTGGGCTTTGTTGCGGATATTCATCATATTCCTTCTAAAATAAAAAAAGACCGTATTGAAGCCGTTATTCAAACTGTGGGGTTGAGTCTTGAAAGCAAAAAGAAAATCGGCCAGCTATCAAAGGGATATAAGCAGCGCGTGGGGCTGGCAGCAGCGCTCATTCACGATCCTGAAGTACTGATCCTTGATGAACCTACTACCGGTCTTGACCCTAACCAAATCATCGAGATCAGAGAAGTGATCAAGGCGCTGGGGCAAAACAAAACCGTTCTCTTTTCATCCCACATATTGCAGGAAGTAGAAGCCATTTGCGACCGGGTGATCATTATTAACCGCGGTAAACTGGTGGCCAACGATAAGCTGAGCGCGCTGCGTTCGCAGGCTGATAATACCAACATATTAAAAGTAACCTTTAAAGAGGCCCTTGAAGCCGAATGGTTACAGCGGTTAAGCAGCGTACAATCGGTCAATAAAATAAGCACTACTGAATGGGAGCTTATCTGTACCGATGTAAACGAAACCCGGCGCCAGTTGCTGGAACTGGCTTTGCAGCACAACCTGAATATTGTTTCCCTGCAATCGGGAGGGCAAAGTTTGGAGGAGGTGTTTAGAAGTTTGACCAATACAAATGCTTAATTTTTTAGCCTGAAAGGTGAAATGTGATTTCTTTTTCCTCCCCTAAAAATAAAATTCCGATAAGAGGATTGTAACGCAAACTTTGTTTCTTTGCACGCTGAACTCAGGTTCCGAAAAACCGTAAACCCAAAGCTGAGTATTCAGAACTTAAAAACTTAGAATAAAAAAACTAATACCAATCATGAGTTACATTTCTGACATTCATGCCCGGCAGATCTTAGACAGCCGCGGTAATCCCACAGTAGAAGTAGATGTATATACCGATAACGGATTTATGGGAAGAGCAGCCGTTCCCAGCGGTGCTTCTACCGGTAAACACGAAGCAGTGGAACTGCGCGATGGCGACAAAAAAACCTACATGGGTAAAG